>Ga0256406_1005133_pt1 | contig 14246 bp, 9 predicted proteins | sample RumenRJG_03DNA_FD_185986 | JGI IMG/M metagenome (GOLD analysis project Ga0256406, IMG submission 185986) | Bovine rumen microbial communities from Lethbridge, Alberta, Canada - RJG_03 | ecosystem: Host-associated > Mammals > Digestive system > Stomach > Rumen | place: Canada: Alberta | collected...
GGCAGGTTGTCTACGCGTTACTCACCCGTTTGCCACTCGGGTCAAATTTTCTCTTCCAGCCTTCAAAAGTGTTAGCACTTTTATAAAGTGTAGTGGATGCTTCGCATCCACGCGCTCGCAAAGTCCAGCCTTTCAAAAACTCGAAGAGAAAATTAATCCCCTCGTTCGACTTGCATGTGTTAAGCACGCCGCCAGCGTTCGTCCTGAGCCAGGATCAAACTCTCCATAAGAGAGCCGTTAGCGCTTCAGCGCTTACGGATATCTTAGCCATTTGCCGTCAGGCAAATAGCATCCATTTTGATTTTATGGCTCAAATTATTTGTTTAAAGAATTGCGATTGCTTACAAGCAATCGATGTAATAATCAGGGATGTCGTAGGAAGTTACTCGCTAACGCTCGTAACTAAGCGACTCACACGAAAGCAAAGCTTTCGGCTCCCTGCTTAAACATCTGGCTTTTCATGTTCAGGTTGATTCTTACGAATCAATTTGCATGATCTACATTGTTTAGTTTTCAGAGAACAACTCCATCGCTTCAAGCGACTTTATTATCATACGCCTTTGAGACTTTCTTGTCAAGAACTTTTTGAAGCTTCCTGCTCAGCCGTCAGGCTGCATCCGCTCTTTTGTTCCTGCCGTATCTCGCGGCGACTTGTATTATGATACACGTTCCTGCAGCTTCTGTCAACACTTTTTACAAAAAAAGTTGGAAGTACAGCCACTGCCTAAACGGCAACCGCACTCCCAACTCTCAACTCTTGATAAGGATGTCAAGCTCGCCTTGCGGCGACCTGACTAAGCGATTCGCACGCTTTTGCGCGTCGCTCCGCTCCTTCAAAAGTGGCTCTCTGCTTATTACACCTTGATATTGGTGATGATACGGCCCAGTCTGGCACCAGAGAAGAGATTCCAGCACCATTTCAGGGCTACGGTGACGTTCGTATGCGTACCCGCGAGGCGCAGGAGATGCACGAACATCCATGCGCACCAGGCGAGGAAGCCCGTCATCTCCGGGTTAATGCTCGTCTTGTTGACAACGGCTTCGCCGCGGCCGATGGTCGCCATGGCACCGAGATCTTTATAATGGAATGCCTCGAGGTCACTCTCGCCCTTGATCAGCTTCATGATGTTGTGGAAAGCCGTCTTGGCCTGCTGGTTCGCCACCGGAGCCACGGTCGGCAGCGGGCGCTCCGTTCCGTGCTGGAAATAAGCGCAGTCACCGATTGCAAAAACATCCTTGACGCCCTCGACGCGCAGTTGCTCATCGACGACGATACGGCCGCCGCGTGCGGTCTTGCCACCGCAGTTTGCCACGAAGGGCACAGCCTTGATGCCGGCTGCCCAGATCACCGTACGCGTCGGCAGCTTCGTGCCGTCTTTAAAGGTAATCTCCTTGCCGTCATAATCCGCCACCTGAGCGTGCAGATGCACGTGGACGCCTTTTTTCTTCAGCACTTCAATCGTATGCTTTTGCAGGCGCGGGGAAACCATCGGCAGCACCGTATCCATAGCCTCGAGCAAATGCACGCTGACCTGACTGAAGTCCAGCTGATGGAATTCCTTGCGCTGCACCTCAATGAGTTCGGAGATAGCGCCGGACTCCTCGATGCCTGTTGCACCGCCGCCAACCACGACGAAGGTCAGCATGCGTTTGCGTTCCTCCGGATCGTCCAGTTCCTTATCCGCGCGCTCGAACATGTGGAGCACATGGTTGCGGATATGCAGGGCCTCCTGCAGCGTCTTCATGCCGAAGGAATTCTTCTCTACGCTCTCCATGCCAAAGAAGTTCGTCGTCGCACCGGCTGCCAGGATTACGTAGTCGTAGGGAACCTCGCCATGGTCCGTCAGGACCACATGGCGCTCCGCATCCACGCCCTGTGCCTTGGCCATGAAGAACTTCACGTTCTCGTTATCACGGAAGAACGCACGAATCGGATAGGCGATCTCGTCGGCGGACAGGATGGCCGTAGAAACCTGATACAGCAGCGGCTGGAATAAATGGAAATTGTGCCGGTCAATAATCGTGACCTCTACATCTTCCCTGGCAAACTGCTTTGCCAGCGTGATGCCTCCAAAGCCCGCGCCTACGATAACGATACGTGGTTTCTGCTCTCCCATGATAATATCCTCCCCTGCACACAATATATAATAAAGTGAAATATGTAACTTGATTGACCCTTACTATACCACTTTTCTGACAATTTGCAACTACAAAATTTACACTTCCACAGAAGTTTATTTCTATTTATTGTTTAAATGTAAATTGACAGATTATTTCCTTCGTGTGTAAGAGGTTTCTCTGTGAAAATTGGCACTTTTATCACACCTGCGGGAACAAAAGAGACAGCAAAAAAGGCAGCCTGAGCTGCCTTGAAAATCATAGATCAATATCTTTTGCGCTTCGTCGACGAGGGAAAGCCGAGCTGCTCGCGGTACTTCATGACCGTGCGGCGCGAAAGCGCCATGCCCTTGTCCGCCAGCATGGTGCAGAGCTTCTGATCCGAGAGCGGATGATGCTTATCCTCCGCCTGAATCAACTGCTCGATGGCCTCTTTGACCTGCGGCGCGATAAAGTCACCGCCGCCCGCCTGCTTCGCCAGATTGGACGTAAAGAACTTGCGCAGAGGCCAGAGGCCGTTGGGCAGGGCCACGTATTTATTGGCCACAGCGCGGCTGACCGTCGACTCATGTACGCCGATGGCCGCGGCCACATCCTGCATCGTCATGGCGTGCAGATGGCCCGTGCCCTGCTCGATGAAGTCGCGCTGACGGCGCACGATCTCCGTAACGACCTTTTTGATGGTCTCCCGCCGCTGGGCGATACTCCTGATCAGCCACTCAGCGGCCCGCAGGCGGCCGTTGATATACTTCTGCGTCGCCGCATCGTACTGATCGGCCTGACGGTAAGCCGCCGCGATATGCAACTGCGGTACGCCGTTATCCTGTAGCGTGATGCGGTATTCCCCATCGACACGCCGCACGATGACGTCCGGCTCCAGCAGCACCTCCGGCTCGCCGCCGTAGGCCCGCCCCGGCTTCGGGTCGAGCTGGCGCACGAAGTCGACGGCTCTCTGCACCGCTTTCAGCGTCGTATGCTCAGCGTGCGCGATGGCCTTCAGATCGCCGGCTGCGATATCAGGCAGATGCCGGTCGAGCACGGCCGCCACCAGGCCCTTGTAGGCCCCCTGACGCTCTGCCTGCAGACGCAGGCACTCCTGGAGGCCCGTCGCCGCCACGCCCGCCGGCTCAAAGGTCTGCACGCGCTGCAGCACCCGCTGCATCATGGGCAGGGCGATGTGCGCAGCCTGCGCCAGCTCTGGCAACGGTACGGCAAGGTAGCCGCGGCTGTCGAGCGAACCGATGATGAACATGGCTGCCGCGAGCTCCGGCTGCGCCGTAAAGGCGAGCCGGGCCTGCGCCAGCAATTCATCCTCGAGGCTCAGGCTGGCCGCGGCTGCGGGCTCCTGCCCCGCCTCGGCCTCACCGCTGTAAACGCCCTGCTCGTACGTGCCACCGCCATCGAGATAGCGGCTGAATGCGGGCAGGTTATCCGCCCGCAGCACGCTGCTGTCAGCTGTATGAACGGGTTCGTCCATTTCCAGCGCCGGGTTCTCCAGATAGGCCTTTTCGACCTCGGTCCGCAAGTCCTGCGCCGAAAGCTGCAGGATGTGTATCGCCTGCTGCAGCTGCGTGGTCATGGCCAGATGCTGCGTCAGGTTCATACTGAGTGCTTGTTCCATGCTATCCCCTGACGAATAAAATGGTATATCGCGTTATGCGCTGCGCTTACTGCTGCTGCGACATGGCCGCCGCAATGGCTGCACCGAGGCCGCTGCCGCCATTCTCGAGCACGGTATCGACATGCGCGGCATCCTCGCCCAGAAGCTCGGAGAGTGCACGCATGATATTCTCCTTGGCCAGTGGCATCTTCTCGTAGACCGAGCCGTCGATGGCGATGTGCTGCTGTTTGGACTTGATCTGGCCGTCGAGTTGCCAGAGGATGCCCACATAGGACGCCGTTACAAGGCGTGCCGAACGCACGATAATCTTGCTCACGAGGTCGCGCACGAGCTCGCAGTCCGCCGTATCCAGCTTATGCCCCGTCTTGCCCGCGACGATCTTCTGCACTTCGGCCTTGTCGGGGGACTCATCGAGCACGATATTACTCATGTCGATGCTCGTGAAGCCATAGGCCTTGCCCTTTTCGCCCAGCAGCTCCGCAAGTGCCATGCCGAAGAGCTCGCCCATGTAGCGGCCCGAGACCATCTTCTCCAGGCGCTGCTCACCCGGCTTCTCCGAATGCTCATCGAAAGCCACATCAAAGCGGTTCGGCACGAGCTTCATGAAGCCGCCCGACTCCAGATTGAGGATCATCGGCCGCTCAGCCTTGTCCGCGAACGGCTCGAGGTAGCAGGTATTATGCCCCGTCGCATAGATGGAGCCGATATAGGTATCCGGCTGCTTGTAAGCCGCGGCCAGCAGTACGGCCACCGTATCATTGATGACCGCCGTCGGCTCAACGTTATCGATGCCCTGACGATGCAGTGCTTCTTTCAGCAGGTCGTTGACGACCTTGCCCTCGACACCGGCCGTGGCGAATTCCTTGGTCCAGATGATGAGCTTCGCATCGTAGAGGTTCGTCTGCTCTGAGGGGAAGGAGAACGTATGGCCCAGCAGGTACTTTTTCGTATGGTCACCGTCGATAGCCTCATCCACGAGCTCGGCGATGAAATCGAACATCTGCTCCGCCGTCGAGCCCTCGCCGACGTAATCGTAGATGCCTTCGACGCGCAGCGGCTTCGCCACTTTCTTCAGCACCTCGAACTTGCCGTGGCCGTCGAGGCGGATGCGCAGCACACGCACGTTCGTGCCGCCGAAATCCAGGGCCAGATACTCGCCCTTTTCCTCCCCCGTCGGCAGGCCGACGTAGGATTTCAGCATGCGCAGCGAGGACAGTTCGGGATCCTTGAGACCCTGTTTCAGGTCATAACGGAAGTCTGCCGCGATGGTGTGCAGTTCCTCCCCGTCCACCGTGAACTCCCGGCAGATGTCGTCAAATAATTCCTTGTCAAATGCCATGATACTTTACTCCTTTTCCTCTTGCGTAAACATATTGATAGAAAGCCTTGGCCTGGCAGCCCCCTGACGCATCAGGAATCCTGCTGGGCTTCGGCGATTTCTTCCAGATAGGTCCAGCGCTCCATGAGCTGATCGAGCTTCGCGCTGAGGGCCGTCTCCTGCTGGCTGAGTTCATTGAGCTTGCCATAGTCGGCGGCGGACTGCTCCATGAGCTTGTGTACGACCTTCAACTCGCCCTCCGTGCTCGCGATGACCCCCTCGATTTCCGCGTATTCCTTCTGCTCGCTGAAGGTGAAGCGGCGCGGCTTGTCCTGCGAGCGCGGCTTCTCCTGTACGGATTTCGGCGCGGCAGGGGCACTCTCCTGCCTGGGCACGCGCGCTGCTTTTTCCGCCTCGCGGCGCTGCTGGTAATAGGTGTAGCCGCCCGTGTAGAGCTTCAGGCTGCCGTCCGGCTCATAGGCAAAGACCTTATCCGCCAGCCGGTCCACGAAGAAGCGGTCATGCGAGACGAAGATCACCGCACCCGTGAAGTCGTCGAGGAAGCTCTCCAGCACGCTCATGGTCTCGAGGTCGAGATCATTCGTCGGCTCATCTAAGAGCAGCACATTCGGCGCCCCCATGAGGATGCGCAACAGGTAGAGGCGCCGCTTCTCGCCGCCCGAGAGGCGGGCAATCGGCGTCCACTGCATCTCCCCCGTGAAGAGGAAGCGCTCCATGAGCTGCGAGGCGGAAATGGTGCTGCCATCGGCCAGCGCAATCGTGCGCCCCGCTTCCTGGATGTACTGGATGGCGCGCAGGCGCTCGTCCAGCCCGATCGAGCGCTGCGTGAAATAGCCGAGCTTCACGGTCTGGCCGATTTTCACCGTGCCACGCGTCGGCTGCAGGCGGCCTGCCATCAGGTTCAAGAGCGTCGTCTTGCCCGTGCCGTTGCGTCCGAGAATTGCCACGCGATCGTGGCGCAGCACGGTATAAGAGAAATCTGTGACAATCGTGTGACCGTCCGCTGCATAGTTCACGTGATCCAGCTCGATGACCGTGCGCCCGAGGCGGCTGCCCGCGAGGCCGATCTCCACCTTGTCCCGCGCGAGATCCGGTGTCTCCGCCCTGACCTCCTCGTAGCGCTGGATGCGTGCCTTCTGCTTCGTCGAACGGGCCTGTGCGCCGCGGCGCAGCCACTTCAGCTCGTTGCGCAGAAAATTCTGCCGCTTCTGCTCGCTGGCCTGCTCTCGCTCGATGCGCGCGGCCTTCTGCTCCAGATAGTCGGAGTAATTGCCCGTATAGGTATAGGCATGCCCCTTGTCCAGCTCCAGAATCTTCGTCGCCGTGCGGTCGAGGAAATAGCGGTCATGCGTGACCATGAGCAGTGCGCCCTTGCGCGATTGCAGGTATTCCTCCAGCCAGTCGATGGTCTCGCTGTCCAGATGGTTTGTCGGCTCATCGAGGAGCAGCAGGTCACAGGGCTGGATGAGCGCCGTCGCGAGCGCCAGCCTTTTCTGCTGACCGCCCGAGAGCGTGCCTGCTTTCGCCGTGTAGTCCGTGATGCCAAGGCGCTGCAGCACCATCTTGGCCGCCGCTTCCAGGTTCCAGCCGTCCAGCTCGTCAATCGTCGCCGTATAGCGCATGATATCCTGCTGGATTGCCTTGTCCTCCGGATGCACTGCTGCCTCGTGCAGCGCGAGTTCGTAGCCGCGCAGAGCCTGCATCAGCGGCGACATGCCGCGAAATACCTCCATGAGCACCGTATTCTCCGGCACGAAAACCTTGTCCTGCGCCAGATACTCCAGTCGCAGACCCTTCATCGTCGTGCGGCTGCCCGCATCCACGGGGATGAGCCCGGCCACGGCCTTAAGGAAGGTCGACTTGCCCGTGCCGTTGATGCCGACGATGCCGACCTTATCCCCCGCCATGATACTAAAATCTACGCCATCGAAGAGCACCTTTTCACCGTATGTCTTACGGAAACCTTCGATGGCGATTACCATTGCTTCTGCCATAAACCATCTTTCTCTATGATATCATGCGGCCGCCCCGAAACCTAGTACGGGCGCCGTACCCTGTAACATTTATTTTGCCGCCACGATGTCCGCGTGCTCCTCCTGCAGCGGCTGTGCCAAATGGATGAGCACACGCGTGATGCGCACGCCGTCGAGCTCCTCGACGTAGAAATTATTGCCGCCGTAGGAGGCCATCTGGCCGATGCGCGGCACGACGCCGATCTGGTCGTAGAGCCAGCCGCCGATAGTATCGACATCTTCGTCCTCGATGGTGATTTCCAGCGTATCCTCCAGCTCCTCCAGCAGCATCTTGGCGTCGACGGAATATACGCGCTCGCCGCGCTGCTCCGCCGTGGGCCGCTCCTCGTCAAACTCATCCTGAATGTCGCCGACGATTTCCTCGACGATATCCTCGATGGTCACCATGCCGGCCGTGCCGCCGTACTCGTCGACGACAACAGCCAGCTGGGTGCGGCCGCGCTGCATCGTCTTCAGCAGCACATCGACGTCCATGCTCTCCGGCACCACGAGCGTCTTGCGCGCGAGGCGGCGCAGATTCGGCTTGTGCCCGTGATAAAGCTCCTTGAGCAGATCCTTGACGTGCAGGAAACCGATGATGTGATCCTTGTCCTCGCGGCAGATGGGGTAGCGCGTGAGCTTCTCCTGGAAGATCGTCTGCAGGTTTTCTTCCAGGCTATCTTCGAGGTAGAGGCATACCATGTCCGTGCGCGGCGTCATGATCTCGCGCACGTTCAGCGCCGTGAAGTCAAACACGTTGTCGACGAAGCCGGCCTCCGTATCGTCGATGAGGCCCTGCTTATGGCTCTCCTCCATGAGCAGGCGGATTTCCTCCTCAGTATGGGCATCCTCACCGGAGGCCACGGAGACACCGAGGCGATGTGCCACCCAGTTGGCCATATGGTTGAGCAGCCAGACAAAGGGGTACATGATGCGATCGAAGACCAGCATCGGAATCGCGACGTTGAGCATAATCTTCTCCACGTTGCGGATGGCCATGGTCTTCGGCGTCAGCTCGCCGAGCACGATGTGCCCGCCCGTGATCAGGGCGAAGGCCAGCGTCAGCGAAATGGTATGCCCCAATTGGTCGCTCAGCCCCAGCAGCTGCGTGATGGGCAGGATGAGCTTCGCCACGAAGGGCTCGCCAACCCAGCCTAAGCCCAGTGAGGCCAGCGTGATGCCAAGCTGCGTCACGGAAAGCGCCGTGTCGAGGCGATCCGTCAGCTTCTTGGCGTAGACGGCGCGCCTATCGCCCTCCTGAATGAGCATTTCCAGCCGCGACGGACGGATCTTCACCACGGCGAATTCCGCCGCCACAAAGAAACCGTTCATGGCGATGAGCGCCAGTACGAGTGCCAGGTTCAAAAGAATCGGCAAGATGTCCACGGTAATTTATCCTCCAAAATGCTTTGACCCACAGAAACGCAGATGAACCCGCCAGTTCCACGAGGCAGCGTTTCCTTATTTCTTTTTCTTATGCTTCGGACCACCCGGTACCTTCTTCAGGTGGATGCCCAGGTGCTTCTCCAGCTGTTCCAGCTTGCAGGCTTCCTTGATATCCGCCAGCAGGATTACCGTGCCATGCTTGCCCGCGCGCGCCGTGCGGCCGGCGCGGTGCAGGTAGACCTGCGCGCTCTCCGGCAGGTCGAGGTTGAACACGTAGTCCACGTCGGGGATGTCGAGGCCGCGCGCTGCGAGGTCCGTCGAGAGCAGCAGCCGCGTCTTGCCCGCCTTGAAGCGGGCGATGGCCTGCTGGCGCTGCTGCTTGCCGCGCGTGCCGAGCAGGCTATCCACGGAGAGACCGTCGTAGCGCAGCTTCATGAGCGTGCGCTCCGCATCGAAGGTGCGATTGATGAAGACGAGTCCCCGCTCCACCTGCAGGCGGCGCGCGAGGCGGCGTACCATTTCTATTTTAGCACGAAATGGCACAATCTGATACAGGTTCTCCCGCGCGCCCAGTTCCGCCGCGCTCTCCTCGATGTGAATTTCCTCCGGGCTGTCGAGGAAAGATGCCCGCTCACGGGCCTTCTTCGTCAGCGTGGCCGAGAAGAGCATGTACTGCAGCGGCGCAGGATGCGCCTTTTGCAGCAGCTGCTCCACCTCCACGACCGTGTCGAGATTCTGGTCGTCGAGCAGACGGTCGCACTCGTCGAGCACGAGCGTATTCACCTGAGCGAGCTTGAGCTTATGCATGCGGCTGAGCTCTGCGATGCGGCCTGCCGAGCCTACGATAAGCTGCGGCTTTTTCTTCAGCGACTCAATCTGGCGGCTGATATTCGCGCCGCCGATCAGGCCCTGCACGCGGATGCCCAGCCCAGCTGCCTGCGCAAGCTCCCGCGCCACGCCCGCGATCTGCATCGCGAGCTCATAGGTCGGCGCGAGCACGATGGCCTGCGCCTGCGGCAGGCTGCTGTCCATCTGCTGCAGCACGGGCAGCAGGTAGGCGAGCGTCTTGCCCGTACCCGTCGGTGCCTGGGCGACGAGGTTCGCACCGGCAAAGAGCTTCGGCAGGGCCTGCTCCTGAATCGGCGTAGGCTCTGTTACGCCCTGCTTCGCGAGGGCTGCCGCCAATGCGTCGGCCACACCCAGTTCCTTGAATGTACTCATGCTTTTCTCCTAATCCATATCACTGCAGCACGGGACCGCCATGCTGGTCATCAAACGTCGCAGTACAGCGGGGATAGTTGCTGCAGCCCCAGAAATAGCCATTGCGCCCGCGGATGCGCCGCAACTTGCCCTCACGGCAATGCGGGCAGAGATAGGTCTTGCCCGCCGGCTTCTTTTCCTGCTGCCCCGCCTTTTCTTCCTTTTTCCATTTCTCCATGGGCCTGGCCGAGTAGCGCGGCTTGTCCTGCCACTGCGGCGGGCCATAGCTTGGTGTACCGAAGAGGTCGTTCAGCTCGTCCCAATCCGAGGCCGTCGGCGCAGCCTGTGGCTCGGGCGGTGCGGCAGCCGAACTGTAGGACACATAGCCCGCCTGCGGCATCGCTGCGGCTGGCTGAGCCTGCCCCCGCGCCGATGCTGCGGCACGCGGGCTGTAACTGCCGCCGCGCGCCAGCTTCGCCTGCGCCTGGGCGAGGTCGGGCTTGCCATCCTTGTCGTCGCAGGTCATACGGCATTTGGGATAATTCGAGCATCCCCAGAAGATGCCGTTCTTGCCCTTGCGCTGCATGAGCACGCCCTGATGGCAGCGCGGGCAGACATTTTCGCCCGTGACCTCCATATGCGTGCCCATGGCCATGGCACAGAGCTTGCACGTGAAGGCGATCTGCCCCTGCAGGAAATCTTCCAGCGTGCCCTCGCCCTCCGACATGGAGTGCAGCTTGTCCTCCCAGATGGCCGTCGAGTCAGGATAGGTCAGCTCATCCGGCAGCGCATCGATGAGCAGATAGGCTGCCGGCGTCGGAATGAGGTATTTCTTCCTGCCCTGCGTCTTCATGAACTTGCGCTTGATGAGATCGTCGATGATCGTGGCGCGTGTGGCCTCGGTGCCGATGCCATAGACATCCTTGAGCTGCTTCTTCGCCTCGGGATTCTTCACGTATTTATGGATTTCCTTCATGCCCGCGAGCAGCGTCGAGGGCGTGAAGCGCGTCGGCGGCTTCGTCGTATGCGTCGCGAGCTCGCCCTTCTGCCAGTTCACGGGATCTTTTTTCTTCATCGCAGGCAGGCTGCTGTTGCTGTCGTCTTCGTCCTTGTCTTCGTCCTCCGCGGCCTTTTTCCGCTTGCTCTGGTACATGACCTTCCAGCCGGGATCGCGCTCCGTACGGCCGCTGGCCGTGAAGAGTTCGTCCTTGTAGGTCACGCTGAGCTTCGTCTGGTCGTACTGATGCACGGGGTAGAACTGTGCGAGGTAGCCGCGCGCGATGAGATGGTAGAGATTGCGCTCCTCCGCCGTCATCTTCGTGACATCCGCCTGCACCGTCGTCGGGATAATCGCGTGATGCGCCGAGATTTTCTTGTCGTTCCAGGCACGGCTCTTGATAGTCGTATTGGCCCGGGGCACCCAGCCCGCCACTTCGCCGTCGCCGCAGCGCGCGAGGTGCGCGAGAATCGTGCCCGCATCCTTGAACTGGTTCTTCGGCAGGTATTCGCAGTCCGAGCGCGGGTAGGTCGTGAGCTTCTTCTCATAGAGCTTCTGTGCCGTATCGAGCACAAGCTGCGGCGCATAGCCGTACATCCTGCCCGCCAGCACCTGCAGCGTCGAGAGCGAGAAGGGCAGCGGCTGCGGCTCCTGTTTTTTCGCCTTCTGGTAGGCCGTCACCTGCGCCTCATGCGGCTCCTGCTGGAAAAAGGCCAGCTTCTCCTCCGCGCGCTTCTTGTCAAGCAGGCGGTTCTCGCTGTCGAGCCCCGGCTCCGTATCGCGCGGCTTCCACTGCGCCGTGAAACTGCCGTTCGCATGCTGGAACGTGCCCTTGATGGTATAGTAATCCACGGGCTTGAAGTGCTCGATCTCCCGCTCACGCCGCACGACGAGCGCCAGCGTTGGCGTCTTCACGCGTCCCACGGGCAGCACGAGCTTATCGTGGCCCGCCCGCCGCGCGGCCAGCGTATAGGCACGGGATAGGTTCATGCCGATGAGCCAGTCCGCCCGCGCCCGCGCGAGCGCCGACTGCTTGAGATTGAAAAAATCCTTATTGTCGCGCAGATGGCCGTTGGCCTCCCTGATGCTCTTTTCATCCAGTGCATTCAACAGGATGCGGCGCACGGGCTTCTTGTTGCCGATATAGTCCAGCACCTCGTCGACGAGCAGCTGGCCTTCGCGGTCCGGATCGCCGCCATGCACGATTTCGTCCGCCTTGTCGATGAGGGATTTCACGATGGCGAACTGCTTCTCACAGTCCTTCGCCACGCAGAGCTGCCAGTGCTCCGGGATGATTGGCAGATCCTCGGCGCGCCAGCGCTTGTACTTCGCATCGTACTCCTGCGGCTCCGCCTGGCGCAGGATGTGACCAAAGAGCCAGGTGACGCAGCCATCCTGCGTTGTCAGGTAGCCATCGTGGCGCGCGATCGGGCCGCGCAGGCACTTCGCGAGTTCGCGCCCGACAGAAGGTTTCTCGGCTATATATAATCGCAAAACTTTTACACTCCTCAAAGCGGCCCTCTACGGCCAGCTGGTATCAATGACGTCCGTCCGCGCACTCAGCCCCCGAACACCCAGCGCAGGAACGTGTAGAGCCCCCAGCACACGAGCGCGACCCAGGCCAGCACCAGGAGTGAGGTCACGAGCACGATGAGTGGCGCGCGGTGCGCGACCTTTTGCGCCTTATCCTCACACGCCTCGCGCACGGGCGCGGGCAGCAGATAGGTGAGCCCCATCACCGCCGCGGGCACGATGGTCGCATCATCCACCCAGCCCAGCAGAGGGACGGAATCGGGAATCAGGTCGACGGGGCTCACGAGATACAGCAACGTCAGCGCGAGCAGTCCCTTGACCGCCTTTGGCGTACGCTTATCGCGCAGGGAAAACAGCATGACGAGAAAGTCATGCCGGAACACCTTCAGGAAATAAAACAACCGGTACATCGCCCCGTCTCCTTTCGTAACTGCTTGTTGTTACTTTCTATTTTACCATAGATAGGGGAAAAAAATCTGTAGGTTTCGCCCGAATACGTCACGAAGAAGCATGTCCATGACGTCAAAGAAACTTATTGCTTTTATGTTATACGAATTGACACTATTATGCACATTTTGTTATAATATGGCTGTAAATTTACAGGTACGAGTGGTTAGCAATCCATTCAGGAGGTACATTATGGCTGAAAAAACATTCCCTCTCACTTATGCCCGGTTGAAGGAAGTTGTCAGGAAATATCCCACGCCCTTTCACATCTATGATGAGCACGCCATCCGGCAGAACATCCGCGCGCTGCAGCAGGCTTTCGCCTGGGCACCATGGTTCCGCGAACAATTCGCAGTCAAGGCCCTGCCGAACCCACGCATCGTGCAGATCCTGCATGAGGAAGGCGCGGGTACGGACTGCAGCAGCCTCGCTGAGCTCTATATCTCCGAGGCTTCAGGCGTCAAGGGCACGGAGATCCTGCTGACCTCCAACGACACGCCGGCCGATGAGTTCCAAAAGGCCATCGAGCTCGGTGCCATCATCAACCTCGACGACCTCTCCCATCTCGACTTCCTCGAGCAGAACGCCGGCCTGCCCGAGGTACTCTGCTTCCGCTACAACCCGGGCAACCTCATCGCTGGCAACGACATCATCGGCAAGCCGACCGAGGCGAAATACGGCCTGCCCGAGGACCAGCTCTTCGAGGCCTACCGCCGCGCGAAAGAAAAGGGCGTGAAGCGCTTTGGCCTGCATACGATGGTCGCCTCCAATGAGCGCCGCGTCGAGGCCTTCGCGCTCACGGCCAAACTCGTTTTCACGCTGGCCGTCGAGCTCAAAAAACGCTTCGATATCCACGTGGAATTCGTGAACCTCGGCGGCGGTATCGGCATCCCCTACCGCCCGGAGGAGAATCCCGTGGACCTGCCCGCCGTGGGTGCCGCCATCCATCGCCTCTACGACGAGATCATGGTACCATCAGGCCTCGGCGACGTCGGCCTGATGACGGAGAGCGGCCGCGCGATGACCGGCCCGGCGGGCTGGCTCGTCTCCACGGTCATCCACGAGAAGAAGACCTACAAGGACTACATCGGCCTCGACTCCTGCATGGCGAACCTCATGCGCCCGGCCATGTATGGTGCCTACCATCACATCACGATTGCGGGTAAAGAAAACGAGCCCTGCGACCATATCTATGACGTCACGGGCTCGCTCTGCGAGAACAACGATAAATTCGCGATTGACCGGCAGTTACCGAAAATCGATATCGGCGACCTGCTGATCATTCACGACACGGGCGCGCATGGCAGCGCCATGGGCTTCAACTACAACGGCAAACTCTGGTGCGCCGAGCTCCTGCTGCATGAAGACGGCAGCATCGAGCTCATCCGCCGCGCCCAGACGCTGGATGATTACTTTGCCACGCTCTATTACGATGGCTCCGTCATGCACCCACTGGGCAAATAAACGACTCAAACTTCGCACATGGGAAACAGCCTATGTGCCTTGTAAAATCAACATGCGTAGGCCTTTAGATATCCACATCATGCACATTCACGTAGGCCTTCGGTCCATATCGACGGCAGTTGCTCCATG
>Ga0256406_1005135_pt1 | contig 14241 bp, 10 predicted proteins | sample RumenRJG_03DNA_FD_185986 | JGI IMG/M metagenome (GOLD analysis project Ga0256406, IMG submission 185986) | Bovine rumen microbial communities from Lethbridge, Alberta, Canada - RJG_03 | ecosystem: Host-associated > Mammals > Digestive system > Stomach > Rumen | place: Canada: Alberta | collected...
AAAGTCCCTCTGAAGAGAGTCTTGGCATAAAAGAAACTATAGGTCTCGAAGAGCTCGTTGACTTCATCAACAGGGAGGAATCTTCCACCCTCCTCAGTGAAGAGGTAGATGTCGAAGCCATAAAACTCATGGTCAGGAGTATAACAGACACCTCTTTGGATTAGGCCGACTTTCTGCCTTGCCTTGACACCATCATGAGGATACAGACCACCAAACATCTCGCCGAACACGGAGATGTGAGTTACCTCTGGATACTTAGCCTTGATGCCACCGAATAGCTTCAGCACTCTGTCCCGGTATCTTTCGAGCAACTCAAGATAGTCATAGAACTGCTCTCCGTCCTCCAGCATTGACGTACGCTTGGCGAACCTCACGGTCTCACCATCGCAGAGGAAGCTGGTATTGGCACCATGTACCTTCTCCTGCACCACATATTCCAAATCCTGTGGCATCTCTGCCACCACGTGCTCCATGAACTCACGGCTAAAGGAGTTTTCGATAGAGCTGTACTTCTTGAATTCTAACATTTTCTTTTTCTTCTTTTGTGCGCATCGCTGCGCGGTTAATACTTTTTTTGATGTTTAGGTTGTGCCCAGCTGCTAAGGCCGCGGAGAAGTACGGGAAATGGACACACAGATAACGAAAAACCGTTGGAAAGTTTGGTAAGTTCTTTCCAACGGTCTCGTTATCTTCTATGCTCTGATGGTCGGCTGCATCTATGCCGTCCGGTCAGACTCTCTATCTGATGATGTTCGTTGGAAAGTATTCGTGTACCAGTCACGTACTGCAATACTCATCGAGTTTGTCGTATGAACATAGCAGAAGCCTCCAAAGCTCTCTTTGCCCTGGAGTGGTAACAGTGTTGATATGTTCATTCTTTGTTGCAGCATAGCTCTTTGTTTACATAAATTTGAAAAACGGCGGCAAAATTATACATATTTTCACAAACGACCAAACTTTTTCGTATCTTTTTTGCATTTTCACTCAATATTTCCCTTCTTTCTATTTGCTGTCTCACAAATTCTTCGTAATTTTGCACTCGAAAGCATCAAGAGCAGTCGCCTTTGGGCGGACTCGCCAACCGAGCTTAACTTTGCCACGGTGGTCAGTACGATGTGGGAGTAACATTATTCACTTCAAAACAAAAAGTTATGCAACAGCACATTTATTACATCAAGTTTGCTCTGCAATTCTCAGACATGCAGATTCCCGAGTTAGTCACAGTTTTCAACGCCCAGGTGCAAAGCCGAGGCTGGTCTTCTATGCGAGCCTATCACGACCAGGCTCTCATCGACGAATTCCAGCGTCGCGGCATCGATACGACTGCCGTATATGATGGCAGGGCCATCACTTTTGCCTACCCTGTCAGGTACGACCTACCAAACAACAAATTGGTATTAATCAACTGACCAAATACAAACACCGCCTTTGTAGTCTGCTCTTGCAAAGGCGGCGTACTTATAATGAATTATTCAGGGCTTGCCTTCTTCTATTTTCAGTCCCAGATGATAGTGGTCGGAGATGCGCTTGAGGTCTTCAGCTTTTGTACCATTGCTTATGTTCGAGTAGATGTACCATCCGTCACATTCATGCTGCCAGATGCGGCCAGGCATTGTGGGGCGTTTGTCTTTGCTGACGAGGTTGTAGCCATTACCATGCTGGATGCCTACGGCTGGGATGCGTTCCAACCCGATTTTCCTGAGTGCATCGATGAAGGTGTCGATAGCTTGGCGATGCCAGATGACGGTACCATCAGGGAACGTCACTTTCATGCCTTTCGTCACGTTCTCAATATGCTTTGTGGGCTCATGAGGTTTCACTTCCTCTGGCTCTTCCTCGCTCTTAACCGGTGTGCTGCTTCGAGGTGTCAGCACTTTTGCTCCAGTCATCTCGCTAATCTTCGTCTTACGGCTTAGGGCTACGCTGATAGGTTCGCCTGGATGATACTCCACCACCAGCACCAAGTCACGCTTGATGGGTTTAAGCCTTGGAGCTATGTCTTCACTGAGAGCAGGTAGAATTTCTTCTTTGATCATTTTCTCTTCCAACTCTTCTATTTGCCTCTCAGTATTCGCATCCAATGAAAGGCCAACTTTACGAAATGTTTCCGTTGCCTTGTATAATTCGTCTAATAATGACATACACTTCTATTTATTACTTGATTCATATTCTTCCTTTGTTATTGGTGTCTCTAGGGCTACGATGAGGACTTCATCGTAGGTCAGGTCATACAACTGATAGACGAGACGGTCGATTTCGGATTCACCAATAGATAGAGTCCCTATATCCTCGATAATACAGTAGTGATGCCTTCCAACTGGAAAAGTAGTCATGGTTCAGCGAGCGATACTTTATGATGTTATCATTATCAATATCCAAGTCTTTACTCCTCAAACTGCTTCGCTTGTTAATCTCTGCACTCTGCAAAAAATCATAGATGGCGCGGATGGTATTCATGATATCTTGTTTCTTCACCTCAAACAACAATGTTGATCTCGAAGGGTTGACGTTCTCATGAATTATTAGCATGTTTCCGTTCTTACAATTTACTGTAAACATGAAGGCCGTTTCAAACATATCTCCTGTTGAATGAGCCAGTCGCTCCACACAAGGAATGATTTTAATATCTTTTCTTTGCAGACTCACCAAATAGTCTATGTACTGTGACTTATATTTTTGGAACTCCTCAGGAGTCATTTCCTCCGCCTTAGATAACGCTCTTTTGAATGATGATTGCTGTGGGACTATTCTTACTGGTCCTTTAGCAGCCTTTGCCACCTGCACCCCTTTTTGCCTGACTGCTTTGGCAAATGTTTGAATGGCCTCGCTCAATCTGATTTGAACGTAAATGGTTATATCCATCTTCTCAACTGTGCAATGCACAGGTGCCAGTCTGTCGTTCAGATAGTCTTTTAGATAATTGAAAGCTTCCATAGAACCTTTCAGCGGGAATGCTTTTGTCTTAAATCTCACGCTATCATCCAATGGCGCAGACACTACGATATATCCATCCTTAAATCTTACACAGTTCCAATCCAATATCCAATCCTTCTTTTGTAGGATATTGAATGAGCTATTATCTACTTCTTTTCTTTCTTCAATATACTCAAAATAAAACTCTAAAACGTAAAATGCCAGATTAGTCTGTTTGTCCTTTCTAACATTACAAAGAACCGCCTGGTTATCTAATTGTTTATAGCGCTTTCTGTTTGGCCCATTGTAAAATATGATGTCATAAAGACCTTGCTCATCTTTTTTACTGCCCCACATAGAACAAAACTGGTTATAGTCTTCCTCCCAATATAAGAAGAATTCATCTTTCATGTTGTCCAAATTCTCCCAATTCTCTTCAGAGAGAGGCACTTCAATAATGCGGTTTCTAAATCTTATGTTCTTGATTGGGGCTTGGTGACGTGAATAAGTTGCTATAAACTTTGGCATCTCATTAAAATCACAAATGATGGGATTGTCAAATACCAGCGCCTTATCTATTCCAACTTTTCTGTATGGCCTATAATCCTTAATTCTAAACTGTCCGATATATGCATTTATTGGAAGCTCATTAGGCAGATTCCCCATTTCAAGAGCATTGTAGAATTTCCCATAAATGTTATTGTCATACCACAACTTCTCCTTTGCTTCCTGTGTCATTTCTGTAGCATAAACATAGATAAAATCACCTTCATTACATTGCTCAACGTTAGTGACTCGAAATTCTTCTAACAAACCTAAGACGAGTAAAGATGCAAAAGGTTGGGGTAAAGAAACTACTTTGTAAACCCATTGTTTTGCGATAGTCATAGATACAGTCTTTGCCTCGAACTCTTGCTTAAAGGCATTGAGTTTTAATACCAATTCTTCAAATCTCTTTATCCTCTTGTCAAATTTCTCCCTATGCCGCCGATTAAAAACTTTAGTTCTTGTGCTTGCTATCATCCAATAATTGGTAATAGTGTTGTTCATTTGCTGAGAATAATAGTCAAGGATTTCTTTATCTTCTCCTATATTATCTCTTATCCAACTCTCCACGACATGATCGTAGGAGCCACGATTAGCTTCAAAGAATCTTACGATGACTTCAACATCGTGGAATGTAGTAATGGAGATAGAGGGGTATTGAGTCATATAGAACTATATATTGATGTTTTTTAGAACCATCCAAATCCCGAAGAACTTTACATGGCTGTACTAATGATGTGTATTCGCTTATAAACTATTTCATCTTTGTTATACACTGATGGTGAATGTCTGCTTCTTTTTGCTCTTTTCTTCTTTAGCTTTTCACGTTTCTTTCTCACTTTCTTTAATTGATCTATATATCTATCCAATTCAGCTTTTTTCTCAAATAAATACGGTTTAATGTCTTCAATAGTAACATCCACTATTTTAGACAAATCAGTTTCGAGCATTGGCTGATGCTTACTTTTGAAACAAAGTTCAAACAACTTGTCTATTTTTATTTTGGAATCAAGCGGTTTGTAGTAGTCAAGAAATATATCTAATTTCATTGAGAAAATATTTAATATGTTATACTCCTTTTTTGTATAGTCACACTATTGATATCAATTAACTGTCCCTTGACATCAAGACACATTCATAAATCATTAACTTACTTGAAAGGTACGGAAGAAAGCGTCATATTTCCTTCTTGAGGAATTGCGATTAAGTAGTTTACTTTCCTATCATCCGACACAATTTTTCTTACAACATATGCGGTATGGCCCTTTTGATTGTACACATATATTGCGACAACTGCATTAGATATATCTACATAGGTACAATCTTTAGAAACTAATCTAAATTCATTCTCGTTGCTCCAATGCTTGTGTTTTTTGAAAAATATCGCATTCCGTTTTTTGATTATAAACTCATTGTGCGCAGAACAATCTTTTATAGTCTCTGCATCTATCGTAACTTGCGGATGTTGTTTCTTATATACTATTTTATTTGCCCATATCTTGCCTCCGGAATATAATAATTTGTCATAGTCTAACTCTATACAAACACCATTGGCATTATCTGCATACTGTCCCCACATCATTGGTGATAAACAGCCACGACAATCCTTATAGTCCATTGTTAAACTGATTTGCTTATACCTATCAAGGCTTTCCCAAAACGCATCCATATGTCTTCTATTTACAGAAATAGCATCACCTGTTATAGTGATATACTTTTGTTTTTCTAATATATCATTATTTGTTCTTTTATGTGATGTCGAAAACAGAATGTGTTGGTGTCTCCAAATTTTTAGGAAACTATCCAAGTTGGTGAAGTGGTAAAGTTTCATAGACAAAATATTTCAATATTCTTAGGACCATATAGCTCAATCATTATTATGCCTCTCCCATGTTTGATTAGGACTCCGAAAACAAATCATTACAGATATCCAATACATCACAGCACATGGAGCGGAAATATTTGAATTGTTCGTTTTGGTATTCGCTTAATGCTTTGTGGTGCTTCTCGCTGGATGCCATATCGTATAGAGAATAGTATCCCTGCCATGCTTTCAGGCCTAAGCGTCTTAACTCATTCTGCTCTTGATAAATAAGTGCGCCGTAATAGAGCCATTGCATTCTGTTTTCCTGATACGAATGCAACTTTTGCTCCATACTACTTGGAATCTCTCGTTTTATCCTCTCAATTATGAGAGTATTGACAAATTTGTTTTGTATCATATGCTCTCCTTTTTTGCAAAGATAGATAATTATTTCGACATTTCCAATGCGAACTTAAATAAGTCCGTGGTCTTTTAACTTTTTTACATTAACTTGTCTCTTCAACTATCTTTATTTCTTCTTCCGTCAGGCCATAGAGTTGGTAGACGAGGCGGTCGATCTCGGATTCTAAGGCGGTGGTGTCGGCAGAAAGATTGGCGCTTTTGGCTTTTAAAATGGTCTTAACATTATTTATTATTATGGTTTGAGACTCATCTTCAGCGATTTTAAATGGCAATTGTTCTATTGTACTCTTATTTATAGCTAAATAACCTCCAGCCAAATGCTTATCCCTAAATTTATTCATAAGATAGTAAGATGTATATTTGGAATTTAAGAGTCCCAAAATATAGTAAGGATTAAAACCGTTAAAGTCATAAATAGCATAAGCCCCGACTCCTATTGCTAATGAAGATTGAACATATGTTGCTTCTACAACTTTGGTCATTCCTGCAATAATTATTTTAGGATTGCTCCAAAGCAACACCTTACCTTTTGAGAAACTACCATCAAGATATACGTAAGCATCAGAATATCTGTCTTTCATATATCTAACATTCTTATTATCATAATAATACCGATCGATATTACCACTTACTGTAAACGGTATCGAATTTTCAACCTTATGGTCATGAACAAATTCCTTTATTTTCTGAGCCTCAAAACCTGTAGCACCAGAACAGACCTTTATACCTGAACTCAATATTGTCTCATTAATCAAGATATCTTGTTGCTTTACCTTCTTATTCTTTAGTAAATCAGCGTATTGATCTAAAGAGAAGCGCCCATATCTCCAATTATTTTGTTTGCTTCCATTTATAATGATAGGATATACACTTGCCTCTTTAAATACATTAAAGATAGAAACATCAAGACTACTGTATAAACCATTATTGGTCAACTCCTCCAATGTCTGCCTTGCATAATCTGCAACATGCAGCTTGTTAGGAATAATCCAACAGAAGGTATTATTAGACAACTTAATGCCCTGTAGTAAGAAAAGAATATAAAGGTCATAGGCTCCACTAGCTTGAGGATAGACACTTTTATATATGCATTTTTCCGATTCTGTTCTTGCCATATTCACAGCACTAACATACGGTGGATTTCCAATAACAATATCAAATCCACCTTGCGAGAATACGTCATAGAACCAAGTGTGCCAGAGGAAAAACTGATTGTTGCCTGAAAGGTCAAGGTCGCCAAAGTTGGCATTGATACGTTGCTCGGCAAGTTGCTTCTTTACATTGTTTATAATGTTAGTGCGCAGTTCCTTCTTTTCCTTGTGGTTTGTGCAATTGTAATACTTGGCAAGCATGTCACGTAAGTCTTTACGATAGACATCTACCATATTGTCAAAGAAAGACAAGCCTTCGCTCTTATTGTATTTTTTCTCTGTCATTGCTGACAAATCAACACCTTTGTATTGCTCCAACAACGAGTTACCCTGCATAATCTTGAAGTCGAGGTTAGGCAGAGCCTGCGGCGTTTCTTCGTCAACAATGAGGGACAACCAGAAGCGGAGGCGGGCGATGTCAACAGCACCTCGCTCGATATCTACGCCATAGATATTCTGTTGGATGATATGTTTCTTGATTTCTGCGGCCTTGCTTTGTGTAATGCCTTCGAGGGCTGTACGGCATTGGAAGAGTTCTTTCAGCAAGCCCATGGGGAAGGCTCCTGAGCCAATGGCAGGGTCGCAGATCTTGACATTCTTCAATGCTTCGTCTACTTGCTGGTGGAATTTGTCGTTGGTGCCAAGAGCTGCTGCATCGTGAGTAGTCACGAACTGGCGAATGGATTCTTTCGTTGCTTCGTCCTCGATGTCCGTCTGGAGATAGGCAATCAGACTCTCGCGACACATATAACTGACGATTTCCTTTGGCGTGTAGAAGGCTCCCTTGTCCTTGTTGTCCTCCAGCAGGTTCTCGAAGATACGGCCAAGCATCTCTGGGTCAACACCCACTTCTGCATCGTCAGGGTCGTTCTCATCGATAGTGAAGTTATAGGAAGCAAAGAAGTCGAGCAAGCTCTGCATATATTTGGCTGGCAGCGGGAACTCGGTCTCATCAGTTGCATCACGCTCAAACAATCCACCATTCAAATAAGGAATAAGCCTCCCCCTGCCCCCTCCGATAGAGGGGGTTGCCAAATCACCTTCACGCTCTGTGTTGAGGTCGTTGAACAAAACCTCTAAGACATTATCTACGAAATGGTCTTTATCCTGGCATTGGGCAAAGAGGGTTTGGATAAAGTCTGCATCACCCGTTCCCCATTCAGCGCCAGCAGGCACGCCCAGCCATCCTTTCTTCTGTAGGAACTGAAGGAATACAAGGCGGCCCATCAGTTTCTTCACATAGTCGCGAACAGCCTTTTCTGGATTCTGGAAGTGGGCAAACTCTTGCATGATTTCCTCGCAGGGGTCGTTCTTGATTTGCTCTTCCCACTTGTTGGCCACCTTTACCATCCGCTTTCCTGTGATATATTGGATGATGTCTTCGTACTGCTTCTTGTAGCCATCAAAGAACATGTCGCTGACAGCATCTACAGAGAACGCTTTAGTTAGGTCTTTCAATGTAAGGTTACTGTCACGCAGTTTCTCGAACTGCTGAATGGCGGTACGACTGCGATGACCTTCACCCAGCAGATAGGTAAAGCGTTTGGCATCAGTTGATTCCTTCTGATAACTACCATCATCGGCAAACGTCCAGGCCTCGCTGACATACGAGAATCGAAGCACACTCTCGTTTTTGCGATAGCAGAGCATGAAGGCACCTGCATTGCCGTTGTTGCGCCAGTCGGTTAGCAACATATCGCGGATGCCTCTGCGATTACGTTCTATATCAACGCTATCAGAGAGTTCAACTTCGTAGATGCTGATGGTCTGGTTATCGCTCAAAGTGATAGTACCCAGCCAAAGTGCCTGCTTAGCAAACTGACTACTGGTTGGAATCGTTGATGGCGTATTCCAAAACTTTATCTTGTTGCCAAAAATGTCGTGCAACAGCAACTGCCAGTTCTGGCGATTGTATCTTGATTCAATGACGCTTTTATAATCCATAAGGCTTAGCTATTTTGAAATGATTCGGACAGGATGATAACAGCAGCAGATTCCTCCTCTGCATGCTGGCTCTCGCGATAATAGGTGTTGTACTTGTTGGCCATTTCGAGCACTTGTTTTAGCGCATCTTCAAAGGTCAGTTTCGCCTTGCTGCCACCCTGACGCTGAAGGTCTTTCTGAATGCGTTGCAGACGTTTGGCGATGTAGGTAATGGTGCCTCGCTCTGCCAATTCCTTCAGCTGGATAATCTTCAAGCGGGTATCGCCATCATCAATGTGCGGCAGCATACTGTTAAGCAGGCTGACAGCCGTAGTGACCTGAGCACCAAGATTGCTGCGTTGGTTTTGGTTCGACTCTTCTTCGTGCAGTTCCTGCTCCTTGGTTTTGTTGAATTCCTTCAGGGCTTTCTCCACGTGTTCATGATGCTGTGGGATACGAGGTACAGCCTTTTCTTCTGGCTTAGCCTTGAAGTAATTAAGTGCATCGAGCACAGAGAGTTCGCGTGTCTGCTGGTCGTTCACCAGATAGAACAGTTTACGGAAGTTGGTCTTCAGGAATACCAATGAGTCTCCAGAAAGTGTTACACCTTCAACTTGTCGGGATTCCCGACCTGTTCGGCTTCTCAAAGACAGTCTTTCGATACGCTTATACTCTTTACGATTCTGCTGATAGAGTGCTCGCAGTTCTTCATAGAACGGCAGTTCCAAATTGCGGTCTTCCTGTTCGCGTTTAATACTCTCCTTGAAGAGTTTGTCAAGATCACGGTCGATAATCTCTTCTGTCGAATAGATCTGGTTGTCCTCGCCAAACGTAGTATGGAAGGTCTGAATCTTACTCAGCGCAATCTGGTTGAGTTTGATTTCCTTGTTACCTTGTCGCGACGGATAGAACACATAGTTGTAGATGATGCCAGCCTTAGAGCCGATACGATTCACACGACCTATACGCTGCATCAGTCGGGTGGCGTTCCAAGGCGTATCGTAGTTGATGATGATGTTTGAGCGGTGCAGGTTGACACCCTCAGCCAACACGTCTGTAGTGAGGATGATGTTATATTCGTCCTTCCGCTGTTTCCAGTTGGCATCGAAATTCTCGCGGATGGTCTTGAACAACTGGCTACGGTTCTGGGAAGAAATCACCAATACGTCTTGACGGTTGATGCGACGTTGCAGGTATTCTACTGTATCTACAGATTCAGAGAACACCACAATCTTTCCCTCGGGGTTGCGCTCTTTCTTGAACAGTTCGTGCTTTAACAGGTCTTCGAACTTGGCAAACTTCGAGTCATCATCATCATCGATGTATTCCCACTCTAACCACATATCATCGAGCAACGCTTGGTCGTGCCTTAATTGCTCAATGTATTGCTCGTCGAAGTCTTTTCGCTGGAAGGAGGCATTCTTGGGGTTCACCTCAGCCTTCTCGTTCATCTTCTGTTCTATCTCCTCCTCGCTGTAGCCAGCCTCTATCAGCGCATTGATATCCAAGTCGGGAGCAATGAATATCTTGTCATTCTCCCACATATCTATCATGTTCTCATTGGCCTGACGGAAGGCTTTCAGCGATTTGCAGAAAGCGTAAAAACTACTCTCCAGACGCTTCACCAATCCATTTTTGCGGATGCCTGCCAAACTGCGGCTGATAACCTCTGCATTGTCGTAGAGACCTGGGGCAGCATCGGGCTTCAGGTAGGCGATGGCCTGATAGCGGGCGTAGGTTAGTTCTTTGTCGAGCACATGCATAGCCTTCTCAAACAGGTTGGCCAAGTGGTCGTTCAACTCGTATTCCTTCTTGATAGGCTTGTCCACCTTGGGGAATCCGTTGACATCCTTGTTATAGCGGGCGATGTTCTCGATGTCTGTTCTTGTACGCCGAACGGTCAGAGGCTTAATCACTCTGTCGCGCACCTTCTCGGCCAGTTTCTTAAACTCCTTCAGGTCGAAGTTCTCCTGTTTGCGGAACTTACGGAACTCTACCACCAAAGGCGAGAAAAAGGCTGTCAGGTTAGGCACGCCATCTATGGTACAATGACGGGGATCTTGGAACATCAGTATCTGGTAGTAGATGTCTGCTGGCGTATTGTTCATAGGTGTTGCTGAAATCAGCATCACCTTTTTCTTATAACCAGGAATATAGCCCGTTTCTACACGAGGCATCTTACAGATTTCCTGTAGTTGCTGGAAAGCGCCAGTTGTATGGTTACGGAACTTATGGGCCTCATCGACCAGCACCAAGTCGTATTCGTCGGCATTCCAAACATCGTAATTGCTATCGTCAAGCACCTTGCTCAGACTGCCGTTACTTACAAAACAGGCATATTTTTCGAGGCCGAAGTCCTTGAAGGTGGTCTTCCAGTTCTGTTCTACGGCAGGCGGGTAGACCACCAGAATCTTCGTGTGTTCAGGGCCGTTCTCAATCAGAAACTTCTTGGCAATCATCGTGGCAATAACTGTCTTGCCGAGACCCACCACATCAGCAAGGAAGAAACCGTCATAGCGTATCAGTTTCTGATAGCCCTCTACTACCGCATCTGCCTGATAGTCAAACTTGCTATAGCCCTCAGGCATATCGAAGGGGTCGTCTTGGTCGATAGCCAGCACACGGTCGCTGAAGTATTCCATCAGCATCTTGATATACAACTCATAGGGGGTGACGTCACCCTTCAAGTAAGTCTTATCGAGTGTGGCCTGATAGTCCTCGGCATTGATGGGCACATTCTTGGCCTCTTCCCACAACAGTTCAAACTCGTTTTTGGCAAACTGCACATCGTCGTACTGCGTCAGTTTGACGTTGAACTCATATTGTCTTTCTTCTGTGATACCCAGGCCGTTGCCACTTAGGTTGCTACTGCCGGTAATGGCTGCGCCAAAACAATGCTGGTTGTAATTATCGGGATAAAGAATGTAGATTTTGGCATGAATCTTCTTGGAGGGATGAGCGCGAAGTTCCAACTTGCCGTCAATCAAGTCCTGAACCATTTGGAGCATACCGTCCTCAACCTTCTTGGTATAGTGAGACTGTTCGATATCCTCTTTCAACAGTCTCAGGCATTCTTCCTTCACTTCCTCTTCTGCGCCAAAGAAGAGTTCTCCCTTCTGGTGAGCGCGGGCAATATACTTGTCAACATCGATGCCAATCAGGATGCGTACTTTGTTGATACCGTCAAGAAATGGGCGTAAGGAAAAATAGCCTGATGCTCGAAGAAAGCCCACAACGGCATCAAGGTTCTTCACTTGAGGGTTATTCAACAGAATGCCCTCAAACTCTTTCATCAATGTGTTCCCATCCCTGTTAGTGAAGAAATGGGAGGAAATAGGTATGTCTGCCATATCTACGCTATAGTTTCAGGAGCGAAAGGACTATCTATTCGGATGATAATGGGTTCTCAACTAAGAACCTTAGGACACGAAAGAAGCGTGAACCGCCCCTATCGATGTCCAAAGGTCCTAGGAAAACCCATCCATGTTGATAAGTCCAGCCCACGCTATCGCGTAGGCGCTGGTACTTATTCGAAACATTGGATGTCGTTTGAATTTCCTAGGTTCTTGGACATCATCGAATATAGCACTTGCGCTATAATTAACCAACGAAAATCATACCGCCACCCTGCACTCAGGGAATCAGTCTTGGCTTACACCGTTTACGGTGCGTCGGCGATACTTGATGCAAAGATACAAAAGATTATTGTTATTCTATTATAATAAGGTGTAATTTAAATCAATTTTAACCGTCTGAAGGTGATAATCTGTCATTTGTGTACTCATTTAGGGTCATTTTGTATTAACCTGACCGAATATTCTTCAGTTCATCACTGTACTCTTTGATGAATGCAAGGATGATGGCATTCACTAATTGACGGATATTGAGTTTTACATTCGACTCAAACTTGACTCGTTCAATCTCACGTTTTACATCTTTCAGTAGCCAGACGCACTCACCATGTTCTGATACGTTTTTGAACTCATCAAGATAGTGGGTAAATCGCTGCCATTCTGTAGCATCCGTTGATGGCTCTTGGTGTGGTTTGCTAACTGTCTGCTTAGCAAGATTACTCATACCACCCTTTGGCAATTCTATGCTGAACTTTTTCTTTTCCATATCTCATTGTCGATTATTAACAGACTCACATTATCGCAAAATAGATTTTACGATAAATCGAAAGCTCTCATAGACGGCATGTTTAAGCGGAAGCGGGACGTTGTAGGTGTTGACTCGCTTCATCTGTGCCCGATAGCCAACCGGTGGGGCAACAATTCCACTTTGTGCAAACTCTTCATCCGTTTGCTTCCATAGTACCAACTCATCATGTGTTCCCATTCTGGCATCTACCTTGTTGGGGACAAAGAAGATTTGGGCATTCATCTGCGGATTGAGTTGACGAAGGCGGTTGATGACCTGAATAAAAGTTTTGGTTGAAGACAACGACTTCGATTCATACTCAAATGGGCAGATGATATAGTCAGCATAGATGAACATTGGGGCCAGCCCGTCATCTTTGATTGTGCCAGGTGCATCGAATAGCACAAAGCCATCCTGCGACTCTGCATTCTCCATCAGCATCTGCATCGTCTTGGGATCACTGACCTCAAACGATTGGATGTTGTATGGTTCTTCTTCTCCAAAGGTCTGCTTATCCTGCTCACGTTGCAAGGTAGCGGACTGTTGGAGGTCGGTGTCAATGATGCAGACATCTTTCTTCCAATACGCCAGATAGTCTGCCAGAAGGATGCAGAGTGTGGATTTGCCCACTCCGCCCTTCTGATTGGCGAAAACTATGATTTTGTTATTCTTCGATTTCATGACTTTACTATTTTGTTATAAATCATAAATGTTAGTTTACTATTCTGAGAAAGTGGAGCGGCAGTTAGAACCGCTCCAACTTCTCGCGTTCTGCCCTGGCTATGCTGTCTGCCTTGTGCTTCAGGGCTTTCTCATAGTCTGAGACTGTACCCTCAATGTAGTCTAGTCTGTCCACCCAATGCCGTTCGTATGCATCTTCAAGGAATTGCACTTCTTTAGGTGCTGCGCCTATTGCCTTGATGAAACGGTACTTCATCTGCGTATCCTGAAGTTCAATGATCTTCCTTCGCTGAAAAACAGAATTACAGATTGACAGCGAGAGAATCAAGGTAAACAGGATATAGACAATCCATATCCATTGGTGACGCTTGTCATGAATCCAACGGAATGCCTTGATGGGCCATTCTTTTGTAGCCCAATAAGGTTGTTCAGCTTGAAGCTTTTCGTACAACTGCTTGTAATTCTCGTAACAACCATACCACTTCTGTAACTGACCTTGAACTTCACCCATCTTCTTGTCGTGGTCAGCCAAGGTGATAACACTCTCTGGAACTTGCGGACTAGCACTGACGGCCTCAAGATTACTCAATCTGCCGTCAATACCATCAAGTTTACTACTCAACTTGCCAGAATTCTTTTTCTGGTCGTTTGCCTGCTCGA
>Ga0256406_1005136_pt1 | contig 14237 bp, 16 predicted proteins | sample RumenRJG_03DNA_FD_185986 | JGI IMG/M metagenome (GOLD analysis project Ga0256406, IMG submission 185986) | Bovine rumen microbial communities from Lethbridge, Alberta, Canada - RJG_03 | ecosystem: Host-associated > Mammals > Digestive system > Stomach > Rumen | place: Canada: Alberta | collected...
CTGATTCTTTCAGACAATTTTTCATTCCAACTACAAAGGAGCAGGTCTTTCCGCTGGTCAGCGTCTTGCCGCCGGCGCTCATGAGCACAAAATCCGCGGACTGTGCGGCATGGCTTTCTCCTACTCCTGTAGCATCCATGGCAGACAAGTTGATCTTTCTAGTATCACCAACAGTCCAGTAATCACTAAGTTTAATAGCTCCCGCATCAGCAGCCCGAACCATATTGACAATCTCAGCATCAGTGCCACCAGACCAAGTAACAGTTTTAACGCTTACTGTAACACTTGTAGTAGCAGTCTTAGTCACATTATTTTCTGTATAGCTAATTGTAATTGTCTGTGTACCAAGGTTATTTAAAGTAGTTCCATTGGCAGGAGAAAAACTAGCTTTACTTGTTACATCTTCTGTAGCTTTAGAAGTAAATGTAGCCGTGACTTTTGCTCCACTTAAATTGAGAGCATCACCTTTATAATAAGTAGTTTTAGTAGGAACAGTAACAGAAATAGATTCAAGTACACGAGTTACAGTGATAGGTAAATCAACACTTAATACAATATCAACATCTTCATCACCAGCCCACGACAGTGTAACTTTTTTTACTGATTCATAAAGCACAGTACCATTCGCAGGACTAGCTGTACACTCAACAACCTTGCTATTTCCATTACTAAAACTAACAGTAGTAACCAACCCAGTCAAATCAAGTGTCTCACCAGCTTTATAACTAATTTTAGTAGGCTGAGTAGTAATAGTGAGCTGTTTAGGGAATACTGAACTTCCACCGCCCGCATTTTTAACTGTTAATGCCATTACTTACTCACCACCTTTAAAATAACTGGAATATCCACCGTAGGCACTTTCCCTTTAATCTTTAAAATATTACTCATACTATCCATAGGTTTTAAACTAGCCCAAGCTTTATACTGATCATCTGTAGCAGAATCACCATTAATACCAACTTCTACATCATACTTAGCAGAAGGGTAGGTAGACTCAAAGCTATACTGCTTATTACTCCACAAGCTAGCAGTAAGAGTAGCAGTTACAGTCTGAATATCACTCTTAGCTAAAGCACCTACCTGAGAAGCCGTTACCTTATGAGGGTTATTAGTATTCTGTACATGCTGTGAAAATGACTTACTATCTACACTCGTATCTCCATCTTGATCGGTTACAATATAAATAGTATTGTCATCATAACTAGTCAGCTTATCATAATCAGCTTTAGTTCCAACCCACTTTTTTAAAGTACCATTTAAAGCACTAGTAATAATCTTATTCTGTACAGGATTTTCGCTAGTATCACTAAGAGCAGAGTCAACATCAATCTTATGATTATTAATAGCTGTATCTACTTCAGTCTTAGTATATGTATCTGACTTATTCGCTTTATCACTGACAGTAATAAGCATTTTGTAGAACTCTTCTTTAGTTCCCTTATATCCATTAGCTACAGCTAATTCATAGGTTGAATTACTAGACGAGAGTTCCGTATCTCTAAAAATAACTTTTCCCATCACTCAACTCCTTCCTTAAACTGTAGATGGATTAGTTATCCATAATAGGGTCTTACACAAACCCATTTATTATTTACTTTTAACCATACGCCTTCCTGATTTATAACTTTTTTATCAGAAAAATAAGGTATATTATCAAGTGTTGCTTTATCTGGCTCTTTACCAGAACCATAGCAAGCAGTTAAATCTATAAACATTGCACCATCCAGATAAACATAATTAGGTGATACAATATTTTCAACATCAAATCTAAAAGGATAATTCCCAGAATCCCAATTATCTCTTGTGTTAATACAACTAAGCTGTACCCATTTATTTATATCAGTTGATTCTAGCTTCTGACTTGTAGAACCAGATTTATATAAATTACCGAATAAAGGCTCTGCAATAGGCGTGTAGCATTGCATTCCAGAAGTTATCATAGAATTAGGTACATAAATATTACAACGCACATAATATTTATGCCCTTTGATTAATGGAACATTAGTTGAATTGTTAACCAAACTTTCAGTTGAACTTGTACTCGTTGAAGTTAACTTAAGAGACTTATTTCCAATCAAATGTTGTTCTGTACTAAATTCAATTGTACAGTTAGCGTTAACTGTCCATCCTGATGTAAAATCCGAGTTTGGAAGTAAGTTAATTAAAGTCGTACTCATGCAACCACCTTCCAAACACCATTAATCTTCAAATAGAACGTAGTAGGTGGGGTAGATTCAATTACAGTAATTCTGGCATATCCATTACCAGAATGACCTGTTTCAGAAGTTCCAGTAGGGGATGTAAAACTACTTGTTCCAATTGTTGTAGATGCATCAGTCAAATATAACGAACTATTTAATAAGCACCCAGATGGATAATTTGAAGCAGTAGAACTAGTATAAATATATCCAGAGCCACCGCCACCAGCTTTATCATCATCACCAGAACCATCAGGATAAGTGCCAGTACCTCCGTACCAGCCACCACCACCAGCACCGCCGTAACCGCTGTTAGCGTAAACTCCATTACCACCAAAGCCAAAACTTGAATAGCAATCACTTTGAGAAGTAGTATTAACAGATTGTCTGTCTGTTATCCACTCAGAACCACCAGTATTACCAGTTTGAGTTCCTGCATAACCACCAGTACCATAATTTGTAGCAACGGTATTCTGAGCAGTAGTACCACCACCAGCTCCACCTTGTTTATCCGAAGCACCATCAGAACCACCGCCCCCGGCAACAATTAATCTTGCATATAATGAATCTGTTTGATACCTAACATCAGTAGCACCGCCACCGCCATTATAGGTATTGCGTTTGCCACCGCCATTAAAACCGCCATTAGTCTTTCCAGTATTCCCAGACCCACCTACATATATGTAAAACATTTCCTGAGATGCTGTAGTTACAATTCCTACCGAATATCCACCCATGCCACCATATTGACTCGCAGAGCGATATCCACCTTGTGCACCCCAACATTCAAGTTTATACTTTCCTTTATTTAATTTAATAGAAACAGCTTTGCCAGAGTAGGGGATGTTTAAGATATCTCCCGCTTTAATAGAAGTAGGTGTAGACGTAGTTAAATCATATGTTGCCATCTAATCACTCCTATTCTGTATATAAAATGTACAAATCTCCATCGTTACCAAGTGAAGCTGCTGGCTCAGTAGTACCGTGATAAATATGAGCAAGCCCCGAAACTTTAGCATCTGTTTGAGTTTTAGTATAAGCATCTGAAATGCCATAACCAGACAATGTAGTAGCTTTATCTGCTTTTCCACTCATTGCGCTAGTAATAACTTTGTTTTGAACAGGATTTGTACTTGTGCTACTCAAACTTGTATCAGTAGTAATTTTATGATTATTAATCGCTGTATCAACCTGAGTCTTAGTATAGTAGTCACTTAAATCAACACTTACAGTAGAAAGCTTGTTATCAATCTCTTTTTTAGTATAGGCATCGGTAATACCATACCCACTAAGCAAAGTAGAAGCATCAGCTTTCTTCCCAATCTTCTTTTCAAGATCAGCTTGCACATCAGAAATTTTTGTATAAATACCTTTACTCTGAACAGGGTTAGTACTTTCACTAGAAACCAATTCGTCTATAGTTTGACTACTTTTAACCATATTGTCAACTTCTGTCTTAGAGTATGTTTCTGTCTTAGCATAAGTATCAGCTTTGGCATAAGCACCAACTTGCGCAGCCGTTACTTTATGCGGGTTGCTAGTATTACTGGTATGTACATTCATTGCGTCTACAGTAACATATCCAAGATCAGTATTTGTGTCCGTAATAATGTAAAGTGTATTCTGGTCTTTAGTAGTTAAAGCATCGTATTCTTTTTGAGTACCTACCCATTTCTTATAAGCGTCAGTAATTCCATAACCAGAAAGGGTAGTGGCTTTATCAGCTTTTCCAGAGATCAGATCTTTTACTTTAGCAGCGATCTTACTAACAAGGCTTGTAAGAGTATTCGTGTCATGATACCTGTAGCTCATACCGCCACCACCTTTCTATATATGTGAAAATAAACTCAGCCAAAATTACGAGGCAGGATTAAAAGCTGCATTTACAATACTTGTAAGTTCATCATCTGTCCAAGCAACCATGTCAGAGTTATTAACCTTGCTTGTAGTTACTCCGTCAATCAGGCTCTTATTATTTTTAATATAAGCAACGATCTCACTTAACTGATCAAGTGTAGTATCATCAGAATCAGCAACCGTATTTAATCTTGTCTGAAGAGTAGAAATAGCTTCTCTAATATCACTATGCGCTTTTGTACTAGCATCATGTGTAGAGATAGCTGTGTTTACCTGTGCGCCAGTCTGATAACCAGCTGCCTGAATATTAGAAATATTACCTTCAGCAGTCGTTACTCTCTTTGTGAGAGCATCAACATCCGTCTTAGCAGCCCTTGTTGTATCAGTAGGGTGAACATGATCACCTCTGGCAAATGCCATCTCCTTACCAACAGTAGCTGTACCATCCATCAGAGGAACAGTTGTACTAGCAGCTGCACCTTCTGGAATATCAGATGAAGTAATAAATCCAGAATCGTTTGTTACCTGACTAGTCTTAGTAGGTACTGTAATATTAACGGATTTATCCGTGCTTGAAATATCTTGAGCAGTTCCATTAACCTTAATTACATTAATCTTACCGCCATCACTCTTAATTTTCGCATCTGTTTCAGTTTTAGTATACGCATCTCCGATTCCGTAACCAGAAAGGGTAGTAGCCTTATCCGCTTTCGGAGCAATTAAAGCTTTAACCTTTGTTACAATCAGGTTTGTATAGTTCTGAAGCTCGGTGCTGTTAAAAAATCTAAAACTCATAAGTACACCTCCTACAGAAATGCTGTATTCACAATATTTGCAATCTCTTCATCAGTCCAAGCTTGGGCATCAACTTCTTTGCTGTCTACATACTTCTTTGTAGTTAAATCAGTATCATCAGTAGGAGTGTCTTTAATTCGTAATGTCTTCTCAATCAAGCTAGGTAATTCCTTATCAATCTCATCTACCTTGTCATTTATCTCTTTAACCCCGTCAATATCATTGGCAGTCAGTTTAACGTGACCAACTAATTCTTTACCATTCAAATAAGGGTGATTAATTAGATGGTTATAGTCTTTATCCTGTGCATTCATAGCTTCAGTTACATTATCATTAAATGTTTCTTCTATACCTTCAGATAAAGATCCATCACCTAAACCATCAATCACACCAATATTCTCATCAACATCATCAGAGTTAACAGAGTTGTCATCATCGTCAAAACGATGTATCAAATACTCTCTTAAACTAGCCATGTCTGCACCTCTTATCTGATCTCAGTTTCACCTAATACATCGTCAACGTCAAACGTATGAATCTTAGAAGCCCAGACATTACCGTCATTTGTTAAAATTCTGCACTGTACTTCACCAAGTACAGAGCGGAAATTAGCGTCTTTACATGTAAACTTTAAAGTCTCAGCCTGAGTCAGAGTAATATTAATCTGTTGTGGCTGAGTAGTATCTTTTCTTTCTTCAAAGTTTACATCTGTTTTCTCTTTCTTAAGGATCAGCTTCCCATTCTGCGCAAAGGTAAGCCAAAGTGTCTTGATGTCATCCTTAGAGTAGGGGATAGAAAAGTAAAATGTTGCATTAGATCCTCTACGCATAGAAAGCCTCCTTTCATAAATATCAATGCGAGTAGAGGGATTCGAACCCTCACGAGTTTACACCCAGTGGATTTTAAGTCCACATCGTCTACCTATTCCGACATACTCACATGTTCCCAAGCTGTACACTTGGGAATCTAAACTAATTAGTTATTCTCAGTTCTATATTTTTGTCTCTCAAACTCTCTAAACAGAGTAAGCAGCATATTAAACTGTTCCCTACTACATGGCTCTCCCTTGAAATGGTCAGAAGCCTCATTATAGATAAGATCGAAGTCTTCAAGAATACCTTTGAACATCATCTTGTCTTTTTCTTTTACAGCGTCATCAAAATCCATATTTGATCATCCTGCTACTCAAAATATGCTTAAATATACTCAAACATATCGAGAATTGAAGTCCTTGCGGATACTTCTTACTGCTTCAATGTGTATGTTTTTGCGACTATAAACAATACGCTACTCACAAGTTCTTGTACACTCCACAGTCGTTAATTCCCAACTAGCCATTGGTACACACTTACATTTGCTTACTTATGCAATTTTGTAAGTTTTTGCGTCTCTTAAATTAAGACTTGCATTATAGTCTCTATCTGCTGTGTATCCACAGGCACATCTGTAAACCCTGTCTGAAAGTTTTAAATCTTTCTTAATAGCTCCACAACAGTGACACAGTTTTGATGATGGATACCATCTGTCCACAACTCTTAATTCAATGCCATTTTCATCACATTTATTTTTAAGCTTAATTCTGAACTCATAAAACTTTTGTGATGCAATAGCTTTTGAGAGATGCCTGTTCTTCATCATACCTGATACATTCAAATCCTCAATCGTTATATAAGACGGCTTGGTTTTTACTATCTCAGTGATTGTCTTGTTGATGTAATCAGTACGGATATTATCTATCCTCTGATAAAGCTTCTGCACCATCAGCTTTTGCTTTTGTATATTCTTTTGAGTAGACTCTCCTTTCTTTAAATTTTCATACTTGCGTGAGAGACATTTTTGCTCTCTGCGTAGTTTCTTTTCTAATTTTTTAATTCTTGCTGACTTATTGATATTTTTATAAGTCTTGCCATTTGAAACAATAGCAAAATCCTTTAGCCCTAAGTCTATTCCAATACCCTCACCACTGCATTTTGATGGATGTGGATCAGGCAGCTCTACAAGAGCTGAAACATAATATCTGCCTGCCTTCATGGACACCGTGCCACTTTTAATAGTGAATCCATCTTTGGTTGTTGGTATATAGCCTTTTTCTTTTAGCTTTGCCCATCCAAGAGAAGGAATCTTGATACAGTGTCTTTTGCAGATGCAGTCTTTGGGGTTATTCTTCACAAAGTACATCTTTACATCAGATTTTCCCTTCTTCTTGAATTTTGGAAAACCACTCTGATGTTTAAAAAATCTTGTAAAAGCAGTACACCCATTTTCAATGGATTTCTTGACAGCTTTAGAATAAGCTTCTTTAATCCATGCTTTGTCTGAATGATTAGGTATATACTCATTGTTAAGCCAGACACTAAATGATTTGCCACTCATAAACTTTTCACCGTTATCGTATAAAGTTTTGTTGTGACTGAGATAAAAGTTGTAGACGTACCTACATGTGCCGATAGTCTTGTTAATTTTGATTTTTTGCTCGACTGTCGGATTTATTTCCGTCTTGAAGCTCTTTAGCAATTTCTGCATCCCCCTCTATTTGTTTTTTATACTTACGAAGACCGTACAATCTACAAGAAAAAACGTGCAGTATAGACACAATATCCTGTACAAGTTCTTCCTGCGGTGATAGTTCTTCATTATTCACTATCACTATGGTTGTATTAAACTTCATACAGAATTTTTCAAACCAATCATAGCCAAATCTGATAAACCTATCTTTATGTGTAACTATAATAGTTTTGATTTTTTGTTCCATTACTTCATCTAATAATTGATTCCACTTTTTGCGATTGTAGTTTAGCCCACTTCCATAATCCTCAATACATTGATCTATAATGATACCTTTAGCATTGCAAAACTGACGTAAAAAAGTTACCTGGTTTTGTAAATCATCTTTTTGGTTTCTTGTAGATACTCTGGCATAAATAACAACCTGACGATTATCGTTTTCAGTATTTATGCCCTTGAATTGAAGATACTGATCATAAGTATAATAACGCCTATTAGTCGGAGTTCGATTTGCTTTCAGAATTCCCTCTCTATCCCAACGTTGTAACGTTTTGACTGAGACGCCCAATAATTCAGCAAAATCTTTTGGTTTGTAATTAGTGATATTAGATGTGTTCATAACAATATCCTCCATGAGTATATTTTAACACATTTAATCACTATTGACAATGATTTTGGTTACTTAAAGTTTCCTCCTTATCCTATATATTATTTACTAGTTCCGTCATTCATTAGCTTATAATAGGTATTCATACTTACTGTATAATGTGTATCTCCAACAGCAACATAAGAGCCATCAGCAACAGTTACCTGAATACCATCCGTGACAATAGATGTAGTAATATTTAAGTTCTTAGTCTCGGCATCTGGATTAAGCATCGAAGCGGGAATATTATTACCTTCACTAGATACATTAACAAATACTGGCATAGGAAGATATGTATAAGCAAATGGAGTAGTTGTAGTACCACTAGTCATATAGTATACTATAATCATATCAGAGATATCTGTTCTATTAACTGGAAGAACAACGTTAGTTCCATTAGAACCAGTTGTCCAGCCTTTAGCCCAACCAATACCTGTCTTAAGAGAAGCAAGCCAATCAGTTTCACTTCCTTTAAAACCGTTCTTAACAGCTACAGTGTAAGCAGAGTCTCCTTTATCGCCTTGGATACCCTGAATTCCTTGGACGCCTTGAATACCCTGATCTCCTTTATCTCCCTTATCTCCCTTATCACCTTTAAGAGAACTAAGCCATTGCTGCTCTGTCCCTTTAAATCCATTATTTATCGCAAGTGCGTAAGCAGAATCACCAGTATCGCCTTTTTCTCCAGTGTTTCCTTTATCTCCTTTATCGCCCTTGTTACCTTTAAGAGAGGCTAACCATTCTGTTTCAGTACCATTAAATCCGTTTTTCTTTGCTACTTCATATGCAGAAATACCTTGAATACCTTGGATACCTTGATCTCCTTTGTCTCCCTTTAAAGAAGCTCTCCATGCAGCTTCATCTCCAGAAAACCCTGCTTGCTGTGCAAGTTCATATGCAGAGAATCCACGATCTCCTTTATCTCCCTTATTGCCTTTAAGGGAACTAAGCCATTCTGCCTCTGTACCTTCAAAGCCATGCTGTTTAGCAATATCATACGCAGAGAATCCACGCATTGCTTTTAATGTCTCTGGTGTTCTCTGCGTCATTTCAGTAATATCACTTGTACTAGATTCATGAACAATAAATTTATCTCCAATGGCATGCTTAAGAATCTGCTCTGTTTTCTCATCAATACCAATTACAGAAATAACAACCTTACCCGGCTTCTGCATAACTTCCCAAGGAACAACATAATTACCATTAGTGTCTTTTTCTGGCATAATGTTGTTATTATATCCGTCCGAGAAACACACCTTAATTTCAAGTCCATCCCATTCACTATCAAGAGTAAGGTTTACTTTATCTTCTTTTGCTGTGCCTTGGATTAAATCTACATCCTCAATATACACAACTCTATTTAATACATTTACGTTATGTATTCTCATTTCGCATTCTCCTTTCTGAATTGGTTCATTTAAATATCCCCAATACGAAAGAAGGGGAGTAGTAATTCATTCTCTGTTATCTTATATATTAATGTACTTTGATCATATGCTGATTCTTAGAAGCTAACTTGACACCATATTCTACATGGTCATCAGAAAGCTGTGTGTTATCATAACTACCAATCTTGAGCCAGTCTAAGTATTTCATGCAGTCATTAAAGATAGACTGGTCATCAGATCCGCTATACACGCATGTTTTCAAACCAAGATCTTTTACTGTCTTCAAATAGCTTTCAAGCTCTTCAATATTCTGATCTCCACCCATGAAACACACGCAAGTAATCAATCCAGAATACTCATCAATTACTCGCTCTAAGTCATCAGACAAATAGTCTCCTTTATAATCCCACAAAAATTCAGAATGGCAACCCTCACAATGGTGAGGGCAGCCACTTATATTAAACACCAGACTAATCTCATCTGGCACTTCCTGCATAACAACGCTATATCCTAAATATTTTAATCTACGCTTTGTATCTGCCATAATACCTCTTATGTTCTTCTTTGATTCTAGGTGCGGAGAATTTTGATACTCTCTTAAGATATCCAATTACACGAGTTGCGTAATCAAGATTCTCACTTCCGCACTTAGGGCATTTTTCAAGTTTATGCTTACTAATATGTCCACAGTCATTACAAATTGTATTCGGAATGTTGTATGTCCAGTATGTGCATCCAGTTTTAATAGCTACTTTGCCAAGTTTTAGATACTGCTCTTTGGAAAGATGCTCATCAAGATTACAATGGTAAGCAGAACCGCCATCAAGATATTTAGTAAGCTTTCTTCCGTGAAGAATGAACTTATCAATAATATTAGTTGATGGATCTTCTACAAGATAGAAGTAACTATTGTAGCAATCTCTAGGGACAAAATAGCCATCTTCCTTATCCCACTTAGCATTCTTTACACCAAGATTCTCAGCAGGAACAAACTCTGTGTTAAACATAATATCTTTTGTTCTTGCAGCCTTGTTTAACTCATAAATTGGTTTAAGAATAGATTCGCCATATTCAAAATATCTGTCATTCGGAGTAATACTGATTCCAAGGAATTCAGCACCTTCAACAAATCCATTAATACCAATAGTCAGATACTGCTTTGCAAGTGAAATATATCCTGCATCATAAATAGGAAGAAGTCTTGCATTGAAGTAATCTGTAATAATTGCATTATAAGCAAGCAGATATTTATGACATTTCTCAACCTGTTCTGCAACAGCATCTGAAATATTTACACCATTTCTTGTTGCATTCTGAACAAGTCTGTTAATATTAATTGTAAGAACTCCCTTAGAACCTGTAGCAACACCGCCAGCTCCAAGAGTATAAGAGAAAGTATTGTCCTGAAGCTCATTCTTCAGTCTGCAACAACTTGCAAGACTATCTACGGAATCACTTGTATATGTAAAGAATGAATGTCCCTCTGAATACATCTCAGCGGAGAAATCTTCATATTCTTTGTCAACATATTCAGACCCATCATTCAAGAGATTCATAGTCTCGACAGGGAAGGTAAGAATTGTCTTAAGTCTTTCCTTGTTAAACCACTTCATAAACTTCTTCTGAAGCCAGTTTAAACTTTCCCACTTAGGTTCACTTCCATCTGGAAATACAAAACCATCAAACATACCGCTAAAGTATGGATGATCAAAGTAAGCCACATTCCAAAACACTGATTGAAAATTCCTTGCAGCTGCTGGCTGATTCATTGAATATACAACCTGCTCAAATCCGTCAGTAATTACCTTATCAATTGTTCTTGGATGTTTACCGAGAGACACAATCTCATCTGAGCGCAGATAATAATCATCTCCATATTCTTTGCGGATAAAATAGTCCATATACATAAAGAACTCAGGAGTTGCTACCGCCCCGGCAAACTGACTTGCAATAGCAAACACGAGATTAATAAAAGCTCCCAAGAAAGCCTGAAGGTTAGTTGGTGCTGTGGAAATACCACCAATATTCTTCAGTCCTTCAAAGAGGAAAGGATACATAGTAATACTGACGCAATAAGGCATAATGGACGTTTCATCATGTTTATATATCTCATGGGATTCAAGCTGTCTGATATACTCATCAGCAAGCTCTTTTCCGTACATTTCTGTAATTTTATCATGCATAAGCAGTCTGTTAGTTCCGATAATCTGTCTCTTCGGAATCTCACCCATGCATGTTGTAATATTCATATTCTCTACATTAGCATTAGCATCTACTTCACTTCCAGAAGATGCGTTGATTGCTTTAGAATAACGTCTGATGAAGTCAATGTTTGATCTGTACTTTTCGTAATTGCTCATAAATCCTCCTGTCTGTTCTCCTACTGTTTGTTAACCCATCTTAAAGCATCTGGCATAGCCATATACTCATCATCAACCTTCAATACAGGAGCAGACATAAATCCATTAGCAATTACTTCTTTGACATTATGACTTTCAGTGTAGTCAATATTTTTGTCTTTAAGCAAGTTAGACAACATCTTGCATCTAACACAGTTAGGCGTACTAAATAATGTAATTGTCATTATATCCTCCCACAAAATGATTTGCGAAAAAGGATAGGTGACAACTACCCTTTTTCGTTATTATCCAATATTATTAACATTGCTCAGTTTAATGTCATATTCAAATACCTTACCTTCATTATCCTTGAACCCAAGAAGCATAGCTCCTGCGTTGCTCTTCTTTCTGAGACTCAACGCATATGAATCAGTTCCAATGATGCTAGGAATATTAATTACAGAACAACAGGAATAAAGCTCTTCACTTTTACTACTGTGATAATGTCCTGCAATAAGGTAAGAAATAGGAATCTCATAGACTCTTGAATACTCATTAATTGCTTTCTTCATGTCTTTAACTTCACCATGAATAGCAAGGATAGGGTAGTTGCACAATTTGAAATAAACCATACCAGTAGGATTCTTCACAATCTCTACATTAGGGTTATCCTCTAATCTGCATTCAATAATCTCCTGAATTACCTTTGACATATTGTCTTCCGGGAATGCGTTCTTAGGCGCACCACACATTCTCAACTGGGAATGATTTCCGTCCAAGACCATATGATATTTGACATAAACATGTTTACTAAGTTCGTTAATCCACTTTGCCATAAAATTAGCATATTTAACACTGGAATCAACTACACCATATCTCAACTTCATCAGCTGAGAAGTGAATCTGATAATTCCGTCAATATTATCTCCAATATCTACAACATCCAGAACCTGAACATTGTTATCCTGACAAAATGTAATTGTTTTATCCAGAAGATCAATCATCCTCTGATAAAAAACTTCTGGACTATAAGAATTAATCACACGATTATGTATGTCTCGCAGCTCGTATTCAACTCCAAAATGCGCATCTCCAAAGAAGAGTGCATATCGGATCGGTCTTTTCTCATCTTCAGCAGTTCCTTCATATCTATAGATAGGTTCTGGAACATCAAGTTTGTCTAATCCTCTAACAGCATTAACAATCTTGTCTGTGATTAATTCATCTCTTGCGTTCTCACGCAACCATTTATTTAACTCATTTTTTTCTGCCTGTGTTTTAGCACGTTCTTTCTTAGCTTTTAAGGCTTTCTTAGTCTCAGAGCCAACCTCACCAGTTACTCCAAAATCACTCATTTTCTCTTCATAGTATCTCTTGACGAAGTTACCGCCAAAAGGGGCGAGTCTCTGCGCTTTACGCAAAGACTCTCTACTGATATCGAGATCAAATTTGTCTACAATATCCTGCCAATCATCATCTGAAATACCATGAATTTTATCATCACAGGCATTCAATACAGATTCATACACATCTGGTGTGAATCCGTATCCAATTAATTCATCTGCAATTGACATTCAATCAACCCCTAAAAGAAGTTCTCATCGTTCTCACGATCATCTGCAACATCCTTTGGTGGCTCAAAGTCATCAATATCTAGATTGTCATTACTGCCCTTAGAAGCAGAAATAGAGAACTCTGTAGCACCAAATACGGTCTTTAGATCATTTACGAGGTCAATGATATTGCCATCCTCATCCTCAAGATGACCATCCTTAAATGCAATTGCTTTCTGTTTATATTCAATCTTGCTAAATCTCTTAATCATATATTACTCACTTTCGTCCTTATCTGTATTTTCCTCAGTATCTACCTTTACAATTGCCTTAGAGGAATCGAACTTTCTATCCTTCGGAGTGTGCGGGTCTGACTTCTTTGTTCTATTGAAGTTCTTCTTAGGGGATTTCGGTGTGTTACTAAACACTTCATCAATAGAATCAATCAGTTTATCAACTACACCAAACTTAAGCTGCTGTGCAGAAGAGAGATACCAATCTTCCTTCTTATGCTTCTTATACAGAGCATCTGGAATACTAGTATTCTTCAGGACATACTTATCCATTACACCAAGCATCTTTTCATAGTTCTTACTAGCTGCGAGGAACTCATTACTGTTTCCTTCAGTAGCAGCAGATCCATGATGAACCATAGCACTTGCATACTTGAATCCATAACGCTTATGCCCGGACAACAGAAGAAGGAATCCCGCAGACATTGCAACTCCCATATTAATAGTAATGATAGGAATTCTGCTTGCCTGAATAATACTGATCAAACTCCATGCCTGATACAGATCACCGCCATAAGAATAGATGAACAGGTAAATCGGCTTCAGCTTATCCTTTGGAACATTACGTTCTCTCATATTCATTGTAAGAATCGTCTTCCCAAGTTCTACAAGCAGATAATTATCATCAATTGTATAGTCAATAAAGAACATACGATTCTTTCT
>Ga0256406_1005138_pt1 | contig 14232 bp, 8 predicted proteins | sample RumenRJG_03DNA_FD_185986 | JGI IMG/M metagenome (GOLD analysis project Ga0256406, IMG submission 185986) | Bovine rumen microbial communities from Lethbridge, Alberta, Canada - RJG_03 | ecosystem: Host-associated > Mammals > Digestive system > Stomach > Rumen | place: Canada: Alberta | collected...
CCAGTTCTCGTTATCATGCGACAAACAAGGGGGTCAGTTTTCAAGTAGCGCTAGGGGGTCAATTCTCGGGTAGCGTGGGCAGGAGAAATGATGCTATCTTTGCACCAGAGAAAAGAAAACAAGTAAATACGAACAATAATAAAACAATAAGCATATGAAAACTTTGAATGTTACAGGTCTCAACCCATCAGAGAAAGTCGTCAACGGATTGGCACAGCTCTTGGCCGACTTCCAGGTACACTACACCAACCTGCGCAATCTCCATTGGAACGTGAAGGGTCACGGATTCTTTATCCTCCACGAGAAGTATGAGGGTCTCTACAACGACGCAGCCGAGAAGATTGATGAGATCGCAGAGCGTATGCTCCAGTTGGGCGCCACTCCCGAGCACCGCTTCTCGAAGTATCTGCAGTTGGCGCAAGTGAAGGAACTCGACGTAGTGGAATGCGGTCACGCCGGCATGAACTATGTACTCGACACGCTCAAACTCTTCATTGCTGAAGAGCGTCAGCTGCTCAAGTTTGCTTCTGAGAACGGCGACGAGGTCACAGTGGCCATGATGAGCGACTACTTGAAGGAGCAGGAGAAACTCGCTTGGATGCTGACCGCCTTCTCCTTCAAGCGTGAAGATGCCTGCCCGAAATAATTTAGCTTACTATTCTTCATAAAATCGCGGGGCCGTAACGTCTGAGCCCCAATCGAAAGACCGACAGCATAAGGATGTGTGGAGTGATTTCATGCATCCTTATCTTTTTGTTGATGCGGGCTTGCATGTGCGGGCCCATCGGCTTCCAGATGCGGGCCCACCGGCTTGCACATGCGGGCCGGCGGGCTTGCACTTGGCGGACGACATGAACTGATGATTTTCGAAACATGATCAGCCACAAACCGGAGCATTGAGGAAGGCAAAACAAAGGGCTGGATGCTAAGCGTGGCATCCAGCCCTCAAAAGATTCATTCCATCTGTACACAGGACGCTTTGATCCTGAAGAAATTCCCCCAAAATCGAAGTTTCTGAAAATATAGCTTTCGCCTCTCTACCCGTCAGCTAACGGACATCAGCTCTATCGGTAGTGGAGAAGGCGCGGAGCAATCCCCGGCAACCGTCTTCAATGAGATCGAGCGCCCAATCAAAATCCTTCGGGCCACCATAATAAGGGTCGGGCACACACTTTTCCCCTGCAAATGCAGAGAAGTAGTCGGCCATTTTTACGATATTTGCTTTTTCTTCCGCGCTGCGGGCTTTTCTCGCGACGGCTTGGTAGTTGTCGTCGTCCATCACGATGATGCGGTCAAAGCGGCTAAAATCGGCCTCTGCGTCGATTTGCCGGGCGCGATGGGTCAACCGGTAGCCACGGCGGAAGGCGTGGTCGCGCATACGCTTGTCGGCCAACTGTCCCACATGCCATGCACCGATGCCGGCCGAGTCGATGAAGAATCTCCCAGCGAGTCCTGCCTCATCTACCATCTGCTGCATGACAGCCTGGGCGGCTGGCGACCGGCAGATGTTGCCTAAACAGATGAAAAGGAGGGATATGCGTTTGTCGTTATTCATAAGAAAGATTTTTTAGGATTATTTTCGTTGTGATATTGTGAATAAATTCGTATGTTTGCATTGGATATGAAGAGAGTACATTTCACCCGCAAACTGCATTTCAGTCACAAGGAAGAAATCTGGAATGCCTCGTCGCATGGAGCCGGCATCTTGCTTGGCGTTGTGTTTGGCGTAGTCTTTCTGTTCTGGTGCTTCAAGTCGAAGGACGGCTGGGCAACGGCCGGTGTGATCCTTTACCTTTTTGGAATGCTGTGCTCCTATATTGCCTCGACGCTCTATCATGCCTTGCCCGCGTGGTCGGTGTGGAAAGAGCGGCTGCGCAAGTGGGATCACGCCGCCATCTACTGGCACATAGCCGGCAGCTACAGTCCGATCACGCTGATTTGTCTGCGCGATGCAGGTTTGTGGGGATGGGGTCTCTTCATTTTTGTGTGGCTCTGCGCCCTTGTGGGCACGGTGAAGAGTTTCGTGCATCTGCAATCGCATAGCAACCTGGAGACCTTGTGTTTCGTGGGCATGGGACTGTCGATCTTGGTGGCTCTGAAGCCCATGATCGACAATCTGCCTCCGGCTGCCTTCTACTGGATAATAGGAGAGGGCGCCGCTTATATCACCGGTGCCCTCTTCTACACGCTCCACCGCCGCAAATATATGCACACGGTGTTTCATTTCTTTGTACTCTTAGGGAGTGTCTGCCACATCATCGCGGTGTGGGACATTCTTTTAAAATTCATCATTCATAATTTTTCAAATTGCTGAGCCCCTTCCTTTTTTTGTTATTCCAAGGATACTTTGCCGATTGACAAAGGGTGTGCATAGCCATGATGAATGATGAATTACACGGGCAATTTCCACGTCACGCCATCCTTGGTGTCTTTCACCTCGAATCCGGCAGACTGGAGAGCGTTGCGGATCTTGTCGCTCACGGCCCATTCTTTGCGCTGCTTGGCCTCGTTGCGGAGCTCCAGCACGAGATCCACCACCTTGCCGAAAGCTTCCTCGCGTGAAGCGTCGCTGCCGCAATGCTCATTGCTGAGGCCTAACAGGTCGCAGGAGAAGAGGCGCATGGTGTCGCCCAACTTTTTCAAGTCGTCGGCAGAGATGTGAGCTTTGTGGTCGGTGAGCAGGTTGACGACATGGCAGGCGTCGAAGAGTGCGCTGATGACGAGCGGCGTGCAAAGGTCGTCGTTCATGGCATCGTAGCAACGCTGTGGCAGAGCCTCGACAAAAGCCTTTGTCTCAGCGTCCGACTCCTTTTCTGGCGTGACGCGCATCAGGTCGCTGATGCCGTCCATCAAGCGCTGATAGCCTTTTTCGGCCGCCTTGAGGGCGTCGTTGCTGAAGTCTACCGTGCTGCGGTAGTGGGCTGAAAGGATGAAGAAGCGTATCGTCATGGGCGAATAGGCCTGGTCGAGCGTCTCGTGCTTGCCGGTGAAGAACTGCTCCAGGGTGATGAAGTTGCCCAGGCTCTTACCCATCTTCTGCCCGTTGATGGTGATCATGTTGTTGTGCATCCAGTAGTGCACCATTTGATCACCCTGGCTGGCAACGGCCTGTGCGATCTCGCATTCGTGGTGGGGGAAGATAAGATCCATGCCACCACCGTGGATGTCGAAGTGGTTGCCGAGATACTTGCGCGACATGGCCGTGCACTCGCAGTGCCATCCCGGGAAGCCGTTGGAGACGAACTCGCGGTAGTGGGGCTGTCCGTTGGCCTCTGTCCCGTCTTTATATTTGAAGTCGATGTGCCAGCGCATGATGTGTTCGGGCTGGGCTTTCTTCCAAAGTGCGAAGTCGGCCTGGTGGCGCTTCTCGCCTACGCCGGCCAGCTCACGCGAATTGTTGATGATGTCTTCCAGATTGCGATGGGAGAGAATACCGTAATGATGGTCTTTGTTGTATTTCTCCACGTCGAAGTAGATGGACCCGTTGCTCTCGTAGGCATAGCCGTTGTTGAGAATTTCTTCTACCATCTCGGCCTGCTCAATGATGTGGCCGGTGGCGTGAGGCTCTATCGACGGCGGGAGCACGTTGAGCATTTCCATGGCCTTGTGGTAGCGGTTGGTGTAGTATTGTGCCACCTCCATGGGCTCTAACTGTTCCAATCGGGCTTTCTTCTCGATCTTGTCGTCGCCCTCATCGGCATCGTGCTCCAGGTGGCCTACGTCGGTGATGTTGCGCACGTAGCGCACCTTGTAGCCTAAGTGGGTGAGATAACGGAAAAGCACGTCGAAGGTGATGGCGGGCCGGGCGTGGCCTAAATGTGGGTCGCCGTAGACAGTGGGGCCGCAGACGTACATGCCCACGTGGGGGGCGTTGAGCGGCTTAAAGAGTTCTTTCTGCCGCGTCAGGGTATTGTAAATCAAGAGGTCTTGTTTCATATTCCAAGAATTGTTTGTATCGTTATGCAAAGGTAGCGGTTTTTTGCCATTCAAGCAAGAATAATCGCTTTTTGTTGGTCATGACGGCACTACTTGGCCTGTTGCCCCCTGAGTGTCTCGTGCTGTCTGGCCTAACGGTCGCGTTTTTCTCATCATGCTTTCAGGAAGGTGACACCATCGTGGCCGTGGTCATTGTCTGACACCTTTCATGCTCAGCGCGATGCGGTGGCGGCGATGGTCAACCTCCACCACCCGCACACGGACGTGCTGGTGGAGATGAACCGCCTCGTTGGGGTCGTGGATGAAATGGTCGGACAACTGTGAGATGTGTACCAGTCCGTCGTGGTGCACGCCAATGTCAACGAAGGCGCCGAAATTGGTGATGTTGGTGACGATGCCAGGGAGTTCCATTCCCGCTATGAGATCGTCGGGTGTCTTCACATTGGGATCAAACTCGAAAGTTTCTATCTTGTCGCGCGGGTCGCGGCCCGGCTTTTCCAGTTCCTTCATGATGTCGCGCAGGGTGGGGAGGCCCACTTCGCCCGACACGTAGCGGTCGAGTACGATCTGCTTTCTGCGCTCAGGATTGCTCATCAGTTCGCTGACGGTGCATCCGCAGTCGGCCGCCATGCGTTCCACGATCTTATAGCTCTCGGGATGAACCGCGCTGGCATCGAGCGGATTCTTCGCGCCCGGGATGCGCAGGAAACCGGCACACTGGGTGAAGGCGGCCGGACCGAGACGCGGCACCTTCTTGAGTTGGGCTCGGGAAGTGAACGCACCGTTGGCCGTGCGGTAGTCAACGATGTTCTTGGCCAGTGAAGGGCCGAGTCCGCTCACGTAGGTGAGCAGGTGACGGCTTGCCGTATTGACATTGACGCCCACCGTGTTGACACAGAGCTCCACCGTCTGGTCGAGAGAATTCTTCAGTTTCGTCTGGTCTACGTCGTGCTGGTATTGTCCCACACCGATGCTCTTGGGGTCGATCTTCACCAGTTCGGCCAAGGGATCCATCAGCCGTCGTCCGATGCTCACCGCGCCACGTACCGTCACGTCCTCGCCCGGAAACTCCTCGCGTGCGGTCTCGGAGGCCGAGTAGATGCTTGCCCCGTCCTCGCTCACCACGTAGGTGGGGATGTCCTTGATTTGGCGCAGGATGTCGGTGGTCTCGCGTGAGGCTGTCCCGTTGCCCACGGCTATGGCCTCAATGGAAAACCGCTTAGCGATGTCAGCAAAGCGGTGAAGTGGATCTTTCGCCTTGTCGCCCACGGCAAACACCACCGTGTGGTAGAGCAGGGCGCCTTGGGCGTCGAGCACCACCACCTTGCATCCCGTGCGGATTCCGGGATCGACCCCCATCACGCGCTTTTGGCCCAATGGGGCAGCCAAGAGCAGTTGGCGCAGGTTCTCGCGAAACACGCGGATGGCCTCGTCGTCGGCCTTCTCCTTGCTGAGGGAGGCAAACTCATTCTCCATCGAGGGGCGGATGAGGCGCGAGTAGCCGTCGGTGACGGCCTCCTCCATCAGCTGCTGGCAGGGGCCACGGCCCCGCACAAACTGCCGCAGGAGCCGGCTTTGGCACTCCTCGTCGTCGGCTGTGATGCTCACCTTGAGGAATCCCTCAGCCTCGCCGCGGCGCATGGCCAACAGACGGTGGGAGGAACAGCGGCGCAGCTCCTCGCTGAAATCGAAGTAGTCGGAATATTTCTGTGCGCCTTCCTCTTCGGCTTTTTTCTTCACCACGTGACTCTCGATCACCGCTCCCCGGCGATAGACAGCGCGCACCTTCTGGCGAGCCTGCTCGTCCTCACTCACCTCCTCGGCGATGATGTCCTTGGCACCTTGCAGTGCCTCTTCTGTTGTGGCCACGTCCTTGCCGACAAATCGCTTTGCGGCAAACGCCGGATCTTGTTCGCGTTGAAGCATGATGAGCGTGGCCAGCGGTTCCAGTCCCTTCTCGCGGGCCACCTGGGCTCGCGTGCGGCGTTTGGGTTTGAATGGCAGATAGATATCCTCTATCTCCGTGGCATCCCAACTTGCCTCAATGCGTTGGCGCAGGGAGTCGGTGAGTTTGCCTTGGTCGTTGATTGTCTTTAGAATTGTGTCCTTGCGTTTGCGCAGTTCTGTGAGCTTGCCGTTCAAGTCGTTGATGGCGGCAATCTGCACTTCGTCAAGCCCTCCCGTATGTTCCTTGCGGTAACGGGCGATAAACGGAATGGTACAACCCTCGCCTAAAAGTCCGAGTGTCGCCTCCACTTGTCGAGATGGCAATTGCAGAGAAGTGGAGATATAAGAAGTAAATGGATTCATTGAAATGTTATAGAGTAGGGCACTATGCTTGATGAGTATGGTGAACGTGAAGCGGATAGTGCGCCAATAAATACTTTCTTCCAAAGCGGTGTCGGCCTGTCAGACCAAGTGCCGCGATGATGACCTATTCATTAAAGTATGAACTGTGAATTGGGAATTATACATTCATTCAGCTTCTCCCTGTCACGATGCGTTTGATGTCGTTGAGTTTGTTGAGTGCCTCAACGGGTGTGAGGTTGTTGATGTCGAGGCCAATAATCTCGTCTCGTATCTGTCGCAGTACAGGATCGTCGAGTTGGAAAAAGCTGAGTTCCACCCCGTCTTCGTGTTTGGCCAGGCGCTCTGCCGTGGATGGCTTGCCGGCCTGGCCCACGCCCTCGTTGTCCTTCTCCAATTCTTTCAGAATAACGTTGGCACGCTTCACGATACTGCGCGGCATACCGGCGATTTCAGCCACATGTATACCGAAGCTGTGCTCAGAGCCGCCGCGTTCCAGTTTGCGCAGGAAGATCACCTTGCCGTCGACCTCCCTCACGCTCACGTTGTAGTTTTTGATGCGTGGGAAATTCTTTTCCATCTCGTTGAGCTCGTGATAGTGAGTGGCGAAGAGCGTGCGTCCCTGTGCCTTGGGATTCTCGTGCAGATACTCCACAATGGCCCATGCGATGCTGATGCCGTCGTAGGTACTGGTGCCGCGTCCAAGTTCATCGAAGAGGATGAGCGAGTGTGGGGTGACGTTGTTGAGGATGTCGGCTGCCTCGGTCATTTCCACCATGAACGTAGACTCGCCCAATGAGATATTGTCGGAGGCTCCCACACGGGTGAAGATTTTGTCTACGATGCCCACTTTGGCACTCTCCGCCGGTACGAAACAGCCTATTTGAGCCATCAGTACAATCAGTGCGGTCTGGCGCAGCAAAGCCGATTTACCCGCCATATTTGGACCCGTGATCATCATGATCTGTTGCGTTTCGGTGTCGAGAAATACGTCGTTGGGAATATAGCGCTCGCCCAAGGGCAGCTGTGTCTCGATGACGGGGTGGCGGCCCTGCTTGATGTCGAGCACATCGTCGGTCGCGATGACAGGGCGCACGTAACAATTCTGCTCACTCACCTTGGCAAAGCTCAATAGGCAATCGATGTGGGCCAGTATGTTGGCATTGATTTGTATTTGGGGAATATACTCCTGCATGGCATTGATGAGTTCCTGGAAGAGCCGTGCCTCTAATTCTAAGATCTTCTCGTCGGCCCCGAGTATTTTCTCCTCGTAGTCCTTTAGTTCGGGTGTGATGTAGCGCTCGGCCTGCACAAGTGTCTGCTTGCGGATCCACTCCTGCGGCACCTTGTCCTTGAACGGATTGCGCACTTCGAGATAGTAGCCGAACACATTGTTGAATCCCACTTTCAAGGATGGTATTCCCGTGCGTTCGCTCTCGCGCTGCTGTATCTGCAGCAGATAGTCCTTGCCGTTGCGGGAGATGGATCTCAGGTCATCGAGTTCTTCGTTGTAGCCGTCGGCTATGACGTCGCCTTTGCTGATGAGCTGGGGTGGGTCGGGCTGGATCTCTTTCTCTATGCGGTCTTTCAGGCTCTCGCAGAGGTTGAGCTGTTCACCGATACGCTTGAGCGATTCGTTGTCGGCATAGAGGCAAGCGTTCTTCACGGGGCGGATGGCGTCGAGGGCGTTGCGCAACTGCACGATCTCGCGTGGGGACACGCGCCCCACAGCCACCTTAGAGACGATTCGTTCCAGGTCTCCCATGCGGTGGAGCTGTTCGTCGATGAGGTCGCGGAAGTCGGGCTTCTTGAAGAAATACTCCACCACGTCGAGTCTTTGATTGATCTTGCGAGTGTCTTTCAGCGGAAATACCATCCACCTGCGCAACATTCGGCCTCCCATAGGCGTCACGGTCAGGTCTATGACATCAAGCAGACTCTTTCCGTCTTCCTGCATGGGCTGCAGCAGTTCCAGTGAGCGGATGGTGAACTTGTCGAGCCTTACGTAACGTTCCTCGTCGATTCGCGCGAGAGAAGTAATATGGTTGATGTGGGTGTGCTGGGTAATCTCAAGGTATTGCATGATGGCCCCCGCAGCTATGATGCCGTTTTTGAGGTGCTCAACACCAAATCCTTTGAGGTTCTTTGTCCCGAAATGGTGGAGCAGTTTTTGGCGTGCCGTCTGTTCGGTGAACACCCAATCGTCGAGTTCAAACACACAGTATTTGGTGCCGAAGTGCTCTTCGAAGTCTTTTTTCCTGTTTCTGTCGAACAGTACTTCCTTTGGTGAAAAGTTGCCGAGCAGTTTCTCCACGTAGTCCACTGAGCCTTCGTCGGTGAGAAACTCACCGGTGGAGATATCGAGGAAGCTAACTCCACAAGCACTTTTTCCGAAGTGAATGGCTGCGAGGAAGTTGTTTTCCTTGTAGTTGAGCACATTGTCGCCCATGGCCACACCAGGTGTGACGAGTTCGGTGATGCCTCGCTTCACCATTTTGTCCATCTCGGTGAGCCCCTTCTTCCCTTTAATGGCTGCCCGTTTCTTCTTGGGATCCTCCAATTGGTCGCAGATGGCCACACGTTTGCCGGCCCTGACGAGTTTGGGGAGATAGGTATCGAGGGCGTGGTGGGGGAATCCCGCCATAGCCACGTCGCCCGTACTGCCGCCGTTGTTGCGCTTGGTCAGGGTGATGCCGAGAATGCGTGAGGCCTCCACGGCGTCGTCGCCGTAGGTTTCATAAAAGTCTCCGCATCTGAAGAGCAGCAGAGCGTCGGGATGCTTGGTCTTCATGGAGAAGAACTGCCGCATCATCGGCGTCTGTGAAGGGTCTGATTTAGCCATTGTTTTCTTCTTGTTTTAATCGATTTGCAAAGATAACGATTTTTGTGGGAATGGCAAAATCCAAAAGGTTTTTGGGATTGTATTCAAATCGTCACACGGTCATCATCGTTTGTTTACATGCAGGGGTTATCTTTGCATTGTTACCGTATCAGATTCCTCTCGGAATGGGATACACAACGACAGATGCTTATGGACTTGATTGAAAAGGATGAATTTTGGAACAACGACAATGGCTCGTTCTGTTCTTTCTTAGCTTTTGTGGGTGCTGCTATTGCTTTGTGGTGCCACGTGTTATGGAGCTTCTACTTCGCCGCCACGTTCTGGGTTTTCAGTCTTGTGGTTCTTTCCGGCACGCTCATCAACGACATCCGCCAGTCGCACTATCGCCATTGCCTGAGCGATGCTGTCTGGCTCGCCGTCTGCCTGTTTGTAGGATTTCTCTGTGTGAGTGGCTACTACAGCGTGTTGGGGTGATGGAGTGGGGGATGGGCTGTCATTCACAGTCCCCCTCCAAGTTGAGAAACCACGGGTCACCTCATTTCGGTGGCCCGCACAGCGCCGTTGCTCTCCTCTATTCAGTCCCTCTCCCGTTGCTGTTGCGTGCGTCTTATGCGTTTCCTTTTCGTGCAAAGATAGCCAAAAAACAACAGAATCCAAAATTCTTATAAGATTTTTGGAATCGATTCCAAAAATCTTATAAGAATTTTGGATTTTGCTGTTGCCGCAAGGCTTTTCATTGATGGTTAGTGGCGAAGCCTCTCGCAAGCCAGCTTCCGAGAAAAAAGCGGTCTTCGTGCCTCAGGCTTGCATCACAGCAAGAAAAACCTTGAAACCTGGCCGGTGCGGTGTGAGACGCCCGTGAGGTCCGCAGTCCTATCGTTTCTTTGACAAGGTTCTCTACCTCTACTCGTAATTGGGTATATCCCGACTTTGGTGTGTCCTCTACATGATCTACAATCGAGTCGGTATCCTTAAACTTCTTATATAAAGTAACCAACGACCATGCCTCATCAAAAGACAACTTCTGTCCGTCCGATATCTTTTGTAAGATAGGGATGGAAGAGCTGAGATCGGATATTAGATATTCCATAATCATAGTCATTTGTTGCCTTTCAGTATTTTCAATGCCTTATCGGTCAACCGGTACTTCTGATAACGCGAAGTTGGCTTGTCGGGGATTGTGCGCTCGATGAGTCCAGATTCCAAAGCCGGAACGAGAATATCTCTTCTGTATTGTCGCTTTGATGTCTTCTTAGCTGTTTCCATTAAAGTCACAATGCCTAATTCGCCTTGCCCGCTCTTAGCAACACTCAACAACATCTGGGACACATCTCGGACGTGTCTGGGACATATCTGGGACACATCTCGGACAATTTTGTCCATGACAGCATCTTGATCTGAAATCTTATCTAATCTGTCATTCATGTCTTCACTCTCGCTCTCAGCCTTCTTGTATTTCATCGTCATACTCAGTACAGATCCATCAAATACCCATTGAGGTGTTGGACATCCATACTCCTTGCATGCAGCCAGCACTTTTTCTATGCCACGACCCCATGATTCTATGAAGCCTGCACGGAAGAATGCATTTGCAATATCAGGATTGTAAGGAATGCTGATGTGTTTGCCAAGCAGACTATTAGGCGCAACCGACAAACCCTGTGGAGTGTGTATAGTCGCTAACCCAAAACTGTGATTCAATGGATATTTTCCGTGGATTGGATATGTTGTTTCATTTCGTATAGTCCTGACTTCGCCAAAGAGTAAATGGTAATAGAAAATCATGGACAGGCTTACGCTCCATAGTAGCTCTGAGGCTCAACCAGTGGGATAGCCGTCGAGCTTGCTCGTAAGGCTATCCCACTGGTTGAGCCTCAGAGCTACGTGATAAAGCCTGTCCATGAAGAAAATTGCCTGGGCATAAAATTGCGCCAAAGGCGCATAAAATCAGCGCATCCTTGCATCTGCCCAAAAGCGGGGAATGCCTTGACTTGGAGCTTTCTGCCGTAGAATTTTATGCGCGTAAGCGCAATTTTACGCGATAGCGATTTTCGTCATGGGCAGGCTTGCCACCAAAGGTGTGGGTCTGAAGCGATGGGGAGGCCGTCGAGCTTGCTCGTAAGGCCACCCCATCGCTTCAGACCCATAGCCCCGGTAGGAGCGTAAGCCTGGACATGACCATTTTCCTTCCCCTTTTTTACATATAAACTTACCATGAATCCACGGAAAATATCCGCTGTGTCTGAATTTCTGTATAATGTGCCTTTCCGGCACGCTCATCAACGACATCCGCCAGTCGCACTATCGCCGTTGCCTGGGCGATGCTGTCTGGCTCGCCGTCTGCCTGTTTGTAGGATTTCTCTGTGTGGGTGGCTACTACAGTGTGTTGGGGTGATGGAGTGGGGGATGGGCTGTCATTCACAGCCCCCTCCACGTTGAGAAACCACGGGTCACCTCATTTAGGTGGCCCGCACAGCGCCGTTGCTCTCCTCTATGCAGTCCCTCTCCCGTTTCTGTTGCGTGCGCCTTATGCGTTTCCTTTTCGTGAAAACCAGGCCGGCGCGGTGTGAGACGCCCGGGCAGCGGAGCTCCCATCGCGGTCATTATTAGTGCGCTTCCAGCCAGTTATTGCCCCATCCGGCGTCGGCCACGAGGGGAACACTGAGCTGGCAGGCTCCCTGCATCTCACTGATGACAATCTGCTCCACGCGTTCCTTCTCTTCGGGGAAAACGGAGAAGTTGAGCTCGTCGTGCACCTGCAGGATCATCTTCGAACGGATGCCTTCCTCTTCAAACCGCTTATGGATGCGTATCATCGCAATCTTAATGATGTCGGCCTCTGTGCCCTGTATGGGGGCGTTGATGGCGTTGCGCTCGGCGAAGCCACGCACGGTGCCGTTCTTCGAGTTGATGTCGGGCAGATAGCGGCGACGGCCGAACATCGTCTCGGCGTAGCCCTTTTGGCGGGCTTTCTCAATCGCGTCGAGCATATACTCGTGTACCTTGGGGAAGGTCTTGAAGTAGTCGTCGATGAGTTGCCGTGCCTCTCCGTTGGCAATGCCCATGCGCTGTGCCAGTCCGAAGGCCGTGATGCCATAGATGATGCCAAAGTTGGCCTGCTTGGCCTTCTTGCGTTGTGCGTCGGTCACGCTGTCCAGGTCTATTTTCCATATCTTGGCCGCCGTTGCACGGTGAATGTCCTGCCCGGCGCAGAAGGCTCCTATCAGATGTTCGTCACCCGAGAGGTGGGCCATGATGCGCAGCTCGATCTGACTGTAGTCGGCGGAGAAGAAGAGACATCCTGGCTCCGGGACGAAGCACTTGCGTATCTCCTTTCCGTCGTCGGTGCGCACGGGGATGTTCTGCAGGTTGGGATCGCTCGACGACAGGCGGCCGGTGGCCGTCAGTGCCTGGTTGAATGAGGTGTGGATATGACCTGTCCGCTTGTTGATGAGCTTTGGCAGTGCGTCGACATACGTGCTGAGGAGTTTCTTCATGCCCCGGTAGTTGAGGATGTCCTGCACGATCGGTGCCTTGGTAGCCACACTTTGCAGCACTTCCTCCGAAGTGACATATTGTCCGGTGCGCGTTTTCTTAGGCTTTTCGAGGATGTGCATCTTGTCGGGCGCAAACAGGATGTCCCCCACTTGTTTGGGCGAAGAAATGTTGAATCGCTCACCAGCTTCCGTGTATACCCGCTGCTCATAGTCGTTCATGCGTTCGGTGAAAATTCTCGACGTTTCTTTCAGTGCCTCCGTGTCGATGCACACACCGTTCATTTCCATGTCGGCCAACACTGGCACGAGGGGCATCTCGATGTCTTCAAACAGTTTTGCACCTTCCACCTCCTTGAGCTTGGGCTGGAGAACATTTTTCAGTTTCAGGGTAACGTCGGCGTCTTCTGCTGCATACTCATAAATCTCCTCAGGCTTGAGGTCGGCCATATTCTTTTGGCCTTTCCCCTTCGGACCGATCAGTTCCTCTATATGTATGGTCTTGTAGTGGAGTAGTTGCTCGGCCATGTCGTCCATGTTGTGTTTCAATTCGGGCTGGATGATGTAATGGGCCAGCATAGTGTCCCACATCTTGCCGCCGATGCGCACGCCATAGTTGCAGAGTACCTCATAATCGTACTTGATATTCTGCCCGACTTTCAAGATGGAAGGCTCTTCATATAGCGATTTAAATATATTAACAATACGCAATGCTTTTTCACGGTCTTTGGGAATCGCCACATAAAACGCCTTATTTTCTTCCACCGAAAAGCTTAATCCCACCAGTTCGGCATCAATGGCATTCGTTGATGTGGTTTCCGTATCCAGACTGACAATTTGTTTTGTCATTAAAAAATCACATAGCTTTTGCGCATCTTCTTCTGTTTCAATCAGTTTGTATTCATGAGCGATGTCCATAAGGCTCTGAAAACTCTGATTTTTATCCTCTTCTTGAGAGTCGGCTGGAAATAGGGAGAAAATATCCGGCTCGTTGTTAACTTTATTTTGCGATTCGATAGGCTTGTTAACAAACTTCGATAAAAGGCGTTTAAACTCCAATTCTCCGAAGATTTTGGTCAGTTCGCTCTCGTCGGGGCTTTTCACTTTCATCTCGTCGAGTTTCAGTTCTATGGGAACGTCGGTACGGATGGTGGCCAGGAATTTTGACATCTTGATGTCGTCGACGGCTCCCTCCACTTTTTCCTTCATCTTTCCTTTGAGTTGGTCGGTATGTTGGAGTAGGGCATCGACGCTTCCGAACTCATTGATGAGTTTCACTGCCGTTTTCTCGCCCACTCCCGGACAGCCGGGGAAGTTGTCGGCAGAATCACCCATGAGGGCCAGTAGGTCGATCACCTGATCGGGGGTGCTGATGCCGTATTGGCTGGTCAGGGCTGTCTTGTCGATAACATCGTAACCTCCGCCGTGCCGGGGTTTGTACATCATGACATTGTCGCTGACCAACTGGCCATAGTCTTTATCGGGAGTGAGCATGAAGGTTTTCACTCCCGCCAGTCCGGCTTTTGTAGCGAGTGTCCCAATGACGTCGTCGGCCTCAAAGCCGTCGGCCTGGTAGACAGGTATGCGAAGCGCCTTGAGAATGTCCTTGATCCAGGGCACGCTCTGCTTGATATCCTCCGGAGTCTCGTCGCG
>Ga0256406_1005142_pt1 | contig 14222 bp, 16 predicted proteins | sample RumenRJG_03DNA_FD_185986 | JGI IMG/M metagenome (GOLD analysis project Ga0256406, IMG submission 185986) | Bovine rumen microbial communities from Lethbridge, Alberta, Canada - RJG_03 | ecosystem: Host-associated > Mammals > Digestive system > Stomach > Rumen | place: Canada: Alberta | collected...
TTGGCTTAAATCCACTCCTCCCTTGCGGGAGGAGACTAAACCCAGGCTTCTCCCGGATCACCATAGACGTTGCTTAAATCCACTCCTCCCTTGCGGGAGGAGACGCTTTTACGAATCCCCATACAAAGCGGAATACTGCTTAAATCCACTCCTCCCTTGCGGGAGGAGACCTCTGGACGGATGGCATAACCATAGCATAAAAAGTTTAAATCCACTCCTCCCTTGCGGGAGGAGACGGTTAGTTCAGCGTCAGATTCTATATTCCTCGTTTAAATCCACTCCTCCCTTGCGGGAGGAGACGGAAAACTTCCGGAGCTTTGCACTTGCCATCCTTGTTTAAATCCACTCCTCCCTTGCGGGAGGAGACCTATCGTATCGTAGTCAGGTTTTATCTTTTTAAGTTTAAATCCACTCCTCCCTTGCGGGAGGAGACCGCAAATATGCACAATGCTTTATCTAATATCTAATTGAGTTTTAGATACAATCGCCAAAAGAAGTTAAGCTCCTTTTACATATTTACAACTATAATAATATTTTTCATTCCTCTACCTTATATAAATTCATGGTGCGAACTACCCTATACTATTATGAGCGCTTCACGTTCGCACAGTATTTACCTATCTACCACGATCTCAGGTGCAACTCCCACATCTTTTAGCCTGATATCTACATCAGCCCAGGATTTTGCCATACCATCTGGATCAGTTACTGTAAACACACACCTGTTAAACCATTGGTAATGGTATAAGTAGGATCACCCCCGCATATGCGGGGAACACAATACTGAATTTTTACCAGTTTTGAGCCATCCAGGATCACCCCCGCATACGCGGGGAACACAGATAAAAGATCCCATAAAATCAACTTTTTTCTCCAGGCAGATCTCAAAAAATACAAAAAATATTCACTTTCTTCGAGAGTTTATCAATATAACTCTGCTCAACAGTGATATGTTAATATCAGCTTACGAATCACTCCGTAAGCCTCGACCCTTTAGGGTCGTGGCTGTTGACTGTGTCTTCTAAAATTGATAGCAGACACATATCTATTATTTACATCAAAATAATCACATTGAGTCTTGTATTCCCTCTGTTCTTTTTCAAAATACTTTGTCAAGCCTGTATAATTACCATTAACCTGTGCTTCATGAAGTGACACGATATATTCTATACGATTGTCATTTCTAATGATAAAAGGTACTATATCATTATTCAGGCATTCTCTAAATAAAATCATTCTACCAACTCTGCCGTTGCCATCCTGAAATGGGTGAATGTATTCAAATCTGGCATGAAGTTCTGCTAAAGTACTGAGTGAAATATCTTTACTAGAATTATACCAATATAATAATTCCTGCATCTTTCCCGATACAGAATCAGGTGAAGCAACTACAAGACCACCAACTGTATTAGGACGTTTCTTATATTCACCTATCGCATAACCATTAGCACGATCCTCAAAAACACCTGCCTTCAATTCATAATGAAAACTCTTAATCAGTTCTTCTGATAACTTTTCATCAAGAGTTGTAAGCATTTTATTAAACATCAGAAAATGACCATTCATTTCTTCAATATCTTTTGATTTATATACAGAATCAGTGGAAGGAAGAAACCCCTCTTCAAATAATGATGCGGTCTGATTTTCAGTAAGTGTACTTCCTTCTATTCTGTTTGAATTATATGCCATAGTACGCTGAGTATAACCATATAAACCACTTCTGTCATTATTATCTTTTTCAGTTAATAATACCCATCGCACAGCTTCTACTTTACACATATCATCTACCTCATATATTCGTATCATTTCTTCTAAGATACATTCACACGAGAATAAAGTCAATCTTTTTTATCATTTGGATATAGTGATTCAAGCTTATCCTGACGTTTTATCTCCTTTAGATCACTTATGAGCAAGTCATAATCACCATGATATATCTTATTCAGTTCTTTTGTCATCTTATGAAACTCATTAAATGGAATACCATGCTCTTCTGCAAATTTTCTATCCATTTCTCTAAGTCTAAGACGATATAGTACTTCATTAAGAATCAGAAGAAATAAATCTGCTATGACCACTGGAAGCTGAAAATACAAATAATGCTGTCTGAACCATACGTTCCAGGTAACATCCGAAAACAGAAAAGATAGCATATATAAGATTAAAAGAAGCCATATAACAATACAGAATATTCTTGTACAGGCATTTAAAAATTTTGGCAGATTCTTCATTCAGTTACCCTCGATGTTCTTTCTCTTTGTTCTCTGGTTATCCGGTCAAGGTCATACTTATATGCATTATCTCGATTTACAGTAGAACCCGAGTCAGTCTCTGTCTTATTCTCCGATACATCAGCCTTCTTGTCTACTTTGTTGTAATACGTCATAATTCTTTCGTTCATGATGTGCTCCTTCTGACTTTTTAAAAGTCGTATGATGATTTAAATAGTTACGATTAAGAAAAAATAATAGCAGCTAGAATCTCAGAATCCCATCATCTGGCAGATCTACATCCACGAGCCTATCACCTCCCCAAAAACCATGCGCCATCATATAATATGCTGTCTGGAAATCCTGTTCATGCTCTTTTGCAGCTTTTTTTGCTTCATCTACGATCATAGTACAAAGAAACTTCTGTTGGCCTTCTGAAAACTTTTTTATATTTCTTTTCTGCATCAGTTCAAAAATATACATTTTCATATAAATCACCTCTTTCTTGTTGTGTTATGCATCTTATACTTTTTTCACTTAGTCTCATTGTGAGACTAAGCAAACGTTTGTACCCTTAGTCTCATTGTGAGACTAAGTTGATTATTTAAAAATATTATAGTCTTCATCAAAGAATACTATCGAATGACTTTCCTGAAGCCAGCTTTCAGATGATGCTATATAGTCTGCATAGTCTTTTAGTGGATAATACAGATAATCGAATGTCTTGTTTCCGTTTGCATCTATTACAGGCTTGACTGTGAGGTAACACCTGCTGTGTCTTACTGTCTTTGTCCAGGAATTATCCATAGGTATATTGCAGTCATATAGTGAAAATGTAACCTCACCGTTTTTCTTCTGATAATAGTCATATACGTTCATTTCATGGAGTCCTCCATTTCTGAACATGATACCTGTATTACAGATTTTTCCATCATCAAGTGTCTTCATAACTTTTTCTATTGATGACCAGGACGGTTTCTGTGAGTCTCCGTATAACCTGTACTTTGATTCATCAACTCTGTCATTGCTTTCTACCTGAAAGGCTTCGATCATCTTCACAAATTCTTTCTCACCATCTGAGAGGTTTTTATCAAGCATGTTACCATCTGATGAATGAGAAGTGATGAAGTACTGGTTCTTGTAACCGGATATTCCCGGTGTAAGAAGTTTTTCATTGTCCTTATCATTTCTTATATCCCACTTTATAGTGTTTCCGTCATTATCCTTATAACTTCCGTGACTTACAGATTTCTTATTATTGAACAGATAAGAAACAAAATGTGATATTCCCGAACAGCTGCCCTTTGCATACTTTGTGCCGAAGTTTCCGAACGAAAACTCGTCTTTATATCTGTCAAATCCAGTAATCGTTGAAGAGTGGATAAGCTGTCGCTTTGTCTCAGGATCTGTTGTTCCATCTGGAAGCATTGCCCCATAATCTTCTCCCTCATATACTGAGTAATAGTAGAACAGATAGTTCATATTCTTCTTGTCGTAGTTAGCCAGACTGTTAATATTGAATACCTTTAAGAGAAAAGACTTTGTCTTAATGAGATTGTCTATTGTAGTCTGAGATACACAGCTGCAGTTTGAATCTCCATATTCAATTTTCTGTCCGTCATATCTTACCTGATTAGCCCATGCAATAGCCTGCTTTGCAAATGCTTTTGTTTCTTCTTCGGTCTCTAGTTTTGGATAATACAGATGACATGCTTCAAACGCCAGTGGCCATCCCTCAAATACTGCGACCGGAGTATCTTCTTCATCATCCTTTCCTATGCCAAAATTTCTGAACATCTCTCTCATCATACTCTTCCTGCCTGTAAGAAACAGCTGATATACTTTGCTACTGTCAAATCTCTGATCAATACTTAAATAGTCTCCATCAGTCTCTGCTTTGCTTTTTTCGAGTTTGGTAGCACCTTTTACGATAAAATCTCCTTCCACATAGTAAACTCTGATATCAGAAGCGTTTATGCCATTCTTCTTGCATATCTTAGATACATCGATCTTTATACTGCTTCCGTAGTTGTAAATCCTGTATGCTGCATATATTTTGCTGATACCAAAATCTGAAAGGTCTGCATCAGCCTTGATGTCTGATATGTCAGCTGAAATGTCTGTAGGTGTCTTGGCATTAAGTGATACTTCTTTGCACTGGTTACGCTTATATTCTATCTTCTCTTTATAGTTGTATTTTTTGTCGGTGTTCATACCATTATCCACCTTGTACTTATCTGTATAAAGATCTCCTGATGTAGACGCTTTAAGAGGATCAGTATGATACTTTTCTATCTCTTCCTTGTCGGTAAGCCCATCCGAATCAGAATCAGAGCCATCACGGTAGTCAAGTCCTGCTTTCATCTTGTCGTATCTGCTCATGCCCTTTATATCTGACTTCTGATACTTGAGAGATTCCTCAAACTCTTTCTCGCTTGTTGCTTCCTGACCATATAAGAATCTGTGCTTCGTCAAATGACTGTGCCAGATGACAACCCCTATGATAAGAGCTGCTATACTTGCCAGTACGATAATCGTAGCCTTCTTGTTTGATAATAATCTATGAAAAAATCTGTTAATCATCTTGTTCTCCTTTCTACTCTTCCTTTGATTATAGTATATCAAGTTATTGCATTATTGTCAATAGCTTATAAAAGATATACCGCATAAAGCACGCATTACTTATAAAAAAAACTCCGAAGACTGCCATCCTCGGAGTTCCTCTGTGCTTGATGTCCGTGCACGCTTTATTCTTTTTACCATTCAACTATAACACATCACACAAGAAATGTCACCCGGATCCCGGATATATGTATGATGATCATTTGTGAAATTTTCTCACTGGTCTAATCATGATATCCTCTGACTGGTCTTTTTTTCTATTTGCCATAACGTTGCTGTCAATCACTGGTATCTGACTGTGATCGGAATAAATGACAGACTTGAGTCCTGATTCTGTCGGCTCAGAGTTTTCGTCCAGCCTCACATTATTATTGTACTTGTGATATTCATTAACATCACAGTTTTCCATGACTCTCTCATATACCATTTCAGTCAGATCAATATCAGCCGGGAAATAATCCTGTATGAATCTGTCAGGGTCTATAAATCTTTCCTCTCCGCTGATAAACTCCTGTATATTCCTATTCAGGATTGTCTTTCTGTCACACGACAGATAAGAAAAAGAAATATGATATCTGAACTCCTTTGCCTTATTGATAAGGCTGCACAATCTGTCGTAATCAGACTTTGAAGCAAAATCTGTAACAGCCAGAACCATATTCTCATAATGCACAAGGCATTTGTCAAAGATCCTGTCCTCAATCTGTTTACATTCTTCATGAACAGAGTCAAATCCCCATCCGCCATCATATTCAGGCAGCCCTTCCTGTATATAATTTCCATCTATTATATGACTATGGTGTTGTTCAGACAAAGAACGACATACAGCAGAAATATCAGTTCCTGGAACCCCCATCACTATATCAAGGTTGCCCATTTTGGATATATTACCATCAAATGACGCATAGGAACCTCTGCTACGATATGAGCCTCTGTCGTATGTAGCATTTACTATGTTCTTTCTCAAATTTTCTCTTTCATCAGAATCCGAAAATGATGTATCATTAGCCGATACTCTTTCTCTTGCCGTATCAAACTCTGGTACATCAGCAAACAATTCAGGAGAATATGAAAAATCATCTGCAGCAACATATTTTATACAATCATGCAGACTGTTACTGATTCTTTCTCCCGTCAGATAGAATTCCGGGTATACGCCCTCAGAATTCCTGGCAAAAATGCTGCCATACAGGCATCTGTCACCGGAAAACGAATAATCTTTAAGAAAATCCATGATATTACTATTTTTGAATGAATATATGGATTCATTATCAATTCTGATATACTGATCTCTTATAAGTGTAGACTTTATATTATCCACATCCTTAAGATAATCTTTCATCACATCAATAGAATCAGAATCAGTCACAGCTCCAAAATACATTACAGGAGCCGAGATAGGCTGATATATCTGCCCAAAAAATGGAAGCGGACCTTCTATGAATCCATAATTTAACGCATCGACAGCATTTCTTGCATCATCCCATGATGACATTTCAAGTCCTATTATTGTACTGACTGGAAGAGCAGCATCATCTTCAGATACTATATTTTCCTCAGAATCATAAAGAGTAGCATGACACCCCACAGAATTCAGGTCATCAAAATCTTTGTTCAGCCAGAGTTCAAGTCTCTGACCTTGCGGATCACTTTTAACCTCAAACAACTGATATTTCTTGAGCATATGATCTGAGATATCAACATAGCCTTTCTTAACTGATTCTCCAACATGAGGAGAATTTATTTCTTCAAAAAGATACATAATAATTTCCTTTCTATAATCATCTGTGCGGATGATGAACCGCCTGTCTGTTTTCCTCTTCGCCCGGAATATCAGCTCTGATAATTTCTCCTGCACTTATACCCTTAGTCCTGATATACGACAACGACTCATTAAAATCTTTTCCATAAGGCGGCAGATCTCTTTCGACCATATAGCCATGAGAAGAGTACTTGTGAATAAGCCCTTTCTCTGGTTCATCCTCAGGGCCGCATAAAGCCCTTGTAGCAGCCTCGTCGCCATCAAGGCAGAATGTTATATGTCTGATATGATCATAGTCATTCAGAAGCCTTACAAGTGGATTATCTGCCACTCCTCCAAGAACAAGATAATTGGAGTTGGTATCATGATACATATCAATATAACTCATGCAATCAATGGTAGATTCAAACACTTTGATTTCATCCGAATCTTTATTGATGATGTTCACGCCATAGTTTTTGTCATTTCCGATCACATCACATTTGAATTTTTTTCCATACAAATCAGCTGTACCTCGCATACCTGCATAGCGGATATTACCCTGCGGATCTTTACCCAGAAAAACTATATTGTGATGGTTTGCATCTTCATATATCAGGCCTTTGTGTATGAAGTCATGCACTACATCCGCTGATATATGTCTTGTCTTGATAAGATATGCATATACCCTTCTGTAATCACTATTCTTTGGAGGAAGATGCATGTTATGTGATCTGTATTCTTCATTACTGTCTGATGAAGAAAAACTTCGGGAGTCAGTCCTTTCAGGTAGCTCATTGATATTGATGCTCTCGCCTTCGAACTGGAGCAGTTTGTAGATTGCTTCTCCCACACTAGAAGCATTGCCAAATTCCATCATGAAATCTATCTGTGAACCGCCGTTGATATTGCCCTTTCCACTGAACCTGTACCACGAATGGTCATTATAGATCATAAGGGAATCCATCTCTTTAAGTGAAAAATGAGAACCTACTTTTTCAGGAGTATATCCAAGTGAACTGGCAAGAGCTATCAGACTTACAGATTTTGCTTTTTCTTTATCTGTATTATCAAATTTGTAGTGATACTCACCATTCTTATAATAACATTCCATATAGTAACCTCTGCCTTTTTGAAAAAATGTAATATGATTATGTATTATTATAGATGAATTGACTTATGGTAATTATGATATAAAATAAAGATGCAAGTCTGATAGTTTGATTTAGTATGAATCGGTCTTTTCTATCATGAACAAAACATGTAACCATTTATGATAAGATAAAAAACATTAAAGAGGTTAAAGTAAAATTATCTTCCGGCCGGAAATCAGAAAAGTTGTTGATTTTCTGCGGCTTGGACTGAAATTGTATCCAAATAATCAGGACTGAAATTTGAATCGAAAAAGCTGATGGTGATACTGAAACTTGAATGAAATATGCCTATGACTGTACTGTTATTTGAATGGACATACTATCTGTAAGTACTGATAATTGAATAAAAAGCAGTCTATATGCCCTATTTTGAGTGGATGAGTGGATAATAGGGATCATGAACTGATTCTGATACGAGTATGTAAAATAAATAACACAGATAAAGAAAAAAATGCAGAATACGGCACTAAAAAAAGACCTGTCGTTAGAAACAGATCTGATACGATATAAACGATTGTAGCAAAATAAGACTATCCAGTATATGCTATAAATACACACTAGCTAGCATGTCTGTCTACGTTCCGTCATGAGCTTGTTTACATATGGTGCAGTTATGACTACTTTCTTTCTTCCCTCTTTTTTCTGTAGTCTGACAGATAGTGAAATGGTATCAAGAAGAAAACTGATAGGATTCATTCCTCTGAATCTCTTCTGACCTGATAATGATGAAAGATTATGCAGAAGTACTCCACGTTTATGATCATCTTCAGGCAGGTATTTTTTGAAATTGCATTGGATCAATGAACAGATATTTTCATTAAAAGCAGTAGATTCTGCCATGATATCAGATTCTTTGCGGTCCAAAGCCTTGGAATTACGCAGATTCATCTCATAATGATATGATTTATTGCGTCTGCAAGAGACATAGAGCAGAGCCGCATTTTTAAGCTCAAGAAGATACCTCTGTATGCTCTTGGCTACTACTCCGAAAAGCTCACAGAAACGGCTGTAGAACTCGGCTACGAGCATGTGTCTGCCTTTAACGAATCTTTGCATATACAGGTACAGCAGTTTACTTCCCGCCTTCAGATCCCTGAACTTTTTATCCTGGAAGTTTTTACTGGCCACTTTGAGATATCCGCATGAATAATCTCTGGCTGAAAAGTCATTATCAAGAAACGTGACAGAAATATCTGCAGCATTGAGTTTTGTATATGATATAAGGCCTTTATTTCTGAGAGATTCAAGTACATCATAAAACGTCTGGACGGAGCAGCCTATAGAATCACATACATCTTTATAATAGACAGAGTTTACCATGCCATATTCGTCTTGAAATGACGCTATATAGAGCAGGAAATCAATCTCCTTTGATGTAGTTTTCTGTTTTATCATTGAATCTATGTAGGAATTCTTAATCTTATACATATTCAGTGCTCCAGGGCTAAAAAACTATTGACAACTTGCAAATATGATGTTAGTATAATAATTGATTTATACATATTCGATTTTGTCCCCAGTACTGATCATGCTGGGGACTGTTTTTTTCTCATTCTCATTGACTGAAACAAAGAGAACGGATCAGTTTAGAACTATTTGCAGAAGGTCCTTAATTATCTTCATCAGCAGCATCTTCATGATCATACATGATGCTGTCTGTGATACTCTCATTATCTGAATCATCTGAGGAATCATCCATCTCAGTTTCAGGTTCAGCCGAATTATCCGAAGAATGAAGAATCGAATCGAAATCTCCGTTCTTGTAATGAATCAGAAGACTATCAATCGTACTCTCAATAGTTTCAGCTGATGTATCTTCCTCAAAATACTTAGCCCGGATATCCTTTACCTTAAATGAGATACTTGTCTTAGGCTTCTCGACCTTATCTTTTTCCATAAGGATATTGGCAATATCTTCCCTGCTGATCTCGCCACTGTTCTCCTCGCCCTTTTTGCGTAGTACTACAGCCATGTTCTTATCTGGATATACACCTACCTGATTGATCACAGAAACAAGCAGTGACTGAGTTACACTGCTCAGATCCTTTAACAGTTCTCCTGCGAGAAGAGTGAGCTTATTATCATCGATCATCTTAAGCAGATCATCATTGAGATATGAGATATTGACATACCTGAAAAATGTAGCCCTTCCAATTCCCTCGTCCTCAGAGAGCATCGTAGCAGTATCGCCGCCCTTGACACCCTGGTGCTTTGAAGCCTCGATGCACATACGATAAGCTTTTGCTTTCTCTGATGGATTGATCTTCTCTCTGTAGAAGTTCGAGTGAACCATCAGGATGGTCGCAGTATAATCGTCCATTTCCTTGACGATACAAGTGACCTTTGGAAGTCCTGCCACCTTGCATGCGGCAAGCCTTCTATGTCCTGCAATCACTTCATACTTGCCAAGCTGACTGCCAGTTAGCGGACGGACAAGAAGCGGATATATAAGTCCCTGCTCCTTAATTGATGTCACCAGTTCATCAAAGGCCTCTCCTTCAGTATCAACCATGAACGGATGATCCTTAAATGGAACGAGTTTGTCAACTCTTATCTCCTCTGTGCCAGATGCCTTTGCAGCTTCATTGATCTCATTTACTGCATCATTGAGCATTCCTGAATTATTGTGGAAGTCGAGTCCCTCAAAAGGATTATGTCTTGCCATCACTATCACCTCTGTCCTTTCTTTTCTAACTGGTCTACTTTATCAAAAAATTCATCTACAAGGTCCGAATATACCGCAGCTGCAGGATGATTGGGCTTGTATGAGAAAATGCTCTGTTTTGCAACATCTGATTCAGGTATTACAGTAAACTGTGGAATTTTGGTCTTAAAGAACGGAACATTAGAAAACTGTTCAAGCATCTTCTCTAAGATCTGTGTATCATTCGTTGTATATCCCCTGAACCATGTAAACAGAATGCCGAGTATAAAAGGTTTTTCAGATCCTGTATGTCTCCAGATCATTGAAAGCTTGGAAAAAACATTCTGTAATGCCTCGATAGACAGATAATGTGCCTGTGTAGGAATAATTATCGCATCAGAGGTATACAGTGCATTGATTACTGTCACCCCAAGCCCTGCCGGGCAGTCAAGGAAAATGAAATCATAACTGTCCCTGATCGTATCTATATAGTCCTTAAGAAGCGTTTCTTTGAAACTTGCTCTCTCTATCATCGATTCAGCTGCATGCATAAATTCCTCTGACGGAATCACATCAATTCCCTCATCAATATGCTTTACAGCAAATCCTTCAGGTAGCGGATCAATATCCTTGTCTCTTCCCTCAATCACATGAGCGAATATATCACAGATTGTCTTATCATCATCTGATAATGTAACTCCCAGTGCGTCTGTAAGATTTGCTGAAGCATCAAGGTCGATCACAAGTACCTTTCTACCCTTCAGTGCCAGACCGACTGAAAGATTTTTGATGGTAGTAGTCTTTGCTACACCACCTTTCTCATTAACACAAGCTATTACCTTGCACATAGTCTTCTAGTCCTTTCTTTGAAGCTATCTTGATATTTTTGCACAGATGTGTTACTATAAATCTGCACAAGCTATAACCCACCTTGGGCATAGCATTTACTTATATAACCTCGGCATGTGTACAGGTGCCGGGGTTTTATTATGGCCTTCACACCATTCCATTGAATCTTTTTCAATGGATAAGGGAAACTTACGTATTAAATCGTATAGGAAATACGTATTGATGAAAGTACGAATCAGCTCTGAATCCTTCATCTGATTATATGTACTTAATGTGTAGGTTTTACTTTTATCTTTGGTGTCATTGTTATCGTGGTATAGGATGTGTCGGCCATTACCCCGAAAGACTGGTGGCATCCTTATACGGATAGAGAAAGAAAATACTCTCTTCAATGTCATTATCCTTTCCACTGCTCCTACCTATCACCTGAATAATCAGGCATAGGCGACTTATAAAAATATTCATATACATCCTGAACCAGAACATTGGTCTTTCGCCCCATCTTAGTCACCCGAATGTTACCTTTCTTTATCTCCTGCTCGATCAGCCCTCTTGATATAGAAGTGTGCGGATCAATTTCTCTTATAATATCCAATGTAGTGCTGACTGTTCTTATCATAGGATTGCTCATCGTCTTCACCATCCTTTATACATATACGACTTTATCTGACAGAGGTTATCAATTATCTGGCACGATGCCTTGGAATGATGCTGCTCTGTTCATTTTCTTCTATCTGTTCCTGTTCTTCCCGCTCTTCCTCTTCAGCTGCGGCTATAGCCTCTTCATCCTTTTCTTTTTGAGCTTCCGAATCTTCATCAAGCTGATCAGGTCCGATTCCTAATCTGTTGAAAACTCTGTCGGCTGTAAGATCAGCTTCGATCCTGCCCGGTGTTGATGAACCGTAATTCCAGTGAGCTATCATATACTGTCCATTAGCATACTCAGGATATATACGGTACTTGTAAAGCACCATTACTTCATCAATGCCATTGAACGCACCCAAGAGCTTAAAATTATCGGACATTGCTCTCTGCTTGTTGAAATAATCCGATATAAGACCATTTGTATCAGTTTCAACATCTATGATATTGAAATTGCTCTCAAGTAAAGGAATGATTGCATCATCTTCACTCTTCTGGATCTCTTTGAATTTATTCTTCAGAAACTCATCAGCAGTTTCATACTCATTAGTGACCATAGCGTTGTACCATGGGCTATCATCATTATTCCGAAACTGTACAGAGTATCTATATTTAACATCACCAGGTCCTGACAGCGGATCATCGCCGTAATCATACAGTCGTGCTTTCATATTACTTCCTCCGTTTCTTGTTGCCCTTTTTAGCACCAAAATGGATGTCATCAACAGACACATGAAAAAATGCTGCCAGCTTCTGTGCAGTCTTCAGACTAGGAAACCTGCTACCCTTCTCTAATTGAGAAATTGCATTAGTAGATACACCAACAAAATCTGCAACTTCTTCTTGTGTAACATCCATATCGTGTCTCAACTCATAAAGTGTCTTCATAATAAAAACCTCGCTATCTATTTTTTGATTATAGGTTAAATATTAAACTACTAGTTGATTTTTGTCAAGTGGTTTTTCAGTTATTTCTTAATGTCTTTGAGCGCTAGTTAACATCTATTCTATTTGCCATGAAAAACAAATAAAATTGAAATACTATATAGATACGTTTTATAAGGAGTAGTAATAATATCAATGAATGATAATATCAGTAACATGGAAAAAATAGGCAAAAATATTCAAGAAGCAAGAAAAAACGCAAAAATGAATCAGACCGATCTAGCAAAAGAACTTAACCTTACGTCATCCTCTGTTTCAAATTGGGAAAAAGGGAAAAGTCTGCCAGATATTGAAAATTTAATTGAATTGTGTAAAATCTTAAGAATATCGTCCGATGAAATACTCGGTATAGAGACAAAAAATAAATCTATACATAGTTCTATTGAAAAATCGTCTCATTACTCCTCTTATAATAATGAATTAGAAAAAGACCTTCTGAATAAATTCAGAATGTTAAATAAAGACAATAAATATAAAGCGATAACTAACATGATAAATCTACTGGAATCACAAGATAATCAGAACAATATAGATAAAGAGAAAAAAAATAAAGGGGCATAAAAATAATATATACCCCTTTCATCTTATCAAATAAGTTCTATTGACTGTCTATCATTATTAAAGAAAAATATATCGTTATTATAATTATCATCCACATTATTCAGACTACTCTTAATACTGTCTAGCGAATATTCTCTAGTGTCAAAAATAGCCAAAGTATCATTAGTAAATGGAATACAATAAAAACTACCACCTAAAAACTTTGACACTCTACTCATAAATGCCTTACTGGTCATCAATGAAGAGCCATAATTATTCATAATTTTGTTTTTTGCCAAATCAGCATATATTACACCGTGTATATCATAATCGTCTCTACTACGATTTAACACTACATCGCACACATTGCCTTCGCTAATATAATACATGGAATAATTATTTAATATTGTATCATTGCAAGCACAATCTAGCGTCTGAGAATTAAATCCAGAAATACTTTTAATATCTTCATTGGTTAAAAATCTTTTATTAGCAACATCATAGTAGATAATAATGTACCTATAAAATGGGTTAAAGTATAAATTATCATCTGAAATATGTTTTGATAATACTGGGCATATACTCATTTGTGAAATATCTAGTTTGATATTGCCGTTATCATCGTATATGCCTTCTTGTCCCTTTGATTTTTTCACATGATTTCTAAGAGCTTTTTTATCATTCTTTTTTTTCTCTTTTTCTTGTTCTTTTTGAATCTTCTTTTGCATTTTAGATAACTCTACAGCCCGATCATATGCATTCAAAGCGGCAACCTGTTCTGGAGTGAAATCTTTACTCTCATCCACAGGCTTAAAATGAAAAGCAAGTGACAGTAAAAACAGAATGATAAATACAGCAATCTTCCAGGGAAGACT
>Ga0256406_1005143_pt1 | contig 14222 bp, 13 predicted proteins | sample RumenRJG_03DNA_FD_185986 | JGI IMG/M metagenome (GOLD analysis project Ga0256406, IMG submission 185986) | Bovine rumen microbial communities from Lethbridge, Alberta, Canada - RJG_03 | ecosystem: Host-associated > Mammals > Digestive system > Stomach > Rumen | place: Canada: Alberta | collected...
TCAGATAACATAAGCCCGGCAATGACCGGGCTGTTTTATGGCCGTGAATGAATGTGACATGAAAATGAGCAGTTTCCGGACAACATAAGAAAGCAGAAACAGGTCATTCCGTTAGAGCATTAACAGTATAGTTTCCTTACTCAGAAACAATTTATGCAAAACAGTTTTGTGATATCAAGCCGTTATATCACAATAGGTGACATTTTCAAAAAACATTAACACATTATGACTATATTAAAGAAAATATAAAAAAAGAACTGTGAATTTTCATCACAGTTCTTCATGAAGTCAGAATTTACTTCTTAACAACAAGATCGGCAGCTGTTCCGCCTGTCTTGAAGTCATCATATGCCTTGTTGTAATCGTCAGATGTTACAACACCTTCCTGCAGTTCAAGTCCCTTGTACTTGTATTCTGTTAAACCAGTCTTGGAGTAGACACGGCTGAACGGAACAACATGAGTAACATTGACTGTTCTGGACTGCATCTGGCCAGGGATAAAGAATGCCTTGTCGATCATCTCAGCATCAGCCTTGGCAAATGCGGCATAACGGGCATCCAGGTCATCATAGATGGCATCAGCAGCCTCATACAGAGACTGGTATTCATCCATACCGATCTGCTTCTTGATGTCATCATCAGTGCCATAGCTGTCATCGTTGGAGTTTGTAAGACCGCAGGCTGTCATGTAATAACCCATTACAGGGCTGTAGATATCAACGAATGTCTTCGGATCCGGATAGTCAGGAGACCAGCCGGTGAATGTGGAGATATCGTAATCTGCCGCAGCAGGATCTGTGTTGTAGTAAGCAATGTTCTTGATGGTATCATCATCGCACATAATGAGTTCAACGATGATATTGCCGTCTGTGTTGTCTTCAACAGACTTCTTCAGGGACTGTGCCTGATCTGTCAGTCTCTTACTGGACTGCTGAACGAGCATATCAAGATGAACCGGGAATGTAATGCCGTCCTTCTTGGCCGCATCGAGGTAGCCCTGTACTGTGGAAGGATCCCAAGGATTCTGGCCATCAGACAGATCTACTGTTTCACCTGTACGATCAGAATAAGCCTTTTCAACCAGATCACCATAAGTTGTGCCATCAGATGTACGGACGATTTCAGGATCATCGTTGATGTTTCTGAGCATTGCCTTGGCAAGATCTGAAGGTGCCGCTACTGAAAGGTAAGCCTGTCTGTCCCATGCAGCTCTCAGAGCCTTACGGAAGTTTTCATCGAGGATTGCCTTATGTGTGTTCTCACGCAGAGATTCATCAGAAGCATAGTTTGTCTGATCGAAGGACTGACGGTTGAAATTGAATACGATACCGAAGCAGCTGTTGTTCGGCAGAGACTGGTATGTATAGCCGTCATACTTCTTCATGTATTCATCGAAGTTCTCCCAAGAAGCGTTGATCGGAGCAGCATCATAAACACCCTGTTCGAAATTTCTGATCTGAGAATACGGGTCGGAACCATCATCATAGATTCTTGTAACAGAATCAACCTTGATATTGTCAGCATCCCAGTAAGCATCATTCTTCTTTAATACAATAGAAGACTTGGAATCATATGTATCCAGGATGAATCCGCCGTTATAGAGGATGGAATCAGCTTCTGTTGTACCGAAGGAGCAGGAACTTGTATCAGGAGAACCTAATGCACAGCCATCGCCCATTGTCTCCAGGAATTCCTGGTTGATCGGATACAGAACAGCATATGTTGTCATAGCCGGGAAGTAAGGAGTAGGCTTCTCGAGTGTGTACTCGACTGTGTAGTCATCAACTGCCTTGACGCCTACCTTATCCCATTCTTCATCAGTCCACTTGGCATTTGTACGGTAATCGGAATAGCCCTTGATGACACCATCAAGCAGCCATGCTGTACCGGAATTGAATTCAGCACCATGACGCAGGCCTGTAACGAAGTCCTGTGCCTTTACTTCAGCATACTCTTCACCGGAGTTTGTTACCCACTTGACGCCCTTTCTCAGATAGAAATCATAAGTCAGACCATCATCGGATACAGAATAACCTGTGGCCAGGCACGGTGCGAGATTGCCGTACTTGTCGTTTTCGAGCAGACCATCAACGAAGTTTGCATTATACTCATGATCCTCCGCCAATGCTGTTACTACGTAGTCCATTGTCTGCAGCTGATAGGCTGTTGCCTCAACGAGGTTCTTGGTATCCTTGAGCTTGATATCAGCGACCTTGATGTTGGACATGTACTCCGCGTCAGCAGATGCAGTAGCACTTGAACCTGCGCTGGAAGAACTTCCGCAGCCTGCTAAAGCAACAGCCATAGCCGCTGAAAGAACTCCTGCTAAATACTTCTTCATACTTCTTTCCTCCTAATGGAATTATTATAAACGGTTTTCGACTATTTCCGCGACTTCATTTCACATGTTTTACACATTTCGCTCACAATAGCATCAGCATTTGAAAATATTTACATTCAGCCGTACAAAAAAGACGATCTGAATCAGATCGTCCTGTTTTTATCCATGATACTCTTCTGCTTCCATGACCTTCAGCTTTTCAAGATACTCCGCCTTTTCACGATCATTCATAAAGACATAATGATTCGGGCGGATGAGTCTCAGCTTTGGCTTCTTGCCGGAATGATCACGGGAATCCTCATTATAGACAATGAGGTCCTTCTTCTTTTCAATTTCCGGATCCGGAATCGGTACAGCCTGCAGTAAGGACTGGGTGTAGGGATGCAGAGGAAAACGGAACAGTTCATCAGCCGGGGCCACTTCTACAATACGGCCGTTATGAATAACGGCAATACGGTCGGCGAAGTAGCGGACAACACTCAGATCATGGGCAATGAACATGTAGGTCAGTCCTCTTTCCCGCTTGAACTTGTTCATCAGGTTCAATACCTGGGCACGAATGGAAACGTCCAGGGCGGAGATCGGCTCATCAGCGATGATGAACTCAGGATCCATGATCATGGCTCTGGCAATGCCGACTCTCTGTCTCTGACCGCCGGAGAACTCATGCGGATAACGTGATTTATGTTCCGGCAGAAGACCGACTGCTTTCAATGCTTCATCTACCTTGCGTTCACGGTCGGCTTCATCCTTGTACAGATGGAAGTTATACAGACCTTCGGAAATGCAGTAATCAATAGTGGCTCTTTCATTCAGAGAAGCAGCCGGATCCTGGAAGATCATCTGAATGTTTCTGACGACTTCTCTCTGCTCTTCCTTGGAAATCCTGCCGTTGATCTTCTTGCCCTTGTACAGGATCTCACCATCTGATGTGGGATTCAGACGAATGATGGCACGGGCTGTTGTTGTCTTACCGGAGCCGGACTCACCGACAAGTGCGAAGGTTTCGCCCTTGTAGATCTTGAAGTTGGCATCCTTAACGGCACGGAATCTGTGTTTTCTGTTGTTGTTGAAAGTAACTTCCAGATGTCTTACATCGACAAGGCACGGCTTGCCATCCGGTGAAACATCCGGCATTTCATCAATCTGAAGCGGATTCTCTTCGTAATGTTCAGCCTTACGTTCCTCTTCAAGCTTCTTCTTATTACCTCTCACCGAAAACACCTCCCTTCGCGGTCATCAATGTCATTCTCTTATGCAGTTCTCTTACCGCTAACGGCGGTTCAACCTTTGGTGCTCTAGGATCGAGCAGCCATGTCTTGGCATAGTGTGTATCTGTTACCTTGAAGAACGGCGGTTCCTTCACATAGTCGATCTTCATGGCATAGTCACTTCTCGGGGCAAACGCATCACCCTTTACCTCTTCAAATAAGCTCGGCGGCGTACCTCTGATCGCAAATAGATCTTCACCCTTGATACCAAGCTGCGGCAGACTGGACAAAAGACCCCATGTATAAGGATGTCTTGGATCATAGAAGATCTCATCCACCAGACCATACTCAATGATCTGACCCGCATACATAACAGCAACCACATCCGCAACATTGGCCACAACACCAAGATCGTGGGTAATGTAAATGGTGGTGAAGTGATATTCCTCAGACAGATCCTTGATCAGTCTGATGATCTGTGCCTGGATCGTAACATCAAGTGCAGTGGTCGGTTCATCACAGATCAGAATTCTCGGATGGCAGGCCAGCGCAATGGCAATGACAATACGCTGTCTCATGCCGCCGGAATACATGAACGGATATTCATCGAAACGAAGTTCCGGTTCATGGATGCCGACTTTTGCCATCAATTCAATGGCTTCCTTCTTGGCTTCGGCCTTTGACTTGCCCTGATGCTTGACGATAACTTCTGAAATCTGATCGCCGATTGTACGAACCGGGTTGAGTGATGTCATCGGGTCCTGGAAGACAGATGCGATTTTCTTGCCTCTGATCTTCTCCCATTTGGGATCATCTGAGCCAAGCTTGGCCAGATCCTGTCCTTCAAACATGATCGACCCGCTGGTAATGGAACCATTTGCATCCAGCATGCCGCTGAATGTTTTGGTAAATACGGATTTACCGGAACCGGATTCACCGACGATGGCAACAACCTTGCCCTCTTCGAAGTCCATGGAAATATTTCTGATGGCTTTCAGTGTTCTGCCGCGTACTTTGAACTCTACCTGGAGATCCTTAACCGACAGGATCAGATTCTTCTTTTCTTCTGTCATGTTTTCTTACTCCTTTACATCATATGCGTACGCGGATCGGACGCATCAGCCAGCGTCTGACCGACAATATACAGGGAAACAGAAATTACCGCGGATACCGCAACCGGAATCCAGAACAGATACGGTGTGGAAGACAGATACGGTGAATATTCACGGATCATGCGTCCCAGGGAAGCATCTTTCTGGGAAAGACCGATGCCTAAGTAGGAGAAGAATACTTCCGAAGAGATGAAGGACGGAATATCACGGGATACTTCTGTCATGATAACGGATACCAGATACGGCAGAATGTTCTTGGTGATGATCGTCCAGTTGCTGGTACCAAGGCACTTGGATGCCAGGTTGTATTCACGGTCACGGATGATCATGACCTGAACACGGATGAAGTAGGCAACCGAAATCCAGGTGGTGATGGACAGTGCGAAGATCAGCTGCCATTTGCCGCCGCCCAGCGCATAGACCAGAATCATGGCAATCAGCGTTGTCGGAATGTTGGCAATGACGTTGTAGACTTCGATCATGACTGTATCAACCTTCTTGGAGAAGCCCCACCACATACCGACAATAACGCCGACAATCACAACGATGGCAGTAGCCGCAAAGGAAATCTCAAGTGAGTTTCTTGTACCGGCCCAGACCGCATCAAACAGGGAGTTGCCCTTATCATCGGTACCGAACCAGTACTGTGCATTCGGTCTGATATATTTCATGGCCTGGTTGTTGATGTTAGGCGTCTTCATCGGATCATAGCCGGAAATCATCGGCTGGATGATGGACATCAGCACAACAAACAGAACGATGGCAAGCATGACAATAGCCAGTTTATTGGAGAAGAACTGTCTGAATACAGAGCGCCAGTAGGAATAGGCCGGTGCCGCAATATGTTCAGATGCTGATTCATCAGCTTTCTGGAAAGTAAACAGGTCGTCTTCGTTTTCAACAGCAGTATTGTTTTTCACTTCAGACATCTTACTTACCTCCCTTCGCAGTCAGCTGGATACGAGGATCCACAACCGTCATCAGAATATCACCGACAAGAACAGCCAGAATGGCAAGGCCGGTAAACAGGAATGTCAGACACAGTACCATGTTGTTGTTCATCTGTGAAATCGCATCCGGCAGCATCTTGCCCATGCCCGGCACGGCAAATGCAGTTTCGGTAATGAATGCACCGGAAATACACAGAATGACGGATGACGGCAGACTGTTGACAATCGGGATGATCGCGTTTCTAAGTACATGATGACGGAAAATCTCAGTTCTGGATAAGCCCTTTGCCTTGGCAAACTTGACATAGTCCTCGTTGGTCTGGTCGATCATGTAACGTCTGACCCACATCATCAGGGACGGTGTATTCAGCATGGCCAGAATAATCGTCGGCATGATCCAGCTTCGTATATCCTTGAATCCAAGCATCGGGAACTTATCCGGCAGACCGGCCATACTGCCCAGACTTCTCATGAAGAAGATGAAGGCAAGCGAAGGTACCGCAATCAGAATATTGATATAGGCAATGCCCAATTGATCACGGAACTTGCCCTTGTGCTGAGCCATGTCAATGGCCGCCGGCACACCGAAGGCATACGCAATAATCAGCGCAATAATACCCATCACAAACGATGTTGTTACCATGGATGGATCTTCATAGCTGGAACGGCAGCTTGCATAGTTGTCCTTGAACTTTGCCTGATCCAGCTTATCTGTCTTGGTCTTGTACTGGCAAGTGGTCTGAATCAGAGCAGACTTCTGCTCAGAACCGGTCTGGAAAGCCTGGTTCTTCTTTGCTTCAGAACCCTGTCCATCCGTGATGACCTGATATACTGGAACACCCTGGTTGGTCGGATAGGATAAGCCGAAGTTCAGCTTGAACTTATTGGTATGAATGAATGGGAATGAACCATTGAACCACAGCTGATACTTGTACTGGCAGCCGGAGCACACTAAGGCCGGCGTACCGTTGTACGGGTTCTTTTCCCAGTGATAGCCTCTTTCCATGTCAGGATTGTTTTCATCCTGTACCTTGTTGGCGTTATCAACGAAGAACATGCTGGAATAGTAGTTGCCAAGCAGCTCAATCCAGTTATAAGTATGTACGAAGTAAGGATCGCCGTTCTTGAAATAATCAACTTCATACTTGTCAGCTTTCATCTGCTTGATCATTTCCTTCTGTTCGTCGGATCCCTCTTCACCGCAGGCATCAACCTTGGCTTCATCATCGCCGAAGACGACAGTGCAGGCTTCATTCTTACGTTTGAAGTCCAGATAGCCGAGCTGATCCCACTTCTGATAGGTGTACACAGTCTTGTTTTCACCTTTCATCTTTCGATAGCTCGGATCGTTGTCAAAGATCTTGTTTCGCGGTATCAGTTCGAAAATCATAATAATGACAATCGACATAACCACGAACAGCGAGACAATCGACTTCAGCAATCGTACCAGAATATACTTTGCCATAATATCTTTCCCTCCCACTGCGGTTCTTCTCATGCAGCGAGCGCACTAAAAAAAACCTTTTGCGATATATGCGTATATCTTACCATAGACTTTTTCCCGATGATAACAGAAATACGAAATCATGCACATTTTACCAGAATCCATGTAAATTTTTTACATTACTGAATGATTGCTTTCAGATCTGCCTCTTATATGCCTCTTATATTATATATAGAAAATCATGCCGGGAAAAGATTTCACCAGAGGTATGTTCAGATCTCTGTACTATTTTCCTATCTGTTTCAATATGTCATTACAAAAATGTTCACCGTGGATTTTCAAGCGCAGAAATGTTAAGCTGAACAGGCATGCGTCTGCTCTGACAGGTGCATTAGAGGGAGAGATGAAATACAATATGATTAAGAAATTCATGACAGCCGCCTTTGCTGCGGCAGCAATTCTGCTGGCTTCCTGCGGCAGTACAGTCAGCAATAGCGTTATCAAGGCTTTCACCGGGGCTAAAACAAGTGATCTGAGCTATGCTTATGTCACTACTAACGGCAGCCGTCAGACATTAAGCGACTATGCGCCTGTTTCCAAGGATGATAAAGCCGTTACTGAAACAGTTTCAGATCTGCAGGATGCCCTTGGCAATGCCAAGCTTACCGAAACAGACAAAGAACTGTCTCAGTCTGAACTGATCTATGTCTTCCGCCTGTCTGACAAGTCTATTCTCTATTTATATAATGACGGATCCATCAAAACCGTTGATGCAGGCATGAACCGCACCATGTATACCGGCGATAATAAGCTGAAAGAGATCGGCAAGGATGCGGCTAACCGACTGAGCAAACAGCAGTCTGAAGAGAGTGATTCCTGATCTCTGCAGCAAATCCCACTGAAAAAGTGGGATTTTTTTTATTTTTTTCTTGTATTATACCCCATTAGGGTATGCTATATAGAGGAAAGTATGAGCAGTCCTATTCTTGAAGTAATAGATCTGAAGAAACAGTACAAAGCAAAAGGCGGAACCGCTGATGCGGTCAAAGGCATAAGTTTCCACGTCAATAGAAGTGAAATCTTCGGCTTTCTCGGAGCCAACGGCGCCGGCATCCTCACGTACGGCAGCTTATGCCAAGATGCTGGTCGGCATCCTGGAATCCTTCATCGGCGGTGCCATTATTCTGCCGATCTCCCTGATCTTCATGGGATCCCGTATTTCCATTACAATGTCTGCCTCCATGATTTCCCTGCTGATCCTTGTACTGATTCTGACAGCCATTATATCCGCTGCCCTTGGTCTTTTAGTCGGTACGATTGTCAAGCCGACCCAGGCAGCAGCCATGTTCCCGGGCTTTCTGATGCCGGTTGTCTTCCTTGATTCAATATTCTATACTTGGAAGCAGCTGTCATCGATCCCGGTGATGCAGGTCATCACATCAGCGGATCCATTAACCGTCATCAATGAAGCACTGCGCGGCATCATGACACCTCAGATTGACAGCATCGCTCTCTGTCTTACTATTCCTGCCGTCATTGTCTGGATTTTTATCCCTGGCACAGCAGCTTTGAAACGCTTTGACCGCATGGTTTATCACAAATAGCGGAAATACAGTCCACCCTGATCGAAACCATTCAGGGTGTTTTTTCTGTTTCCATCATTTTAAGAATTGACTGCTTGCATTTCCTTATCTGTACTATTACACTTAGTTCAGATGGTACAGATAGTACAGATGAGAGGAGGCAATGATGTTTCTGCTGAATATTCAAAGCAAAGTACCGATCTTTGAACAGATCCAGACCCAGATGATCCGCTTCATTGAAACCGGCGTACTCAAGGAAGACGACAGACTTCCCTCTGTCCGCCAGCTGGCAAAGGATAACGGCATTAATCCCAATACAGTAACCAAAGCCTATGCCATGCTGGAACAGAACGGCTATGTCTATAACATTCCCAAAAAAGGCGTCTATGTCGCTCATGTAGACAAAGAACATCTGGATCACTCAGAGCAGATTCTGTCCGCTTTGAAGCCGCTGGCGGAAAGCGGCATTTCCAGAGAAGAAATTGAAACATGTCTGGATACCCTGTATTGCGAGTAAAGGAGGAAAACATGTTGAAAATTGAAAATATTGCCAAGTCCTACGGCAGTAAGAAAGTACTGCAGGGACTGAATCTGAATGTCGCAGACGGCTCTGTTTTCGGCCTTGTCGGGGTCAACGGAGCTGGCAAATCAACGTTATTGAGATGTATTGCCGGCGTATATCAGTCGGATGAGGGGACAATCACACTCGATGACCATAACACCTGGTCAGAACCCTCCATTCGTCAGAAAATCGCTTTTGTATCAGATGAACAGTACTGCCCGGTCGGTGCTTCCCTGCGTACCATGCATGACTTCTACGCTGCCCACTACAGCTTTGATGAAGCAGCCTATCAGAAGTATCTTTCCATCTTTGAACTGGAAGATGGCATGCGTCTTAACAGCATGTCCAAAGGCATGAAGCGCAGATCAGCTCTGTTATCTGCTCTGTGCATTCACCCTTCTCTGATTCTGCTGGATGAAGCATATGATGGACTGGAACCGATTGCCCGCCTGCGCTTCAAACAGGCCCTGGCTGATCTGGTGGCGGAAGAAAATGTCACTGTCATCATCTCATCCCACAATCTCCGGGAACTGGAAGACATATGCGACAGCTACGGCATCCTGCAGGATGGAAAGATGCTGACGTATGGCGATCTTTTGACATCCAGAGAAAACGTAAACAAATATCAGCTTGCCTTCCCTGATGAGAAAACACAGGCAGACTTTAAGGACTTTGATGTACTGCACTTTGAAAAGGAAGGCAGAGTCATCCAGCTTGTCATCCGGGGAGACAGAGAAAGGACAGAGCAGAAGCTGAATGCCCTGCATCCTCTGGTCATGGATGTACTGCCGGCAACATTCGAAGAATTATTCATCTATGAAATAGAAAGTACAGGTGAAAGACATGAATAAAGGATATTTCAGATATCTCTTCCGAAGCAATCGCATTTCCCTGCTATTCTTTGCCGTACTGTATGCATTGATTTCCTTTACTTCCCTGATCTCTCAGAATAACTTCAGCTCAGCTTTGCTGAGCGGCTATGTCATGAGTCTGATTCTGGCATGTGTACTCCCTGTGTATCTCTTCAGCTGGGTACATAACAGAAAGCGGGTAGATCTTTTTGCAAGTCTGCCCTACAGTCGGAAAAACATTCTGTTTTCTTCTCTTGCAATGGCCGTGCTGGTACCAATCGTCTATTTCCTTGTTATCGGTGCTGTCCTTTCCCTGATGGACAGAAGTCACACCTTATGGCCGATGTACGGTACCCTGATGGGTCATCTGATCTTCTATACCGTCTGTATCGTTCTTTTCCATACCGCCGTCTATCTGATTGCCAATAACATGCTGGACGGCATCATTCTGCTGGTATCCTACACGCTGATGCCGGTTCTGATTACCTACAGCGTCATGTTCTTTCTGGAGGCCATGTCGCCGCTCTCTTTCAGCGGTACCGCAGACATCTATCAGTTTTTCCCGCTGTCCTCAGCCATAATGGACGCAGTCAGAACAGGCAGCAGGTTCGCATCTGAGGATTACTATGGCAGCACTTATTCCGTTTCCCTTCTCAAGATTCTGCCGGCTGCCATTCTGTCCGCCTGGTCGCTTATACCTGACTTTGTTCACCGCAAGATGGAACGGGCTGAACAGCTCTCCGCCGGCTTCTTTGCCTATCCATTTGTCATCAATGTGTATGCGGCCGGTGTCATGCTGGCAATATGCGTTTCCTTCCGCACCGATTCCAATGCAGTCATTCTGATCCTGATGGCTCTGTTTGCCGTCTATATGATTGCCCAGTTCATTTACCGCCGTTCGATCCGTCCGACTGTAAAGATGATCCTGAGCTTTGTGATATGCCTGGCAGCCTGTGCCTGTATGACCTTCATCACCTGGAAGACAGAGTGCTTCCATACGGCTGATCACATCGCTCCGCGTGATCGCTATCTGCAGTTCACCTACTACGGCTCAATCAAAGAAAATGATGGAAACAATGTCTCTTTCAGTCTGCTGATTGACCGCAATGACAGTGATCAGAAAGAAGTTCTGGATCTGTTGAGCAGCTATACCGATGAAATAACGGATGCTTTCTATCATTCCTCTCAGTCACAGAGTGACTCCTATCACAATATGACCATCAATGCTTCAAACAAGAATGATGATGAAACGATGAGAACCGTATACAACTGCTTTGCCTGCGGCCGGCTGCTCAGCACGGATGAGCTGGAGAAGATCAGCCAGTATACCGATGTTACCGTTGATTACTATGATGAATCAGAAGATCTGCAGCAGGAAATCCCTCTGCGTCAGTTTCTCAAGGAGAATGAACATGAAAAAAGTTGAATTAGTACAGAATGCCTGTGCTGTTTCGGCCAATGGCAGAACCTCACATCTGACTCCGAAGGAATACGGCATTCTCTCATATCTGATGAATCATCCTGACAGAACCCACAGTGCCGAAGAGATCTATGCCAGCGTATGGAACGAAACACCATATGCCTGCAAGCCGATCATCTCTGTCCATGTGCGCCATATCCGGGAAAAGATTGAAACAGATCCCTCCCACCCCGCTCATATCGTCATGTTATGGGGACAGGGCTACCGTTACTTTGCCTGAAGTTCAAAAGGGTTCTCCACGCGGAGAACCCTTTTACTGTTCCTGTCATTCTAGATTGCCATGGGCATCCAGAAGATCCTGCTTATTCAATGTGCCTTCTCCTTTGACATAGGCAAAGAAGGCAAAGCGCTCCTGCAGATAACGGCATTCAGCTTCGCACTGCAGCCGATTCAGCGTATACAGACCTGGTTCATCCCAGTACCGTGTTACCTCCAGACCCCATTCCTCGGCAAATGGATACTGCCTGAAGGAAATGAGTTTATCCGGCATATTGACGTTTTTATGATCATTCACACTGCCTTCTTTCAGCAGCTTTTCAACAATCAGCTGCTGTCTTTTCTTCGCAGATAATCTCATAAAGTGATCATATCAGCTAGTGGAAACAATCCGGCATTATGCACAAAGCCATAAGAAAAGCATCAGCCCTGAACAATATCAGTGCAGCTGATGCCGTGAAAGCGTATCTGTTTTTTTACAGTCCCAGGAAATTCACCAGCATGATCCAGGCCAGGCTGTAATAAGTCACAACACCGACAAGGTCGGTGATTGTTGTAATGAGCGGTCCGGACGCAACGGCAGGGTCAACGCCGATCTTCTCAAAGAGCATCGGGACAACCGTACCGACAAGGGAAGAGATCACCATGGCAATGATCAGCGACAGGCCAATGCAGAAGGAAATCGCAAAGGATGACGGTGCTGCAAGATGCTTGGCAATCATGATATAGATACCGACACCGCCGGTTGCCAGTAAACCGAGAATCAGACCGTTGAAGAAGCCGGCTGACATTTCCTTGCGTATCAGCTTCAGCTTCATCTTGCCGGTCAGGTTTTCATCCATCAATACACGGATGGTGACGGCAAGTGACTGGGTGCCGACGTTACCTGACATATCAAGAATCATGGACTGGAAAGCCATGATGATGGTCAGCTTCTCTACAACATGTTCAAATGCGCCGACAACAGAAGATACAATCAACCCCAGGAATAACAGCAGGATGAGCCACGGCAGTCTCTTTTTAATTGACTGCTTCAATGGTTCATTCAGATCTTCTTCGGCGGTTAAACCAGCTAACTTGGCATAATCTTCTCCCATTTCCTCATCAACCAGTTCAGTGAGGTTCTGGGATGTGATGACACCAAGGATACGGTTGTTATTATCCAGTACCGGGATGAAATCCTCGGAATAATCCTTCAGTCTTTCAATGCAGTCATCGATTTCCTCATGTCCATAGACATAAGGGAAGGATGTGACAATCAGATCGTCCAGTGACTGATTCTGCCGGGCAATGATGAGATCCTTCAGGTTGATGGCCCCATAGAACTCACCGGACTCATTGACTGTAAACAGTGTGGAGATATTATCATTCTCCCCTGCCTGCTTGACAAGTTCACTCATCGCATCCCTGATCGACAAAGTCTCACGGATAATGATGCAGTTGGTCGTCATACGGGAACCGATTTCATCTTCATCGAAGGATGCGATGAGTGAAATATCATGCTTGGATCCCGGATCCATCAGATCAATGATCAGTGAACGCTTCTCCTTGGGAAGCGAACGCAGGGCATTGATTGCCGTATCTGTCTCCATTTCTGATACAACCGAAGCAGCCCGGTGAATGTCCATCTCATTGATATAGGTGGAAAGTTCATCATCTTCAGCATGTTCCAGAATGGATGACAGATGTTCCAGACGCAGTGTCCGGTACAGCTTCTGTCTTTCCAGCGGCGTTAAAGACGGCAGTACATCCGCAATGTCGCTTTCATGGTAGTCTTCCAGCTTTTCCCGCAATACACCCGGCGATGTATTGGAACGGATTACATTCAGGATCTCCATTACATAATCCGGCTGGCGTTCAGGCTCTTCTTCCGGCTTCTGCTCGGGCTCCCTGTCAGGTTCACGCCCGGCTTTGCCATCCAGAAAAGCAGATTCATCCTTTTCCAAATCCTTATTATCTTTATTATCTTTCATACTTTCCCTCTTTCTGTAATTTTGATGTAATGCATCCAAAAATTCTCTACAGGTATGATTTCTGTAAAGTCTGTCCATGAAAAGAGTGGTACTGCAGATTTTGAAGTCTATATTGATTGTCTGGATTAAAGTACAGAAATGCCGGAAGCACCAGTCTGCACACGGATGACAGCAGGCAGTGATCTACCGCCAGGCTGACTCGCATTTACATCCAGGCTGTTACTTCGGCCGCAGCTATCACATGGTTCCACGCTGTCATCACCTCCCTCAAGCCCTCAAAGTATAACATACATTGAAACCCTTAAATCCAGCTAATTTCTTCCTTCCTGAAAGAAAATCCTTTTCAGATTCCTTCTGCTCCGTTTTCATGCTGGCGAATTTACAATCTAAGTGCAACAGTTGATGAAACTAAAAAATGACACATGGACTTCTGTTACAATGGTGTTTGCGAAGACAACCATAAGAACAGGAAAAATCCAATGTGTCATTACAATCATCT
>Ga0256406_1005145_pt1 | contig 14221 bp, 14 predicted proteins | sample RumenRJG_03DNA_FD_185986 | JGI IMG/M metagenome (GOLD analysis project Ga0256406, IMG submission 185986) | Bovine rumen microbial communities from Lethbridge, Alberta, Canada - RJG_03 | ecosystem: Host-associated > Mammals > Digestive system > Stomach > Rumen | place: Canada: Alberta | collected...
ATCCGTTAAATCCTTTTACATTTAAGAATTGGAAAATATTAATATCATCCAAAAAGTTTCTTGGATCCATATAAATTCCAATTGCTTTTTGAGAAGCGCAATACCATGAGCCACTATCTTGTGCCTGTGTACTTGTAATCCATTCTCCAGAATATTTTCTTGGTACGAGATTTCTATTTCTTACAGATGCTTCTCCTTTAACTGCCTCATCAAATGTTAATCCTGTTTTTAAGAATTTAAAACTCCAATTTGGATGTGCTTTTGCAACAGCTTGTAAACGTTCCTTATAACCTGGATATTTGTTTGTATCTAATGAATTTAATTCCACATTTGAAACACTTGAACTAGTATTAGTATTTGCACTTGTGTTTGCTTTGGCAACGAGTTTTATCCTTATTGCTTCAATACGTAGGCTCCTTCCAGTTGTTCCAGCCACTTCGCCATTTTTAACCCAGTTCATCCAGCCTATATTTTGTACATGAACTTGATATTGAATATCATAATTGCTTGTATCATTCAATTTTATTTGAATAGCTTCAACTCTTTTTGACTTGCCTGTTGTACCTGCTATTTGATTATTTGACACCCAATTTTGCCACCCAATATCTTGTACATGAGCTCTATATGTTATGCCTAAATTTGAATTAATTTTCAATGCTTCAATTCTTTTTGACTGACCTGTTGTACCTGCTAATTGATTTTGTGATACATAATTTTGCCAACCTATATCTTGTACATGTGTTGAATAACTTAGTGAAGAATTTGTTGTATAACTTGTAGTAGATGATGAATTAGTATTTGAAGTTGCAGTTTTAGGAACTAATTTAACTTCATATGCTTCAATTCGTAGACTTCTTCCAGTTGTACCAGCTACTTCGCCGTTTTTAACCCAGTTCATCCAACCTATATTTTGTACATATGCCCTATATGTTACATCATAGTTTGATGTGTTTGAAAGTGTTATTTTCATAGCCTCAACTCTTTTTGATTGTCCTGTCGTTCCTGCTAATGTACCATCTCTTACTACACCTTGCCAACCAATATCTTGTACATGTGCTTGATAACTTATACTTAATCCATTTGCATTGTTTAATTTTATTCTAAATGCTTCAAGTCTTCTATTTTTTCCAGGAGTACCTGATTCGCCACCATCACTTTGCCAGAATAGCCATCCTCTATCTTGTACATGCGAAATATATGTAACAGAAGGTGTTGCAGCCTCAACTTTATTTCTTGAGAATAATCCAATTTCAAAAAAAATAATGTTTAGTAAAACTATAATAAAAATGTATTTAAAAATCCTTTTCATTTGATTTCCTCCCAATATTATTGGAAATTATATCATATAAAATCTAAAAATGAAAGAAAATAATGATGTTTTTCCATATTTGTAATAAAAATGTAATATAAAAAAAATACATCATCTAGGATAACCCTAAATGATGTACTTTATGTAAAGAACTTACATTTTTGAGATTTCTTTAATACATTTTTCGCAAACATTTTTTCCTTTAAATTCAGTTACATTTTTTGTGCTTCCACAGAATGTACAATCTGGATCATATTTCTTTAAAACAATTTGTGAACCTTCAACATGAATTTCTAAAGGATCATTTGTTGAAATATCAAGTTTGTTTCTCATTTCCATTGGAATAACTATTCTTCCAAGTCCGTCGATTTTTCTTAGTACTCCTGTTGCCTTCATATTAATTCCTCCATTTCCTAAACACTTTATATTAATGTTTCTTTTTAAACGCACCTTTATTATAACATTTTTTTAATGGTAAATCAAGGAAATTTTTAAAAAATTTGTCATTTTTTGTAAATTTTTTTGATATTTTGTCAACAGCTCAATTAGAATATGTTTTAATTTAATTGATTGGCCTATTATTTTTATAGTTTTCTATTTTACTTCTTTTATAAAATGAAAAACTATAAAATATTTTTCAAGTATTTTTTGATTGCTTTGCCATCTTCATAACCTTTGTTATAAAGTTTTTTCATCTTCTCTTTATCTTTTGTTAATGTATCCATACCACAAGTATCACTTGGTGCAACAATCAATACCTTTCCTTTAGGTTCATAATTTTCAATTAAATCATCAAGTTGTCTATTATATAAATCATTTCTTGCATACATTTTTTCTACAAACTTTGGAAAACGTTTCTTAAGTGTCTTGTATAATCTTACAGATGCTCCTGTTTCTTTTCTAAAGTCTTTTGGTCTAGTCAATATTACAATTACTCTAGTGCAACCATCTTTAAAGCATCTTTTATATGGTATAGCATCTGTAATTGCACCATCATAATAAAATTTTCCGTTCCACTCGTATGGCTTATCTATGAATGGAATATTTGAAGAAGCCTTTAGCATTCCATAATCATTCTTCTTATAATCTTTTTTATAAAAATAATTTGCTCTTCCTGTTTCCGCATTTGAAGCAACTACAACCATTTCTTTATCTGATTTCATTGCACTATCATAATCCCAAGGATATTTTCCACCTTCATTTGAAAGTGTACCATATATATAATCCAAATTAATATATGAGCCTTTTTTTCTAAGATTTCTCATACTCATGTATTCTTTTTCAAATGTATACTCTGTATAAAATACAAGGTTTCTACCTCTCTGCCCTGAAACATAAGATGCTACATTTGCACTTCCAGCAGAAACTCCAATGCAATATGGAATATCAATCTTTTGGTCCATTAAGTAATCAAATATCCCTGCACCATATACATCTCTTAATCCACCACCAACATCAATAATTCCAACCTTTTCTTTCATTTCTTTTTACTCCTTAATAAATGCTATTATATAATTTTTTTCTGCAATATTCAAGTAGTAATTTTTATACATTGTGTTATAAAAGCTAATTATCTTTATATTTAAAATCTTTACATTTAAAGCAATAAAATTTTATAATTTGCTCGAATTAAATTTATTCTATTTTTTTAATAAGCAATTAAAAAAATCTACTTTTGCAAGTAGATTCTTTTGGTGGCTTCAACTGGAATCGGACCAGTGACACAAGGATTTTCAGTCCTCTGCTCTACCAACTGAGCTATGAAGCCTTATATATAATAATTGGGCGCCAATGCCAGCGTCCTTTAAAATAAATAATAAAAAAATGGCGACCGGAATCGGGCTCGAACCGACGACCTCTAGCGTGACAGGCTAGCGTTCTAACCAACTGAACTACCCGGCCATAAAGTAATGGTGGTCGCTATAGGGCTCGAACCTATGACCTCCTGCTTGTAAGGCAGATGCTCTCCCAGCTGAGCTAAGCGACCATTATTTAACTGACTTAACTATTATACTTAATTATTTTGATATTGTCAACATTAATTTGCAATTTTTTTATGTTTTTTTGTGATAAATTACTTTTGCATTTTTGCCTGATGTCTTTTTTGTGAGAAAATTATAATATATTATTTGTAACTCAGTTTGAACTTATCATGTTACAAAATAATATATTATAATTTGAATCATTTATAATTATTATTACTTTTTGAATTTCATAATTATTATGCTCTTGGGTGTGCCTTTTGGTATACATCTTTTAATTCATGTGTTTCAAATTGTGCATATACTTGAGTTGAAGAAATATCTGAATGACCAAGCATTGCTTGAATTGACTTTAAATCAGCACCATTTTGCAATAAATGAGTTGCAAATGAATGTCTTAAAACGTGTGGTGTGATATCTTTCTCAATATGAGCCTTTTCTTTATAATATTTAACTATCTTCCAAAATCCTTGTCTTGTTAATTTTGAACCATTCATGTTAACAAATAAAGATTTATTGTTTTCATCTTTGATTAATATAGGTCTTGCTTGATCTACATACTCTTTTAGTGCTTTTTTAGCCAAGTTTCCTAAAGGAATAACTCTTGATTTTTTTGCACTATTGCAAGTAACTGTATTATCTTCAAAATTTACATCATCAATATTTAAATCAATTATTTCTGTAACTTTCATTCCTGTAGCATAAGCAAACTCTAGCATTGCCTTATCTCTAGTTCCTTTTAAATCTATGTCCTTAGGTTGATCTAGTAGAAGTTCAACCTCTTCAGCTGATAATACGCTTGGAACTCTTTTTTCTATTTTTGGTGCTTGAACATTTTCAGTTGGGTCAGATTTAATTTTCTTTTCTCTAACTAAGAATTGGTAGAAAGATCTTATAGTTGCAAGACTTCTTGATATTGTAGATGTTTTCTTTCCATCTGCCTTTAGAGAATGTAAGTAATTTGAAATATCTTTGTCTTCAACTTTTAAATAATTTATCTTATTTTGGCCTAAGTATTTTTCAAATTGTAAAATATCTCTTCTGTAAGACTGTAAAGTGTTATCAGATAACTTTTTGTCGTTTTGTAAAAAATTTAAAAATTGCTTAATTTGTTTTTCCATTTTGCACCCCTAATATAATAATCTTTCCTTAAACTTATTATGTTATATCAAATAATTTTTAAAAAGTAAAGTCATTTTTTCAAAATTAAATAATTTTTTTTGATATTCCGTAAACCAAATTGTAATTTATAAATGTATCAATTGCTGAAATAATAATTATTATAACAATTGATAGTAGTATTAGCATCATATTTTTTGTGAATATGGATTTCTTGTCGTCATTGTAGTTTATTAAGTTGAAATAGGATTTTCTTGTTGATACGCCTACTTTTATCATTAATGGCAAATAGATTAAATTCGTAATTAATAGCATTGCAACTGAAAGCATGCTTCCTTTGAACGTACCATATACGTATATTATGTTTGATATTGTGTATTCTAGAGTTATTCCTTTAAATATAAATAGTATGCTCATTACTATGGTTCCAAATATTGAAAAGTTGAATACAACTATGATTGCTAAAAATATGAGTTTACTTATTAGTGATGATTTGAATATTTGAAAGTAGTTGGCTTTATCTAGTATTTTTATTTGTTCGAAGTATTTTAATATATATGCTTTTGCTTCGCTTTTTGATTCTTCGTTTGAATGATTGAATAGCAATAGTCCTAATATTATGCCTATTATTAACAGTATGATTAGATATAGGTATTGTTTGAAGTTGTTTTCTATGTCGGTTTTTATTTTTTGATTTAATCTTTGTAACATGTTGTCCTCTCCTCTAAAGAAAGAGTATTCTTCAAAGGAGGAGTTTAGAACTATAAAATTGATACTTTGCCGTATACTCCGCCACCGCCGGCTCTAATATTAATTTTTCCGCTTCTGCATTGGTCTATAATCTTGGCTGATTTTTCGCCGACGACTGCTTCTAAATCATCAACAGTTGCCTTGTTTAAAATATTCATTTCTGTGCCAAAGGCGTCTAGAAGTTTGCCGATCATTTTGTTTCCAATGCCGGGCATGAATTGTAATGGAATTTGGTAGTTGTATGGTTGTCTAAATACTGGGCTTTTTGAGTCTTGATCTTTTATTATTTCAATTCTATCATACACTCCCATTGTGATATGCTCTCCGCCACATTTGTCGCATTTTAATGCTGGTGGTGGTGTTTCTATTGGTTTGTTGCAGTCTTCGCAAAAACTTCTGTTGTATTTTCCAAGTTTAGGGTCCATACCATAATTAGCAATTATTTTTCTACCGTCTTCGCCTTTTATTGCTTTAAATATTTCTTTAAAACTTATTTGATCTACTAATAGTTTGTTGTATTCTCTAGCAATTTTTGGTAAAGAATGTGCGTCTGAATCTGTGATAAAGTTCTTGTTTGATAGTTCTGATATTTGATCTGCTATATATGTATCAGCGCTTAGTCCTAATTCTATTGCAAAAAATTTATCGTATTTTTCTTTGAATATTCTTTCAAGCCTTTGAGTACAATTACCATAGTAACTTTTGAATGGTGTGAATACGTGCGCTGGTATAAATACTCCATTATATTTTTGTACTATGTCAATTAAATCATAGCCAGATATGTTTGCTCTTTGTGTGCTTAATGTGATGTTGTGAATATGTGTTGACATTTCTTTTGAAAAATTTTTTATGTCTGATAAATGTGGAAAATAGCAAAGATTATGTGCACTTCCTGTTTTGCCATTTTCATTTATTTCTGATGTTTCCATTTCGCTTCCAAGGATTATGCAAACTTTATCTTTGTAAATAATTCCACCATCTTCTAATTCATAGGCATCGCCTTTTTTTAGGAAGTTTTCAATGTCTTCTATTACATAAGGTGAAGCACAGTCTATTACTCCTACTACATCTATTCCTTTTCTTTCAAAACATTCTTTTGCAATGTTTGAAAAGTTTAAGGATCTTGCTCCTGTTATTTTTATTGGCTTTCCATTTTCACTTCTTCCAATGTGTACATGTAAATCTGCAAATACTTCGTTCATATCAATTCTCCATATTCATTATTTTTCACAATAAAAGTTATAGACCTAATTGATCTATAACTTTTATAAAATTTTTCTTTGGTTTATTTGTATTTTAACGATTCATTTCATCATCTTCTTCATGTTTACCTAACTCATCTTCTAATCCTTGAATTGTAACCTTGTTTCCAGACATTTCATCTTGAATATTTTGATTGCTTTGAATGTTTTCACTTTCTGGAACGTCTTGCATTGTTACTTTTGTTCCTAGTTCATTATTATTCATATGGTTTGAGATATTAAATCCATAATTATTTATAACTTCATCAACTTTCTCTGATTTTTCAATTGCTTCAGTTCCTGGTAACTTATCTCTCATTTGTTCTTTTTTAAATTCTTCTAGTTCTGTTGGTGTAATAGTTTTTGGCTTTCCTTTTAAGCTATCTTCTCTCATTATTTCATCAGCTTTTTGTTTATATTCAGGTTTCAAAAGCATATGATCGTTTTCACATTCATTTGCTTTTCTTATGACTTCTTGAGGATCCATCTCATAATCATTTTTATTAAATTCATCAGTAATATCTTCTAAGGTATATGCTTTTTTATCTTCTTCCATCTTTATGCTCCTTTCTGCTCACTTGCTTCTATTCTTATTGGATTTTCAACTATTTTTACGAAATCAACAAATTGACTTAATAATTTGTTATCTTTATCCTTTAAGTTTCTAAATTGCAATAGAACAAGTGCTTCATCAGATTTTAGTCCAACTCTTTCTGGTCTGTCCAAAAGCATTCCACCAAATTGATCTGCTAATTCAAGTATATCACTTTCGATTGGCCTATTTTCTTTTATTGTATATCTGTTTACTCCTTCACATATTCTACAAAATTCTTCATTAAAGCCTAAAGTTGATAAATATTTTGCGCCTCTTTGTGCGTAACTTTTTATCTCTTCCAAATCCGTAGAATTTTCTATTTTGCAACAATCACATAAAAGTCTTGCCGTAATAATTGTATTGTCATCTAATTGCATTTCTGGATAATTCTCATGTAAATAATCTAAAAACATTTTTACAATCAATGATTTAAAAATAACAGAATTATCATAATAAATGCCAACTTTTTTCTTCAAATAATACATTATTTCAAGCTTTTTCCCCCAGTCTTTTTCATCTAATATGTAATCTGCGAATGTTTCTTCCTCCATATTAGCATCCTCCTAAATATACTAATGATATTATATTCTAACAGATTTCTTCTTTCAACTATATTTCGCAATCTTAATATGTTTGTAATTATATTGTAATATTTATGTAAAAGATGGTAATTTGATATTGGTTTTTATTATTTATATAACATAATAATTATTTTTTTATATTGTTGTATATTTGCATAATCTGTAAAACAAAAGAGATATTTTAGCTTATATATGTTAAAATATCTCTTAATTCTAAATTTTAAATGTAACATAAAATTTTTGTACAAAATAAAAATTAGTATATGGTAAAAATTTTCTCGGCATTTTTGTCGATTTCAAATAATCTCTTTAATTTTGGAGCATTGTCTAATTTTTCAATATCTTTTCCATTAACAATAACTTTCAATTTATCATTTATATTATTGTCAAACATTTCATTTTTTTCATTGCTTGTTTGATTGATTAAAGAAAGAATCTCTTTGCCTTTGTCATTGAAAGCAAGCACGCTAATGTATGGAATAACTTCCTTTGAAAGTTGAATATCATCTTTTGTAATTCCAAGTAGTATACAAGTTAAGATTCTTTGGATTCTTGCTCTGGTATATCTCTTTGATTTCAATCCATCAATCAAATCATTTAAGTTTGATTTTTTCAAAGACTCACTTTTTATTAAGTTTTCCAGCCCTTCAGACACATCTGAAATATTTTTTATTTCATCTATGCTCATCATTCTTAATTTATAAATTATAATTTTTTCAAAGTCAGCGATGGTTTTATGTAAAGTTTTCTTACCTAAATTATTCATTAGTAAATCATAAGTATTTTGTGGTACAACATTTTTTATTTTATCAAACTCATTATTGCAAATAAATTCTCTTATTTTTGAACTGCTCGCAAAATTTTCAACAACTTCATTGCTATTGTAATCAACATTTTTTCTCTTAATAATTATTGGATTAATCTTTTTTTCATCATTTAAATTAGAATTTATTTTCAAAATATTTTTTATATACTCAATAGCCAATATATTATTGGATTTATCAATAATTTTTCTAAACCTTTCATCATTAAAAAATCTACAAACAGCATTTTCTCTGGCTTTAGGGAACGATAATCCTTTATTTAATTCATCTTTCAACATATTCTTATATTCAATAGGTTCATCATTAAAAAGATTTGCTAAAGTTTGTAAGGACTCTAAATCATCAGTCTCAGCGCCAAAAGAAATGTCTGTAACTCCGATTTCACTCAAAATTTTAATCGCTCCATTGGCAAAATTTTCAGCGCTTGAAACACTATAAATAGTAGGTAGTTCTACACACATATCAATTCCATTTTCAACTACATTTTTAGCCTTTTGCCATTTATCAATAATTGATGTTTCTCCCCTTTGTGTGAAATTTCCAGAAACAACAGCTACAGTATAATCTGGATTTACAATTTTTTTAGACTCTTTAATATGATACAAGTGACCATTATGCATTGGATTATATTCTGCAACTATTCCAAGGATTCTTTTTTTATTCATTTTCTCTCCTAATAAATTATAGTTTTTAATAACAAGTTTTAATTAATATTAAAACTCTATATAAAATGCTTGATTAGTTTCTTATAACTTGCTATAATATTAACATAAAATCAATATTTTATCAATGAAATGGAGAAGAAAATAAATGAAAAAAGATGTAGTAATTTATACTGATGGAGCATGCTCCGGAAATCCAGGACCAGGTGGATGGTCTGCAGTATTAATTTACAATGAAATAGAAAAGCAAATTTCAGGTGGCAAAAAAGAAACTACAAATAATGAAATGGAACTAACTGCTGTAGTAAAAGCGTTATCTGCTTTAAAGGAAGAATGCAATGTTACATTATATTCAGATAGTGCTTATGTAATTAATTCACTTACAAAGGGTTGGCTCGAGAATTGGATAAATTCTGGATGGCAAACTGCCGATCACAAACCAGTAAAAAATGTAGAGCTTTGGAAAGAATTAAACGAACTTATTCATAAACAAAATGTTAAGTTTGAAAAAGTAAAAGGTCATTCAGATGTGAAATACAATAATATTTGTGATAGTTTGGCACGAAATGAAGCTGCAAAGTTTTAGCAAAATTTGACATTTTAAAATAATCGTTGTATAATATAGGTGTTGTTACTTATTAATATTTTTTATATCATAGAATAGGAGGTTTCGTATGAAACCATACAAACACATTTGTTTCTGCAATAGGAGATTTGAATTAACCTTGAATGAAGGTTTTTACAAATTATTCGATGCTCAGTCAAATGAAGTGATTGCAATATTTTGCGAGGCTTTTGTTTCAGAAAGATTTTCAACTCTTAAAGAATTGAAATCCTATATTCTGAAATATTATGGGAATGGAAAGAATGCTAAAATAGCATAAGCATTAAATCATGGCTTTGCAAAAAACAAGGTGTAGATAATTCTACACCTTGTTTTATTTTTCTATTAAAGTAATTAGAGCCATATATTTAATTAACTTCTATGCATTTTCGAACTTCAATGATCTTGTCATTAGTTTCTTGCCAGCCTCAATAGGCTTTACTCCATTGTAAAGAATATCATAAGCCGCATTTACAATTGGCATTTCAACATCGTATTTTTTAGAAAGTTCTTTTGCAATATTAATATTGTAAATACTTTCAATAGTTGCTCCAACCTCTTTTTGAGTTTCTTCAATGCTCAAGCCTCTGCCTATACATCTTCCTGCTCTTCTATTTCTGCTTTCATCACTAGAGCAAGTAAGAATTAAATCTCCTAAGCCTGAAAGTCCATAGAATGTAGCGTTATCTGCACCCATTTTAACGCCAAGTCTTGCAATCTCTGCAAGTCCTCTTGTAATTAAAGCGGCTTGTGCATTTGTGCCATATCCTAGTTCAACACAAATTCCAGAGCAAAATGCAACTATGTTTTTTAATGCTCCTCCAACTTCAACTCCAATAATATCATGCGATTTATATATTCTCATTGTTTCATTAGAAATAGCCTTCGAAATTGTTTCAAGTATTTCATCATCTTTTGATGCTAACAAAATTGCAGTAGGTACATGATTAATAACCTCTGTTGCATAACTAGGTCCAGAAAGTGCTGCAACTCTTACATCTGGCTTTTCCTCTCTTAAAACTTGATCAAGAGTTTTTAAAGTATCGTCTTCAAATCCTTTTGAACAAATGATTACAGGCTTGTTACCTACATAATCTTTGTATTGTTTGAATATGTTTCTCGTGAATTTTGAAGGTGTTACGTGAATAATAAAATCACTTCCTTCAACAACTTCCTTCACGTCATTAGAGCATGTTACTCCGTCTTCAATATTTATATCAGGAAGTAAAATGCATTTTCTTTCATTATTTATAGCATTTTTTTCTTCCTCTGTAAAAGACCAAATTTTTACTTTATGTCCTTTGCTTGCTAAATGATTTCCTAAAGCGACTCCCCATATACCGCTTCCAATTATACCAACGTTCATTTCATCCTCCTAAAATTTGTAATAAATAAATATTATATTTTTTCAACAAAAAAGTCAAATCATTTTTTATGATTTGACCTTCCACTTTTTATTTATTCTATTGATATATATAGTTTTTCGTTATATGAAAAAATTTTTAGAATTTATTTTTTAAAAGATAATTTGTTTTCTTCTCCATTAACAATTCTTTCAATGTTGCTTCTATGATTAAATATTACAATTACTGCAAGTATTATTGAAGAAATAATGTAAACATAATGTGTTTTTTCTCCCATAATTATATAATTGTTTTTTAGGAAAATGCAAAGTACTGGGTAAAGTACTGCTGCAGAAATTGATCCTAATGAAACCATTCTAGATAGCGCCATTACTACTAATGCAAATACCAAGCAAATTAAGCCGATTTGCCAGTTTAAAATTAATAGTACCCCTAATGATGTTGCTACACCTTTTCCACCTTTAAATCCAAAGAAAACTGGAAATGTGTGTCCAATAACTACTAGTATGCCAGCAAGTGCACATAACCACGCTGCTGTGCTATCATTTACCTTTGCAATTTTTCCTACAACCATTGCAAATACAACTGCAATAACACCTTTTAAAACATCACAAATTAATGTAAGAAGTGCAACTTTAACTCCAGCTGTTCTTAACACATTTGTTGAACCTGCATTACCACTGCCTTTTTCTCTAACGTCAAAACCTTTGAATTTCTTTGTAAAAATAACCGAGAAGCTTATGCTTCCTAATAAATAAGCAACTATTGCTACAATAATAAAACTTACCATCTTAAATTACTCCTTTGTTTTTTATCTTATATTTTATATTATAACTAATTTTTTTATTCTTGTCATCATTAAATTAAATTTTATTTGTCATCTTCATCTTTTCTTTCACGTATTAGCATTCTGATTGGTGTGCCTGTAAAATCAAATTCTGCTCTCAACTTGTTTACCAAATATCTTTGATATGAGAAGTGAAATAATTTCTTGCTGTTTACAAACACTGCAAATGTTGGTGGCTTTGTTGAAACCTGTGTCATATACAATATTTTAAGTCTTCTGCCTTTATCTGTTGGTGGTTGTACTTGTGAAACAGCTTCTGCTAATAAGTCATTTAACACTGAAGTTGAAATTCTTAAAGAATTATTTTTATTTACCTCATTTATTAATTCAAATATTTGATTTACATTTTTGCTCGTTTTAGCAGATATGAACACAATTGGAGCATAAGTTAAATATGCTAATTTGTTATAAACATATTTTCTGTATTCATCTGCATTCATTGTTTTATCGTAAATATCCCATTTATTTATTGCAATGATAACAGCCTTTCCACTATCGTGTGCTTCTCCAGCAACTTTTGTATCTTGCTCTGTAACACCTTCATTTGCATCTATCATCACAATACATACATCAGATCTCTCTATCGCTAAACTTGTTCTTATTACACTATATTTTTCAATTTGCTCTTCAACCTTGCTGTGCTTTCTCAATCCTGCAGTATCAATGAAATTGTATTTTCCATACTCGTTTTCAAAAATAGAATCAACGGCGTCTCTTGTTGTTCCTGCAATGTTACTAACAATTAATCTGTTTTCCCCTAAAATGCAGTTTACTAGTGAAGATTTACCTACATTTGGTTTTCCAATAACTGCCACATTTATTATTTCAGAATCTTCATTATTTTCCTCAAAAATTTTGTTCTTTCCGTATGTTTTATCGTAAATAATATCTAGTAAATCTCCAATGCCTTTTTGATTTGCAGCAGAAATAGGAATAGGCTCTCCTAGTCCTAAATTATAAAATTCATATATATCGTTTTGAAATTTGTCAAAATCATCTACTTTATTGCATACTAAAACTATTTCTTTTTTACTTCTTTTCAAAAGTAGAGCAATATCTCTATCGGCACTTGTAACCCCATTTTTTACATCTGTTAAAAATACTACAATGTCAGACAATTCAATAGCAATTTGTGCTTGCTCTCTCATTTGCTTGTCAATTTCTGTTTCATCATTGTCATCAATTCCACCTGTATCAATTACTGTGAATGGCTTATTTTTCCATTCCATTTCGCCATAAACTCTGTCTCTTGTAACGCCAGGTGTGTCTTCAACTATAGATTTTCTTTCGCCAATAAGATAATTGAAAAAAGTAGATTTTCCAACATTAGGTCTCCCTATTATTGCTATTACTGGTTTCATCATCTTTCCTTTTCTATATTTTATTAATTATTTAAATCCATTACTATGTCAGTTATATTTCTGTCTAATTCTGTATCAGAATTATCTGCATTTGAATCATTATTAGTTTTTTCATCTTCTTTATTTAAACCTTCAGATGCTCCATTATTTGTAGAATTTGAATTAGATGAATTTTGATTTGAACTCTTTGATTGTGCTGAAGTATTAATATTAAATTCATTATCAGTTTTATTTTGAGATTTTTCTTGCATTTCATTTGAATACTTCATTGTTTGCTCCATTTCACTGCTTAAAGAATTACGAGCAACCAATTTCTTTGTAATGTCAAATAAACAAGCCACAATTAAAATTATCAATAAAATTTTCTTCCAAGTTTTCCCTAACATATTAACTCCTATAGATCTTATTACATATTACATATCACATTTTATACTTTTTAATTATACTCTATTTTTGCATTTAAAGCAATGATTTTAAAAATAAAACTTATGTAAAGCCAAAATATTTTCCTTTTTCAATTCATGTCGCGCGAAATTTGTCGAAAAAATAAAAAAGTCTAGATTACTCTAGACTTTTTCATGGCTCTCCATGTCCGGCTCGAACGGACGACCTATCGGTTACTGCACTACATTAACTTTCATTAACATTGTATTACTACAATTTGTAGTCTGGACTTTCTCTTTACCATATCTTACGACTTAGGTAGGTAGTGTAAAGTCTCTACACATGGCATATGCCTTGCTCGGTATTGTCCACAACATTATTTGTTTGGAGTTTCACCGACTTAGCTACCTTTTTCATCTATAACTTTCGTTATAGAGCTGCTAACTCTTTAGCCCTTACGGACTTGCTCAACAGCCGAGCGCTCTACCAACTGAGCTAATGGAGAATTTATAATCTGGCGATACCTATTTTCCAGAAAGGGTAACCTTCAAGTATCTTCGGCATATTAGAGCTTGACTTCCGTGTTCGGGATGGGAAC
>Ga0256406_1005147_pt1 | contig 14218 bp, 15 predicted proteins | sample RumenRJG_03DNA_FD_185986 | JGI IMG/M metagenome (GOLD analysis project Ga0256406, IMG submission 185986) | Bovine rumen microbial communities from Lethbridge, Alberta, Canada - RJG_03 | ecosystem: Host-associated > Mammals > Digestive system > Stomach > Rumen | place: Canada: Alberta | collected...
TCTGTTCCGGTAATCGAAGCAGGGGCAAGGATCTTTACGGTAAGACCCTTCTCCTCAAGATCACGCTTCAGTTTAAATCCAAGGCAGCCAGCTTCATATCCAACAACGATCTCTGTATCATTTCCAACCTTTTTCCTGATTCCACTGCAGTAGCTGACGATGTTAGCAACAGCAGGGGAATAAGTATTTGTGTTCACAGGCACTGCAGATCCTTCAAAATAAGTCGAGAGCGTGTAGTTTGTAGTGTGTGCATCAATTCCAACGTATGCTATCATGTAAAGGCCTTCCTTTCTTGGATGAGGCAACTTCCCCCATCTTTTTAAGCCAATAACAAGTATGCGGGATGATCCTCGAACACACAAGTTAATGGAGGGCTTTTACATATTGTCTAAATGAAGATTTACTGGCACCCTCTTTTTGTGCTTTCTTTCGATTACTTTTTCAGATTGATCTTATCATCGAAATATACAAGGCAGCGCAGAGTAAGGCCGGCTGCAATTGCCGCAGGGAAAAAGATTCTGTCTGATTCTGTCATGCCAGCTTTCAGCAGGCTGGATGCTGCAAAGAAATGATTGTAAGTCAGTTTGATCAGGAACCAGATCCCCAGAACGATGAAGAAGTATTTGGTTCTTCCACGCAGCTTTTCCATGGCACCTCCTTTGCACAGCAGATATGTAACTTTTTTGAGTCTGTAAAGATAATGGCAAATAGGTAATTACAGTTTCATTATACAGGGTCAACTAACCCCGCCCCATAAAGGGTCGAGGCTTGCAGGGCCTTGATTCCCTTTACGGGGCGGGGTTAGTTGACCTCCTGAAAGAATTCCGTGGAAGACATCTGAAACGGAATAGAAATGTCCTGATACGCATCTGCCATGATCACATCATACCTGTCTTTGACAGCATTGAGATATGCCCGGCCGTCATATGTCACAGCCGGAATATCCTTTTCAGCTTCAAAGTATTTCCTGGAAAGGTCCGTGATTTTCTGATTGATCTCCACGCCGGAAATATCCTGAACGCCCATGAAGCGCCGGCACTGTTTGGCATAGGTGCCTGTCCCCATGCCCAGAATCAGCATCCTTTCATCCTTTACTTCATCCACATCGCTCATCAGCGGTGCGGCCATGGCATAGTCATAATACATGCCGGTCAGACTCTCACTTTTCATGTAAACCGACTGTACCCCAAACAGCACATTGGTGGAAAGAACCGTACGGTCAGGACGATCCTTTACCTGCAGATAATTGTAGATGGACTCCCCTTCATAAGTCAGATCATCCTCCCAGAAAGCAAACGATGCATTCGCCCCAAGACACGCACAGAGCACAAAGATCCCGGCTGACAGGGCACCGCGCCTGATATCGCCAGAATCAGATACCAGCCCAGCCACGGTATGGCCGCAATCCAGATTGCCGCAAAAAGAATCCTTCGATACAGCCTGTCCGGATCCGCCCACTTTCCGCCAGACACATTGCCAAGCGCCATGGCAATCATGATCGTTCCAATAATAATCGTCCATACAATCTGACTGGAACTGAAATACGGCGCCAGCAGGCGGCTGGCCCCCAGCTCCACCGCCATGACTGATATGTTCGAAAAGAATTCCGTCATATACAGGAACCGATGATCAGTCAGAATATCCTTTTTTCTTTCCATATCTTTCTCCATACACAAAAGGACATCACTTTCATGATGTCCCATAACTTCAGGCGTCAAGCTCTTTTCCTGTCAACAGACGATAAGCTTCCTTGTATTTATCAATTGTCTTATCGATGACATCCTGCGGCAGATTGTAGTCGCTGTCCGGATTGGCCTTGAGCCAGTCACGGACAAACTGCTTATCAAATGAAGGCTGCCCCTTGCCGGGTTCATAGCCGGCCAGCGGCCAGAACCGGGAAGAATCCGGTGTCAGCATCTCATCGCCCAGCACCACATTGCCATCTTCATCCAGACCGAATTCAAACTTCGTATCCGCAATGATAATGCCTCTGCTCAGTGCATACTGAGCACACTTCCTGTACAGCTGGATCGTATAGTCTCTGATCTTTTCCGCATAGTCACGGCCCTTGCCGGGGAACTGCTTCTGCAGAACATCAATGGACTGCTCAAAAGAAATGTTCTCATCATGATCGCCGATCTCCGCCTTTGTACTCGGAGTATAGATCGGTTCCGGCAGTTTCTCACATTCCTTCAGGCCTGCGGGCAGCTTCACGCCGCACACTGTACCGTTCTTCTGATAGGAAACCCATCCGCTGCCGGTGATATAGCCGCGGACAATGCACTCAATCGGAATCATCTTCAGCTTGCGGCACAGCATGGATCTGCCTCTGAACTCATCCGTACGGAAGAATTCCGGCATATCCTCAACATCTGTTGAAAGCATGTGATTGCGTACAACATCTGCCGTATAGTTGAACCAGAATTTTGACATCTGGGTCAGTACCTTGCCCTTGTCTGTAACCCTGTTCTTGAGAATAACATCAAAAGCTGAAATACGATCCGTCGCTACCATAATCAGGCTGTCGCCGTTGTCATAAATCTCACGGACCTTGCCTTCTTTTACCGGTGCAAATTCCTTCATTTTCTTCTCCTTTTCAACGAAAGTATGGTATCACGTTTGATATTTGCTTAACAGTCCTTTTTCATCCTTGCCCCGGACAGATCACTGATCAGTTCAATCTTGTCCATCTCATTCATTTCCGTCTCTTCAATAAACGCATAATACGCCCCATAGATCTTGTAAGTCACAATGGTTCTGAGCTTGGCATCACTCCAGCCGGTATTTTCCTTCTGGTAATATGACATGACTTTCTCCATGACAAGCTTGGGCAGATACCAGCTCTGTGACCCCGAGAACAGAGTCTGAATCATCGTCTTATTGGCTTCATACGACAGCAGGATCTCCCTGGTGAAGCGGACAAGATCATGCATGCTTTCATGCAGGGGCAGGGTAGAGGCAATGCGGTCAATCACTTCCTTCTGCATTTCTTCACTCAGTTCATAGACATCATGATAGTAGGCATAGAAGGTAGACTTGTTTACATCCGCCTTTTCACACAGGGCCGTGACACTGATCTTCTCCAGCGGAATGCCGGCCCGCATTTCCAGAAATGCATTCAGTAAAGCACGCTGTGATCTGCTTTTCGTTACATCTGTCATTTTTTACAATTCAACCACATATGTTTAAATTCCGACACTTGTCTGATTCTAGTGGTTTAAATCCTTTCTCTTCTTATTATATTGGGGTAAGAGAGGCGTTTGAAACATGGATTTATATTATTTTTATTCCGGCCATGAATTTGAGGCCTGGAAGTATCTCGGCGCACATGTGGAGAAAAAGGGCGGTGTAACGTTCCGCACCTATGCCCCGCATGCTCTGAAAGTATCCTTTACCGGGGAATGCAATAACTGGAAAGAGACGGCGATGAAGCGGGTTTATGACGGCAAATTCTGGGAAGTCTACCTGCCTGAGGCAAAGTCAGGACAGATGTACAAGTATCGTATCTATCACCAGGACGGTTCTTTCATTGATCACTGCGATCCGTATGCCTATTGGGCTGAATTAAGGCCAGGCACGGCATCCCGCATCTATGACATGTCAAAGTTCAGATTTCATGATGATAAATGGATGCGCACTGCGGATGCCCGCAGGAACAGGCCCATGAACATCTATGAAATGCATATGGGCAGCTGGCGCAAGAAGGATGATACATCTGATACCGGCTGGTACACCTACAGTGAAACAGCTGATCTGCTCATCCCCTATCTCAAGGAAAACGGCTACAACTACGTGGAAGTCATGCCTATTACCGAATACCCGAGCGACGCATCCTGGGGCTATCAGGCAACCGGCTTCTATGCCGCCACATCAAGATACGGCGACCCGGACTCCCTGCGTACCTTTATCGACAAGTGCCATGCGGCTGAAATCGGCGTCATTCTGGACTTTGTGACCGTCCACTTTGCGGTCAATGACTATGCCCTCTGGAATTATGACGGAACAGCCATCTATGAATATCCGTATTCGGATGGGGCCCGCAACGAATGGGGTTCCAACAACTTCATGCATGCCCGCCCGGAAGTCCGCTCCTTCCTGCAGTCTGCCTGTGATTTCTGGATCAGCCAGTATCATTTCGACGGCCTGCGCCTGGATGCGGTCGGCAATCTGCTGTATTGGCAGGGGGATACTTCCCGGGGTGAAAACAAAGGCGCCATTGAATTTCTGCGCCATATGAACAAATATCTCAAGATCAGACATCCCGGTGTCATCCTGATTGCGGAAGATTCCACCGCATACCCGCATGACACCGATCCGGTGGATGCGGGCGGCCTTGGCTTTGACTACAAATGGGACATGGGATGGATGAATGATACCCTCAAGTACTTTGCGACCGATCCCAGGTACAGATCAGAGATCTACCACAAGCTCACCTTCCGTCAGTCCTATGCCGGCAGTGATCACTTCATCCTGCCGCTGAGTCATGATGAAGTCGTCCATGGCAAGGCATCCATCGTCAATAAGATGTGCGATCTGTATGAAGGCAAGTTTGATCAGGCCCGTGCCTTCTATCTTTACATGTATACACTGCCGGGCAAGAAGCTGACCTTCATGGGCAATGAAATCGGGCAGCTCAGAGAATGGGATGAAAAAAGACAGCAGGACTGGAATATGCTGAAATATCCGATCCATGATGCCTTCCATCACTATATCATGAAGCTCAATCACATCTATCTGGAAAACAGCGCCCTCTGGGAATGGGATTATGATGACAGAGGCTTCCAGTGGATTGATGCGGACAAAGTGCAGGAATGCATTTACAGCTACCGCCGCATGTCCAGCAATCAGACGATTGTCTTCATCATGAACACCGGTGCTCTGCCCAACCGCTACACCTGGTCCACTACTGCAAAGCTCAAACTCCTGCTGGCATCTGATGAAAATACATGGCATGGCAAAACAGACTTCACTGATCCAGAGAATACCCCTTACCGGCATGATGGCTGTGCTACCATCACCATTCCAGGCAAAAGTGCCAGAATTTACCTGGAATACTGATGGCCTTCATCAGATTGATACATTCCTGTCCTGACATATCTGATGCAGGAAAGCAGATTTCCTTCTGAAACAGAACAGGCCGCTCCTGCATATAATTCTTTTCCGACCCTTTTCCTGCACGGTTTACGATAAGGCTGAACCGCATGCCCGCATGTTCTGCTTCAGCTGCGGGAAAAGAAGTCTGCCCTCCCTGACATGCAAAAACCCGCTGTTTCTGCCAGCGGGTTTTATTGTGCCTCCAGTTTTTCCAGGCGGTTCTGATTTTCATAGCGGCGGATCGCTTCCAGAAAGCTTCCCTCAATCACAGTTTCCAGCTGTGCGGTCACTTCCTCCGGCTCTTCCTTCATACCGTTCTTGATCCAGTCCAGAACAACACCGGCAAAAGCATACTTATGATAATCCGCAATCCGGCTGATCTGATCCTCTCTGACCATATGCCCGGATGCCAGCTCCTTCAGCACATTCACAAGCAGTTCCTTAATGTGCGAATACAGAAAACTCTCCAGCTGATCTCTGGTCAGGCTGCGGTATGTAGCATTGATGAAAGAACTGTCCGCCCGAATCGCCTTCAGGATAGCATCCATGCCTTCCTGCCATGTCTCATATGTTCTGTTATCCTTCAGCACATCCTTCATCTCAGATGAATAGATGAACTCTACCAGATCTCTGATATCACGGAAATGATAGTAGAACGTCTGCCGCTGAATACCGCATTCCCGGCACAGCTCGCTGACTGTGATCTTTTCGATCGGCATACGTTCCGTCATTTTCTTGAAATTTGAAACAAGTGCTTTCTCTGTCAAACGGCTCATACGCATTCTCCTTCTCTTTCCTGCGCTACTATTTTACATAATCAATCTGTATAATAAATACACAATAAATGACTTTTGTTCATTTTTATCAGATTCATCAATAATTTCTGACACATTGTATATTATATAAACAGAAAAGCACCTTTCCAGAACAGAAAGGTGCACAATTCTTCACTTCTGATAGCGGCAGACACCGGATACATACGTCGCAGCTGCCGTATAGTCATCATTGAGAACACAGAGATCCGCATCATACCCATAGCAGATTCTTCCTTTGACATCATCCATGCCAAGCAGACCTGCCGGATTGCTCGTGCAGGAGCGGATCGCTTTATCAAACGGCACACCCGCCTTTTCCACCAGATTTCTGAGTCCCTCATTTGTATGCAGGGTGGAACCGGCAATACTGCCATCCGCATCATCCAGATACGCCAGTCCATCTGACGCAACATGGCAGGGATGACCGCCGAACATGAACTTCGTTCCGGCCGGCAGCCCCTTGCACATCAGACTGTCTGTAATCATCACCGCTTTATCCGCATCCTTGCAGGTAAAGAAGATATTCAGCACATCCGCATTGACATGGTGGCAGTCACAGATGATCTCACTGTACTGATCATGTAAGCGCAGGGCTGCTCCGGCAAGGCCGGGCTTGCGATGATGCAGGCCGGGCATGGCATTGAAAGTATGCGTGATGGATTTTGCCCCATCATGGAAAGCGCTGAGTGCTTCTTCAAAGGTGGCACTGGAATGACCTAAGGAAACAGCTACACCATGCTTGGCACAATAGCGGATCAGGGCATGGTTTTCATCGCATTCCGGGGCCAGAGTGATAATCCTGATCAGACCGTCTGCCTGCTTCTGCAGGGCTTCAAAGGAAGCCGGCGTTCCTTTGACAATAGCTTCCGGCGGCTGGGCTCCTTTTCTTTCCACATTGAGATACGGTCCTTCCAGATGAATGCCGAGGATATGAGCTCCTTCATACCCTTCTTTGACAACGCCCGCCACATTCCTGACAGCCTTCATCAGCACTTCCGTCTTTTCCGTTACGGTTGTGGCAAGAAAGGACGTCACACCATCTGAGACAATCTTCTCTGCCCACATGCGCAGGCCGGCCGGATCCGCATAGTTTGTATCAAACCCATACGCCCCATGGCAGTGCACATCAATAAATCCCGGGACAATCCTTCTGTCCCCATAATCTGCATCCGCTTCTGTTTCCTGTGAAATACCGGCAATCTTACCGTTTTCAAGTGTCAGACAGGCCGGTACAAACCTGCCTTCCATATATACTCTGCTGCTTCTGATTTTCATTTCTTTACCTCCAGGCACAATTTACAAGATGATCATTGATCACGCCGATTCCCTGCAGATAGGAATACACAATCACCGGCCCGCAGAATCTGAACCCGCGTTTTTTCAGATCTCTGCTGACTTCTTCTGACAATGCATCACGTGAGGGCATATCCTGTTCATTTTCGAGATGATGATCAATCACCTTTCCCTCTGTAAAATGCCAGATATAGGCATCGAAACTGCCCCACTCTGTTTTCACTTTCTCAAAGGCGGCAGCATTTGTCACCATGGCATGAATCTTGGCACGGGAGCGGATCATGCGTACATCCTGAACCAGCCTCGCTTCCTCTGTTTCATCATAATACATGATTTTTTCCGGATCGAGCCCGTCACATGCTTCACGGATGCCTTTCTCACGTCTGAGAATCAGCTCCCAGCTGAGCCCTGCCTGCATGCCTTCCAGCACAAGCATGGCATACAGCTCTTTCTCATCATGGCACGGCCTGCCCCATCTTGTATCATGGTATGCGCGCAGCAGACCTGTACTGTCCGCCCAGTCACATCTTGTCTTCATACCGCTATCGTACCACAAGCAGTGCCTGCATATCCGCACGCAGCCCGGCAGAGACAGAAATTGTCTTTCCTGTAAAAGGCTGTTTCAATGTCAGCTGTTCACAATGCAGGGCCGGCCGGTTCAGCCTGGCCGTATCCCCGCCATAAAGCCCGTCGCCCACTAAGGGATGACCAAGATACGCCATGCCGGCCCGGATCTGGTGGGTTCTGCCGGTCACAATATGAATTTTCACTACGGAAAGTCCATTCACTTCCTGAACAACTTCATAATCGGTAATACACAGCTGCCCCTTTTCATCAATGACCCTGTCTTTGCGTCCCGGCACTTTGGCAAGGCGATAGGTGACCCTGTCCTTCTTCTTTGTGAAAATACCCTGGGCAATGGCCATATATTGCTTTTCAAGCACACCGTCTTTCCTTTCCCGGGACAGACGGGCGGCCGCCGGCTGGTTCTTGGCATATAACATGACGCCGGACACATCCTTATCCAGTCTTCCGATTGCCCGGATCGGAAAAGCATGATGGTAATACGATGTCAGTAAGGTTCCCATATCATCATCCAGGTGTTCATGGGAAGGATGGCACGGCATGCCGGAAGGCTTATTGACAATCACAAGGTCCTCATCCTCATACAGGATATCCGGCTTTCCCATGACCCGCTCAGCCTTGGCCGTGTCATATTCCGGAAAGACAAGGTGAATCACATCCCCGGCATGTACCGCTTCCGTCACCCGGACGCTCTGTCCATTGATCAAAAGGCCATGGGAAAACTTCAGCCGGGAAATCTCTCTTCTTGAAAGATACAGGCAATGCGATAAAACGGTCTTCACAGGAAGACCGTTTTCATCATCTTTCACAATATAATCAAGCTGCTTTGCCATTATCGCTCTTGATCTGGGAACGCAGATAGCTGTCAATAAAGCCATCCAGTTCACCATCCATGACGGACTGGATATTGCCTACTTCATACCCGGTTCTTAAATCCTTGACCATGGTATACGGCGCAAAGACATAGGAACGGATCTGAGAGCCCCATTCATTGGCTTTGACTTCACCTCTGACTTCAGCAGCTCTTTCTTCCTGTTCCTTGATCTTCAGCTGTAATAACTTCGACTTCAGCATCGCCAGGCATGTTTCACGGTTCTGCAGCTGGGAACGCTGGGTCTGGCAGAACACTGTAATACCGGTCGGCTTATGGGTCATACGGACCGCTGAGTCTGTCTTATTGATATGCTGGCCGCCGGCACCGGAAGAACGCATTGTAATGACTTCGAGGTCATTTGGATCAATCTCAATTTCCAGATCATCTTCAAACTCCGGCATGACATCCACAGACGCAAAAGACGTATGTCTTCTGGCATTGGCATCAAACGGAGAGATACGGACGAGTCTGTGTACGCCGGCTTCACCCTTGAGAAGACCATAGGCCATATTGCCGGCAATCTTCAATGTTACGGTCTTGAGGCCGGCTTCTTCACCTTCTTCATAGTCAAGAAGCTCCATCTTCCAGCCCTTCTTCTCACAGTATCTGGTATACATCCGGTACAGCATGGAAGCCCAGTCCATGGCCTCTGTACCGCCGGCACCCGGATGGATGCTCAGAATGACATTATGGTCATCATACGGACCGGAAAGCAGGACCTGAATCTCAAACTTGTCCATCTTACCCATGACATCCTGGTATTCTTCCTGAATCAGTTCATTCATGTCATCATCGAAGGAAGCGGAAAGCTCATTAATACCTTCAGCCAGCTCCTCCAGTTCATCATGAATTTCCTGCCAGGTATCTGCCAGGGCTTTCATGTTGTTGGTTTCCTTGATCAGTTTCTGCGCCTTCTTCTGGTCATTCCAGAAGTCAGGTGCTTCCATCTTTTTATTGTTTTCGGCAATCTGTTCACGTTTAGACGCGAGGTCAAAGAGAGTCGCCAAGCTGCTCCATTTTAGCCTGGCTGCGGGCAGTGCCCTGTTTCATTTCGTAAAGTTCCATCTGGTCTCCTTCTTACGCATTGGCCTTCTGTTCGGCCGGCTTATTCTCAGGTTCCTTCGTACGGATGGTGACATTCATACAGAAGGCAACAATTTCCTGGGCAATGGTCTGGGTCATATCCTGGAAGAGCTGATAGCCTTCTTCAACATAGGCCTGCAGCGGGTTCTTGGAGGCATAGCCTCTTAAACCGATACCCGTTCTCAGCTTATCCATTGTATCAATGTGATTGGACCAGGCACGGTCAATCGTTCTTAACGCAACTTCCTTCTCAACCTTCTGGAAGGCCGGACGGAATGGTGCGGTCTTTTCTTCATAATAGTTCCATGCCTTTTCAAGAATCAGGCTGCTCATCTGATCGAAATCAAGCTCCTCGAGATCTTCTTTCTTCACAATATCCTTGAAGCCGATATTGTTCAGACTCTCAATCACGCCTTCCACATCCACTTCCTGGGTCTTTTCAGCATTGACATGAGAACCGACTACATCAGACACCACCCGCTTGAACATCTGCTGGATGATATCCTTGACATCATCATTCTCCAGAATGAAGTTTCTCTGCTGGTACATGACTTCACGCTGCTGGCGCATGACATCATCATACTGCAGCAACTGTTTACGGGCATCGAAGTTGACGCCTTCGACACGCTTCTGTGCACTGGAAATGGCACGGGATACAGTCTTGCTTTCAACAGCCTGATCGCCCAGGGAGTTGAACAGGCCTTCCATCCGTTCAGAACCGAATCTGACCATCAGATCATCCTGTACGGAAACATAGAAACGGGACATACCCGGATCGCCCTGACGGCCGGCACGGCCTCTCAGCTGGTTATCAATACGTCTGGATTCATGGCGTTCTGAACCCAGCACGCAGAGCCCGCCTAGTTCCTTGACACCGGGCCCGAGCTTGATATCCGTACCACGGCCGGCCATATTGGTAGCGATGGTAACCGCACCCTTCTGGCCCGCATTGGCGATGATCTCCGCTTCACGCGCATGGTTCTTGGCATTCAATACGTTATGCGGAATATGTCTTTCCTTCAGATACTTGGAAATCAGTTCAGATGTTTCAACGGCAATGGTACCGACAAGAATCGGCTGGCCGGTCGCATGTCTTTCCACGACTTCATTGACAAGAGCGCTGAATTTGGCCTTCTTTGTACCGAATACCGCATCCGGATAGTCAACACGGATAACCGGTACATTGGTCGGAATTTCCACAACATACATGTTGTAGATTTCCAGGAATTCTTCTTCCTCGGTCTTGGCAGTACCGGTCATACCGGAAAGCTTATTGTACAGACGGAAGAAGTTCTGGTAGGTGATCGTCGCCAGGGTGCTTGTCTCCTGCTTGATGGAGATGCCTTCCTTGGCTTCTACTGCCTGATGCAGACCGTCAGACCACTGTCTGCCCTTCATCATTCGGCCGGTGTTGGGATCGACGATGACGATTTCATCTTCTTCAGTATCGACTACATAGTCGACATCCTTTGCCATGACATAGTTTGCTTTAAGTGCAGTATTGATGTGGTGGAGCAGCTGGGTGTTCTGCAGGTTGTACAGGTTTTCCACCCGGAAGGCGCGTTCTGCCTTATCAATACCGGATTCGGTCAGGTTGACGGTCTTTGTCTTGACATCAACTTCAAAGTCGACATCCTTCTTCAGCTTCTTGACAAAGCGGTCTGCCTGCAGATACAGGTTGGCAACCTGCTTGGATCCGCCGGAAATAATTAACGGTGTTCTGGATTCATCAATCAGGATGGAGTCGACCTCATCGATCAGTGCATAGTTCAGACCTCTCTGTACTCTGTCTTCCACCCGGATGACCATGTTGTCTCTGAGGTAATCGAAACCAAGCTCACTGTTAGTTGTATATGTGATATCACAGGCATAGGCAGCCTTCTTCTGCGCCTTGGTCAGCTGTCTCAGATTCAGACCGACCGTTAAGCCAAGGAAACGGTAAATCGGTCCCATCCAGTTATAGTCACGTTCCGACAGATATTCGTTAACTGTCACAACGTGTACGCCCTGTCCGTTCAGCGCATTGAGATATACCGCCATGACACTGGTCAAGGTTTTACCTTCACCAGTCTTCATTTCGGCAATATCACCGCCCTGCATGACGGTCGCACCCATCAGCTGTACCTTGTACGGGAACTGTCCCAGCACTCTCCAGCACGCTTCTCTGGCTGTGGCAAACGCCTCAACATAAATATCATCCAGCGTTGCCCCATCCGCCAGCTTCTGCTTCAGCTCCGGTGTCTTGGCCTTGAGCTGTTCATCGCTCATCGCCCTGTATTCTTTTTCCAGGGCCAGAATCGGCTGAACCTTCTTTTCTATCTTTTTTACTTTTCTTGCGTCTTCATTGAATATCTTCGTAAGAAAATTAGCCATAATAGCCTCTCTTTCTGTCGCAAACAGCGAGGTTATTATATTATATCCGCTATTGAAAAGTCCATTTCAGAGCCGCTTTTCTATCATTCACATTTTTTCCACATTTTCCAATGAAATCCCTGCCGTCAGGATTCTCACGTGTTTTTTCTCTTTCAGGCACCTTAATGCCCCTTTCATCGTAGCCCCGGTTGTCAAAGTATCATCAAAAAGACAGATCTTATGCGGCAGCTGTATGCCTTCCTTCAGCCTGATATTCTTTTCCATCTTCCTCCGGCCGGAAGGATTCTCTCCCTTCTGACACATCTCTTCAATCATCTCAAACGGCTCAAGCCAGGGCAAAGACGTACATGCGATCATCTGAACAAGGTGAGAAAATCCTCTTTCTTCCCTTTTTCTTTTACTGCTGGGCAATAGAAGAAACACACACCCATGATATTTTCTTCTGATCTCATTCCGACAGGGATAAAGAAACACCGGAGCCAGGGCTTCATCCCATCTTTCCTTATATTGTAAAAGACAGCTGCGAAATCCCCCTTCATATATCCACAGTGCTTCCGCCTTCACCCCCTCAAAGACATACTGCCTGTGTGCTTTCTGCCAATCACTGCGGCAGGAAGCACACAGCACGTCATCCCGGAACAGAAGATCTCTCATACTGTCCGAGCCGATCTCCTTATGACATAACAGACACCGCATCATTACTCCTTTCAATCTGCCGCACACAGTTCTCCACCGCTTCACTTCGCTTCTGACACAGAAACAGAACATCCCCGGTCGGATGATCGAAATTTCTTCCTGCTCTGCCTGCCATCTGTACAAGACCCGCTTCATCAAACACCCCGCTGTCCGCATGAAACACACATACATCACAGTCTTTGATCGTCACCCCGCGCTCCATTACCGTTGTCGCCACAAGAATCCCGTTCTTCCTTTTTTTATAGTGTTCCACCAGAGCATCCCGATCCTTTGACTTTGAAGTACAGACGGAACAGCGTCCGAAAAGCCTCAGAAACCGGCACATCCTGCGTGCTGAGGCAATGCTTGGCATGAAGATGATCCGGGGATGGGTATCATGAGCTTTGAGCCATCTGACAAGAAAGAGCAGCGCCGTCCCCTTCATACAGAGCTTCACCTGCGGCACCGGCAGCGGGGCACCATGCGGCCTCTGATCCAGCCGCAGACAAAGCAGACTGCCTTCCTTTACCCTTCGGGATAATTCCTCATCCGGGGTAGCGGTCAGATACACAGTATGTCCCCGGCAGGCAGAGCGGGCTATGCCATGCAGAACCGGATCACCCCGGAAAGGAAACGCATCCGGCTCATCCAGCACCAGCAGATCAAACGCCCCGACATACCGGTACAATTGATGTGTCGTACACACAATGAGTCCGCCATCCAGCACATCGGTATGACCGCCGCATACCGCCGTCACCTTTGTCTGATGGAAGTATTTCTGCATTCTCTCTGCCACTTCCAGTACCACCTGGCGTCTGGCAATCGCAAAACACACCTTCTTTCCCGCTTTGAGATAATCACTGATCGTTTCCACCACCATCTCCGTCTTGCCTGCCCCGCAGACACAGCGAAGCAGCACATCCGTATGATGAATCTGTTCTCTCAGCTGACGTGAAATTTCCTTCTGCAACGGGGTCAGGGGAAAAGAAAGACAGTACTCCCCATCCTGCTCACCCGGCACTCTCAGTTTCACCGCTGTACTTTCCTCTTCCATCATCTGCCTGCCAAACCCCACACACCGCCGGCAGTACACACCCTTACTGCCCTTATAGAAATACGATGGATCCTTACACCCGCAGCGGGGACATACATCAAATGCCATATCATCCTCCGCCTTATATATATGCATCTGCTCCCTCACTTCCCCATAAGAAAAAGCAGATGCCTGTCATTTTTACAGCACATCTGCCGCTTCCACCTTTTCCAGGCCCGCTTCATTCAGCTGATAAATCACATCAAAGCATTCCTTAATGAACATACGATCATGCGATACGGCAATCACACATCCTCCATAACTCTGAATCACATGGCGGATGACGGGTGCACTCAAAGGCGAGAAGTTGCGGGTCGGCTCATCCAGCAGCAG
>Ga0256406_1005148_pt1 | contig 14215 bp, 7 predicted proteins | sample RumenRJG_03DNA_FD_185986 | JGI IMG/M metagenome (GOLD analysis project Ga0256406, IMG submission 185986) | Bovine rumen microbial communities from Lethbridge, Alberta, Canada - RJG_03 | ecosystem: Host-associated > Mammals > Digestive system > Stomach > Rumen | place: Canada: Alberta | collected...
GATTTTTGATACGCTTTTTGGGGCAGAAATCAAACCAGTGTGCAATGAATTTTCTGTACAATCAGGAGGTGACTTCGTGTCCGGCAGCAAAGAAGGATTAACTCATGTTTCTGAAGTAACTATCCCTTTGCAGGGGCAACCCTTTTCGACGTTTTATTTCGGTGTAGCAAAGGCGTTATGACTAGAAACCGAAGAAGTTGGCTAACGACAAATAAGGCAAGAAACGACGGTAGAGGTCGTGAGCATCTCGGTAGAGATGCACGTAACCCCAGCCGAGCGAAGCGAGCCTGGGGATTGCACACATCTTCCCCCTTCTCGCTCTCGTGCTTCGAAGATGTGCGAGAGCGTAGCTAACTTCCAGGAAGAGGTTGATTCATCTGCTCGCGGACAGCAACAAGGTTTGCTCCTACAAGGGATAATTAAACTTCCGAAACTTGAGTGGATTAATAGTATTCAGAGTTGTTTGTCCGTTGCAGTGCAGGGGGCTTGTGTCCGTCGGCAAGCACGAAATAGTCACCGGGCCATTCAGTTTATGTACGAATCTGCAGAAATAAAGAGGAATGAGATAGTTCGATGGCCGGATATTTTGTCGTGAATGGCTTTTGGAGTAACTTTGCACCATTAAAAGGTGAATTCGGAAATGGGAAAGACATTACATATTTTCAATCCTGAGCATGATATAGCCTTGGCTACGAACGTCGTTCGTTTCACGCCTCCTCATGCAGCACGTGAGCTAAGGGCAGAGCTTGGTTTTCTGCCTGCCCTTTGGGCTGGTGAGGGAGACTACGTGCTCGTTGACGATGTGGAAGCTGCTCGTGAGGCAGCACGCAAACTCCATGTACACATAGGAAAGGCTCACTTCGTCAGTCTGAAGGAATTAAGTGGAATTATTTCAGTGTTGCCAGATATGACGGTCAGTCCGTGGGGCTGGGATGCAGCCTTGCGCCGCCAGCTTCTCAGTGCCAGTCAGGACATGCGGACGGTGCTGCCTTCGCCAGAGACTCTCACGGCCATAAGATTGATGAGCAATCGTCGATTCGCTGCTTCGGTATTGTTGGGTGAGATTACGGCCAAAGACCCTCGGTTAGTGGGGCGCAGCTATTATCACAATGGTAATGCAGGCTCCATCAATGCTTTGGTCGGCGAGTTGGGAGGCCGTGCTGTGCTCAAGGCCCCTTGGAGCAGTAGCGGCCGTGGTATAAGATATGTTGAGGGCGGACTCACAGCTCATCAACTGGGCTGGGCTGCCAATGTCGTTCAGCGGCAGGGAGGTGTCATGGTGGAACCTTATTATAATAAGGTAAAGGACTTTGCTATGGAGTTTATGGCTGAAGCCGACGGTACCGTGAGCTATTGTGGTCTGTCGCTCTTCACAACAGCCAACGGAGCCTACTCGGGCAATTTGCTGGCTACGGAGACTGTGAAGGAGCAATTGCTTGCACCCTACGTCGATGCCGAGCTGTTACAGTGCGTGCGCAGCTCCATCATCAGCCTTCTCACAGGCAGATTCCGCGGAGTCTACTGTGGGCCTTTCGGTGTCGATATGATGATAGTAGAGGGGGAGCAACGGCAAGGTTTTCTGCTGCATCCTTGTGTGGAGATGAATTTGCGACGCACGATGGGCCATGTGGCCCTTGCTCTCACGCCGCCTGAAGGAGAGCGTCCCCGGGTGATGGCTATCTCTTTCGACGGTCATTATCACTTCCGTATCCGACCTTGGTATTATGGGGGACTGGAACTGTAAGGTTGGGTTTGGCTTCAGCAAAGGAAAAAGGGGCAAAGGAAGATAGAACTTCCCTTGCCCCTTTTCCTATGTGTCGGAGTAGGTTTCCGCTGCGTGAGTCTTACTTGATGTTAGGCTCCTCAAGCCCGTAGCCACCGCGACGGTCGATGACTTTCAGGTAGAGGCCTAAGAGGAAGGCCACAACACCGAGCCCTACGAAAACAAGCATTGGTACGGTGTAGTTGTACTTGAGCGGGTCGGTGACATTGGGGTTGCAGGCGTGCAGGACGCTTCCGATAATCATCGGGAAAGCATAGAGACCGATGTTTTGAATCCAGAATATCAGAGCATAAGCGGAGCCTAGGAGTTTCTTGTCGATGAGCTTTGGCACAGAAGGCCAGAGAGCTGCGGGCACGAGCGAAAAGCTGATGCCGAGGATAATGATGGCTGCGAGCGTGATGAGCACGCTGCCTGTAGCCGGTACGACAAAGGCAAAGGTGAGATGGCAGACTATCATGAGCAGGGCTCCAAGAATGAGCATTGTGGCTCCCTTGCCCTTATGGTCAAGATAATTGCCAAGGAAAGGTGTGATGAGTGCGGCACCGATGGGGAACCAGAAGAACACGCGGCCGGCTGCCTCAGCGGAGTAGTGGAGATTGCACTGCAGCATATTGATGGCATACTTCTGGAAGGGGAAGATGGCCGAATAGTAGAGTACGCAGAGCAGAGCCACTACCCAGAACATGCGCAAGCTCAGAATCTTGCCGATGTCTTTCACCTTGAAGGGGTCGTCTTTCTCCTCTTTAGCACCCTGTGCATCGAGTTTCTTGTCCATGAAGCCGTAGGTGATGAAGCTGATAAGACCAATGCACACAAGCAACAGGCTCACGGCAACAGGACGGCTCACACTCACGGGATTGATGAAGGCAATGACAGGGGCGCCCACCATGACCACGGCTACTCCAATGCGGGCAATAGCCATCTCAACACCCATGGCGAGGGCCATCTCGTGACCTTCGAACCATTTCACGATACCGCGGCTCACAGTGATACCGGCCATCTCGGAGCCACAGCCAAACACCATAAAGCCTATCGCTGCAAGCTTGGCCGAGGCTGGTTCGCCGGCATACCAAGGAGTGACGTTCCACCATGATTGTGGCAGATTGAGAATGCCGTCCATAAAGGTCTTCACCGCTGAGGTCTCGAAAGTGTCGGTCACGGCGTACCAGTTGATGAATGCACCGCACACCATGACGGCTCCGGAGAGTATAGCTGTGAAGCGAACGCCCATCTTGTCAAGAATGATACCTGCAAAGATGAGGAAGAATACGAAAACATTCAGGAAGGGCTCAGAGCCTGCATAGTGGCCGAAAGCCACAGGGTCCCAGCCACGCTGTGTCTGAAGCAGTGCTTGTAGCGGTGAGAGTATATCTACGAAGATGTAGGCGAAAAACATGGCTCCGGCCAGCAGGACAAGAGCCGTCCAGCGCAGTGCCTTGCTGTCGCTGAGCTTTGAATTGATTTGTTCTTGCATAATCAAACCTTTTTTATATTCATAACATACAGCCTGTAGGGGCTTCTTATTTCTTTAGCCAGCGGTCGATCCAATCGAAGAAGGTGCGTTGCCAGAGAATGCCATTCTGAGGCTTCAGCACCCAATGATTTTCATCGGGGAAGATGAGTAGTTCGGCCGGAATGCCTCTCAGCCGAGCCGCATTGAAGGCTCCCATGCCCTGATTGGCATTGATTCTATAATCCTTCTCTCCATGGATGCAAAGGATGGGAGCGGTCCACTTGTCAACGAACTTGTGGGGAGAGTTTTCATAAGTACGCTTGGCATTGGCTGTCTGGTCTTTGTTCCAGTAGGCATCGTCGTACTCCCAATTTGAGAACCATCCCTCCTCAGTGTCGGTGTACATTGACTCCAGGTTAAAAGCGCCGTCGTGGGCAATGAAGCACTTGAAGCGTCCGTCGTGATGACCTGCGAGATAATAGACAGAGAAACCTCCGAACGAGGCACCCACAGCCCCTAAGCGTTCTTTGTCGACAAAAGGCAGATTGGCTGTAGCGTCGTCAATGGCGCTCAGATAGTCCTTCATGCACTGTCCGGTCCAGTCACCGCTAATTTCCTCATTCCACTCAGAGCCGAAGCCAGGCAGACCACGACGGTTGGGAGCCACGATGACGTAGCCATGAGAGGCCATGATGGAAAAGTTCCAGCGGTAGCTCCAGAACTGTGATACAGGGCTCTGCGGGCCTCCCTCACAATATAATAAGGTGGGATATTTCTTGTTGGGGTCAAAGTGAGGCGGAAGGATAATCCACACCAACTCCTCTTTGCCATCAGTGGTCTTCACCCATCGTTGCATGATGCTCGCTGGAGCCAGCTGGTTGAAGATGTGCCCGTTCTCATCGGTCAGCTTGACAAGAGCTGAGGACTGTTCTTTCTTGTTATTGGGTGTGAGCAGATAAAGATCGTCCGGTCGAAGCATGGAGTGCTTGGTAACCACCAGACTCTTGTCTTTCAGCCCTGAGCCTAACATTTGGATGGAGCCGAAATCAGCCCATTCGGGCTTGCTGATTTGCATCACGTGTCCGGCAAGATCTGTTTGGTAGATACCTACGACTGCATGCCAACAGCCTGTGAAATAAAGATGTTTACTGTCGTTGGACCAGATGAATCCATCGACGTTGGAATCGAAGCTCTCTGTCACATATTTCTTTTCACCTGTCTGAAGGTTCATCACGCAGAGTCGGTTGCGGTCGCTTTCGTAGCCGTCGTTCTTCATACTTTGCCAGGCAATGTACTTGCCGTCGGGCGAGAAAGAGGGATTCACGTCATAGCCCACCTGCATGTCACCCTGCTGATGGTTTACAGCCTGATTGCGCATGCTCTTGGTTGGGTCGGTCTTAGGCTCCTTGTAGCCCTCGGGTTTGCAGAGGTTGCGCGTGGTCTTCGAAGCTAAGTCGTAGAGATAGATGTCGGCATCCGTGGAAACTGCGTAATCCACACCAGTCTTCTTGCGGCAGGTATAGGCTATCTGCTTGGAGTCGGTACTCCAGTCCAGTTGCTCTATGCCACCGAAGGGTGCCATAGGGCACTCGTAGGGTTCACCTGCAAGAATGTCGGTTCCGTCGTTGATGTTGTTAGCTGTGACTGTGGCTACAAAGGGATGGGCTACACTTTCCACGTAATGATCCCAGTGACGGTAGTTGAGGTCAGTGACAAGCCGGCCTGTAGCCAAAGGAAGGTCCTTGGGATTCTCCTTGATAGACTCATGATAAGGGAGACTCTTGATGAGGATGACCTTTGAACCATCGGGAGAGAATTTGAATCCTTCTATATCGATTTTCGAGTTGGTGAGCTTTACGCGTGCAGAGCCGTCGGGATTCATTTTCCAAAGTTGGCCTTCGCGCAGGAAAGCTATCTTTGTTCCGTTCTCAATCCATGCGGGGTCACTCTCGCTCTTTGCGTCCTGTGTCAACAGGGTCGGCGATAAAGAGATCTTTGGTGCCTTGGCGTTTACATTTTGGATATAGAGCACCGTATGGCTTTTGTTTTCCTTGACGCTATAGTAGCTCACCTGGTAGACCACTTGCTTGCCGTTGGGCGAAGTGGCATACGAGCCGATGCGCCCCATGGCCCAAAGAGCCTCGGGCGTCATCAAGTCGCTTGTAAGTTGAATGTTGTTCTTGCCTATATTCACAGTTCCTTGTGCAGCCGCGCCCGTGGAAGATAGTACCAGAGCCGCAGCTGCAATGATCATTGTCTTGTTCATAGTTGGATTTTACTTACGGTGCATTTTCTTGTCGAGTTCGTCGCGCTTGCGCTGCATCTCCTGTTGCTGTTGTTGCATGGCTTGCAGGCGTGCTGCGATACCGCTCATCTTCTGCGGATTATTCTGATTCTCCTTGTATCGTTTTTCAAGAATGGCCAGCAGCTTCTCGTCGTTGGTGGTCTTGCGGAGCACCCACATGATGAGAGCTGACATGATGAGAGAAACGAAGTAGTAGAAGTTCAGCCCCGACGAGTAGTCGTTGAAGATGAAGAAGAACATCAGTGGCATGAGGTACATCATCCACTGCATTACCTTCATCTGTTCAGCCTGCTGTCCCACCATCTGGTCCTTCTGCATCTGCATGGTAAACCAGCTATAAATGATTTGAGCTCCGCAGAAGAGAATGCAGGTAAGGCTCAGGTGGTCACCGATGAGCCATATGTTCTTATGCCACTCGAAGATGGGGTCGTAGGTGGAGAGGTCTTTCATCCAAAGGAAACTCTGTCCACGCAGCTCGATAGCGTTAGGCACGAAGTTGAACATTGCAATCCAGATAGGCATCTGGATGAGCATAGGCAGGCAGCCTGAGAGAGGCGACACACCATACTTGGCGTATTCCGCCATCATGGCTTGTTGTTTCTGCATTTGGTCCTCAGGTTTGTTGTACTGCTTGGTTGCTTCGTCAAGTTTGGGCTTCAGTACTCTCATCTTGGCTGAACTCATGTAGCTTTTCTTCACCATAGGGTAGGTGATAACTTTGAGAAGCAAGGTGATGAGGATTAGCACTATGCCCATCGGGAACAACTTCGACAGCCAATCGAAGACGTAAAGCGTGAACCAGCGGTTTATGATGCGGAACAGAGGCCAGCCGAGATAAACGAGGCGCTGCATTTGGAGATTCTTTCCAAAGGTGCTTTCTTTCTCCACTTTCTTGAGCAGACGGAAGTCGTTGGGACCATAATAGAACTCGAACTCTGTCGGTGTGCGTCCCGAAGGGTCGAAGTAGGTGCGCATCTTTGCACGGTATTGCTTCAGGTAGCCTGAGCCCTTTTCCTGAGGAACCGATGTCATGAGTGAGTGCTCGGCAAAGTCGTTCTTTGAGATGATGACGGCAGAGAAGAACTGGTTCTTGAAGGCCACCCAGTCAATCTTCTTGTCCACGTCCTCGTCAATCTTTTCTGAGGTTTCGCTCATGTGCTTGTCACCACCGTCGCTATAATGGTAGGTGAGCGTGGCATAGCGGCTTTCAAAGTTGAATCCTCTTTCTTGCTGGCGGCATTTGTCCTGCCAGTCGACGTTGAGCGTCTGCTTTCCTGGAGCGAAGAGTCCTGCCATACCGTTGACGCTCATCTTCATGTGGAGCAGATAGTCTTTGCCCAAACGGTAGTCCAGCACGATGGTTTTGCCTGGTGCAGCCGTCGATGTAAGTGTGAGCGTAGAGTCAGTGACATTGGAAGGAACAAAGTAGAGGTCGGCTGTTGAGATATTGGCCTCTTTAGCCTCGAACACGTAGTTGAGGTTTTGGTCCTTAGGAGTGAAGAGGGTAACTTCGTTCTTCCCGGTAACATTATCCTTATAGTTCTTCACCACTGCCTTCGTGACAGTACCTCCTTTGGTTGAAAGTGTGAGAGCTACTTTCTTGTTGCTCAGTACGATGTCGCGGGCCTCGCCATGCAAAGCTGTGTAGAAGAGTGCTGCCGTGTCCTGCATCAGCTCGGCTTTCTGAGCCTCTTGCTTTTCCTTAGCAGCCTTCAGCTTGGCTTCTTTCTGTTTTTGAGCCTTTTGCTGAGCCACTTGCTCCTGGCGGGCTTTCTCTATTTCTTCCTCCGAGGGCTGTGACCATATGCTAAAGCCTATCAATACCAAGGCGATGAGAACGAAGCCTAATATACTATTCTTATCCATTGATGATGTTGAATGCAAAGGGTGCTGCGCCCTTGTCGCAAGTCACAGCAGCCCTGGGTGATACTTCAGTATGTTTTAGTCTTATTTTTTCTGGTTGGCGATAGCTGTTTTGATGAAATCCACAAACAGCGGATGGGGTTTCAGCACGGTGCTCTGGTATTCAGGATGGAACTGCGTGCCGATGTACCATTTCAGTGCCGGTATTTCTACGATTTCGATGAGGCCGCTTTCGGGGTTGCGCCCCACGCAGTCCATGCCGGCACGCTCGAATTCACGCTCGTACTGGCTATTGAACTCGTAGCGGTGACGATGCCGCTCCTGTATATGCTCCTTTTTATAGATATTGAACACCCGTGAGCCCTGCTGCAACACGCATTCGTAAGCTCCGAGCCTCATCGTGCCTCCCATGTTGGTGATGTTCTTCTGTTCCTCCATGATGTCGATGACGTTGTGAGGTGTCTTTTCGTCCATTTCCCGGCTGTTGGCATCGGCATAGCCGAGGACGTTGCGAGCAAACTCTATCACCATCATCTGCATGCCAAGACAGATGCCGAAAGTCGGAATGTCGTGTGTGCGTGTGTAGTGGGCAGCTATAATCTTACCTTCAATGCCACGCTGTCCAAATCCCGGACAAATCACGATACCATCTTGCCCCTGCAGCTTTTCAGCCACGTTGGCCTCGGTGATGTTCTCTGAGTTGATGAAAGTGATGACCGTTTTATGGTCGTTGTAGGTTCCGGCCTGCGAGAGACTCTCGCGGATGCTCTTGTAGGCATCCTGAAGGTCGTATTTGCCGACAAGTCCGATATGCACTTCCTCCGTGGCGTTCTTCATTCTTTCGAGGAAGCTCTTCCAGGGTCCGAGAGTAGGGGTCTCACCGATGGGCTCGCCCACTTTCTTCAGAATGGCAGTGTCGAGTCCCTGGTTCTGCATGTTCACGGGCACCTCATAGATGCTTGACAAATCTTCGCTCTGAATGACGCAGTCGAAGTCGACATTGCAGAATGCTGCAACTTTCTTGCGTATGGTGTCGTTGAGATGTTTCTCGGTGCGCAACACGAGAATGTCGGGCTGAATACCTACGCTCTGCAGCTCCTTGACGCTGTGCTGAGTGGGCTTCGTCTTCAACTCGCCTGCTGCTTTAAGATAAGGTATATAGGTCAGGTGCACATTGACCGCTCTGCGACCCAGCTCCCATTTCATCTGTCTGATAGCCTCCATGAAGGGTGCACTCTCTATGTCGCCGATGGTACCGCCTATCTCGGTGATGACAAAGTCGTAGTGGTCCTTTTGTCCGAGCAGACGGATGTGCCGTTTAATCTCGTCGGTGATGTGAGGCACCACCTGAATGGTCTTTCCTAAATAGTCACCACGACGCTCTTTGTCGATGACGCTTTTGTAGATGCGCCCCGTTGTCATCGAGTTGGCCTTGGTGGTCTGTATACCGGTGAATCGCTCGTAGTGTCCCAGGTCGAGGTCGGTCTCCATACCGTCAACGGTCACATAGCACTCACCGTGCTCATAGGGATTGAGCGTTCCGGGGTCGATATTGATATAGGGGTCAAACTTTTGGATAGTGATATTATAGCCTCTGGCCTGCAGCAGCTTACCGATGGAGGAGGAGATAATTCCTTTGCCCAGCGAAGAAACCACGCCGCCTGTGACAAAGATATACTTAGTTTCAGCCACGATGAAATAACTTTAAGTAATGATTGATAACTATATAATGTGGTGCAAAGATAGTATAAAAAAGCCGAACCAACAAGTAACTTATTGATTTTTCTTTCTACCTTTGTACTCTGAAATCAAATTGCTATGCGGATGAAGTACATAATCACCATACTGTTGCTCTCGTTGCCAGCGTTCAGTCACGTCTATGCCCGTCATAACGCGGTACATCCCACCGACACCGTGGCACCAATAGTGAAGGCTTATACAGATTCACTTCTGCTATACAGGGCTCGTCTTGATTCTGTCATGTTGACTGATTCTATCCGCTCGTTCGACAACGTGAATACCGCCGATGGCAACTATTCACCGCTCTTTCTTCCTCTGACTTTCTATCATGGCATTGTGCACCGCAAGTTCGGCCTCAACGATGCTGACAGTTATTCGCCTTTGCTGCATAGTCTCGACGACGCTTTGCTGCAGGTTTATCTCAGCCGTCCCGACCTCGTGAGCAGCACAGAAAGTCAGCTCTCCGATGTGCCTATGGTTCTTTCGGAGCGGCCTAAGCCCATAGAGAACAAGACCAGCATTGTGGACAAAGTGGACCTGACTCCGCGTGATCCAAAGACAGCACCTGTCACGGTAATGCTGCGAAAGCCAAACTTTTGGAAGTTCAGTGGCGACAGCTACTTGCAGTTCATACAAAACTATGTGTCGGGCAACTGGTATAGAGGGGGCGAGAGCAACTACTCCATGCTGGGCCGTCTGAACTTGTCGGCCAATTATGACAACCATCAGAAGCTGAGATGGGAGAACCGCCTGGAGATGCAACTTGGTTTCCAAACCACCAAGAGCGACACACTCCGACGCCTCAAGACCTCGACCGACCAGCTGCGTTACACGGGGAAACTGGGCGTGCAGGCTCACAAAAACTGGTATTATACCTTTCAGCTCATAGCCACTACTCAGTTTATGAGGGGCTATCGCAACAACGACACCAAGGTCTACTCCGACTTTCTCTCGCCTCTGACCCTCAATGCTTCTGTAGGTATGGACTACCATCTCAACTGGCTGAAGGGCAAGCTTACGGGAACGGTGCATCTGGCTCCCTTTGCCTATAACTATAAATACGTGGGACGCGAGAATCTTGCGACAAGCTATGGCATCAAGCAAGGTCACCGTCATGTCGATGACTACGGTTCGGAAATCAACATCAATGCCAGCTGGCAATTCTCCAACATGATTCGATGGAACACGCGTATCTACGGCTACACTTCTTACAAGCGGGCCGAGATAGAATGCGAGAACACCATCACTTTCAAGCTGACGCGCTATCTGTCGAGCAACATTTACTTCTATCCCCGCTTCGATGACAGCCGCGCACGTGATGCACATCATGGCTATTGGGAGTTCAAGGAGTACCTCTCATTTGGTTTCAGCCATAACTTCTAATCCGCTTTTCTTGTCTGATTCCCATGTAGTCTCAGAAACACAAAGAGCCTTGCATGCTCATGTCGGAGGAGCTCCGGCAGCATGCAAGGCTCTTTGCGTAGGAGTGGCTACATAGAGATTGGGACCACAAATACCCCACCTTTCTCAGCTTAGGTTTTGCTTGCCGATAGCTTTACTGCTAAAGGCATGGCTTGCGCCCTCTTGGGTCCAATCAACAGCAGTCCAAACCAATGAGACCCTGCACGCTGCTAAGCAGTGGCAGGGTCTCCATAGTTTCTAACTCTATTTATTTCAGTTTCTTAAGCTCTTCAATCTGTGCTTCGAGGGCAGCTATCTTCTCGAGGGCATCGCTTTCTTTCTTGCGTTCGCGCGCGACAACAGCCTCGGGGGCATGAGCTACGAAGTTCTCGTTCGAAAGCTTCTTCCTCACACCGTTGAGGAAACCGTTGAGATGCTCCAGCTCTTTGGAACTCTTTTCAATCTCGGCCTCCACGTCAATGAGGTCGCCTAAAGGAACGGCGTACTCGTCGGTACCTACAAGGAAGGTGCTGGCATCGGCACTCTTGTCCTTCACCACTGTGATAGCCTTCAGGTTGGCCATCTTCCTGATGACTTCGTCGAAGTTTTGGAAATGGTCCTTGCCTACGACTTGCAGTTCGAGCTGTTTCTTGGGAGCAATGTTCTTCTGGTTACGCACGGTGCGCACTCCGGCCACAATCTGCTTGACGCTCTCGGTGTCAGCTAACAGCCGAAGTTCTTCGTCGGTGGGTGCTTCCAGTTTCAGAGTGGCCTTCATGATGCTCTCGCCGTCCTTGCGCTCATAGAGGTTCTGCCAGAGTTCCTCGGTGATGAAGGGCATGAAGGGATGCAACATCTTGAGCAGTGTGTCGAAGAAGCCCAGTGTAGCCTCATAGGTGGAGCGGTCGATGGGCAGGGCTTCTCCGTGTGCATACTCAGGCTTCACCATCTCAAGATACCAGGCCGAGAACTCGTCCCAGAACAGACGATAGACGGTCATGAGTGCTTCGCTGATGCGGTAGGTCTTGAACTGGTTCTCCATCACTTCGGCGGCTTCCTTTAACTTTGCCGTGAACCAGCTGACAGCGGTCTGGTTGGCTGAGGTAGGCTGAGAGTCGTCCACCTTCCATCCCTTCACGAGTCGGAAAGCATTCCAAATCTTATTATTGAAGTTGCGTCCCTGCTCGCAGAGTGTCTCGTCGAAGAGGATGTCATTGCCTGCAGGGGCACAGAGCATCATTCCCATGCGCACACCGTCGGCTCCATACTTGTCGATAAGCTTCAGCGGGTCGGGGGAGTTGCCGAGACTCTTACTCATCTTGCGTCCGAGCTTATCACGCACGATACCCGTGAAGTAGACATGCTTGAAGGGCATCTGTCCACGATACTCATAGCCTGCCATTATCATGCGGGCCACCCAGAAGAAGATGATGTCGGGACCGGTCACCAAGTCGCTGGTGGGGTAGTAGTACTTGATGTCCGCATTGTCGGGGTGATTGATACCGTCGAAGACGGAAATGGGCCACAGCCAACTGGAGAACCAGGTGTCGAGGCAGTCGCTTTCCTGCTCAAGGTCAGCGGCCGTCAGAGCGGCATTCTTCTGTTGTGCGAGCTGAAGGGCTTCCTCCGCGGTCTCTGCTACAACAAAGTCGCGCTTGCCCTCCTCCGTTTTGAAGTAATAGGCCGGTATGCGATGGCCCCACCACAACTGTCGTGAGATGCACCAGTCCTTGATGTTCTCAAGCCAATAGCGGTAGGTGTTCTTGTATTTCTTAGGATAGAATTCGATGTCGTCGTCCATGACGGGTTGCAGGGCGATGTCGGCGAAGTGCTGCATCTTCAGGAACCACTGTGTGGAGAGCTTCGGCTCGATGGGCACGTTGGTGCGCTCTGAGAAGCCCACCTTGTTGTCGTAGTCTTCAACCTTCTCCATGAGTCCGGCGTTGCCGAGGTCGATGGCAATCTGCTTGCGCACATCCATGCGGTCCTGCCCCACGTAGAGTCCGGCAGCCTTGGAGAGAGTACCGTCGTCGTTGAAGATGTCGATGGTCTCCAAATGATGCTTCAGTCCAAGCATGTGGTCGTTGACGTCGTGGGCCGGCGTTACTTTCAGACAGCCCGTACCGAACTGAATATCCACATAGCTGTCCTCAATGACCGGGATGACACGGCCCACCAGAGGCACGATGACGTGTTTGCCCTTGAGCCATGTGTTTTTCACATCGTCGGGATTGATGCACATGGCCGAGTCACCCATGATGGTCTCTGGACGTGTGGTGGCCACAACAGCGTAGTAGCCCTTGTCGTCCTTATGCATCACGTTGCCCTCGTCCTTGCGCTCTATGGAGGCCTGGTCCTCGGGGGCCACGTAGTATTTCAGATAGTAGAGCTTGGAGTGCTCATCCTTGTAGACCACCTCTTCGTCGGAGAGAGCGGTCTTTGCTTTCGGGTCCCAGTTGACCATGCGTACGCCACGGTAGATGTAGCCTTTGCGGTAGAGGTCGACAAACACCTTGATGACGCCCTTCGAACGGGTCTCGTCCATGGTGAATGCCGTGCGATCCCAGTCACATGAGCAACCGAGCTTGCGCAGCTGCTTGAGAATGATGCCGCCGTGTTCGCGGGTCCAGTCCCAGGCATGCTCCAGGAACTGCTCGCGCGTGAGGTCGGTCTTCTTAATGCCTTGTTCGGCAAGACGCCCCACCACCTTAGCCTCTGTGGCGATGGATGCGTGGTCGGTGCCGGGCACCCAGCAGGCGTTCTTGCCTTCCATGCGGGCACGACGCACAAGAATATCCTGAATGGTATTGTTCAGCATGTGACCCATGTGGAGCACACCCGTCACGTTGGGGGGCGGAATCACGATGGTGTAGGGCTCACGGTTGTCGGGCTTGGAACTGAAAAGATGGTGGTCAAGCCAGTACTGGTACCATTTCGACTCCACTTCTTTAGGGTCGTACTTACTTGCTAATTCCATATTATAGAAGTATCGTTCTGTATGTGTGAATGTTATAATGTGCTGCAAAATTACGCAAAAACTTTGTAATGAGGTAGAGAAAGGCTTAAAAAATCGGTCTGTCGGCGAAAGTCTCTGTTTCCTTTTTCCGGCAAGACAATTCTGGTGGCCTCTGCACCGTTTTCTCAACATTGCTCTGACGGGCTGCCTGCGCATTGGATACATGCCATTAACTTCGCCCCTTTGTAAGTAGGGTGTTCAATTTGTTGTACCCACTTTTGAATGAGTTCTTGAATACAAGCTCGTGGGAAATATAAGCGCACCCGATAAACCCTTTGGTTAGAGAGTTGAATTCAAGAGCACGATATCTTTTACAAAAACAAATATAATAGTGTCTTTATGTTCTCTCACCCAAACACGGAGTTTTCCGATGCGCCCCGATTCAGGATGTGTAACATGATAAAGTGGAAAATGTGTGGCAGCCTTCATTTTGAGGACGAACAAGTAATTAGACCGCACCTTCTACATTTGCTGCTTGCGGACGGCCACGAGGGCCGCGCCCTGCAGTGGATATTTGAGGATGTTCACTAACCCTCCTTTTACAAACAGGGTGTTTATTTGGCTTATCGAAAATATTCATGCGCAGAGGCCGGTGGTTGAGTAAGATCCGTTTATGCGCATAAGATGCTCGTGGCCCCCCTCGGGTCACCTTAG
>Ga0256406_1005149_pt1 | contig 14212 bp, 12 predicted proteins | sample RumenRJG_03DNA_FD_185986 | JGI IMG/M metagenome (GOLD analysis project Ga0256406, IMG submission 185986) | Bovine rumen microbial communities from Lethbridge, Alberta, Canada - RJG_03 | ecosystem: Host-associated > Mammals > Digestive system > Stomach > Rumen | place: Canada: Alberta | collected...
CGTATACTTCATCTTCTAGTTTCTTTAACACTACAAAGATACAAATAAAATGTTAAATAGCCAAGCAAAAACGATATTATTTTCTGATTATCAGAACGTTACATTTATTCAGTGAACACTAAATAGGAGGATTTGATTATGTTGTATCCAGTATTGAATACAAACAATTGGCTTAGCAACGCATTTGATGATTTCTTCAACACCGATTGGATGCCCCGCATGAACAGAACGGCTCCCGCAGTGAACGTAAAGGAAGACAATGAGAAATACGAGATGCAGATCGCTGCTCCGGGCATCAAGAAGGAGTATTGCAGAGTGAGCATCGACAACGACGGCAACCTCAACGTGAAGATTGAGAACAAGTTCGAGCAGAAGGAAGAGGATAAGAAGGACGAGAAGAAGGAGCATTACCTCCGTCGCGAGTTCTCTTACTCTAACTACGAGCAGAGCTACACTTTGCCAGAGAATGTCGACAAAGAGAAGATTTCAGCTAAGGTGGAAGATGGTATCTTGAACATCACACTGCCCAAGATGACCAAAGAGGAAGAGAAGAAAGCTGAACGCAAGATTGAAATTGGTTAATCCTGTTTCAGCACCGAAATAAGGCCAGTTTCCCGAACCGGGAAGCTGGCCTTTTTTTGTTCCACACATCAAGCTTCGGATGTGAATAACTGCCTGGAAGGCAGCATCTTAATAACCGGATACACGTCCGCTTCGCTCCCGTGTACCCGGAAAGAAATGCGGGAATCACTGTACCTGGAAGGCACTACCATCACACTACTTTCGGAGGTACTGCCTTCGCGACAGGCTAGTATCATGATTCGATTCCGGGCACATACACTTGCTTCGCTCGTGTATGTACCCGGTTTCCGAGGTATCGTCTTCCAGACGATGTCACATCATTTTACATCCGATACTTTAATCACCTATTATTATAGCTGATCCATGTCTCGTGACGGTCGTCACGTTTCTTCGTGACGGTTGTCACGTTCGTTCGTGACAGTTGTCACGTTCGTTCGTGACGGTTGTCACGTTCGTTCGTGACAGTTGTCACGTTCGTTCGTGACGGTTGTCACGTTCGTTCGTGACAGTTGTCACGTTCGTTCGCGACAGTTGTCACGTTCGTTCGTGACGATTGTCACGGTCATAATTCATTGCTAACGCCGTGCCAGCCAATTATGAATTATGAATTATGAATTGTGAATTATGAATTGCTTTCTCCTTCCTCTTCCAGGTTCTTGAGGATCTTCCGGATCTCAGAAGGTTGCAAACGTCCATAGACTTTCTTGCCAATCACAACCACTGGAGCCAGTCCGCAGGCACCCACACAGCGCAAGCAGTCGAGCGAGAACAGTCCATCGGGTGTCGTCTCGCCCACATCGATGCCCAGCAGGCGCTTGAACTCGTCGAGTAGCTTCTCGGCTCCACGCACATAGCACGCTGTACCCAGACACACAGAGATGGGATACTTGCCTTTGGGCTCCATGGTGAAGAAAGCATAGAAGCTCACTACTCCATAAACACGCTGTGCGGGAATATGAAGCCGACGGGCGATGAGCTGTTGGGCTGGCAAGGGCAGATAGCCCAAGTGGGCCTGGGTGTCCTTGAGCACGTTGACCAGTTCGCCTTCCTTATTGTCGTATTCATCGCAGATGGCCTCTATCTGTGCCACTGCGGCGCATGATAACTTTTCTGTTTTCATCTTTATTTTATCGTTTTATCCATGTAGTGGGTGTGGAGCAGTTGATGGGCCAAGGGGCCGAGCGGCTTGCCCAGATAGTCTTCGTAGAGTTGCTGGATATAGGGATTCTGATGCGACTTGCGTATCGTCTTCTGCAAATCGCCCTGATAGAAAGCCCGCTGCCGCTTGCGCAGAATCTCCATGTTGCCATGGTGAAAGGGCTGACCGCCACCGCCGAGGCATCCTCCGGGGCAGGCCATCACCTCTATCACGTGATACGGACTCTTGCCGGCCCTCACCTCATTGAAGAGTTTGCGGGCATTTCCCAACGTGTGGGCCACGGCAACGCGCAGGTCTACATTGCCCAGTCTGACGGTTGCGGCCTTGATGCCGTCCATACCACGCACGCCTTTATAGTCGATGTGGTCGATGTTGGTGCCGGTATACCAGTCGGCAGCGGTGCGCAGGGCGGCTTCCATCACGCCACCTGTCGTGCCGAAGATGAGTCCGGCTCCGCTGCTGGCTCCCAACGGACGGTCGAAGTCGCCTTCAGGCAGGGCGTCGAAGTTGGTGCCCATCTCACGAATAAGTTTGCCGAGCTCGCGGGTGGTGAGCACATAGTCCACGTCGCGGTTGCCTTTCTGGGCGAATTCAGGACGTGAGCATTCAAATTTCTTGGCTATGCACGGCATGATGGACACCACGACCAGCTTCTCGCGCGGCACGTTGAGCTTCTCGGCCCAAAAGTTCTTGGCGATGGCTCCGAACATCTGCTGCGGCGAGCGGGCCGTCGAGGGATAGTCGAGCAGGTCGGGGAACTGATGCTCATAGAAGTTGACCCATGCCGGGCAACACGAGGTAGTAATGGGCAGCTTCACGGTCTTGTCGCCCTGCAGGAAACGGCCCAGGCGGTCAAGCACTTCGGCAGCCTCTTCCATGATGGTGAGGTCGGCGGCAAAGTCGGTATCGAAAACGTAGTCCACGCCCAACTGGCGCAGGGCCGTGACCATCTTGCCCGTGACGAGCGTGCCGGGCTCCTTGCCGAACATCTCGCCCAGGGCCACGCGTACGGCAGGTGCTGTCTGAACAGCCACAATCTTGTCGGGATTACTGATGTCGTCGAGCAACTGGTTGATATATTCTTTCTCCGACAGGGCTCCCACAGGACAAACGGCTACGCACTGTCCGCAATAGGTGCACTCGGTTTTTGACAGGGGGAGGTCGAAAGTAGGCGCAATGGTGGTGTTGAAACCGCGCCGCACGGCACCGAGAGCGCCAACGGTCTGCATGTCGTTGCAGACGGTCTCGCAGCGGCGGCAGAACACGCACTTGTCCATATTGCGCACGATGGCCGGCGTCACTTCACGCTTGCGGGGCGAGAGTTCGCAACCCGTAAAGGGAGATTCGCGCACATTGAGTTTCTGGGCCATGCGCTGCAGTTCGCAGTCGCCCGACTTCTGACAGGTGAGGCAGGCGTTGGGATGGTCGGAGAGGATGAACTCCATCACGAGTTTGCGGGCTCTCAAGACTCGCATGGAATGGGTATGAACGATCATTCCTTCCTGGCAGCGGGTGGAACAGGAAGGGGCAAGATTGCGACGTCCTTCCACCTCGACCACGCAGAGTCGGCAGGAAGCGGGGTGGTTGTCCATGCATGTGCCTTCGAGGTTCAGATGGCACAGGGTAGGTATGTCTATTCCCGTCTGCCGGCAGGCATCGAGGATTGTAGTGCCGGCAGCTACGTTGACGGGATGATTGTCTATTGTGATTGTCATAATTTTGATGGATTTGAGGCGTTTACCGAATGCTGATGGCGTTGTGGCGGCACTGGCTCATGCACATGCCACATCTGACGCATTTCTCAGGATTGATGATATGAGGACGGCGAGGCTGGCCGATAATGGCATCGGCAGGACAGTTTTTGGCGCAGAGGTGGCAGCCGATACACAATTCGGGGCTGATGCAATAGGTCACCAATGGCTTGCACTGATGGGCGCGGCACTTCTTCTGCCTGACGTGCTCCACATACTCGTCGTAGAAGTTGTCGAGGGTAGACAGTACAGGGTTGGGCGATGTCTGGCCAAGTCCGCACAACGCTGTGTCCTTGATGATGCCTCCCATTTCCTTGAGCATCTTCAGATCGTCCATCGTGCCTTCACCATCGGTGATGCGGTGCAGGATCTCCAGCATCCGTTTATTGCCGATACGACAGGGGACACATTTTCCGCACGACTCACCCACGGTAAACTCCAGATAGAACTGGGCGACGGAGACCATGCAGTTGTCCTCGTCCATCACAATCATTCCGCCCGAACCCATCATGCTGCCAGCGGCGAGCAGTGAGTCGAAGTCGATGGGCAGGTCCAGATGTTTTTCGGTCAGGCATCCGCCCGACGGTCCACCGGTCTGCACGGCCTTGAACTTGCGACCGCCCTTGATGCCGCCGCCGATGTCGTAGATCACCTCGCGGAGCGTCGTGCCCATGGGCACCTCGATGAGTCCGACGTTGTTGATCTTTCCGGCCAGGGCAAACACCTTTGTCCCTTTTGATTTCTCCGTGCCAATGCTGGCAAACCAATCCGCGCCACGGCGTATGATGACAGGCACATTGGCAAAGGTCTCCACATTGTTCACATTGGTGGGCTTGCCCAAGTATCCGCACTCGGCAGGATAGGGCGGCTTCAGCGTAGGCTCGCCACGGTGGCCCTCCATGGAATGGATGAGGGCAGTCTCCTCACCGCAGACGAAGGCTCCGGCACCATAACGCAGTTCGATGTTGAACGAGAAGTCGGTACCAAAGAGATGATCGCCCAAGAGTCCCAATTCCGTAGCCTGCTTGATGGCCACTTGCAGCCGGTGAATGGCCAGGGGATATTCCGCCCGGATATAGATGAGTCCCTTCCTGGCCCCGATGGCATACCCGCAGAGTGTCATGGCCTCGACAATGCAGTTGGGATCACCCTCCATGATGCTTCGATCCATGAAGGCTCCGGGGTCGCCCTCGTCGGCGTTGCACACCACAAATTTCTCTTCTGCCTGCGAGCGTGCCGTGAGGCGCCATTTGCGTCCTGTAGGGAAGCCGCCTCCACCACGTCCGCGCAGCCCCGACTTCTCTATGATATCGATGACATCGTCGGGGCGGCGATCCATCAGGCTGTCGGCCAAGGCCATATAGCCGTCACGGGCGATATATTCAAGGATGTTTTCCGGATCGATGAATCCACAGTTGCGCAAGGCCACGCGCTTCTGCTTGCGATAAAAGTTCATGTGCTTGGAGTCGCTGATATGGCGCCCGCTCTCGGGGTCGGTATAGAGCAGTCGCTCTATCCGCTTGCCGCCAACGATATGCTCGCTGACGATCTCCTCCACATCCTCCTTGCGCACTTGGGTGTAGAAGGTGTTGTCGGGAATCACTTTCACGATGGGGCCTTTCTCGCAGAATCCGAAGCAGCCGGTGCAGATCACGTCGACCTGCTCGGTGAGTCCATGTTTGGCCACCTCCTCACTCAGCCGTTGATAGATGCGCTCACTACCCGATGCATGACAGCCTGTGCCGCCACAGGTGAGAATCTGCATTCGGGGCGTTCCGATGCTGATTCCACAGCATTGTCCCGTGGTGTTGTCCTGACTTGTCTCGCGCAGTTCGAGTCGCTTCTTCACCTCAGCGCGCAAGGCTTTCAGGTCTTCTCTTGATTGAATTCTCATAGAAATGATATTGATTGTTTATAGATTTGGGTCTTATGGGGCGGATGTTTCACCGGTTTCCAGAATATGAGTCACGGCCACTCCGTAATTCGTCATCGCCACCTGTTGGCGCTTTGCCTGTTCCACCCTCGCCATCATCATCTGACGGTTGAACATGCAAGCACCGCAATGTATGATGAGATCGTAGGGGGTGAGATCGTCGGGGAAGTCGCTGCCCGCCACAATGTCGATGGAGAGGGCCTCGCCAACTCGTCCGCGCAACAACCGGGGCAGTTTCACCCGGCCAATGTCCTCACCGACGGGAGCATGAGAGCAGGCTTCGGCGATGAGCACCCGCGACTGACCTGTGAGGCGGTCGATGGCCCGGGCGCCCTCTCTGAAATATTCGATGTCGCCCTTTTGTGCGGCGAAGAGAATGGAGAAGGTGGTCAGCCGGCACTCCTTTGGCGCCACAGTCCTCACCCTTCGCAGGGCTTGCGTGTCGGTGATGATGAGGCTGGGCACCTGGGTCAGCCGTTTCAGCGTTGCCGCGATTTCCTCTGGCTGGCAGGCCACGATGGAGCAATGCCTCTCCAAGAGCTCACGGATGGTCTGCTGCTGGGGCAGGATGAGGCGCCCCCGAGGGGCCTCGCGGTCTTGTGGCATGATGAGCATCACGAGATCGCCATCCTCTGCCCAGCCTTGCGTGATGGGCACATCGACAGTCTTAGGTGACAGTCCGATGAGCGTCTGTCGAAGCTTGTCTATGCCACGATGGTCTGAAGCACTTGTGACAACGGTAGGCAATGCCGTTGCGGCATAGACCGACTTGGCTTGCCGCTCGGCGTCGCACATCAGATCGCCCTTGTTGAGTGCCACCACCATCGGCCGGCCTTTGAGACGGTGTTGCCAGTCCTCAATAAGAGAGATGTCGGCATGGTTTACCACCAATATCACGATATCGGCCTTGCGCAGGGCCTGCAGGGTCTTCTCCACCCGCATCTTCCCCACTCCGCCAGCGTCGTCGATACCGGCCGTATCGGTGATGACGCATGGACCCAGGCCGTGAATCTCCAAAGCCTTGCTCACGGGATCGGTGGTCGTGCCCGGCTGAGCCGAGACGATGGCCGCCTGCTGACCCACAAGGGCATTAAACAGCGCTGATTTCCCGCTGTTGCGTTTCCCTACAAGCGTGATATGAAGCCGGGATGCTGAGGGCGTGTCGTTGAGGCTCATAGGTCTAAAATCTAAAGTCGCGCTCGCCAGTCTCGATTTCCGTTAAGTGTTGCTCGGTGAGTTGGCGGATCTTGACGTTGTTGATGAGCATGAGGGATTGCTGAATCAGTGCCTCACCCTTCTTTCGGGTCTCCGGCGACGCATAGTCCACGAGATACTCCTTGAGCGTCATGATGGCGTTGGGGGTGCAGCAGGTGTGGATCTGGCCCGATTTACAGATACTCATGAAGCGGTCACCGGTGCGTCCTGCCCGATAGCAGGCTGTGCAGAAACTGGGAATGTAGCCCATCTCGATGAGCCAGGCGATAACTTCGTCGAGCGAACGCGTGTCGTTGGTCTCAAACTGTGCTGTGTCCTTGTCCGTTTCGGCATACCCGCCTACGGAAGTACGCGACCCGCCACTGATCTGCGAGATGCCCAGATGCAGGGCCTGGCCGCGCACCTCGGGCGACTCTCGTGTGGAGATGATCATTCCGGTGTAGGGCACGGCCAATCTGATGCACGCGATGATGTGAAGGAAGTCCTCGTCGGCAACGGCATTGGGGAAGGTGCTTGGGTCGATATCGTCGGCGGGACGGATGCGCGGCACACTGATGGTGTGTGGTCCCACGCCGAAACAGGCCTCGAGATGTTCGGCGTGCATCAGCATTCCCACGAAGTCGTAGGCGTAGGGCGACAGACCGAAGAGTACGCCACAGCCCACATCGTCGATGCCAGCTGTCTGTGCGCGGTCCATGGCCTCGGTATGCCAGGCGTAGTCGCTCTTGGGCCCCGTCGGGTGCAGGCGCTCATAGTTCTCCTTGTTGTAAGTTTCCTGAAACAAAATGTAGGTACCAATGCCGGCCTCCTTCAGTTTCTTGTAGTTTTCCACCGTCGTGGCGGCAATGTTCACGTTCACTCGACGAATGGCGCCATGCTTGTGGTGGGTAGTGTAAACGGTGTTGATGCAGTCGAGGATATATTCAATCGGCGTCTCAATGGGATGCTCACCCGACTCCAAGGCCAGCCGCTTGTGGCCCAGGTCCTGCAGGGCTAGGGTCTCGTGGCGCACTTCCTCCTGAGTGAGTTTCTTGCGGGGCAACTGACGATTCTTGGCATGATAAGGGCAGTATACACAGCCGTTGACGCAATAATTGGAGAGGTAGAGAGGGGCAAAGAGCACGACACGGTTGCCATAGAAGCGATTTTTCACCTCCCGGGCCAGATTGTGAATGCGCTCTCTGCATTCAGCGTCGTGGCAGAACAGCAGTACGGCGGCCTCACGATGGGTGAGACCCTTACACTGGGCGGCTTTTGTAATGAGCGAATGAATGAGTTGGATATTGTTTTTGTTGGCCTCCGCATATTCCAGCGTATCCCTAATTTCGGCGTCATCAATGAATTCGGTGGCGTGGGGCGAATCGATTTTATACATATATACTTAAGTTTTTAGTTCTTCTATAATGAGTTGGATCAGACAGCGAGGAAAATATTCCATGCCTCTGCTTAGAGGGTATATTGCATCTTGCTTTGCGAGTCATGAATCATGCTAATGATGAATCATGCATTGTCAAAGATGTATGTTGGATGGTTCAATACTTATGATTTCCGAAAGATGTATTTTTGATTTCCGAAAAAATTATGAATTATGAATTGTGAATTATGAATTAACTCGACTGTCTCCCCTTCCGACGGCTATTTCAAAGCCAGCACGGTTCAGATTGTTTTCCAGTCGTTTCCAGTCTTCCAGAGAATCGATGGAACCAGGATTCTTATGTTCATAGAGTTCGTAGGCTGTCCGGGCCTGGGGAGGCGAGATATTGGGCATCAGCACGTTGGCTCCGGCTTTCAGTCCTGCCAGTCTTCCTCCTTGCATCATTGATCCCAAGGCCGTAGTGGCGGGCAGGAGCACCCCGGGCAACATCAGTCTCACTATAGAGATGAGACGAAGTGTCAACTCCACACTGCCTGCCGACTCATGGGCGAAAGGGGTGGCGTGGTGCGGGATAAAGGGTCCCACGCCCACCATGGCCGGTCGTGAGTCATGGATGTACTGCAGGTCTTCCACCAGATGGTCCAACGTCTGTCCCGGACTTCCCACCATCATTCCGCAGCCTGTCTGATATCCGAGGTCGTGCAGCCACTCCAGGCATTGCAACCGATGGCCGAGCGACATCTCCCGTGGATGAAGCTGCTGATAGTGGGCGGCATTGTGGGTCTCGTGGCGCAGCAGATAGCGGTCGGCACCGGCTTCTTTGAACCTCCGGTAGCTTTCTCTACTTTTCTCGCCCAACGAAAGAGTGATGGCGCAGTCAGGGAACAGCGAGCGCAATTCTCCAACGGTTTTCACCACCCAATCATCATTTTCTACAGGGTCTTCCCCACCTTGCAACACGAAAGTTCTGAATCCCAACTTGTAGGCTCTATGGCAACATGCCACGATTTCTTCGGTAGAGAGACGATATCGGGCAATCTCTCTGTTGTCGCGCCGCAATCCGCAGTAGAGACAGTTGTTCTTGCAATGATTGCTGATTTCCACCAGTCCGCGAAGAAAAACCTTTCTGCCAAAGACCTCATCCGCAACCTTACGGGCTCTCTCGTGTAGATTGTTGATGACGGCTTCGTCGTTGCACGACAATAAACTCTTGAAGCCATCGGCATCAAGAATATGCTCTCTGCTTAATTGCTCTACAAGTCCACTCATCATCCTCCGTATTGGTGAGTTATGTGTTGTAAGGAAGTAATTTTTAGGTTTTTGCGCAAATTTAAGGAAATTAATGTTATGTTCCAAACAAATTACATATTTTTTTCGAATTTCTTCGCTCCAGATGTCTTTTGAACTACGGACTCACTGCAGGGTGCTGCCCCTGTGGCCGTCTGTGACTTGCCTTGTGAACGTCAGAATCCGACAAATATCATTCAATTCTGCGGGTGCGATTCTGTGATTACCTACTCAATATATTCTATTATGCGAAGGCTGATGTCGTCCGACGTACGTTGGACGGCAACTATCCTCCATATTATCGAGTTGATACTTCGTCTGGTGATCCTCATTGGCCAAGGACATAATAAAGAAAATGCTTTGAAATCTCTTGTCTGATAAGCATGGGAAGAAAATCAAGACATAGAAATTTTGACGTAAGTACAGAAAATCCTACTTTTTCATCAAGTATTTCGCTCGCTCAGGCAATATTGGGCGAAATAATTCATTATTATAATAAATTAGAGAGATATGAAAAAAAACAAATTCTTTTTCCTGCTGATGCTTCCAGCAGTGATGTTGGTTTCGGTATTCATTTCGTGCAGCACGGACGATCCTGATCCTAATGCTTACGATTTCAACGACGAGATAGCAACCGGAACGTGGAAAATTGATTCCGTCGTTGGCTTCTACCCAATGAGATATTTTGTCCTCAACGACAAATTCAATGGTGGGACACTCTATCTGCAAAAAGGTGGCATGTATCAGTTGACCAATGGAGACAAATCTTGGACACAGACAGGTTCGTGGAAATCCGGCAGATGGTATGTGGTGCTCACGGCCAATGGTGGTGAACCGGATACCCTGCAGGTGATGGCCCCCCGCAACAAGGATGCTGCAAACTGGAGGAAACACTTAGATCTTTACAAGATACACCGCCAGCCCAGCAAAAAAGGAGATGGCTCAATCATCACCGATAAACAAGTACACATGTACACCACGAAGCAATAGATTTCTTAGACCACTAAATGAGGGGGGATAGAAGTTAGATGTCCGATGAATGGTTATATCGCGAAAATTCTAACTTCTATCCCCACTTTTTAAAATTCAGGCTTTACAGCCAAATTCTCCCTCTTCCACAAGATACTGACTCAACAGCCGGCCCATACGCTTCAAGCCTTCCATGAGGGTGGCCCGTGGGGTGGCTATGTTGATACGCAGATACCCCTGCCCAGCTTTTCGGCCGTACATCGTCCCACTGTTGACCCACACTTTGGCTTCCTTGAGCAGTTTGTCTGCCACTTCGTCAGACGTAAATTCCAAGGCGGTGATGTCTACCCAAACCAGATAGGTTCCCTCCAACTTCAGCACTTCCAATTTTGGCAGCTCCTCATGGAAAAAGTCCTTCAAGGCTTTGTAGTTGTCGTAGAGGTAAGTATTGAGTTCATCGATCCACTCTGCACCCTTATTATAAGCCTCCTGCAAAGCGATGACGCCAAAAGGATTCACGTCGCATGTCTCATTGATATTGACAGCACGATCAATACGGCGCAACCACTCGCGATTCTTACAGATGATATTAGCAATCTGCAAACCCGCAATATTGAAGTTCTTCGTGGGCGAGTTGAGGATCACGGAGTTGTCGGCACAGGCTTCTGAAATCGAAGCGAACGGCACGAAGGTGTAGCCTGGCATAATCAACTCGCAATGGATCTCATCCGAAATGACCTTTACATCATGGCGCATACAAATTTCGTTCATGCGTTCCAATTCTTCCTTTGTCCACACTCTGCCAGCAGGATTATGGGGATTGCAGAGCAGGAATACCGTGGTCTTGGGATCGGCACACTTTTTTTCAAAATCGGCAAAATCGATGCGATAGGTGTTGCCCTCACGGACCAGTTCATTCTCAACAGGCTCACAGCCACAATTGGCAATGCTTGAGAAGAAGCAGTTATAGACTGGTGTCTGAATGAGCACCTTCTCGCCGGGTAAGGTAAAGGCTTTCAAGGCTGCCGCCATAGCTGGAATCACCCCCGAAGTGTAGAGAATCCAAGAGCGGTCGATATGCCAGTGATGACGGCGGTCGAACCAATTGATGATAGCTTCATAATAGCTTTCCGGCACCTCGGTATAACCGAAGATGCCTTGCTCCACGCGTCGGCTTAGCGCTTCCTTTATCTCAGGCAACACCTGAAAATCCATGTCGGCCACCCAAAGTGGAATAACATCGGGATGAATGTCCCATTTCACACTATTGGTACCGACGCGATTATTGACTGAATCGAAATCGTATTTCATAATTATTACAGTTGACGGGGTTCAATCTTGCAGTCGTGACTCTTGGCAAATTCATCGTAGGTGATGCGGCCGATGCTGTCGGCAACGATATGTCCTCCCAACGGGTTCTTGATCTCCGTAATAGCGCCGCGAATATTGGCCACTACATACGAATCCTCAAAGATGCGGTCGCAGGCTGGATCGAAGGTGCAGTCTTCCAACACGAGACCCTTGGTATAGCACAACGGCTGTTCACCGCTGATATGACAACGCACAAGACGGATGTTGCTCGAATGCCAGGCCAGATATTCACCGTCGAGTTCTGAGTCGTAGACGGTTACGTTGTTGCACTCCCAGAAGGAATCTTTCGTCGTGATGCGGGCATTGTGGACCTCTACATTCTCGCAATACTGAAAAACATATTTGGCATCACTTTCCAGTCCGTCTACATAAATATTCTTGGAGAACATGAAGGGATAAGTGCCATCATGCAGTTTTACGTTCTTCAGCTTCAGTCCGTCTACGCGCCAGAATGTCTCATCGGCATCCGTGATATTTACATCCTCGAGTTCCAGATTATGCATCTCGCGGAAGAACTTCGGACCGTCGATGGTCGTATGGCGCATCACCATATCATTGCTGTACCAAATAGCAGAACGGCTACCTGGGGCAAAATAACAGTTGGTAATCAGCGAACGGTCTACGTGTCACCAAGGATACTTGCCGTAGAACTTGGAACTGTCGCATTCCAGGTCGTGACAGCACTTGATGCCGGACTCGCCGTCGGTGATAGTTATGTTCTGTAAACGCAGGTCGTGGGTGCCGAAAAGAGGACGCTCACCACCAAATGATTGATTTGAAATCGTTTCCATTATCGTTGTGACTTTCTTTTATATATTCTTGGGCAATTTACTATTTCATTTGAAATTATTACAGCAAAGTTCATGCCAGCACCATGAAGATGACGGCAGACAACTGTATTTATTATAGGAACTGTCCTACAGCGTCCTATTTATAACTGCAAAGTTAGCAAAAAAACTGGGAATCACAGTAACACAAAATCCATACATAGTTACCAGTTTTCCATAAATATAAAAAAATCCGGCTGCCAGCAAAAGCCAGTAACCGGATATAGAAAATCCGAATTAATTCATTTTACTCATCACCCGCTCAAAATAACGTTGCGTTCGCTTTATACTGTAATTCAAACCGCCGTTCCACATTCGGATGGCTTTCTCAACATTATTGGCTGGGTTGAAATACGACTGGATAATGAGAAACATCTCCTTGGACTTGGCAACATTGAAACGGTCGGACAATTTAAAGCGTTTCTTGCTCTTCCTGCGTTTCATAATGATATTGCACTCTTGAACCAAAATCGGGGTAATCTGCATGACGCCTGCCGAATTACCACTAACGGCACGGGCATCTCCCCCACTCTCTACTTTGATAATGGCGTCCATCACAGGAGTCCAGTCGAATTCTACTGCATCGCTCCCACCAGTTTCCTCACAGAAGGCTGACAAAGGGAACATGACAAATGACAATACAAATAATAAAACAATTTTCTTTATTCTCTCCATAACAAATACTTTATGGAGCCTGAACGATAAGAAACAATGTCGCTCGCGGCAACGGCCTATGAGAAAGAGTTATCCGTTTGCCTTGACTCCGTTAGATACTTTAGCGAATAGCACGCCGTAACAACCGACGCCTTGTTATCCTTATACTTATCGTCTGCAAAATTACACAAAATAATCGATTTGTGCAAGTTTTCAACTAATTTCTTGATTTATATTAACTTACTAACAAGAAATTAGAACAATATTTTACAATGTTAAGTAAAGATGAACGCTAAAGCAATAAAAGAGCCTTCAGAATGGAATAACCTAACTCATTTTATGCATTTTATAACCCAGTCGTCTTAATTCAATTGCCACGCCCATATCATAAAGCACGTGCAAAGCTGCCACAAAAGCGTAATAGGCTTCTTTCGTACCTGCTTCTATTCCTGAATGAAGCATGCGGTGGTAGCAACGGGCAGCACACTCACCAACGAGAGATTCGGTATGTTGATGAGAATTCTCATCCAGGTTAAGTACAGCCTCACAGACGTAATCATCAAAATGGTCGTAATCAGTCTGCTTTAAAAGATAAGTATAGAGGTTATCCACCTTACCATAGATTTCCCAATCAAGATCCCAGTAATGCGCCACGGCCATTCCCAAGAACATGCACCAGCCTAAAGCGACGGTTGGATATTCATTGAATTGCAACAGAGCATCTTTCAGATAAGCCTGGCCCAGAGAAGGCCAAAGTTCCTCCAAATCTGGAGTAGACTCCACCGGATCACCGACTAGATCTTTTGAATGCAAGTATTCAAACACGTCCTTACGAAATTCTTCTTCAAATTGCTGTGCCATATTTTTATCTTTTAATGCCCTGCAAAATTAATGAATTATCTCCGATGTGCCAAATAATAGCTTCTATAGATACTATAGTTTCTATAGTAACTATAGCTATAAAAAAAGGGTCTCTGCAACATCTGTTGCAAAGACCCTTGCCTTAAAAGAAGGCGGCTACCTACTCTCCCACATTGCATTGCAGTACCATCGGCGTAAGCGGGCTTAACTTCTCTGTTCGGAATGGGA
>Ga0256406_1005150_pt1 | contig 14208 bp, 14 predicted proteins | sample RumenRJG_03DNA_FD_185986 | JGI IMG/M metagenome (GOLD analysis project Ga0256406, IMG submission 185986) | Bovine rumen microbial communities from Lethbridge, Alberta, Canada - RJG_03 | ecosystem: Host-associated > Mammals > Digestive system > Stomach > Rumen | place: Canada: Alberta | collected...
TACACAAAGCGTCACGCTTTGAAGTTTAGTTGAACCGCCGTATGCCGAACGGCACGTACGGTGGTGTGAAAGGGGCTACGAGTTAGCCCCTATTCGATTGCCTGGATCAGAGGCGAAATTTGGTTACAAGAGAGTTACAAATTTTCTTGTGTTCCCAGTTTTTGTTTGGTATCATGTATACGAGTGGGTGACACCAAGAGGAAAACCACATGACTAGAGCGCACAGAACCAGATTGACAGTTGTGATGACTTTCGCACTTATTTTTAGTGCATTTGTTTCTTCTTTTGCTGATATTGCATTTGCAGAAGAAGATGTTGCTGTGACCACTCAGATCAAACCTCAAGAAACAAAGGCAAGTGATACTTCCGATACCACTGCCGATAAACCCGTCCCAACCGACGATGCCAAGAACGTCGAGACAGATACGCCTGTTGCCGAGCCTGAGATCAGCGGCGAGCCTGAGATAACCGGAGAGCCTGAGATCACCGGCGAGCCCGAGATCACCGGCGAGCCGGAGATCGACGGACAGAAGGGCAACCAGGGTGAAGGCTCTACAGACCCTGAAAAAGAAGATCAGCAGATAGATCCCAAGCCGGATGCGGAAAAAGAAAAGTCCCCGGTCAATATCAGGATATGGAGCCCATGGAACCCATGGATAGTAAGATCGTATACTGCAGACAGCGAGGGGACCGTCAGGATCACGGACATGTTCCATAAGTTCGACAAGGGTGCTGAGGGAGTCGAGGCCATGACCCTCTATATATGGAACAGGCTCTATCATATCGTGCTTTATTCCGATGGCAGATCTGAAGGATTCCTGCCCGAAGGATTCCTGATCAGGGATGGAGCTTTGATCATTACGGGATATGATGAAGACATGTATATCGGTGTGATCGATCACTACATTACTTCGAGCATATCCAGTGAACCGGGCATCTCATATCAGGAACCTGTGGTAACTCCGGGAGGATCGGTGCCGGCTCCTTCAGGTGAAGTCGCCGGGACTGATGTGGTGAACAGTGCCCCTGCTGCTCCGACAGCGGAGTCTGCCATCTCACCGGAGGATGTGGAGAAGGCAACGGACGTGCTCAGTGCTTTGGCCGAGACTGCACTGAACAGCGCCAACGGTAAGTCCGCAGGTGCAGTGCTTGGAACCTACGAAGAACAGAAGGAGCATGGCATCCCCCCAACTGCTGTGATGGTAACGGCAACTGCCATGGCGATCATGCTGATGGGAGCGCTGGCCATCAAACTGTTCCCGGAAATACTGGGGAAATAAAATAACAGCTTACGATGACCCGTCGATCATGATGGGTCTTTTTGTTTTATCCTGTGATATAATTTTGCGGGGAGGAAAAGAGTATGTACGAGCTTATACAGGTATCCGACAAGTGTTATTATATCCAGTCGCCTGCGAAGATCGGTCTGGTCATTACAGGCGATGATGAGGTGTGTCTCATCGACAGCGGTAACGACAGGGATGCAGGCAAAAGGATCAAAAGGATCCTGGAGGAGAAGGGCTGGAGTCTCAATGCCATATACAACACTCACGCTCATGCGGACCACTGCGGTGGCAATCAGTACCTTCAGAAACAGACGGGATGCGACATATATGCTTCTGAGATCGAAAGGGATTTTGCCGAACATACCATACTCGAACCTTCCTATCTGTTCGGAGCTGATCCGCCGGAAGAGCTGAAGCATAAATTCCTCATGGCAAGGGGCTGCGATGCCATGCTCATGACGAAGGAGAGCATGCCTGAAGGTATGGAGATGATCCCCCTTCCGGGGCACTCCTTTGACATGGTGGGATTTCGCGTATCGGATGATGTGGTATTCCTGGCCGACTGCATTTCATCGGAGGAGACTCTTCATAAGTATCAGATAAGTTTCCTGGTGGACGTGGCCGCATATCTTGACACACTGGAGATGATACAGGAGATGGAGGGCCGTATCTTCATCCCTTCTCATGCGGAGCCGACGGATGACATCAGCCCTCTTGCAAAGGCAAACATAGCCAAGGTAAGAGAAACAGGCGATACTATTGTGGACATATGCACAGATTCGTTGCCTTTCGACACCATCCTCAAAAGGATCTTCGATCGCTACGGACTGGCAATGACATTTGAACAGCACGCACTGGTTGGGAGCACCGTAAGGTCGTATCTTACCTGGCTCAAGGATGAGGGAAGACTGACCGCATCCATAGAGGACAACACCCTGATATGGAAGAAAGAATGACATCTAAAAAAGGATCGGAAAACATAAATACACAGATCAGAAAACAGGAAAACAGTCTGGCCATAAGCGGGCTCGCGGTCATCGCATTCGGCATATGGACGGTGATCAAGACCGGACTGATGCTTCTGATATCGCCGGAGGAGTTCAATGCCCAGTTCGATATCGATGAGCTGACTCAGGAAATTGCCGAGGCTGATGATATTACGGCCGGTATCCTGACGGGAGCGGCGGCGGCCGGTATCATAATCGCCATGGCTATCGATCTTTTCATCAGACTCAAAGTCGGTATGGCCGCCAGAAAAGAGGGTATGGGTGGAAAAAAGATGGGAAAGGGCAAGATCGTCCTTGCCGTGATCCTCTCTCTCATACTCATGACGTCCGTTGTAGGTGGCACGATGGAGATCATCAATTCTGGTCTGGATGATTCCATGGATACGAGGATGATCGCCGTACTCATCGATCTGACAGCTCTAAGCGCATGTGTACACCTTCTGTATTCGGCACGCAGACTGAGGAAACTGAGGAAGGAAATATAGATATGCAGCAGGATTTTCACTACTACGCGACCTACTGTGCCGCATACATAGCCGGATGGTCCCACGAGGAGAGCATGGAGATATGCTACAGCGCTCAGTTCGTGGATGAGTGTTCGAGGATCCTTCTGAAGAAGCTGGGTGGGCCTTCCTCTGCTGCTACGACTCAGCTCCAGATCGAACTGGCTGATGCCGGCTCCGATCCGGTGAGCCTTCAGGACATGACCAGGATCTGGGCATCCTTTCATTTTCTGCCTCGGGATCTGAAGGCCGAAAAAAAGAAGTGTTCAAAAAAATACAGAGACAGATACAGGCTCATTTGCGGTCCCAATGGAGAGCTGATCAGCGACACTGTAGAACTGGCAGCGGGAGGCAGCCTGCAGGCGGCAGGGATCGCCATGCATGTTCTGGCCGATACCTGGGCGCACAGATATTTTGCAGGGACTCCATCCCTCGTCATCAACAATACCAACTACTATTTCTATGAACTCATTCCTGCAGAGGAGGGGATGGAGGAGAGGAAGATCGCCTTCAATCATAATCCCCAGTCTGCCGACGAACCTGAGGTCAGCAAGTATACCAACAGCATGTTTCGGAACACCGAGAACTCCATCATGAACCTGGGCCATGGCAGGGCCGGTCATCTTCCCGACTACAGCTTCATAAGATACAGATACCTTCCGGCCTGGGGAGGATACGAGGAGATAGTCAAGGACAATCCTTCCGACTATATGCATGCATTCTGTCAGATGATACATGCTCTCAAATTCCTCAAGGGGCTCGCCGGATCCTTCGAAAGGGAAGTTTATGATGAAAAGGCGATAGAGCCCTGGCGCGATGAGATAGTGGCCATCCTGGAGAGGAGACAGCTTGATGCAAGTGACGACTGGAAGGCCTTTGGTGAGAAGCTGTCCGGATGTGAGATCCTTGACTTCGATATAGACAGGTATCAGGAAGAATACATGACCGCCTCAGGAGAGGACAGGGATGATACCTTCCTGGGAAAGTTCTTCCTGGCCGCAATGGCACATAAGAGCATGGTGTCGGGGAAGATCTATCAGTCGGGCAACAGGCTGGCGGGTATATCCGTTGACTTTGCAGAAAAAGGCTTCAAGGGAATCCGTGATTTTGAGGCTCTCGTCGATAAGGGAGGTGATGAGTCATGACCAAAGCCGGACGTATCGGGGCTTTCTTGTCCGGCCTTGTTATCATGTTCGTCGGACTTCTTATAACATCATCACCGTGGAGTGCATATATGCTTGCTCTCTTTACCATCGGTGTGTATCTTCTGGCAAACAGCATCAGGCAATTCGTGTTCTACATTAAAATGGCAAGACATATGGTGGGAGGAAGGACCATTCTCTATGGGGCCATAATAAACTTCGATCTGGCCATCTTCACCATATCTCTGAACGATCTGTCGCCGGTGTACGTCATGCTGTTTTTGATCATACTCCACGCCTTCCAGGGAGGCATAGGCATCATGGGCGCAATGGAGACGCGCAGGGCAGGCGGTCACTGGAAGATCGAATTCATACGCAGCCTGGTAGACGTACTGATAGCCATACTGTGTATCTGCTTCATACAATCCGTAGCCCTTGCAACATTCATCTACGGGTTAGGCCTTGTGTATTCCGGTATCATCAGGATCATCGGTGCCTTCAGAAGGAGCGCTATCGTTTACATCCAGTAGGATTGTACTGACCAGTATTTTCCAAACATAAAAACAACAATATACATGCCTCAAACCTATTGCATTATCGCAATAAAGTGCTACACTATAGTTGCAGAGAGGGAGAAGCCCTCCTGATGAGATAGATCGGTCGGAAGACCGGCGCCACCTCGAAGAAGCCCGGAAGAAGGCAGGATAACAGAGACCAGACGGAAACAGGCGGGGAGTGCCTGAGGGAAGTTGGGACGAAGAAACCTGAGAATCGGGACCTGGAGTGAAGAAGGAAGAGAGAGGGAGGCAAAGACAACTGAATATGGACGCCGACACCGGAAGAAGAGAAGGGAAGTGATTGATGTGAGGGTGTTACAGGTAGATAAGTAAGGGGCTGCAGGTCAAGAAATTGAGTTGCAGCCCTTTTTTTATGCTATCATATCCCCATGAGTAAGAAGAAACAGGCGCTGCTCTGCGTGGCCGCAGGCAACACCATATTCGGTTTCAGTTTCATATTCTCAAAGATGGCTCTGGAGATCGCCATCCCCAGTGTTCTTATCGCCGCAAGATTTCTCATGGCTTTCATAGCCCTGAACATCATTGCCTTTGCAGGAAGCAGAATAATGATCGATGACGGGCATGGCGGGAAAAAACCTCTGGTAGGATTTTCGCTGAGGGGCAAACCCCTTCGCAACGTCCTTATTCTGGCTCTCTTTCAGCCCATACTCTATTTCCTCTGTGAGACTTACGGGATCACATATACATCTTCGGCTTTCGCCGGGACCATAGTCGCCGTCATACCTGTTGCCGGGATAGTTGCCGATGTCGTTATAATGAGATCCACCGTCAGATTAAGGCAGGTGGTCTGTGCCGTCCTTTCGGCTATTGGAGTAGCGATCACTACCATAGGAGCGGAGGGGATGAAGTCATCCTTTATCGGCCTGATGATACTTCTTGGAGCAGTGTGTTCGGGAGCTCTCTTCTATGTTTTCAGCAAGAAGTCGGGGACGTATTTCAATGCTCTGGAGCAGACCTATGTCATGTTTGCTGCGGGCAGCGTCATATACATTCTGTTCGCCCTGATACAGTGCAGGGGGGCCTATCATGAGATGATCCTCCAGCCACTTCAACAGCCGGGTTTCCTGCTGCCGGTCCTTTATCTTGCCGTAATGTCATCGGTGGCAGCTTTCATGTTTCTCAACTACGGCACTGTGAGGGTGAGTGTTTCCGAGGCGACTATTTTCACCAATCTCACCACAGTCATATCCATTATAGCCGGCGTAGTCTTTTTGCACGAGATCTTCACCGGCTTCCAGATCATCGGCGCCATAGTCATCCTGGCCAGTGTCTACATGGCCAACCGCAGCGACTGACCAAAGCAGGATACGGTGAAGGCGCCTGCTTCGTTATTTGACAAATAATATGCCGGGGGTATAATTGTTTAAGTAATAAACAGTTCAAATCGTAAGGAGGAATAGATATGGGTTTCTTTGATTTTCTGAAGAAGACGGACATCGACGACAAGATCAAGGACAAGGTCGATGGAGCTCTGGAGAAGACCGACATCGATGACAAGATCAAGGACAAAGTCGAGGACGCACTGGACAAGACTGACGTCGATGATAAGCTGAAGGCAAAGGCCGATGAACTCAAGGATAAGGCAGAGGATGCTCTTGAGAAGACCGACATCGATGATAAGCTGAAGGCAAAGGCCGATGAACTCAAGGACAAGGCAGAGGATGCTCTTGAGAAGACAGACATCGACGACAAGCTGAAGGCAAAGGCCGATGAGCTCAAGGACAAGGCAGAGGATGCCCTTGAGAAGACAGACATCGATGACAAGATCAAGGAGAAGATCGACGACATCAAAGAGTAAGACGCAAATCGGAAGCACCTGCCGGATCACAGGATGACCAGGCAGGTGTTTTTTTATTGGTTGAACTAGAAATAAATGGAAAAAATGGTTGACACTGACATTCTGAAATGGTAGCATTATTTACTATAAATGGGAATAAATGGGAAGTAGAGATCGATGAACGGGAGGAGGACAACTACAAATGAAGATGAAGATTCTGGCTATCGTGGCTGTGATCCTTGTGGTCACAGCTTTTCCGGCATATGTCTTTGCCGGAGAAGTGAACGTAAGGGTAGAGGTCGGAGACCATGGCAGTGTCAATGGTCATAGTGAGAGTTACACCGAATCTGTTGTTGAGGGAGCGGCATATCAGATCAGTATCCGGGCGGAGGAAGGCTATGAGATCCAGACTGTCAAGGTCAATGATGAGCCAGTAGCGGGGATACTGGCAGAACCAGTCGAAGGTCAGACTTCTGCGGAGATCACACTGGGACAGATAAATGGTGATGCGGATATCGCCGTGACATTCCGGGCAAAAGCCTCCGGCGCCGATACGGGGAGCACAGACGACACCGGGACCGAAAGCACAGAACAGGCCGAGACCGAGACCGAAGCCACAGACCAAACCGGCAGCGAGACCGAGGCCACTGACCAGGCCGAGACCGAGACTGAAGTCACAGACCAGGCCGAGACCGAGACCGAGACCACAGAACAGGCTGGAAGCGAGACCGAGACCACAGAACAGACCGGCAGCGAGATCGAGGCCACAGAACAGACCGGCAGCGAGACCGAGGCCACTGACCCGACCGGTCCTGGAACCGATCTGAAGGCCAAAAAAGCAGAGTCCGCCACGGAAGCTAAAACCAAAGAGACCGCCGCTGATGAGTTGATCATCACAGATAAGGGAGATGTCGTTCCGGCATCGAAGGGTACATCCCCTAAAACGGGAGATGCCACCCAGATAAGGGGCGCATTCATTGCGCTGATGTTCTGTGCTGTGATGATGGTGCTGACGCTCAGCACATTAAGGAGGCGGTCATGATGAGAAGAGCAGGGAAGATATTGAGATCATGTGCCGCAATTGCCTTTGCATGGGTGATGGCCATGGCCTTCATCCCGACTGCAGATGTAGAGATGGCAGGCCCGAAGAGCGGCCCTGTCGGTGGATGGAAGATCGAAGAGGTCTCCGCTTTATCCGTGCCCAGGTTATCGGCAGAAGTCTCTACTCTGACTGTCGGGGGAAGTGTGATGACCTACGTCCAGGGGACCCTGATGCCTGCTGTCGGCCAGAAGGTCCAGCTCTACCTCGAAGACAGGAAGACGGTGATCGGATCCTACAGAGTGAAGAGCGACGGTGGCACCGGGACTTTCAGGATCAAGGTGCCACAGCAGGTCTTAGGTGAAAAGGCAAGCCGCACCCTTTATGTCAGATCAGAGCCATGTGGGCATGTGATGTCATCAAGGTCGGTGCCGGTAACCGTGGGGACCGGCCAGGCAGGCTCCGGTCAAAATCCGGGATCTTCCGCATCGGGATCTTCCGCAGGCGCCTCCACCAGGCCTTCCTCGACCGGCCAGAAGAAGACCGAGGGAAGACCGAAAACGGCAGCTGCCGGCAGGGCCGCTGCCGTGGCCTGGGCTAAGAAGATCGCCGCCGATAACAGCTTTACCTATGGTGCCGTTCCATATTCCAGGCACAACGGATGCTATTTTTGCGGGACCAACGGAGGAAAGAAAAGGAGAGCAAAGGGGACCAGATGGGCCAATGGATACGGGGACAAAAAGTGGAACAAGACTTACTGCTGTAACCCCTTCATCCACGCGGCCTATGCTCACGGAGCAAAGCATCCGAAGATGCTCAAATACTGTAAGAAAAAAAGAGCCATCGACATGACCAAGGCGACCTACAGGAAGATGGGCTGCTTCAAGTGCCTTGGAAAACCTAAATTCTCAAAGTTGATCCCGGGGGATGTGATCGTGAGCAGGCATCATGTGTCCATGTACTGTGGCAAGGGAGAGATAGTAGAGGCTACCTGGTGCGGAGGCGGAAAGAAGTCCTGGGGAGCATCATCCATAAGGGTCACCAGGAACGGGAAGAAGAAATATAAGAAATGCAGATTCGTAATGCGCTTCACCGGCTACTGATGCCGTTATTTTTCCACGTTTATTGGGCTATAGCGCTTTACCGTATAGCAAGTCTATGTTATTATTGAATCATCTTTTTTAAGACGAGAGAGAAGGAGAACATAGACATGAAAAAAGTCGGAATCATCATGGGGAGTGACAGCGATCTGCCTGTCGTAGAGAAGGCTGTAGAACAGCTCAGGACCCTTGAGATACCCTACGAAGCGCATATTTATTCTGCGCACAGGACACCGGAAGAAACGAGAGAATTCGCAAAGAATGCGGAGGAAAACGGCTTCGGTGTCCTTATTGCTTTTGCAGGCAAGGCTGCACATCTTGCGGGATCTATCGCAGCAGCCAGCATCCTGCCTGTTATCGGTGTGCCGGTGAAGTCATCCACCCTGGATGGACTGGATGCGCTTCTTTCGACGGTACAGATGCCTTCGGGGATCCCCGTTGCAACAGTTGCCATCGACGGAGCTGCAAATGCAGCCATACTGGCGGCTCAGATCCTGGCCACTGAGGACGATGACCTGCGCGAAAGGCTGAAGGATCAACGCAGGGCAGCTTCCGACAAGGTGTTGGAAAAGGACAGAGCGTTGGAACTGTAAGTTAACCGGCGATAATCGATCAGGAGAGGAAACAGAAATGGGTGGATATTTCGGAGCGGTCTCGACAGAAGATATAGTAATGGACATATTCTATGGGACCGACTATCATTCTCATCTTGGAACAAAAAGGGGAGGCATGGCCATCTACGATAAGGAGATGGGGATCAAAAGGGAGATCCATAATATAGAGCACTCGCCTTTCAGAACCAAATTCGAGGATCTGGTAGTTAAGATCAAGGGAACGGCAGGGATCGGATGTATAAGCGATACGGATCCCCAGCCTCTGATGATACATTCCAATCACGGCATCTATGCCATCGTCATCGTCGGCGTCATAAACAATGCGGAGGAACTGAAGAAACAGTACCTGGCATTCAGCGGCGGCCATTTCGAGGCCATGAGCGGCGGCAAGGTGAATCAGACGGAGCTGATCGCATCGCTCATAGATCAGAAATCCGACTTTGTTGAAGGTGTCAAGTTCGCAGAGGATTCCATAGACGGATCTGCATCCATACTCATACTGAAGGATGACGGGACCATAATCGCAGCCCGCGACAAGAAGGGCCGCACACCCATCCTCATCGGCAAGAACGAGCACGGCCACAGCATCTCATTCGAACACTTCGCCTATGAGAAGCTGGGCTATGAAACATGTCATGAGCTTGGGCCCGGAGAGATAGTGGAAGTCCACGCAGATTCATACAAGGTGCTTCTGGAGCCCCTGGAGAAGATGTGCATCTGTGCATTCCTGTGGACCTATTACGGTTATCCCAACTCGAGATACGAAGGAGTCAACGTAGAAACCATGAGAAACAGGAACGGCTGGCTCCTGGCGGAATACGACCGTGAAAACGGCCAGAAGTTCGACATGGACTTCGTATGCGGAGTCCCGGATTCGGGCATCGCCCATGCCGTCGGTTATGCCAATGAGTGCGGCGTGGACTATGCCAGACCTTTCATCAAGTACACGCCCACCTGGCCAAGAAGTTTCATGCCTGTCAACCAGAAGGAGAGGAACAGGGTGGCGAAGATGAAGCTGGTGCCTGTCCACGAACTGATAAAAGGCAAGAAGCTCCTCTTTGTAGACGACAGCATCGTCAGAGGAACACAGCTGAAGGAAACGGTGGAGTTCCTCTATGAGAACGGAGCGGAGGAGGTCCACATGAGATCCGCCTGCCCGCCCATAATGTACGGATGCAAGTTCCTCAACTTCTCAAGATCCACCTCCGATGAGGACCTTATCGCCCGCAGGACCATAATGGAACTGGAGGGAGAAGAAGGAGAGAAATACATCGAGGAATACAGCGACGGCAGGACCGAGAGGGGCAAGGCCCTCAGGAAGGCCATATGCGAGAAGCTCCAGTTCGATTCCCTGGAATTCCAGAGCATAGAGAATATAATCAAAGCCATTGGACTGGATGAATCTAAGGTATGCACATACTGCTGGAACGGCAAAGAGTGATCCGCAAGCAGGAATAAGACGGGAAGAGGTAAGAGGATGACAAAGGATTCAAGATCCGATGCCTATGCAGCATCGGGAGTAGACATAACTGCAGGATACAAGGCCGTCGAGCTGATGAAGTCTCATGTAGCCAGGACGAAGACGGCCGGAGTCCTCTCAGACGTAGGAGGATTCGGAGGTCTCTTTGCCCCGGACATTTCAGGGATGGAGGAACCGGTCCTCATAAGTGGCACCGACGGTGTGGGGACCAAACTGAAGCTTGCCTTTATTGCGGACAGACACGATACCATAGGTATCGACTGCGTGGCAATGTGTGTCAACGACATAGTCTGCGCCGGTGCAAAGCCGATGTTTTTTCTGGACTACATCGCCTGCGGAAAGAACGTTCCCGAGAGGATAGCCCGGATAGTCGAAGGCGTAGCTGAAGGGTGTGTCCAGTCCGGGTGCGCACTGGTCGGTGGTGAGACCGCAGAGATGCCCGGCTTTTATCCTGAAGACGAATACGACCTTGCGGGATTCGCGGTGGGTATCGCGGACAGATCCAGGATCCTGGACAGCAGCAAGGTCTCGGCAGGCAATGTTCTGATCGCACTTCCCTCAAGCGGCGTTCACTCCAACGGATTCTCACTTGTGAGAAAAGTCTACGGACTGGGCTTCGATATGGATGAGAAGACTCAGATGGACCCTGATCTCATGAAGACCGTAGAGACACTGCTGACACCGACTAAAATATATGTGAAGCCCATACTGGCGCTTCTTGAGCAGGTGGATGTCAGATCCATAGCCCACATAACCGGAGGAGGATTCTACGAGAATATCCCAAGAGCCCTGCCCGAGGGACTGGGTGCGAAGATCAGAAGAGAGGACGTGCGCATCCTGCCTGTATTCGAAGACATCGCAGCCAGGGGGGACATATCCGAGCACGATATGTTCAACACCTTCAACATGGGTGTGGGCATGGTGTGCATAGTTTCGGCTGAGGATTGCGAAAAGGCAATAGATATACTCAAGGCTGCAGGCGAAGACGCCTATGTCCTGGGAGAAATAATAGAGTCAGATCAGGGGGTGATCCTTTGTTAACAACAGGGATCGCCGTTTTGATATCCGGGGGCGGTACCAACCTTCAGGCCCTCATAGACGCCCAGGAAAGGGGAGATATAAACAGCGGCAAGATCAGGCTGGTGGTCTCCTCCAATGAGAAGGCATACGGCCTTGAGAGAGCCCGTAAGGCCGGCATCCCAACGGCTGTGGTCAGCAGGAAAGACGCAGGAAGTCAGGAGGCTTTTGAGAAGGGAATAACCGATGCCCTGGATAAAGCCGGCGTCGACATGATCGTTCTGGCCGGCTTCATGCAGATCCTGAGCGCAGATTTCACGAAAAGATATCCGAGGAGGATCATAAACGTACATCCATCTCTCATACCTTCTTTCTGCGGAGAGGGATGCTATGGACTTAGGGTCCACAGGATGGCCCTGGATTACGGCGTGAAGGTAACAGGGGCTACGGTCCACTACGTGAACGAGATCCCCGACGGCGGCAGGATCATCCTGCAGAAGGCCGTGGAGATCCTTCCCGGCGACACGCCGAAGATACTACAGAAAAGAGTTATGGAACAGGCTGAGTGGAAGATACTTCCCCGGGCCGCAGAGATGGTCGCTGCAAGGATAAAGAAGGAGAAAAAGGCAATGGAAAACAGACATGAAATTTTTGAGCCGGCTCAGCTTCTGGCCGACAACAGCTATCCGGGAAGAGGGATATTCCTGGGCAAGACGCCTTCGGGCAAGGCTGCATGCGCATACTTCATCATGGGAAGATCCGACAACAGCAGGAATCGTATTTTCGAGCTGAAGGAGGGTGAGCTGTTCACCGCTCCCTTCGATCCTTCCAAGGTGGAAGATCCCTCCCTCATAATCTACGCGGCGCTGAGGAGGACCGGTCAGGATCTGGTCGTCACCAACGGAGACCAGACGGATACGATAGTCGAGCACATCCAGAAGGGCAGCTCCTTCGAAGAGGCTCTGAGAACCAGACAGTTCGAACCGGACAGGCCAAACTACACACCGAGGATCAGCGGCATAATTGCCTTTGCGGAAGGCGATTTCTCGTATAAGATCAGCATCCTGAAGAGTGAGGATGCTGAGGGAGGCGCCTGCGCGAGATACACTTACGAATACGAACCGGAGCCGGGACTTGGTCATCTGATCCACACCTACGAATGCGACGGAGATCCGCTTCCGTCATTTCAGGGAGAGCCGAGGAGGATGGCTGTAGTCGACGATATCGACAGCTTCACCGACAGTCTCTGGGGAAGCCTGGATCAGGACAACAGGATATCTCTTTATGTCAGATATACAGATCCTGCCACCGGCCGGTTCGATGACAGGCTCATAAACAAAAACGAGTAAGAAAAAAGGCAAAGGCAACCATACCAGGAGGTATACGATGAAAGAATTTGAACTGAAATACGGATGCAATCCCAATCAGAAACCAGCGAAGATATACATGAGAGAGGGAGGAGAACTCCCCATAGAGATACTAAATGGCAGACCCGGATACATCAACTTCCTGGATGCCTTCAACTCATGGCAGCTTGTGAAGGAGCTGAAGGAGGCCACGGGACTTCCTGCGGCGACTTCCTTCAAGCACGTGAGCCCCACATCCGCCGCCATTGGCAGGAAACTGACCACCAAAATGAAGAAGGCATACTTCGTAGATGACATAGAGGGTCTGGATGATTCGCCGCTGGCATGTGCTTACGCCAGAGCGAGAGGAACGGACAGGCTCTGTTCCTTCGGCGATTTCATAGCCCTCTCAGATGAATGCGATGAGGTGACTGCCAGGATCATAGCAAGGGAAGTATCGGACGGAGTCATCGCTCCCGGATATACGGAGGCGGCCCTTGAGATACTCAAGCAGAAGAAAAAAGGCGGATACAACGTGATCGCTATCGACCCCGGATATGAGGCCGAGGCCCAGGAGAGGCGTCAGGTCTTCGGGATCACCTTCGAGCAGGGACATAACGATATTAAGATAGATGAGAGTCTCCTGGAGAATATCGTTACCGAGAACAAGGAACTGTCGGCCTACGCAAGGCTGGATCTCATCATCGCTCTGATCACCCTGAAATACACTCAGTCCAATTCGGTGTGCTTCGCCATGGACGGTCAGTGCATCGGTATCGGAGCAGGACAGCAGTCCAGGATACACTGCACGCGGCTGGCAGCCTCCAAGGCTGACACATGGCACCTGAGGATGCACGATAAAGTGCTTTCCCTGCCCTTTAAGGACGATCTTCCAAGAGCGGTCAGGGACAACGCCATCGATGGATATGTGAACGAATACGAAGAGGACGTCTGCGCCGACGGCAACTGGCAGAAGTATTTCACCAGCCGGCCCCAGCCGCTGACCAGAGAGGAAAAGAAGGAATATCTTGCCGGCAGGAGGGGAGCATCCCTGGCATCCGATGCCTTCTTCCCCTTCGGGGACAGCATACTCAGAGGCTACCAGAGCGGTGTGGACTATGTAGTCCAGCCCGGCGGATCAATAAGGGATGATGAGGTCGTGAAGACCTGCGATGAGCATGGAATAGTGATGGTCTGCAACGGAGTGAGACTGTTCCATCACTAAGGAGAGGAGTATGAACGTACTGTTAGTCGGCGGTGGCGGCCGGGAACACGCCATAATTAGAAAAATAAGAGAGAATGAGAAGGTCGATACCATA
>Ga0256406_1005151_pt1 | contig 14208 bp, 10 predicted proteins | sample RumenRJG_03DNA_FD_185986 | JGI IMG/M metagenome (GOLD analysis project Ga0256406, IMG submission 185986) | Bovine rumen microbial communities from Lethbridge, Alberta, Canada - RJG_03 | ecosystem: Host-associated > Mammals > Digestive system > Stomach > Rumen | place: Canada: Alberta | collected...
GTATTATCAAGTGTTAGATTTGTATTTAATATTATTAATGTTCCTTCTGATACAGTTGATGATGCATATTTTGTTTGTTTTCCGTTTATTGTTAAATCTATTGTATTTCCTGTTCCACTTATTTTTCCAGCTGTTAATTCATCATCATATAATACTTGTGCATTTGTTACTTGTGTTGTTTTTACTACATCTGGTAATTTTATATGTAATGTAGGATTTTCAAATAAAGCATCATCTATTGAATTTGTTTTTAATATTATACTTATTACTACATTTTTATTTTCTTCAACTGTTGATAATGTATCTTTGCTTAACGAAATTCCAACTTTTGATGTTGGGCTTGTTAATTTAATGTCTTTTTCTATATCTTTTGAAGATATTACAGTATTTGATACTGTTCCTGTTATTGTAACTTTACTTTTTAAAGTTGCAATAGAATTTATTGTAGCTTTATCTAAGCCTATATCTCCTACTATTGCCTTTTCAACTTTTAATGTAATGTTTCCTTCAGTTTGTGGTTTTGATGTTTCTAATGAAATCGTATTGTTATTTGCTAAATCAAGTTCTGTTGTATCTTTTGTTAATTTTCCAATTTCTTTTCCATCTGCACCTACTACTGTTATTCTTCCTTCATCACCTAATATTGAAACTAATTCATCTTTGTTAATTGATATTTTTTTGTTTGCAATTTTATCTGTTGCAGATAATATGGTTTTCCCATTTGGATCAACAAATTGTGAATCACTTTCATTTACATTTATTTTATCAATTGAGCTACTTAGTCCAACATTAATAACATAATTTTCAGAATAGTTTGTTTCTAATTTGTTCTCTGCTCTGTCCAAATTAGAAATTAAATATCCTTTTGATAAACTATCTGTTCCTTCTTCTTTAAACTCAACGATGCTTCCAACCTCTGATTCAGCTGCAAAATCTTTGTTTTCTGGTTCAGCAGTTAGTTCTTTTCCTTCCATTGTTGTTATTTTTGCCATAGCATTTTGAGTTAATGTTCCAAGAACTGGTGTTGTTTCATATATATATGTAACCATATATGTTTTTGTAGAATTCCAATTTACTTCTCCATTTTCATCGGCATTATTTTGAGAAGAGATTGCAACAATTCCATCTTTATATTGGTGCTCGTTGTTGTCTCCTGTTACTATAACGCTTTGAGGTAATATTCCATTAATTTGTGGAGCTTTTATATTTATAGTTTCAGAACTTGCAGGTATTGTGTTGTCTTTAATCCCTGATGTAACTTCAAAACTTAACATTGTTTTATTTTGATCATATGTTAGATAACGAACAAGACGTTGGCTAATTGTTGCTTGTGCATCATCTTTGGTCCATTTTATATTTAATTCATATTCTTTTTGAATTTTCTTTTCTTTTCCTGTTTCATTTACATATACCGCATTTAATGTAATTTTTGATTTTTGGTTAAACAGGTTTAAATTGATTTTATCCTTTTTTTCAAATTCGATTGGTAATTCGATTTGAGCATTTTCTCCTGCATTAACTTGATTAAGTGTAATAACATTGTTTTCTATTTTATTAACATATTGACTGTTAATATTGTCAATTTTGTAGTTGTTATTATCAACTGTTAATGTGGCTTCTTTGATGTATCCTGTATTTAGTACATTTAAACTAACATCAATTTTAGATTTGTCAGACACATTGATTGTTGCATCTGTACCTCCATTGATTGATACATCAAATTTTACATTTTCCTCGCTTGTTTTTGCTGTTTCAATTTCATCAGTAGCGTATGCAATTGATGGCATTGCGGTAACTGCAATTAAAATAACTACTGTTAAAAAAGATAAAATTTTGTTAAATTTTGTTTGCATAACATTCCTCCTAAACTTTCAATATTAATTTACATAAAACATTATATCGTATTTTCAAGTTTTTTTCAAGTTTTTTTAGGTTTTTTTCAAAATTTTTCATTGATTTTAAGCGGTTTTATCAATAATATTGCTTTTAATCATACAACTTTTATTTACATTATAAAATTGCACTTACTTTTTAAATTGACAAGCTTTATCAATGTTTCTTTTCTTTCTTATAATTTTAGGCATTATTACTTGTTATAATAATAAGTAATAATCAAATCTTTTTCAAGCAAAATATTATTCATTCCATGCTTTGTTTCGGTCCCTTTTATTAGGGAAATTCGCAATTAAAGTTGTTTATTTAATTTTAATTACATTTGTGTAATAAGTATATGTTTTTTGCAAGGTCTATTTGTTTCAAAAACTAGTATTTCGTAGGCTTTTTTATTTTGTAACATTTTTTATTTTGTTGCATATTATATAATAATTGGAAGGAGACTTTTATGGATAATATTGAGTTAATGGAAATGATAAAAAAAGCACAGAAGATGATTGATAATAATGAGGTTCCAGAAGAAATTAAAGTAATGGCAAGAAATATGCAAAACTCTAATAATGCTGATGCTAGTAAAATAAATTTAAATCAGCAAAATAAACAATCTGATTTTAATAACAGCCAACAAAATAAGCAACAAGTCTTTAATGATAACTATCAATCTAAACAACAAAGTTTTAGTAACAATTATCAAAATAGACAACAAGACTTTAATGACAATAACAATAATAATAGTAATATTGATATGAATAATGTTATGAAACTATTAAACAGTATGAATTTAAATAATATAAATTTTAATAATGATGATGATTTAACAAGACTTTTATTTGCTATAAAGCCTTATTTGAGAAATGAAAGAAAAGAAAAAGTTGATGAATATGTTAAACTTATTAAGCTTGGGAAAATGGCTGAATTATTAAATAAACTTAATAATTCTAAATAATTGCTAAATTTTATTAGTATTAAATTAATATAAATTTAACTATCTTTTTTATTTAATATTAAAATTTATTAAGATACATTTTTGAAAGGAGGTTTAATTGTTCAATAATTTATTTAATATTAAAATTTATTAAGATACATTTTGAAAGGAGGTTTAATTGTTCAATAATTTATTTAATATGTTTGATTTTGAAAATTTAAAAAACATCAATATTAGTTTTATGAATATGAATTTAAAGTTTGATGACCTCCTTTTAATTGGACTTTTGTTTTTATTTTACTATGAAGGTGTTAAAGACAGATTTGTGTATATTGTAATTTTTCTTTTACTAATTAGTTAAATTTTTTTATTACCTTATTTTTATCACTTTACTAAAAATAAGAAAATTAAACTTTCCTATTATAAAGCTACCTTTGTAACTGGTTTTAGAACTTTAACTTTAATGTGATTTTGTGTTACTTTCATATTATATAAAAAATAATAAAATAAATGATTTGCTTTTACTATTCTACCTTTGCAACTGTTTTTAGAACTTTAACTTTAATTATTATGTATAACTTTCATTTTATATAAAAAGACATTATTATATTTTGCTATAATAATGTCTTTTTTAATATATGTTTATTTTGTATTAATATAGTGCTTGTGATTCATTCATTGCTGTCATATCTTCTGTAACTGAACTAGAGTTCATTCCTAAATATTGTGCAAATATGTCTCTTGCAATTGGTGCCGTGTTACTTCCATGTTGTCCATTTTTTACGTATACAGCTACTGCTATTTCTGGATCATCAAATGGTGCAAATCCAACAAACCATGCGTTCGCATTGCTTCCTTTTCCTGTTGATGCAGATCCAGTTTTTCCTCCTACTTCAATGTTAAAGTTAGCAAATGCTGTATGTGCAGTTCCGGCATCATCTGATGTAACACCTTTCATTCCTTCTCTTATTGCATTTAAATTTTCTGCTGAAATATCTAAGTCAGATCCTGAATTAGTATTTTTATTTAATGTTTGCGAAATAAATGTGTCTAACTCGTTTCTTGATACTTCTGTTCCATCAGAATTCTTTATTGATTTGATTATTGTTACATCTAAGTTCTTTCCACCATTTGCAATCATCGCTGTGTACTTTGCCATTTGTAATGGAGTGAATGCGTTATTTAATTGTCCTATTGCTGCCTGTATTGTTTTTCCACCTGTCCATTCTTTTTCTGTTTTAGGAGAAGCCAAAATTCCTGATATCTCTCCTGGTAATTCGATTCCTGTTTTTTGTCCTAATCCAAAGCAACTTGCTACTTTGTCTAATTCGTCTATCCCAGCTCTTCTTCCAGTTTCGTAGAAGAAATAGTTACATGATCTTTCAATAGCTTGTGTTACATTTAACCATCCATGTCCGCTTCTCTTCCAGCAATATGGTTGATAATCTTTATAATATGTGTATCTTCCTGTATCATTTATTTTTGTTTTTGTATCAATTGCCCCACTTTGTATTCCTGCAATTGCTGTTACCATTTTGAATGTTGATCCTGGTGCAGATTGGTCAGCTATTGCTTTATTAACTAATATATGTCTTGAGTCATTTAAATAATTATTCCAGTTGTCTGAACTTATTCCCCCTATAAATAGAGATGGATTATAGTTTGGATATGATGCCATTGCTAATACTTCACCTGTCTTTACATTTAGTACTACTGCAGCTCCTTCAGTTGGCTTTTCATATCCACTTCCAACTGTTCCCTGCATTTCTTGAATTGCATTTGCAAGCGATTCCTCTGTGTGTTTCTGTAAATCAGCATCAATCGTCAATATTATATTAGAACCTGATTCGGCTTCTTTTGAAACATATTCATTTGTTATTTGTCCATCTACTGATATATCAACCTGTTTGACTCCGTCTGTTCCTCTTAAATACTTTTCACATGCTTGTTCAATTCCAGTTCTTCCTATGACATCATCTTGTTTATAACTATTGTTATCTGATAAATCGCTTGATGTTACTGGTGTTACATATCCCAATATATGTGAAGCAAGCTCTCCATAAGGATAGGCTACGACTGGCTCACTTACTGTATTTATTCCTGGGAAATTTGAAGACATTTCATTTAATTTTGCGTAAGATGCATTTGATATATTTGTTGCAAGTGTTACTGATTTTGTATTACTATAACCCTCTGATTCAATGGCATATCTTAATGTAATAATTTTTCTAGCATTTTCTAAATTTTCTTCTGTTACTTTATACTTTGATTTGTATTTATTAAATATATCTTCCTCAGACATGTTAGAGTCTATTTTATTTGATTTTTTCCATTTATCTGAATCTGTTCCATCTTTAAATGCATATGGATTAACTTTTATTGGGAATTCATCTATGTATGAGTCGCCATTTGCTTCAAGTGTTTGTGCAAATAATAAAAGACAAGAATTTAAACTCTCAGAATCAATTTTTGTTTTATATATTTCCACATTATATTGTATAGTTGTGGATACTAGCTTTTCTCCACCTGAGGCAAGCACATTTCCTCTTGCTGCTTTTAACGGTGTTTCTCTTGTTAATCTTGTGTTTGATTCTTCCCTATACTCTTGTCCATGTACTATTTGTAAATCAAACAGACGCACTAATAGAACTATACCAATTATATATACAAGTGTAGTTGTTAAATTATATCTAATTTTAGTTCTATTTTTCACTATTTTCTCCTTTTTGTTTGAATACATTTTACGTATTAATGTTTGTTAAGGTTATTAATTATCATAATAGTAATTGCTGTATTTATTTGTAGTATTTAAAAATACCTTGTTTGAAATTCTCTTTCATTGAAATTGTTTTCTAAATAATATCCCAATTTTTGAATTCCTGAATAGAAAATTAATATTAATAAAATATTAAATATGTTTTCTATAATTATATTAAAAATGAAAATTCCTATTTCAATATTTCCGCCATATGCCAATACATTTACTAGATAGATACATATTTCATAAAATGTTGTTGTTATTATTGACATCAAAATTACTGTTATCCTACTGTCTTTTGAAAAATTTTTGTCAAATACTTCTCCTAACATTCCAACAATTGATAAAAAGATTCCTGAAATTCCAATTGCTCTTCCATATAATGCATCAAGTATTATTCCAAATAATAGTCCAAATACTATTCCCATTTTTTTGCCTATAAATAGTCCTATAAATAAAACAAGTAGCACAAATAAATTTGGCATAATCCCAGCAATATTAAACCATGTAAAAAAATTTATTTGCAAGAAATATGTAATTATAAAAACTAATAATATTATTAATATTGTCTTTATTTTATTTTTCAATCGTTATATTTCCTTCCAATCAGATTTATTTTTGTAAAATGGATTTTAGATTTATTTCTATCGTGTATAAAGATTAAGAATTCATACACGTAATATGGTTATATAAAATTATTTGCTTGTTATTACTAAAATTTCGCTTAATGAATTAAAATCTGTTGCAGTTTTTACTGTTGCATATCTATCCATTTCGTTTTTTGTATTTACAACATTGTCAACTGTTCCTATTAAAATTCCTTTTGGATAAATTCCTCCTAGACCTGATGTTACTATTTCATCACCTTGAAGTATAGTTGATTCTGTTGGAATACTTGTTGCTCTTAATTCATTTGTACTAGATATTGTTCCTTTTATAAGCATGCTTTCCTTTGCTGATGAAACATTTGCACTTACTGTACTTGCTGTGTCGACAATTGTTTCAACTTTCGCAGTATTTTTTGTTACAGACAATACTCTTCCAACTAAACCTTGCTCTGATATTACAGGCATATTTGCCTCTATTCCATCATCTGATCCAATATTTATTGTAACTATTTTGTCGTAATTACTATACGTGCGTTCAATGATATAACCTGGAACAGTTGAATAATCAGCATACTTATTCTTTAAATTCAAATATTCCTTAAGAGTATTGTTTTCAGATTTTAATACTTCTAACTCTCTTACTTGTTCTTGTAATTTTGAATTACTGTCCTTTAAACTTTGATTTTCAGATTGTAATGATGATATTTTTGCCAAATCACCTGAATTGCCTGTTATTTTATTTTTTGCATATATAATTCCATTTTGTAAAGGTGTGAAAACTTTTGATACTGTATTTTGTACTGATATTTTATTTTGTCCAATGTTTGACAAAATAACAATAATAATTAAAACTATAATTGTTATTATTGTACCAATTGTTGTAGTTCTATTTTTTGTTTTCATAAAAGCTTCCTTTCCTTTAATTTATTTTAATTAACTTTTATTTTTTAATCATTAAAATCTTTTTTCTGCAGGATTAGATTATCTAAAAATCCTTTGATATTTTGGTAAATCTTCTACAATTTTTCCTGTTCCTATTGCCACACAGTCAAGAGGCGTTTCAGCTATGAATGTTTGAATTGAAGTTTTTTGTGCAATTAGGTTATCCAAATTTTTTATTAATGCTCCACCACCTGTTAAGTAAATTCCATTGTCAATTAAATCAGCTGCAATTTCAGGTGGTACTTCACTCAATACATTTTGAATTGCTTCAATAATTTCTTGAATTGGTTCTTTCATTGCTTCCTCAATTTGATGCGATGTTATTGTCTCATTTTTTGGAAGCCCTGTATCAACATCCATTCCTCTAATCTCTTTTGATTTCTCAGTAACTGAGCTTTCAGCTGATCCAAGTTCAATTTTTAAGCTTTCTGCTGTTGTTTGCCCTATTGAAATTTTTGCATTCTTTTTTAATAATCTTATTATTGCTTCGTCTATTGCATTTCCTGCAACTTTTATTGATTTACCAGCAATAATTTCTCCAAATGATATTACTGCAATTTCAGCAGTTCCACCACCTATGTCGACAACCATTTGCCCCTCTGGTGCTAATACATTAAGTCCAGTACCAATAGCTGATGCTATTGGTTCTTTTACTAAATAAACTTCTTTTGCATTGCTTTGAAAAAATGCCTCTTGTACTGCTTTTTTCTCAACTTCTGTAATTCCTGATGGAATTCCTGCTACAATACGCATCTTACCAAATGTATATTCTCTGTTTATTTTTTTCATAATATTTTTAAGCATCAAACTTGTTGCTGTAAAATCAGCAATTGCACCATTTTTCATTGGACATATAGCTTTGATTTTTTCAGGAGTTCTTCCTAACATTTCCTTTGCTTCATTTCCTGTTGCAAGTATTTCTCCTGAAACTTGATCAATAGCAACAACTGAAGGTTCTCTTAAAACGATACCTTTTCCTTTTAAAGTTACTACTATATTTGCAGTTCCTAAATCAATTCCAATATCTTTTACTGTAAAGTCAAATAAATTCATTTATATTATCCTTGTATTTATATTTAAGTTTTTGGAAAACCTATAAACCTTTAATTCAAATAGTTTAGTACACTTTCATATTTATTATTGCCAATTATTATATGATCTAAAAGTTTGATTCCAATTAAATTGCATGCATCAATCAAGTTTGAAGTTGTTTTAATATCATCTATACTTGGATGCGGATCTCCGCTTGGATGATTATGTATTAATATAAGTTTTGGTTCTTGTAATTTTATGTTTTCTGATATAATGTTATTTATTGTAAAATTCGCATAATTGTTTGAGCCTTTAACTATATCTTTTATTTCTACTACTTCGTTTTTATTATTCAAAACTAAAACTTTTACCATTTCCTGTTTTTCATAATTCATTTCTCTTCCTAATAAATTATATACATCTTGGCCTCTGCTTATTTTTATTTTTGATTTTTTATTTTCATTATTCATTCGTTTTGTTAATTCACACAAAGCCTTTATTTGTATCGATTTAACCTCACCTATTCCTTTAACACTTGACAGTTCTTTTATTGATAGGTTTTGTAAATCACTTAATTTGTGTACTAAATTTAATACTCTAATTGCAATTTGAAGTGAATTTTCATCTTTTGTTCCAGTTTTTATAATAATCGCTAGTAATTCAGAGTCTGATAATTTATCAGCTCCATATAATTTTAATTTTTCATAAGGACGTTCAAGCCTAGGTATTTCCTTAATTGTTAATGACATTCTTAACCTTTCTTGTCCCCATTTTTAGAATTTTCTGTATATAAATATGGCTAAAATTATTCCTAAAATTCCAGCAATATTTATTTTAAATACTAGTCCTAAGGTTAGTTGTAATACTCCTAAGTCAAGTGTTACTGGTGTTGATATTCCAAATGTTTGTCCATAAGACAAAAAGCTTAACCACGAAACTCCCTGTGTTAATTCCCCTATTAAACCACCTATTACTAATCCACATAAAATAAATATTATTAATATGAAAGAATTTTTTTCTTTAATAGCCATTTATTTCCTCCTATTTTTTCTTCTGCTTTTTTTGTGATTTTTTCACGTGAATATTATATATGGGATTGCAAATTTTTTCAAGATATTTTTAAAAATCTATTTCATTTTTAAAAACATTATGATATGATTTGAAAAATACAAAAGACATAAAATTTTAATATACATAATATGGAGTTTTTAATGAAGTTTGAAAAAATAAACGACAATAAACTAAAAATTTTTATAAGTAGTGATGAACTACCTGAATCTGAAACGCTTGATGAACTTATGTCAGATTCTGATATCGCTAGAAACGAATTTCTAGCAATTCTTGATGAGGCATATAATAAGGTCGGTTTTGATACTAATAATTATAAAATCAAAATTGATGCTAAGTCTTCTTATGATGGTGGTTTTGTTTTTACTGTTACAAAAATAGTTAAATTGATTGAAAAAAATAAAAAAGTTAAACCTAAAAAAATCGCTAAAAAAAATTCAACAGATAAAATTGTTGTTTATTCTTTTAATAAAATAGATGATTTCTTCAAACTATGTAAAGATTTCAAAAGAAATAACTTTGTTTCTTTTGAAGAAATTTGTTCTACCTCAGACATTTACAAATATGATAATAAATATTTTTTGATTGTTGAAAATGCTAATCAAAATTCAGACCGTAGTGGCTCTTTTTTCTCAACAATTACCGAATTTGGAAATTTTGTTTCTGAGAGCAAACTATATGCGTTATCTCTAAAGGAACATGGTAGTTTAATTATCAAAAATAACGCCCTTTCAATAGGACAAAAATTTTAAATAACTTAAAAAGGCAAAAATATTTAATAATCTTTAATTTTTTACATCACCGCTTTTACCTATTTATTAAATATTTTTGTTTTATTGATGGAAGGATTAAAAATGGACTTACTAAATGATTTAAATGATATGCAAAGAAAAGCTGTTGAACAAGTAAATGGCCCTTGTTTAGTTATTGCAGGTGCTGGTTCTGGTAAAACAAAAGTTTTAACTTATAAAATTGCTTATTTAATTCAGGACAACAACGTTAAACCTTGGAATATACTTGCAATAACTTTTACTAATAAAGCTGCTAATGAAATGAAAGACAGAGTTCAAGCACTTGTTGGAGATCAAATTTCTGATATTTGGCTTGGAACTTTTCATTCTATTTGTGTTAGAATTTTAAGAAAATTTATTGACAGAATTGGCTATGACTCTTCTTTCATTATTTTTGATACAACAGATCAGAAAACTTTAATTAAAAATTGTTTAAAGGATATGAACATCGATTCAAAATTATTTACTGAAAAAAGTGTTTTAAACGAAATTAGTAATGCTAAAAATGAATTATTATATCCTGCTGAATATAAACAAAAATATGATAAAGATTATAGAAAAAAGGTTATTGGAAATATATATGAAGTTTATCAATCTCGTTTAAAGGAAAATAACGCAATTGATTTTGATGACATTATTAATTTTACAATTAAACTTTTTAAGGAAAATGAAGATATTCTTGATTACTATTCAGATAAATTTCAATTTATTTTAGTTGATGAATATCAAGATACCAATAAAGCACAGTTTAAGCTAATTTCATTACTTGCCAAAAATCATAATAATGTTACAGCTGTTGGTGATAATGATCAATCTATTTATAGTTTTAGAGGGGCTGATATTACTAACATTCTAAACTTTGAAAAAGACTTTCCTGGGACTAGTATCATTAAACTTGAACAAAATTATAGATGTACTGGTAACATTTTAAAAGCTGCTAATTCTGTAATTAAGAATAACAATGCTAAATATGATAAAAAACTTTGGACTGAAAATGATGATGGTGCTCTTCCAAATATTTATTGTGGAAATGATGAATATGATGAGGCTTCATTCATTGTTAGCCAAATTAACAGGTTAAGACGTGAGGAATATTTTAATTATGCTGATTTCGCTATTCTTTATAGGATGAACTCTCAATCAAGAGCGATTGAGGATGTTTTAAGAAGAGAGGATATTCCTTATAAAATTATTGGTGGCTTAAAATTCTACGAGCGTAAAGAAGTTAAGGATACTATAGCTTATTTGAGACTTATTGCAAATCAGTCTGATAACTTGTCTTTTACTAGAATTATTAATGAACCTAAACGTGGAATTGGTAAAACAAGTATGGATAATATCACATCAATCGCATCTGAAAATAACATTTCAATGTATGAAGTAGTTAAAAATGCTGATAAATATATACCTAAAATTTACGATAATACTCGTGATTTTGTTAATGCAATTGAGGAACTTAAAAATGCAGACATGCCAATTGGTGATATAATTACGAATATTCTTAAAAAATCAGGATATATGGGGGCTTTAAAAGCTGAAAATTCTATTGAGGCAGAAGCAAGAATTGAAAATATAGAAGAATTAATTACAGTTGCAAATGAATTTGAAAAAGAATCTGCTGACAAATCTTTAATTGAATTTTTAAATAGCATTTCACTTTCAAGTGATACTGATAATCTTGAAGAATCAGATAATATGGTTACACTTATGACTTTACATTCGGCAAAAGGACTTGAATATCCAGTAATATTTCTTGCTGGTATGGAAGAAGGCATATTCCCTGGATATCAATCAATTGGTGATGAAAATGAAATTGAGGAAGAGAGAAGATTATTTTATGTTGGCATAACAAGAGCAAAGCAATTTTTATTTTTAACATTTGCTAAAAAAAGAACAATATTTGGATCAACAAGCTATAATAAACCATCTCGTTTTGTTAAAGAAATCCCTAAGAATTTACTTGAAGGTTATGACGAAGCAATGCAAAGCAGAGATTCCAATAGTGATGATTTTGAAGATGGTTCATATGATTGGACCTATGGAAATAGGCATTCAAGATTTTCAAATAGTGATTCAAATTATTCACGAAACGGTTCATACTCTGGATATGGAAATTCATTTTCTAATAATAGTTCAGTTAAAGTTTCACATGTTAACCCTGAAAACTATGATAGTAATAGCTCTTATCCATTTAAAAGAACTGCAACTGACTTTTTAAAGAATTTAGAGGCTAAAAAGACTGAAAAAGTTGATATTAGCAAATACAAAATTGGTCAAAATGTATTTCATAAAAAGTTTGGTGAGGGTGTTATTACTAATATTGAGCCTGAGGGTGATGATTATAAGGTTGATATTGAATTTAAAAAATTCGGTCACAAGAGATTGATGGCACAATTTGCTGGACTTGAAATACTTAACTAAAAAACAATGATATTATTTTATAACTTAAAAAGCCAATAAAACTTTCAAGTTTTATTGGCTTTTTATTAGTTGTTTTTATGAAAATCTATGTAAAGTTTTCTTGCAGTTTCTGGGCTATCCTGTCCCTCTTTATTTTTTACTGGTGCAAATTCTTCCTCTCTTTTAACTCTTAAAACTATTATATCGTTTAAACTTTCAAATGCATCAAATAAAAATGCTTCAAATTTATATGCATTTGGTTTGTCTGGAACAATCACTTTTCCGTTTTCATCTATATATGTAGCTTTTTTATGAGCCTTGTGATATGGTAATTTTTCAGTACTTATTTTATCAATAGCATTTACACTGAATAAATTACATAGTATGTGAGATTCAGCATATTTTAATTCACCATCAGCTGTTGTTTCTTCGGCCATTTCTTGGCTTATCTCAGAATATTCAATAACACTAGGTTTTCCATTGTGCTTGCAAAATACTCCAACTTTTTCTGATGGACTTGCTTTTATAATACTTTTTCCAGCTGCCTCAACTCCTCTATCACATGCAAGTCCAATTAAAATTGGATCAACTGGCTTTACTAAAACATTATCAACTCCACCTATGAATACCCACTCAATGTTTCTACTCTTTAGGTCAAATAATACTCCATCCCTACGCATTGATTGAAAAATTCCGCCATGTCCATCTGATGCTTCCTTAATTTTACCATGTTCATCTATTAGAATTTTTCCTTCCTCATTTACCATTGGTAATTTTCCTTGTTTGAAAAAACTAATATATTCTTTTGGATATCCAAAGTAATTATTTTTATTAAAAAATTCCTGTGTTTCGGCGTCATTATCTTCGCTAGTCATTATATACCATGGAATATTAACTCCATATTTATTTTTAGCTTCATTTATAGTGTCTGTTAAAATTTCAAAAATTGATTTGTGTGAATCAAGACCTAAATCAAATGTTCCCTTTGGTCCTTTATGTCCAAGTCTTGTTCCTTGTCCACCTGCCATTGTAACAACAGCAAGCTTTCCACTTTTAATTTTTTCTATTCCAATTTTTTCATATTTTTCATATTCTTCTTTTGATAACTTATACTTATCAACAAAATCAATTGGTTCAACGTTTTCATCAGTAAATTCTACTTTACTTGCAACATTATCCTTATAAATGTCAGAAATTTGTTTAAAATCAATTGTTAAAATTTTGTTTAAGAATTCCTGTTTTTCTGATTCATCACTGATTCTGCTATAAGCACTTAATAATTGTTCTTGGTCGTACTTTTGGCATATTTCAGTTGCCTTTTTTAATTTTTCGTCCATCTTTTTCTCCTTTTTTTGTAATGATAATTTCTGGCTTCAGTCACGATAGACATTTCATGCCAAATAATACTGACCTCTTTATAATATAACAATTATGTTTTTTAGTCAATGCTTTTTACTCATTTACTTAGAAAAAACAGCGTTTTGACTATAACTTTTTTTTAAGATTGTCTTGATAATGAAGCTTATATTTATTTTATAGAATCTCACATAATTTTTCACTTGAAGTGACAAAGCGCTTTGACTATAATTTTTCTTTTAATATTATTTAAATCATAAAGTTTGCATTTGCTTTATGTAATTACTTTTACTTTTTATTTGACACAAAATTTTTTTCAGTGTTTCATATATAAAAAATAGAATTAAATAAGTAAGTAAACTTTACCTTTTTAATTCATTAATAGTGTTGTATATTAAATATTTTTAATTGTTATTACATCTTGTTGTTATGAAT
>Ga0256406_1005154_pt1 | contig 14205 bp, 13 predicted proteins | sample RumenRJG_03DNA_FD_185986 | JGI IMG/M metagenome (GOLD analysis project Ga0256406, IMG submission 185986) | Bovine rumen microbial communities from Lethbridge, Alberta, Canada - RJG_03 | ecosystem: Host-associated > Mammals > Digestive system > Stomach > Rumen | place: Canada: Alberta | collected...
GATCTCTGTCAGAATTTGGCTCTTTCTTTATCAGAGCAAATGACTCCATCCCGATTATCAAGAAGGTAATGGCAAAAGCGAAAGTATTTATGAATGAGTCTGTCTCTGCCATTGATACATTTGGTATCTTCGTATACATAGACAGTCGGACTGATGTCTGGTCGTTGGTGTGCATATTGGTCAAAAATGTCAGGCATCAGTCATCACCTCCCGTAAGATCCATCGGACGCATTGTCTTATCAATTAGCTCGCGTTCTTCATCGGTGAGTCCGAAATAGTCAAATAACTCTTCATCAGACCACTTCTTCCTCATATCCATTACTGGTACGAAACAGAAATTATCCTTTGAGACGTGAACGGATGAATACGTCGTACGAAGCAGATAACGTGCAAACTTTGTGCGGATAAACGAAACGAGGTTCTTTGCCTCTTCTTCAGTGTCAAAGAAACCAATGTTCAAGTATGAGAATGTGTCAACCATTCCAGGGGGGACAATTTGTGGTGTAGAGATTGAACGATATCCATTCTCGGGCTTTATACCAACCTCGCCTCCCTGTGGAACCATGATAGAGATTTTGACTTTATACTTATCAATCAGGTGCTGGTTTTTCTTGACTTTTGCTATTTCAATATAACTACTTCCCTGATCGTTATATCCAACAGTGTGAAGTAGCTTAACATCACCCGGGCGAGGGTCTTTGTGTCCCTTCTCTTTTGAAGGAATACCAATCCGATTTATAAGGGCTACCTGAAGGTCGGTTACACCGCGCGCCCGGTCATCGCACGTGTCGGTGAGCAGTATCCAACGCTTCGACCGGATACAGGAGATCCTTTCACAATCCTACACTATGAGCCCGCCCTGTATATCGACGGCGGGTCTTTCCGCGATGAAGACATTCATGCGGCATTAAAACGACGAGGAATATATCCGGCAAGGTCTAAAGACGGCAAAGAAACCGAGTTTTTTAAGTGTACGCTGGATGATATAAAAGCTGCAATCGTGGCAGTCAAAACCCATTCCGCAAACGAGGAAAACCGTACACAGACATTCGGTATGCGCCCTGAGCAGAAGGAAGCCGTTGAAAAGACCGCCGCATACTTCTTCAACGAGACCATGACGAACCCAAATCATACGGCAAAGTTCCTCTGGAACTGCAAGATGCGGTTTGGAAAGACCTTCGCATCCTATCAGCTTGCCAAGCGGATGAAACTGCACCGTGTATTGGTTCTGACGTTCAAACCGGCGGTTGAGGACTCGTGGGAAGTTGACCTCTTAAGCCATGTGGATTTCGAAGGGTGGCAGTTCTACTCCCGCAAGACACAGGCTGAAAACGGGAAAACTCCGGATGACCTTGACCCCAAGAAGCCGCTTGTCTGCTTCGGCTCTTTTCAGGACTATCTTGGAACAAACGAATCCGGCGGCATCAAGGTAAAGAACGAGTGGGTTCATACGACAAACTGGGATCTCGTTATCTTCGATGAATATCACTTTGGGGCGTGGCGTGAGAACGCAAAGAAACTGTTCGATATGGAAAGCGAAGACGCCTACGATACGCTTGATATTGAGAAGTACAAGAAGGAAGAAGCGGATAACGCTTATAACGAGTCTTTCCTGCCGATTACGACAAAGTATTATTTGTTTTTATCCGGAACTCCATTTCGAGCGCTGAACAACGGAGAATTCGTCGAGGATCAGATATACAGCTGGACATACTCTGATGAACAGAGAGCCAAGGAAGAATGGCCAAAGCTGTCACGATTCCCGTCATACACTCCGATGCCCGGCGCTACAAATCCATATGAATCATTGCCTCGAATGGTTCTAATGACCTACAAAATGCCGGATGAGATTCGCCATATCGCTTATAACAGCGACATGAACGAATTCGACCTCAATGAGTTCTTTAAAGCGAGAGTCGAGGAGAAACATCCGCTGACCGAAGCACGATTTATTCACGAAAGCTCAGTGCAAAAGTGGCTGAATCTTATTCGTGGTGCATTTATGCCGACGACCATCGACGAGCTTAAGGTCGGAAATGGCGATAAGCCTGCAATGCCTTATGCTGACGCTCGTCTGCTGAACATCCTGACTCATACATTCTGGTTCCTGCCGAGTGTTGCGTCCTGTTATGCAATGGCGGAGCTCTTAAGTCGTCCGGTCAATACTTTCTATCATGATTACAAGGTCAATGTCTGTGCCGGAACCAGTGCGGGTATTGGCTTATCAGCGCTTACTCCTGTTCGAGAATCCATGAGCCCGGCGCTGGATACTAAGTCGATCACGCTGTCATGCGGTAAACTAACAACCGGTGTTACAGTGAAACCTTGGACCGGTATCTTCATGCTGAGAAACCTGTCCTCTCCAGAGACTTATTTCCAGGCGGCGTTTCGTGTTCAATCGCCCTGGACAATGACAAAAGATGACCAGACACAGGAAATCATGAAGCGTGAGTGCTACGTATTTGACTTCGCTATTGATCGAGCGCTTCGTCAGATTGCAGATTACAGTTGCAGTCTGGATGTCAACGAGACCAACCCTGAAAAGAAAGTAGCTGATTTCGTAAATTTCCTGCCTGTTCTCGCGTATGACGGCAGCACAATGACCGCTGTATCCGCCGCCGATATTCTCGATATGACGATGGCGGGGACGTCCGCAACGCTTCTTGCAAGGCGCTGGGAGTCCGCTCTTCTCGTGAACGTGGACAATGAGACCCTTCAGCGTATTCTTGACAGCGAAGACGCACTAAAAGCTTTGGAGAATATTGAAGGGTTCCGCGCTCTGAATAAAGACATCGAGACCATCATCAACCGGTCAAATGTCGTAAAGAAGATGAAGCAGAAAGGCGAGGCTCTTACTCCAAAAGAAAAGAAGGAACTGACAGAGGCGGAGAAAGAATACAAATCCAAACGAAAACAGATTCAGGAGAAGCTAATCAAATTTGCCGCACGTATCCCGATCTTCATGTATCTGACTGATTTCCGTGAATACACGTTGAAAGATGTAATCACGCAGTTCGAACCCGCCCTATTCCGAAAGGTCACGGGTCTGACACTGAAGGATTTTGATCTGCTTGTATCTCTTGGCGTTTTCAATGATACACTGATGAATGACGCCGTATATCACTTCAAACGTTATGAAGATGCCTCTTTGGAATACACAGGCATCAATAAACATGCTGATGATGAAAACGTCGGTCTGTTCAGCACGATTATCACCAAAGAAGAATACGAGCATATGGACGAACTGCAGAATGCGTCTATGGCGGCAAAGGCGAGACGCGCTGAAGCAAGAGAAACCGCAGCTATTAGATCGAAGAACGCGCCGGCAAGCACTCCGGCAAAAGATGACAAGCATCTGAAGTTTCCTGGCAAAACAAAAGCATTTGAGAACAATAGCGATTTCGATCGTGATTCTGCCAAAGGTATGGCGGCAGAGAGTTCGGGAATCTATGATCAAATAGACGATCCGACCAATACCGAAAAAGAGCCCATCATCGATCCGGCTACTATTGTAGAAGGGTTAAAGGTACGGCATATCAGATTTGGCACCGGGGTTATCACAAAAATTAGTGATACCGATAATGGAGGTAAATACAAGATAACAGTGGAGTTTGAAGGCGGCGGTGTAAAAATGCTACAGGCGCCTATGGTATTTGAAAACCGTTATCTTACGATCCTCGAAGATTAAGTCCAGAATAGTTACGAATTTCTGCAAAACAATAAGAGACCCCTTTGTTGTATAACATGGAGGTCTCTTTCTTGTTTTTCGTCATCATATGGTCTATCACCAAAACTAAATTGACTGACATCTTTACCTTTTAACTGAAACTATCAAATATCATCCATTAAGTTGACATATCCAAACTTTCAAACGGATTCGTACCGAGGAAGAAAAACTCCGATGCCCAAAATACCACGGAAGCTACCAGCATACCGTAAAGCACCGCGCCCTTCACTTTTTTATGATCGAGTGCCACGATGGTAAAGAGTCCGACGAGCATCGTAACAACCGTAAGCACCATCGGCGCATAGCCGCTGCCCATGGTTGTCTTCGCGTAAGAAGCTGTCAGCGCGCCGAAGAAATCACGCATCGCGAAGAACGGGCCGCCCGTTTCGGAATAGATGCCCGCGTTCGAGCCAAAGCCGATGTTCATCAGCATAAGACCGATGGCAGGTCCGATGCCCAAGCGTACGCCGAGCGGAATCGCTTCCACGATTTTCTCACGAACATTCAGCGCTGAAAGAACGATAAAGACCAGACCTTCCACAAAGATGATAACCAGTGCCGACTGGAAGCTTTGCAGATACGTCATGCCGGTCATGGCGGCAATATTCGCCACGACGATGGCAAAGAACGTGTTCAGACCCATGCCCGGCGCCATCGCGAACGGCTTGTTCGCCAGAAACGCCATACAAAACATACCGATGGCCGACGCGATACAGGTCGCCATGAAGACGCCGTTCCAAAGGTCCATGCCTTCCGCCCCGAAACCTGTCAGCAGGTTCGGATTCAGCGCGATGATGTACGCCATCGTCATGAACGTCGTCAGACCGGCCACGATCTCCGTCCGGACCGTCGTTCCGTTCTCCTTAAGATGAAACCATTTTTCCATTGTTCCCCTCCTGTGATTTCCTGTTAACTGAAACATTTAAAAAAATACCACATTTTGTGGCAATTCTCAAGGTTTTGTACTATATATGCAGAGGAACCACCATCCCAGGGGGGAACCACCACCCCAGGATGGTGGTTCCCCCCTGGGATGGTGGTTCCCCCCTGGGATGGGGGTTCCCCCCCCCCCCGGAGTGCCTTCCCCTAATCCATAAACTCCTTTACATACGCCGGGCGTTCCCTGAAAAAGTCATCAACCTTCTGAATGGCCTTGTCATAGTCCTCTTCGTCATAGGCTTCGTTGCCGAAGCGGTGATATGTCGCGATGACCTGATCCTTGTATTTTTCCTTCCATTCCATGAGAAGGGCATGCACTCTCTCGTACGCAAAGGTCGTATTCATCATGTCTTCTATCGTGGTCGCGTATTCTTCGCGGAAGGTTTCGTTCACGCTTAAATAATCCGGAAGATACATATTCTCTTCCTGCTCCCGGTAGATTTGCAGTGTGTTTTCCGCCGGATCCACGCAGCTGAAATCCAAATCATAGAAAAGATAGCGCCAGCATGTATCTTCGAAGCTCCCGTCGCGTGCCTCAGCGCTTCTCCATGCGGACTGATTGTGCGTCAGGCTGATGTCCATATGATTCAAATACACATGCGCAAAGGAATACTCCATCAGGTTCTTAAGATCGCCATACTCTCCTAGCATTTCATAAAGAGCAGCGTCTCTTAAATCAAGATTTCTGACAAGATAAAGGAAGTCCGAATAGGCGGACATGACTTCTTCTTCCGGCCCGGTCTCGGCATGCATGTTTTTCATGACCCAGAGGTTTTCCTCCGGCACGGAATAATGACCCTCAAAGTAAGGTTCGTCATACGCTTCTTTCAGGTTGTAGATTCCCCAGTATTCCCCGTCCAGAAACACGACGCAGGGAAGAGAATTCTGTGTGCTTGGAACGCGCTCCTTCAACAGGCTATGCAAAAAGGGTTCCAAAAAACCGATTTCATCCGCGAGTCGTCGCAGTCTGATTTTTTTCAGCCGGTATCCGGCAAGATCCGGAATCATGAATCCGTCCCCGGAATCATAAATGTCCCGCGCGAAAAGATTGAACGACTTCTGCTCGGCAGATCTGGTGGATTCTCCCGCAATGCGCATGCCCAGCGTTTTTTCAAAAACGATTTCGTGCCTTTCATCAAACAGCACGGCCTGCACTTCTCTCTCCCACTTCCTGCCGATTCCTCCGGCGTTGGTACTCTCATACCGGTAATGAACCACGCCGTTTTCGTCCGTGAAATCCGAAGGAATCTCCTCATCCGGAAGCCCCACAAAACCACCGAGAATCTTATACTCTTCATACGCCCTGCCCATCGTATAGATGCCCTTTTCAAAATCAAACAGATTCGACGGATCGGTGGTGACGGATAAAACATAGAGATTATCATAGATTTCTTTGGCGGCATAATCCACGAAGTAGGTCGCCATGGTCGGCGTACTGAAGCCGCGAGTCAGCGGATCATATGCCACCGCGCGAAGAACGGTCGCCTTATCTACCGGCTCTTCAGGCGGCGTGTAGGTCACGTACACTTTCTCTTCGGCATAGACATTCGGCTTGCTGCTCACATCGCTTACGGGAATGGGACCGCGGTACTTCTCCGATTCCGGCGTGGGATCGCTTCCGTCCAGTGTGTAGTACACTTCAAGCCCCGGTTCCGCCACAATCGTAACTTCAAAGTCTTCTTCATAGAAGCCGCTTTCCACGGAAAAGACGGGCGATTTCACCTGTCTCACGCCGAGAATCTCAGCCGTCAGGTTGCTCTCCTTCGGTGTCGGCGTCATCGGCGCGAAATGGCCGCCGCCGTTTTCGGTCCTGCCGTAACTGACATTATAGGAAAGTGCCGGCATATTCACCGCGTCTATGATTTTTCCGTTCGCGTCACTCAGGCATATTTTTTCCCCGCGCTTGGAAATGCCGAAGTTTGCAAGTCCCGCTTCCGGCAGGAGATCCTTGTCCGCCCAGACAAGAGCATAGCCGTGCGCGGGAACAACGATTCCCGCAAGCGAAAACTTCTTCGGCTGATTCTCATCATCCGAAAGGTAATACTCCTCCATTGAGACGTCATGCGATGTCGGATTATAGAGCTCGATATAGTCCATGTACTTTTCGTTTTCGGCCATTATGACGGAAAAGTTATTTCCGCATACTTCATTGATCAGAGGGTGTTTTTCTATCCCTCTGAAAGAGAAAGCGATGGCCGCAAGCGCCGCCGCGACCACCCCCAGCAGAATGCAGTTCTTCAGAAATCTGTTTTTCATTCGAATTACTGATGCACCTCGTCTTCCTGTTTGACGATGCTGATGCGCTTCACTTCAGGCATCTTTCCCAGAAACTCGGCCACCGGCCCATTTGCCTTTTCCTGCTTCATCAGTTCCGCGCCGGCACATTCAAAAATCATCTCGCCGTCTCCGGTCGAAGGCGTGCTGTTTTGCACAAGGAGCGAGACTTTTTTCTCCATGAATTCTTCCACGGCATTTCTGACCGCGGTCAAATCACCGGTCGTGTGCACGATGATCAGCGTCCTTTCGCCGTCACGCAAAACACCGAACAGCAACAGGAATAAAAAGATGATGGCAGAGCCGATCAAAGCGATCAGATAGTCGGAAACACCGCAGCAGATGCCGACGGCGATTGCCCAGAAAATATATGCCGTGTCCCTGGGGTCCTTGATGGCCGTTCTGAACCGGACGATGGACAACGCGCCGACCATACCAAGAGACAGCGCGATGTTATTGCCGATAACATTCATCACAAGTGTGGTCACCAGCGTCAGCATTACAAGCGACACATTGAACTTTCTGCTGTAGAGCGCCGCGTGGTGAGACACCTTATAGGACAGATAAATGATGGCGGCAATCAGGCCGGCAATCAGGAAATTCAGAATAATGTCCGAGGTCGAAAGGGTCCCCTGATTCCCCAAAAGCATTTCATAGAGTCGTTCTCTCATCGTGATTCTCCTTTTTTAAAACAACATTCTTCCCATGCAATACTTGCTCGCGGAAACGGGAAGCTCATCCGCGAGGGAGATGCATTCTTTGATGTGCGATAGCATAAATCCGTTGTATTTCACTTCCATCGTAACTTCGGACGGCGCGCAGGCCGGCAGAAACGGGAGTTCTTTTTTGAACAGGTCAAGGTCTGTCGCGCAAGTCCTGATATGTTCATCAAACGTGATTCTGATTTCATTGCAGTCCCCGGCAAAGGCGATGCGGTCATACTCCACAATGACTTTCGGCCGATAAGCAAACTTCACCAGCGTGCCATAGAGTTCTTTCGCAAGCGCTTCCTCTCTTTCCAGAAGAACGCCGTACTCTCCTTGCATCAATTGCCTTGCTTCCTCCTCGGAAAGCGCAATGGCCTGCTTTCTCTGGTAGGTCGTGGATTTTTCCTTTAACTCCAGACGAATGAAGCCGGGCGTCGCCTCGTACGTGCGGATTCGGATCTTTCTGCGATTGGCAAGGCCGTCCAGCTTATCATAAAAGTCCTTATCAAAAGGCGTATCAAAATACAAAGAGCGGATGGTGTAACCCGCCCCGTAATCATGCTCGTCCCTGTCCATAACGGCGGAAAGTTTGGCGATGCGCCTCGCCGCTTCCGCCTCCGTAATCAGGTATTTTTGTTCTACACGTTCAATATCCATTCCTTTTCCCAGATGTTAGTTATGCCTAATTATAGAACAAAATCGTCCATAAGAAAAGAATGGCGCTCGGACGCGCAAGCTTACGAAAGCCCGAACAGAGCGCCAAAAAGATGCACAAAAAGCGCCGCCACCCAGGCGATGCCGCACTGCCAGAGGACGACCGCGATTGCCCATTTGCCGCCGAGTTCTCTCCGCACCGAAGCGACCGCTGCCACGCACGGCGTGTACAGAAGGCTGAATACCAAAATGGTTGCGGCCGTCAGTGATCCGATGGCGCTGCGCACGCCGCCTTCCGCGCCAAACAGCACTTCCAGCACGGAAACCACGCTTTCCTTCGCCATAAAGCCGCTGATGAAAGAAGTCACGATTCTCCAGTCACCGAGCCCCACGGGTTTGAACAACGGCACAAGGATGCCGGCAAGCACCGCCAGGATGCTCTCGTGCGAATCCATGACCGGATTCAGGTGAAAGTCAAAACTCTGCAGGAACCAGACAATAATCGTTGCGATGAGAATGACCGAAAAAGCCCTGTGCAAAAAGTCTTTGGCTTTCTCCCATAAAAGAAAGAGCACGCTTTTCGGAGACGGCAGGCGATAATTCGGCAGTTCCATGACAAACGGCACCGCTTCTCCCTTGAACAGGGTTCTCCGGAATATAAGTGCCATCAGGATGGCCACCAGAATTCCCAGCAGGTAAAGCCCCGTCATAATAAGACCACCCCGTCCCGGGAAAAAGGCCGTACTAAACTCCTTTGAGCGCCGATTTTCCTTGGTATTCCGGGCTTTTCCGGCTTTTCAATGTTCAGTTGTCCTATTCCTTAACCAAGGAAAATGGTGCATTTTCAATCAGCATCCCGCCAGTTAAAGCGCGCTGTTCACTACCTCGAACAACTCCTCTGGCTTATTTTATTTCACCTTTGCGTAAATGTCCATAGTTGTTTTGCTGTTTTCATGTCCTGCAAGGTACTGAACTGTCTTGGGATCAACGCCTGCATAAAGAAGGTTCGTGATGTAAGTGTGCCGTAACAGGTGTGGGGTAACATCAAAATCCAGCGTATATTGGATATTGGGATTGTTCTTCTGTGTCATACCCAGCGTTGGCTCCACTGTGTATTTGATGCTCTGCCCATTCACATACTTATAGTAATTGCGGGGTTTGGTGGACCGGACGACTACATACTGCCACACCCGTTGAAACTGCGATGCAGCTAAAGGCTGTCCTTCGCTGTCCGCAATCACATAGTCTGATCTGGAGACTGCCTTGGCTTCCCGCAGGCAATCAACCAAACACTTGGGGATTGGAATATCTCTTTTTGCCGCCTTAGTCTTTAGCACCGTAGAAACCACGGGCCTGTTATGCTCTGTGCGCCATGCCCGCCTCACCGAGATATAAGGCGTAGACTCGTCCAGAAATACACAGTCCCATTGCAGTGCAAGGATTTCTTCCCGGCGTAGGCCCGAATACAGGCCGAGCATAATAAACAGATAAGGTGGAAGTCCCCGGACCGTATCCAGAAGCACCTCTACCTGCTGGTCTGTCAGTGCATCCTTCTTTTTCGCTGGCTTTCCGCCCTTTCCCGATATTCCTACACAGGGGTTATACTCAAGTATTTGGCTGCGCTCCGCCGAGTAGAAAATACACTTGAGAAGCATATTCACCGTACTGTATAACCCCTCCGATTTATTCGACAGCGGCACAAGTGCCAGTCGAATATCATCAGCCGTCACTTCCTCCATATACATCTCTCCCAAAGGTTTGATGATGTAATTCTTCATGTCGGTGGTATATCCCTTCAATGTAGCCGTAGATACCTTTGCTGATTGCATCAGCAGCCACTTCTCGCAATACTCAGCCACCGTCGGATGCTGCCGGCGAAAGATAATCTCCTCTACCTCGCGCCGCGCCTCTAATTGCTTTTCATACAATTCCTCGCAGGTGGCAGCATACAAGCTCACCTGCTTGCCATCCGCATCCAGAATCCGGGTTCTGTAATATGGGATTCCTTTTCTCATAACAGTTCCGTACTGCGGAACCTCCGTTTTTTTCTTAGCCATCTTTGACCTTCCTTTCTTGATTACGTGCAGTTTCCGTATCTACACTCTCTTTTTATCAGAAAGTCCAAATTTAATCAAAGATACGGCCTATGTAAAACAAAGAGCGAGACATCCTTGCCTCGCTCCTGCTCCATTTCCTATTTTATTGTTTCGCCTTATGCTCGTACAGCATCCCATTGAGCAAATGCATTGCCCATCGTTCTGACCAGCTCATCCGGTCTGTTGTATTTGACCTTTGCGTAGATGTCCATGGTAATTTTGCTGCTTTCATGGCCTGCCAGATATTGAACCGTTTTGGGGTCTACCGATGAATGAATAAGATTCGTGATGTAGGTGTGCCGCAGCTGATGCGGTGTAACCTCGAAGTCCAAGCTGTAAACCACATGGCCGTTGTTTCGGGCCTTTTCTCCAAGCTCCGGGTAAAGCATATACTTCACATATTTTCCGTCCACCAGTTTGCGGGCCATTCTCGGTTTCGCGGTTCGCGTCACAATATACTGCCACAGCCGCTTAAACTGCGTATAAGACAGAGGTTCTCCATCCCGGTTTGCGACCACATACTCCGAAGTCGAATTTGCTTTTGCTTCTTTCAGACATTCTGCCAAGCAGGTCGGAAGGGGGATATTTCTCTCCGCAGCCTTTGTCTTTAATTCGTCGAGAATCACCGGCCTGTTATTTTCAGTATGCCATGCCCGCCGCACTGCTAAGTAAGGGAAGTCTCCATCCAGATAAACCGCATCCCATTTCAAGGCAAGTATTTCTTCACGTCTCAAGCCTGCGTACAGGCCAAGCATAACAAATACATAAGGGGGAAGTCCCTGTACGGTATCCAATAAGCGCGCGGCCTGATCGTCTGTCAGTGCCGCTTTATCTTTCTGCGGAACGCCGCCACCTTTTGTCGTAAGATAAATCGTCGGGTTATCATCAATGATTCGGCTTTCCTTTGCTGCACGAAAAATAGATTTATACAGAATCACGACTGACTTATATACCGATGCGGATTTTTTTGAGACAGGGACAAGCGCAAGCTGAATATCATCCAGGCTAACCTCTCCCATCCGCTTATCTCCCAATTCCGCAATGATGTGCCGCCTGACCTTTGAGGTGTAATCCGTCAAAGTAGTTGCCCGTACATGGACAGACTGCATCAGCAGCCATTTCTCACAGTATTCTGCAACCGTGGGCGATTTCCGATGGAATGTGGCGTTGTTGATCTGCTCCAACGCATTTGTTTCCTTATTATAAAGTTCTTCGGGCGTTCTTGCATAAAGGGCTACGAGCTTCCCATCTGCATCTTCAATCCTTGTTCTGTAATACTCAATACCATTGAGCATCACTGTACCGTATTCTGGAATCATCATTTTTCTTTTTGCCAATTCCGTCACCTCCAAAAAATAATCTCCAGCGCTGTATCTTTGTTTTATCAAACTTCTTCAATTCCAGCAAGGATACGGATTGGCTCATGCTTTGGCGTTCCGGGGCTTGCGGTAAGTTGCGCTCTTTTCCATAGGTTTTGCCCGGTGTGTGCATTTTGCGATATACTCCTGAAGGCCCATATCAGTAAAATATACACAACCGTTCTGCACATACTGAACATAAGAAATCAAGCCGTTGTTACGGGCTGCATCTAAGGTCGTAATACTGATCCCCAAGATTTTGGCAGCTTCTTTTCGTGTAATCAGTTTTTCCATAAATCATATTCCCTCCATTCTGTCAAGGTTGTCATCGTGCTTTCAAAATCACATGAATGCACTGGCAGCCGAAACTGCCAGTGCATGGTATCTAACTTTGAAAAGAAAACTGCATCTGAATACTGAGCTGTTGTTTACAACAAATGGACGCAGCTCTCTTGAATTTTAGTTTTGCTTTCGCCACATTTGCCACGCATCCCTGACGATGGGGACATTCCTGATCTCCGCTGGCGCGGCTGTCATAACTCCGCAGCGTCGTTTTATTCGTGCGCCGCAGGGTTCCGCCTCAAGTCCGTGGGCGGGTGTGAACAAGTATCTTTAAGCCCCCATGGAGTCCTCGCGCCCGAAGTGCCACCTCCGGGTCTCAGGCTGGCGTTGATCGCTGGGAACAGCCTTGTTTATCACCTCCTTGGGCTGTCCATCTTGGCGGCGCGCCTGATTCGCTCGTACATGGGTTATGTACCAGAAATGCCGTCTATTCGATTGTCAAAGTACATCGAAGGGGAGAAACTTGTCCTTCTTATTAACACTGACAAAAAGAGTGAAAAACAGGCGCTTCAAATGAAACTTTATCAAAAATATTTTGCTAACTGTTTCAACCCACGCCGGATGCTGTCACGAACACGGCTCGGATCTACGCCTTCGGCTCTGGCAATCTCATTTACGCTCATCCCCAGATAGTACCGGGCGTAAATTCTCCTTGCCTGTTTCTTCGGCAAAGCCATCACGGCGGAGTAAATCTGCTCGCGCAGCTGCTTTTCCTCCAGAAGCATCTCCGGCGTCTCCAGCTTTCGCAGGACCGCATTTTCAATTCCATTCTCACAGTCCAGGGAGTACTGCGCCTTATAGCGATACATTTTTCGCTCATAGGCTGCTTCAGCTCGCTCGTCAGACTGAAACACCGCTTGTACTTCATCGGTTACTTCCAAAAAGGCATCGGTTTTATAAACATCGGGATACAGATCCCGAAGATTGACTTTCTTCATTATGTACCTCCATTTCGATTCACGGGTGATTAGCGGGTGAATCGAATGGAGGCGGGGAACGGCATCGAGGCCGTTTGGGGACATTCGGCAAAAAACGACAAGCAAAAGCGCCAGTCTCCCATTCCAGGAAACTGGCGCAACAAAAAAGATCATTATTATTCCGGTTTGCGCAGAACGATAATACTGACAGGTTGCCGAACTGCCCCGGAGGGGAAGCTACACTTTTTTTAGCAAGTGAAGATTATGAGAACTGTAAAAGGTTAAAACAAACAAAGCGGCATCCTCCTATATGCCGCTGTAAATAACCTTTCTGTCTACGCAGTATAAAGCGGCAGCTATTCAGCAAGCCGCGTTTTCATTGAACCATTACTCAATTAACAGCTGCTCGCCATTATTGAGAGCTATGGTATAGAACAGAAAGCAAGATTTACTTTAGATTTATACAAGATTTGCACAAGAAATACCTATACTTCGAATTTGTAGCCTATTCCTCGAATGCTTTTAATATGTTCTGATGCAGTTTCCGAACTTTTTAACTTTTTCCGTAAATTACTTATATGGCTTGAAATCGCATTGCGTGAATAAAACGAAAAATCATCATGCCAAACAGAATCCATTATCATTTCATAAGTATAGACTTGCCGTTGATTCATAATTAGCAGCGCAAGAATATCAAACTCTTTTTCGGTCAAATCAATGCATACCCCAGCTATCTCTACAGACCTGTACTTTAAGCAGAAAGACAAGTCTTTCACAGTGATGATTGTTAGCGGTCTTCTTTTATCTTTTGGTATTTTCAAACAATTTCTCATACTATTTTTCTCTGAAAACATTTCTACCATAGGATGATTATAGGTATGTAAATATTGAGCAGCACCAAAATGGACACATGCATACCGCTGTTCCTCCGAATATGAAGGTGGCACAACAATAATTGGTACCGCACGTTTTTGTCTCAAGATATCCAAATCGTCTTGTGGAATCACATCAGAGCAAATAGCTACGCATATATATTCTTTAAAAGACAGCATTGCGGCCGCTTGTTTAACCTGAATTATTCATGAGCCAGATTTCCAACTGAAATCCATGCCACGAATCTATAAATCTGCCCCCTACAGTTTTCAGCAAGCATCACACGTCTACAAAAGGGCGCAAAATCCCTCTAAAACG
>Ga0256406_1005155_pt1 | contig 14204 bp, 13 predicted proteins | sample RumenRJG_03DNA_FD_185986 | JGI IMG/M metagenome (GOLD analysis project Ga0256406, IMG submission 185986) | Bovine rumen microbial communities from Lethbridge, Alberta, Canada - RJG_03 | ecosystem: Host-associated > Mammals > Digestive system > Stomach > Rumen | place: Canada: Alberta | collected...
AGCGTCAGACTGCTGGGCGGCGAAACTCTTCCATTTGAGCAGGCATTCGGCGTTTTGTCCGTGAAACTGCCGGAGAAGCTGCCGACAGCCTATATCAACGCGCTGGCGATTCAGCTCTGATGTTATAAAGAACCGGCGAAAACCCCGCAGCTTGCTGCGGGGTTTTCGCCGGTTCTTTATAACGGCTCTTGAATGTCCGCAGTATACCACATCCTGCCGCACACTGCCGCCTGGGGCCTTACTACCGGAATTTTCGGCTCATGGTGTACATTTAAAAGAGAAGAAGAAATCCCGCAAAATAGCGCAGAACACGGCGCTTTGCGGCATCTGAGAAAGGATATTTTCTATGATAAGAATACTTTTTGTCTGCCATGGCAACATCTGCCGCAGTCCCATGGCAGAATTCATGATGAAAGACCTGGTCCGGAAAGAAAGAATTGCGGATCGGTTCCGGATCGAGTCCGCGGCAACGACATCCGAGGAAATATGGGGCGGAAGAGGAAATCCGGTCTACCCGCCGGCAAAAAGAGAGCTGGCCTCCCACGGTATCGGAACCCCGGATAATGAGCTGGGTGTCTCGGAAAAACGAGCGAGAAAGATGACCCCGGGGGATTACCGGAATTTTGACCTCATTATCGGAATGGATTCAGAGAATCTTTACGACATGAGAGATATTGCGGGCGGTGATCCGGACGGAAAGATTCATCTGCTCCTCGATTTTACGGATCATCCGCGCTCTGTTGCAGATCCATGGTATACCGGGGATTTCGCTGCGACATGGAATGATCTTTCGGATGGGGTCCCTGCTCTTCTTGCATATTGCAGGAAGACGTATTCCATATGACATACCTACAGGACGGAAGATATATCCCATATTTCTGCGCTGCAGAGTTCATTTTGCGGATGAGATCAGCGGAAATACTTCTGATACAGTCCGGTGGCAGCAATTCGCCAGGATCTGGGCGGTGTAGACATTGGGACTCTGGCGTCCTGTCTCATAGCGATAGATTGTCTTTGGGTCAAGGTCGGCGGCCTGTGCAATTTCCTCACGGGATAATCCTGCCTTCTCGCGGTATTTTCTTAGATTGTTGACACGTCCGTTGTTCATTCGATCACTTTCTTGATAACATACAGTCCCGCCGGAAGAGAAAAGCACCGGATCCATATTCATCAGGGGACATGAAAACTGCAGCGCTATGATGACGTACAGACTTTTCCGAAGATCCGGAAGGAGTCTGTTTCGAAATCGATGGGAATGGGATCATATTTCCTGTTCAGCGAGATCAGCGCGGTCCTTTTCTTTGTGTTCTGAAATTTCTTTATATAGGCATTGTCATTCAGCGCAAAAATCCCGATTTCCCCATTTTCCAGAGTATCCTGCCGATGGACAAGTACCGTGTCATGATCGTGGAATTTCGGCTCCATGCTGTCTCCGCTGATCGTGACAGCAAAATCCGCATCTTTGGCCTTCTCTTCATCAACTTCAATGATTCCGTAATAATCGGAATCGAGAAAATTGCCGGTGCCGGCGGAAACCCGTGCATCGTACAGACGGATTTTCTTCATGCGCCGGGCGGGAATTTCTGCCGGTTTCTCTGTCGGGAGGACATCCGGCTCCTTCCTGTAACTGACAGGATGGACGAGAAAGTTGATGTAGGAGAGTACTTTCTGCTTCCCCAGATCATTGAGTATGGCCATTGGGTCTCCGGGATTGTTTCCGAAGAATTCTTCAACACAATCCGGGATATTCAGAATCCGGCACAGGTGCAGAAAAACAGTGACACTGGGTTCAAAACGGTTTTTCTCCCAGCCGGAGATGGTTTTACCGCTGATGTGAATATTCTCTGCAGCAAGTCTGTCAGCAAGCTCTGCCTGTGAAAGGCCTGCCTTCTTTCTGTACGCCGCGATCATTTCGCCGACCGTCCTGTTCATTGATACTTTCAGGCGCGGATACCCGGCAATTCATTGCCGGGAGGAAGCGCCCATCCTCCTCTTCTTCTAATTATCTGTAGATCCGTCTGTTTGACTGATTTGCCTGTGTCAAGCAATACACGGGTGCCATTACAATGAACACCTTTGACAATATAGCTTGCACTTTTCCAACATACGGTATCACCCGGTTGGAATAAATAATGGAGTTTTCTTACACTTACACGTCCGCCAGAACATTTCCGTCCACGCCAGATGCGCTCATTCTTTTCTGTGTGTCTGCTCTCACTGCGGTTGGTTCTGCCGCATGACAGCTGTGCACCGGACTTCTTTTTTCCATCCCTGACATCGATGTATTTCGCATCATAGAACCTTGCCAGAATGCGGTTATTGCGCCTCTTCTTGACAAACAGTACCTCTTTGCAGCGGTGAAGTGGATGAAACTGGCCGATGCAATAGGCATCATTCGCATGTGTTTTGGCGATATGACGTTCCTGCCTGGTGATACCGGTCTTTGCACCGTACTGGATATGGATATCCACATCCGGATGTGTTTTGACCAGCCTCCGGTACATCGCCCATCTGACAGTGCTCATATATGTCGCTGCTGTCAGATTTGTTAATTTGGGCTTAATACCCCATAGCCTGCCGCCAGGCTTGTGATTCTTTGCCGTGTGACACTTCTCACACACCGTGAGCAGATTGCTGATCCTGCCCGACCGGTACGGCGGACTCATCCAGAACCCGATATGATGGGTGTGCAGAATGGCGCCGTCTCTGACGGAACGCCCACAGATCTGGCACGTATAGTGATCTCTGCCAAATACGGCAGCACGTTCTGTCTGATACAGGTATTTCGAGCCATGCTGGTAATCCCTTCCCTTTGGGAGAGGCTTTTCTTCCGCGATCGCCTGCAGGAACTGGGTATCAAACTTGCCCATCTCAAATGTGGCCGTTGTAATCGGCAGCACCCTGCAGAACGATTCGAACAGCCGGATCTGGTTCTCCATGCGGTGACGCAGGGAAGGCGCCATGTCTTTGTTCTTTTTAGAATGGCTGTCGAATCTTGGCTTCCGGTACCGCTTACGGTTTCTTCTTGCTCTGCGGTACCTGCGGCAGTCATTGTGGCGTTCCGTCTCGTCTTTGAGCATATCGTACTGATTGTGCACGAACTCATGCTTTTCAGATTTGATAGATATACCCACATGCCGATATCCCGTATCGCAGGTGTATTCAACAGGCTGTACAGCTCCTTCCTCCCGGTCTGTAAGCCGGATCGTGAACACCGGTTTATAACACTCAATTCCGGCGCGTCCGCTTTTTAAAAGCTTCCGCGCCCGGTACGCATCCGTCGGCATCAGTTTCCTGCCGGTGCGTGATAAAACAGCAACACTCTGCATCACCGCTGATGCCTCCTTCCTGCCTGAATCAAAAAAACTTACGTTTCCCGCAGTCGCAGAGACCTGCGGATTCTCGTACTTACGGATTACTCCGCAGCCACGGTGGTCCACATCGCCAATGTTATCCGTGGGTTGAAAACAGCTGCCGCACGCCTCCTGCCCTCAGAGGTTTTTAACGACAGTTCCCAGTTGGTCCGGACTTGTGGAGTATCCGGACGCGGCTCACAGTAACGTAGTGCACGAAGCACTCAGGCTAATCAACCAAGCCTGTACAATCGTCAAAACCTGACGGTTTTACAAGCCTGCGACTTTAGTCGCGGGTAGTTGACATACACCTCTACACCTCAAATTTCCCGAATCTTTAAAGAAACAGCCCTGTCAGATGCCGTCTTCTGATTGTTATCAGAAGCTTGTTATCACAATACCACGGCCTTCTCCTGTGATCAATACCAAAATCTCTAAAAAAGAGAATAAACAACAAAAATAGTGCAAATATGTCCATTTAAATCTTGAAAAGCAAGACTTATACTCAGCATACAGAGATTCGCCCCTGAAGCCGGGGCGGAAGGCAGGGAGGCGTTTTCGTCTCCTGATTCTGATTTGGAAGAAAGAAGCGTGCAGCGGACAGGAGTCATCCGCGGTCGGGAAGGAGAGCGGGAAGATGAAGGATCGGGTCATTCTGCATGTGGACTGCAACTGTTTCTACGCATCGGTGGAAATGCTGTATCATCCGGAATACAGCGGGCTTCCGCTTGCGGTCGGCGGCGATGAGGAAAAGCGGCATGGAATTGTCCTGACGGCCAACTATATTGCCAAGCGAAGAGGTGTCAAAACCGGCATGGCCCTGTGGGAGGCGAAGCAGAGCTGTCCGGATGTCATCTTTGTTCCGCCCAGAATGTACCTCTATATCCGGTTTTCACAGATGGCCCGGGAGATATACCGTGAATACTCGGACAAGGTGGAGAGCTTTGGACTTGATGAGTGCTGGATTGATCTTACGGACAGCTGCTCGATCGTGGGAGACGGAACACGGAATCTGTCGAATGGTTTTCGCGTCGCGCAGGAAATCAGTCAGAGAATCAAGAAGGAGCTGGGAATTACCGTCAGTGTGGGTGTCTCGTGGAACAAGATTTATGCCAAGCTCGGGAGTGATTACAAGAAGCCGGATGCCATCACGGTTTTTGACTGGGATAATTGCAGGGATCTGATTTATCCTTTGCCGGTTTCCGATCTTCTGTATATAGGTCCGCATACGACTTACAAGCTGCACAAGTACGGCATTACAACCATTGGTGAGCTGGCAGGGACCGACCCGGAGCTTCTGCATGACTGGTTCGGAAAAATCGGGTACATGCTTTCTGTTTTCGCGCGCGGTGAAGATGAGACGCCGGTGAGCGTGACGGGCACGGAAATTCCGATTAAAAGCGTTGGCAACAGCACGACGACACCGCGGGATCTTGCGAACGACACAGACGTGCGTCTGGTGCTGTATCTGCTCTCAGAAAGTGTATCGGAGCGTCTCCGCGAGAATCACTTCGAGGGGTGGGTTGTCGAAGTGAGTGTGCGCGATACCGACCTGTTTTATTTTCATCAGCAGAAGAAGCTGAAGGCACCGACGAACATTTCTTCGGAAATCGAAGAGGCGGCGTTCTCAATCTTCAAAAGACTGTATCACTGGCATAAACCGATCAGGAGCATCGGCGTCCGGGTCGCGGACCTGCAGGAAGAAGGACTCCCGCGTCAGCTCGATCTTTTTACGGATGAGAGGCGCAGAGAGTGTCTGCACCGCGCGGACTGCATGGTGACGCTTGTCCGGCAGCGCTTCGGATACTCCGCGATTCATCGGGGGATTATGGAGGAAGATCCATATCTGGCTTCGCTCAATGCGACGGCGGACGATCACATGATTCATCCGCATTCGTATCTTGAGAACGGAAACCGGACCGGATGTGAGAAAGCAGCACATGCTTCCGTGTACTGAACGGCAGCCGGATTTGCGAAAGCGGCATATTCCTCCGAGCATTAAGAAACATACTGATCTGGAAGAAGGTTTTTTCGATGGGTGTCTATGATTATCATCATGATTCGGGAAAATCGGACCGGCCGAATCTTCTGCATCAAAATGAGCAGGAATCGGAGTCCGTCAACCCGTACAAGGCATATGTGGAGGTGGTTGCAGACTTTTCGCCAGACGGAAAGATGGTTCCGATGCGGATTGTCTGGGAGGATGGGAGAAAGTACGACATTGACCGGGTTCTGCGCATAGACCGGCGCGCGAGTCTCAAGGCGGGCGGTGCCGGCATCCGCTATGTGTGCCGGGTGATGGGAAAGCAGGTGGAACTTTATTATGAGGAAAATGGGCTTTGGTTTGTGACACGCAGGACGCCTCTGTATTCCGGCGGCAGGGCAGGAGAAATGACATAGTTTTTTAAAAAACGATTTTCGTATGAAAAGCCGCAGGATGCGGCTCCGGATGCGGGAGTTGAACAGGGCCGGACAGGGCATGCAGATTTTTCCTGTGGACGAAGCGCAAAACGGATGATACTATATCGGCGGAAAGGACACGCATACAGCGTGCAGGGTGAGAAATGATTATTCGGTAATTTGATTGAACAGCGCTGCAGTTTTTGTTTTGCAGGGAAGACCGCGGAGAGACTGCGGCCGTCTTTGTGCGCAGATCAGATTATCGGGTCATTGGATATCATCCCATTGCCAGGTTCTTTGTGAAATTTTTCCGGGGCCGCGGAGTTCTCGCGGCGGTTCCTCTGGATTGTCCGAGTCTGTTTTTGCGCAAGCAAAGGCAGGCTTTTTTCGTCTCCTGGATTGGAATCTTCCCGGAAGGAGGCGTGTCTTGTCACAGATTCTTGTCAAAAATCTGTTATTTACCTATGAAGGAGCGAGTGCTCCTGTTTTTGAAAATGTGTCTTTCTCCATCGACACCCGCTGGAAACTCGGGTTCATCGGAAGGAACGGTAAGGGGAAGACTACCTTCCTGAAGCTGCTGATGAGGCAGTATCCCTTTCAGGGAAGCATTGAGGCAAGCGTCTTTTTCGATTATTTCCCCTATTTCGTATCGAAGGAAGATGAGAAGAGCACGGCGGAAGAACTGATCAGCAAATGGAAGCCGGAAACGGAGGACTGGCAGGTGATGCGCGAGATGCCGGATCTCTCGCTGGATCCGGAGCTTTTGTACCGGCCGTTCGGGACACTCAGTTTTGGCGAGCGCACGAAGCTGATGCTGGCGGTCTTGTTCTCGGGGGAGAATGAATTCCTGCTGATTGACGAGCCGACCAATCATCTCGACAGCAGTGCCCGGGAGATCGTCAAAACGTATCTTTCCGGAAAGAAAGGGTTCATTCTGGTTTCGCATGACCGGGATCTTCTCGATGCCTGCACGGACCATGTGCTGGTACTAAACCGGGAGACCATCGAGGTGCAGGCGGGGAATTTCTCGAGCTGGTGGGAAAACAAGCAGCGCGCGGATTCGTTCGCAGAGGCGGAGAATGAGAAGCACAGAAAGGAAATCCGCCGGCTGAAGCAGGCCGCAGACCGCGCGTCGCGCTGGGCGGACAAAAACGAGAATACGAAAATCGGCTTTGATCCGGTGAAGGAACATGACCGTTCCATCTCCACACGGGCGTATATCGGTGCGAAGACGAAGAAGATGGAGTCGCGCGTCAAAACGTATGAGGAGCGGATGGACCGGAGCATCGAGGAGAAGAAAGGCCTTTTGAAGGATATCGAGGAGACCGCCGATCTGAAGATAACGCCGCTCCGATATTACAAGGAGCGGCTGATCGGGTGCCGGGATCTTTCTCTTCGGTACAAAGATGCGGCCAGGCCGGTTTTTACACATCTATCGTTTGAGCTGATGCAGGGCGATCGTATATTTATTTCCGGTGCAAACGGCTGCGGCAAGTCAAGCCTGATCCGGGCAGTTCTTTCAAGATGCGCGAATCCGCCGAAGGGAATGAAGACGGAGAATCTTGATTTTGAGCTGGAGGGGGACCTTTCCGTTGGAGGAAACCTGGCGGTTTCTTACATCAGCCAGGATACTTCGGGGCTTCGCGGAACGCTCCGGAATTATGCAGAACGGTGCGGTCTGGATTACAGCCTGTTTCTGACTACGCTTCGGCAGCTCGATTTCGACCGCGCGGTATTCGATGGGAGAATGGAAGAATATTCGGAGGGGCAGAAGAAAAAAGTGCTGGCTGCGGCAAGCCTTCTGACGCCGGCGCATCTGTATATCTGGGATGAACCGATGAACTACATAGATGTGTTTACGCGGATGCAGATAGAGAAAGTCATTCTCGCCTATCAGCCGACCATGCTTCTTGTGGAGCATGATGTGCGTTTCCGCGAAGAGATTGCGACGAAGGTCATAGGGCTGTGATAAAATCGAATTGCAGATATTCTGCGGGGGGATTTTTCAAGGAAAGCAGAGGTACTTATTATTTATGGCGGAATTTGATTCAAAACATGCGGTTATTTGTCCGGAAGGCGTCTTCATCATAGGAACATACGATGAAAACGGCGTTCCGAACGCGATGAATGCTGCGTGGGGTCAGCAGAGCGATTACGAGGAGATCACCTTTTTCCTTGGAAAGCACAAGACAACAGAAAACCTGAAGAAGACCGGAGCTTTTACGGTGGCGTATGCGACCGTCGGCACACTCGAGATCTCCGATTATTTCGGCGTTGAGACCGGTGCTCACGTGAACAAGATTGAGAAGGCAGGGTGCCATGTTCACAAGGCACCGCATGTCAATGCGCCGATCATCGAGGAATATCCGGTATCGCTGGAGTGCAGAGTGAAATCCTTTGACGATTCCACAGGTATTCTCACGGGAACGATTGTCGCGATGCAGGCGGATGATTCGGTTCTGACGGACGGAAAGGTTGATCTCGGCAAACTTCGTCCGATTATGTATGACGCTTCGTTCCTTGCGTACCGCACCATCGGGCCGGTCGTAGGGCAGGCATTCCATGACGGAATGGAAATCAAGAACAGATAAACCGGAAGCGGCAGATTACAGAACAGGTGCGCAGTGATATGTGCTGCAGATTTTATGTTGACGATGACCTCCCGGAGGAGGCAGCAGGAGAATTGGGGATCGATTTCCTGCCGGGCAAAAACTGGAAGAAGGGTGCGCGTGATATACAGGTGACGGACCCTTCTCCTGCAGTTTGCTCCAATATTGGCGGGGAGAAGCTCTTCTTTGATGAAATGCGGTTCGGTTTTCCGAATCCGTATCATAAGGGCGTTATCGTCAACGCGCGGCAGGAGTCAGTTACGGAGAAGCCGATGTTCCGGGAAAGCTTTGAGACAAGGAGATGTCTTATCCCGGCGAGGGCATTCTACGAGTGGGACAGGGAAAAGCAGAAGGTCAGGTTCACGCGCGAAGACGGCGGAATTATTTATCTGGCGGGCTGTTTCGAGAGGACGGAGAAAGGACTTTATTTTGTCATTCTGACGACGGCCCCGAATGTCTGTATGCAGGGAATTCACGACCGCATGCCGCTGATGGTGGAAAGAAATGAAGCGCGGGATTTCATTCTGGACGGACAGGCGGCCGATGAACTGAGGAAAAAGCCGATGCCGGAACTCATACCGCACCGGCCCTTCGAACAGATGAGTTTTCATTTTTGAGCTTTCATTTTTACGGAGCAGCGCACACAGGGAACGTCTGCGGAGCGGCTGCCCGGAAGCTGTGGGGAAACAGAAAAACAATATTGGAGGGATATGATTATGGCACTGGTCAAAGGAATTGCCCATACGGCGTTCAATGTAAAGGACATGGAGAAGTCCGTAAAGTTCTATGAGGATGTCTTTGGATTTACGAAGGCATTCGAGATGAATAATCCCGAGGATAATTCTCCCTGGATTGTTTATATGCACGCGGGAAGGGATCAGTTTCTCGAGCTTTTTTACGGTGGAGTGAACAAGGTGGAGCATCATGAGGGAGATATCGGATTTTCCCATATCTGCCTCGAAGTGGAAGATATCCATGCGGCCGCAAAGGCAGTGACGGATCACGGTGCGCCGCTGGATGTTCCGGTTCAGTTCGGTCTCGACAACAACTGGCAGTGCTGGACACATGATCCGGACGGAAACCGCATCGAACTCATGCAGATGGGAGAAGATTCCCTGCAGAACAATTTCATTAAAAGTCTGAAATAGCAGCAAATAGCAGCGGAAAGCAAAATGGCATAAAACGAAATATAGGAATGCCGGATGACAGAATAATATTACAGCAGGGTCCTGCGGGGGAATGACATGAACATGCACTTCATCAGAGAAAGAATCGGAAGGATGCTTTCTTATCTTGAGCAGCAGATTTACCTGGAGAGTACACCGATAGACGGTGTCCGTTTTTCTGAGCTTTCAGAGGCGGATATTTCGGATGCCGCGCCGGATCCTTCCGGATGGGAGCCATATGACGGAAGAGAAATCCACAGCGGTGTTCCGGGAAGCAATTCCGGAGGAAAGAGGCGCTATTTCGGATTTGCCTTTACGGCCGCTGTGCCGGAGCGTTTTGACGGAAAGTGCGTCGTCCTGCGCGTTCAGACAGCCTACGGCCGGCAGTGGGATGCGTCGAATCCGCAGCTCCGTGTGTTCGTAGACGGTGTCCTGCGGCAGGGGTTTGACGAAAATCACAGAGAAATTGTTTTGTCGGAGTGCGCACATGCGGGTGAAGCATATTCGGTCATTCTGACGGCTTATACGGGCGTTGCGGATTTCAGCATGATGCTGGAGCCACAGCTTTCTGTGCTCGACAGGCAGAGCGAGAAGTATTATTACGACCTGAAGGTTCCGTATGAGACTGCCCGGCTGCTCGACGAACAGTCGCAGGAATATATCGAAACAATCCAGGCAATTAACGACTCGCTGAATCTGCTTGATATGCGTGAGGAAGGCTCGGAGGCGTATCGGGAAAGTCTGTCGAAGGCGGATGACTGGTTTGTCAGGAATTTCTACCTGAAATACTGTGACCGCGGGAAGAAGCCGGTCGTTTACTGCATCGGGCATACGCATATCGATGTGGCGTGGCTGTGGCCTCTTTCGATGACACGCGACAAGGCTGTGCGCAGTTTTGCCACGGTGCTCGAGCTGATGAAGCGGTATCCGGAATATAAGTTCATGTCGAGTTCACCGCAGCTTTACCAGTATGTAAAGGAGCTTGCGCCGAGTGTCTATAAAGGCATAAAACAGCGCGTCGCGGAGGGCCGGTGGGAGCCGGAGGGCGCGATGTGGCTCGAGGCGGACTGCAATATTTCCTCAGGCGAAGCGTTAAGCCGTCAGATTCTCTATGGAAAGAGATTCTTCCGCCGTGAGTTCGGAAAGGACAGCGAGATTCTGTGGCTCCCGGATGTTTTCGGTTATTCGGCTGCACTTCCGCAGATTATGAAGCTGACGGGCGTGCGGTATTTCATGACCACGAAGATCTCGTGGAATGAGACGAACATGGTGCCGTATGACACGTTCGAGTGGGAAGGAATTGACGGGACGAGGAGGCTTACACACTTCATCCCGACAAGAGATTACAAGAAGGCCGCGGTCGAGGGCGGATTCGAGACCGAGCATTTCACGACGTACAATGGGTTCCTCTCACCGATTCAGATGAAGGGTGCATGGGCGCGTTACAACAACAAGGACCTGAATGAGGAGGTCCTGTGCAGCTTTGGCTACGGCGACGGAGGCGGCGGCCCGACAGAGGAGATGCTCGAAAACGAGCGGCGCATGGCCGAGGGCATTCCGGGACTTCCGCGCACGCAGATGGCGACGGCGGGAGAGTTTTTCCACACGCTCGAGAAGAACGTGACGGAATCGAAGTATCTGCCGGTCTGGAAGGGGGAACTGTATCTTGAGTACCATCGCGGAACATATACGACGATGGCGCGCAATAAGAAGTACAACCGGAAGAGTGAGCTTGCACTCGAAAACGAGGAGACGTTTGCAGTGCTCGACGGGCTTTGCACCGGAGAGACTTATCCGAAGCAGAAACTGGATGCAGAGTGGATTGTCCTGATGCGGAACCAGTTCCACGACATTCTGCCCGGTTCTTCGATCTATGAGGTTTACGAGGAATCAAAGCAGGAATATGAGAAGCTGCTGGCAGAAAACAGGACGCTGCAGGAGAAGTCGCTCGCGGACGTTGCAGAGGGAGTAAGAGCGGCGGCAGGATCGCTCGTCGTCTTCAATCCGAATTCGGGGACGGTCCCATCGGTTGTGACATTCAGGGCTCCGGAGGGAAGAAAGGTAAGAAGTGTCCTCGATGGCGGAAGAGAACAGTGCGTGCAGGAGACAGAAGAGGGATATATTTTCTGCGCGAAGGATGTTCCGTCCAAGGGATATAAGACATTCGAAGTACGGTATGCGGAAGAGGGCGCCGCAGAGACGGAAGGCGCTGTATCTGCCGAAGAAGGCGGAAGACTCCGTGCATCTGCATCGGAGATGGAGAACCGCTGGTTCCGGATTTCCTTCAACGAAAAGATGCAGTTTGAGAACATCTATGACAAGCGGGCAGGGCGGTATCTGTTCCCGGAGGGGGTACCCGGCAATGTTATCATGAGCTATGAGGACCGGCCGCACAACTACGACGCATGGGACATCAATAATTATTATACGGAGAAATCGTGGGAAGTAGACGATGTGACGGATGCAAGGGCCGTTGAGAACGGCCCGGTCCGCGCGACGGTCCGCATCGAGCGGCGTTATCTTGAATCTGTCCTTGTGCAGTATATCTCGATCTATGCAGACATCGACCGGATTGACATCCGCAATGAGATCGACTGGAAACAGCATCTCATCATGCTCAAGGATCATTTCCCGGTGGATGTTCATGCGAACGAGGCGACATTCGACATCCAGTACGGCAATGTCGTCCGGAACACGACGGACAATACGTCCTGGGACTGGCCCAAATTCGAGGTCTGCCATCACAAGTGGCTTGATGTCGCAGAGGATGATTTCGGTTTAAGCGTACTCAATGACTGCAAGTACGGCGTTTCGGTGCGGGGCACGGATATCGGTCTTACCATGCTGAAGTCTTCGCTGGAGCCGAACCCGATGGCGGATAAAGAGCACCATACGTTCACATACTCACTGTATCCGCATACCGGAACCTGGAAGAGTGCCGGGACGGCGAAGAGAGCATATGATCTGAACAATCCGCTGCAGGCAGTCCTCAAGGAAAAGGACGGCGGAACACTTCCGCAGGAAAGATCGCTGGTACGGGTTTTTGCTGTAGGCGCAAATGCGTGTGCCGCAGAAGATGCGGGTGGTAAGGACCGTGCGGCGGACAAAGCCGCAGGAGAGAAGGCGGGACTGCGCGATGCAGAGAATATCTGCATCGAATCCGTGAAGAAAGCAGAGGATTCGGATGCGGTCATCGTGCGTATGTATGAGTATTTCAACCGCCGCACGAAGGCTGTTCTCCGGACAGGATTCCCGCTGAAAAGTGCGTCTGTCTGCAATATCATGGAAGAGGACGATACGCCGGCAGAGGTGAACGGCGATGAAGTTTTCTTTGAAATGCGTCCTTATGAGATCAAAACGTTAAAACTGGAATTCTGAGGAGTGGAAATCACGGCGCAAGTAAGCAGACTCGGATCGGCAGCGGATTACCGGGGCTGATGGTCGGGGCTTAAGAATGCCGGTCAGAAATTTCGGTCATTCAGAAAGGGTTATTATCCGTGCAGAGTGTATCAGAAGCGGCCGTCGGAGCCGTCATTATTGCAAACATCATAGATTTTGCGGCATCGATGGTGCAGATCTATTCGGGCGTTGTCAAAGAGAAGAAGAAAATACTTTTCTGGCAGACGCTGCAGCTGGGGATGCAGACGCTGTCTATGATGCTGCTCGGAGCTTTTACAGGAGCTGTGAGCAATGTCGTTTCGGTTGTACGGAATGTTCTCTGTTATAAAGACCGGATGAACTGGCCGGTGAAATTTGTCCTGATCGGGATCCAGCTTGTTCTGACAGTTATTTTCGGCAACGGGACGTTCGTGAGCTGGCTTCCGTTCATTGTGTGCACCTTTTATATCCTGTTCATGGATGAGAAGGATGAGGTCCGCTTCAAGTTCCTGGTGACACTGACGTTTATTCCGTGGGTGTTTTATTTCTTCGTTTACAAGTCCTACACAGGCGCGTTCTTTGCGGCGGCAACGATCGTGACGAACTGCATTTCGCTGTATCAGATGGTAAAAAAGAGAAAGGAAGAGAAAGCAGAACAGGGACTCTGACTGGCCTGCGGCAAAAGGGGGAAACCATGAATTTCACAGCCGGCATGACATACATTCTGAAAAACAGCGGGTCAAAGGAATATCAGCATCCGAAGAAAATCCGGAAAGAGTTCCGTCTTATGAAGGAAAAACTTGCCGTTAATTCGGTGACGATTGTGCTGCAGGCTCTCATGGCAAATCCGCATGTTGAGGAAATTGACTGGCACAGCAGCGCGACGCCGACGGATGATGAGCTGAATACGGTCATCCGTGCGGCACAGGATGAAGGCCTCAGTATCATCCTGAAACCGATGGTGAACTGCAGGAATGGAACATGGCGCGGATATATCAGCTTCATTGATCCGCCGGTGGAACCGGAGCCGAAGTGGAGCGGATGGTTCCGGAATTATACGGAATACATGCTGCATTATGCGGACATCGCAGAGATGACGGGATGCGAGATGCTCCTACTCGGCTGTGAATTCGTGCTCGCACAGGGACAGGAGCAGTATTGGAGAAAACTGGTCTTAGATAATATGAAGTGACCTCACATTTGTAGCAACGTGGATTCGCCACTATACTATGGGTGTTAGTCAACATAGCAGGATGGTTTACCACATACAAAAGGAGGTCACCAATGAATAGAATAGT
>Ga0256406_1005160_pt1 | contig 14190 bp, 8 predicted proteins | sample RumenRJG_03DNA_FD_185986 | JGI IMG/M metagenome (GOLD analysis project Ga0256406, IMG submission 185986) | Bovine rumen microbial communities from Lethbridge, Alberta, Canada - RJG_03 | ecosystem: Host-associated > Mammals > Digestive system > Stomach > Rumen | place: Canada: Alberta | collected...
CAAAGATTCAGTGGCGATAGCTGTGAGGATACACCCGTACCCATGCCGAACACGGTAGTTAAGCTCACAAACGCCGAAAGTACTTGGCTGGAAGCGGCCCGGGAGGATAGGAAGCTGCTGATTAACTAGAAAAAGCACTAATGAGAAATCGTTAGTGCTTTTTTGCTGTGTGCGACATTTGAGATGATGGGCTTTTGTGAAGGATTCGGCGGGAAGCTGTATTCCCGAAGGTTGACGCCCTGCGGGCGAGGGTTGATGGCGCCGCCGGGCCTTTCGGCCCTGGGCGCCAAGGGTTCTGTCCGGGACCGGCTGACGCCTCCCGGACGGGTTGAGGGCTCCGCCCTCGGGAGGTATATAGTACCGCTGCGCTGGCGAGGTACGGCGCCCTATGGGGCGCCAGTTTTGTATTAAACCTTTACAACCGGGCTTTTGCCCGAGGAAAACAGGCCAACCGCCCTGGCGGGCGAGGAAATGCATTCCCCCTTTGGTGGCTGGCGCCACCACCTTGCCCCCTCTTCGAGGGGGCACTATGGATGCTTAGCAATGGAGCCATGTCTCTGCAGGAAAGCATAGAGTGATTTATTCTGTCCCCCGGATGGGGGAAAGTCCGGCGCAGCCGGATAAGGGGGAGCCGCGCAGCGGCTAATCACCAGAATGCCAATCAAGCCCTATGACACCGAAAGTAAATCCCGTAACGTTCTTGCGTCCCCTTTAGGGGAAGAGGGCCACGAAGTGGCGAAGGGTGTGCAAGCGAACTGGATTCATAGGGGAGCCCTGCGACCCGCGAATCCAGTGAGACGCCATCCAGCGAAGTCGGTGTGGACGGTGGTAAGAATGATTATGATACTCTTATTCTATGTCTTATCGCCCTTCGCTCAGGGGGCCGCCGATTGGCGGTCAGGACCGCGATGGAGCATCCTATCGGTGCTCTGCCCCGTACACCCTTTCCCGCTTCGCGGGACTTCCCCTCAAGGGGAAACGAGAGATATGAGGGAAAAACAGCGAGTCATATACTTCACGTACCATTTCGGCGTTTTCCCCCTTTGGTGGCTGGCGCCACCACCTTGCCCGGTGGGAAGCATGTCACTGGATTCGCGGGTCGCCTACAGCTCCCCTATGAATCCAGTTCCTTTGCCACCCCCGCAGTTCGGTGGGGCGGCAAAAGGAAAGCGCCTTAATGGGCAGGCTAGGCGCCTTACTTCGCCCCACTTGGAGGTCCTATGCAGGACCTCCACAGGGGCACTATAACTCGTGCTTACTGTAGGGCGAGGAAATGCACCCCTTTTGGTGGCTGGCGCCACCACCTTCCCCCCGGCGGGGGGACTTTATTCTTCGCTATGCGTTAGTTTTATTCTGCCCCCCGCTTGCGGGGGAAGTTCGGCGCAGCCGGATAAGGGGTGTATCTGCCGAAGGCAGATAATTCAGCAGAATGGTTATTTTGTCATATGACACTGAAAGTAAATCCCGTAACGCTGACTTCATACTCATCGCCCGTAAGGGCGATACCACAACCCTCGGCCTGAAGGCCGTCAAACTTAAGAACCCTTGGGCCGAAGGCCCATCCATCTTGAGAACCTTTCCCTTCACAACCCTTCTACACAACCTGCCGCCGACAGGCGGCCACAACCCTCGGGGCGAAGCCCCGTCAACCCTCACACCGAAGGCTTGTCCAAAGTCATTATTCTTTCAGCACGCAGCCGAAGGCGTGTTTTTTTCCATCTTTTCCGTCTTCCACGTAGACGCCCTGGACTTCCGGGGGGAAGCCGGGGAGGGCGTTGATGCTGTCTACTAGGTCCATGAAGTAATGGATGGCGGTTTTGGTCCACCGTTCTCCGGGGTGGATGCAGAGGATGCCGGGGGGATAGGGGAGGGCGCCTTCGAGGGCGATGCGGCCTTCTGCGTCTTTCAGGTCTATGAGTTCTCCGTTTCCACGGAAGTATTCTCCTTCTGCATCTCTGGGGCTCATGGCGTAGGGAGGCAGGTGGTTTTGGTCGAAGAGCTGCTGCTGCAGGGCGGCCACGTTTCTTTCTTTGTAGAAATTGTGCATTTCCTGGCAGAGTTTCCTGATGGTATAGCCTTTGTAGTATGTTTCATAGGCGTCGTATACCTGGGGCAGTACTTTTTCCATGGGGGCGTCCTGGTCTATGAAGGTTTCGAACTGCACCAGTTTCTCTACGAGGCGGTGCAGTTTTTCTTCTGTTTCTGCAGGGGTCAGGAGGAAGAGGATGTCGTTGAGGTCGCATTTTTCCGGAATGATTTTGTTTTCCCGGAGGTATTCGGCCACAATGGTGCCGGGGATGCCGAAGTCTTCGTAGGTACCGGTGGGGATATCAATGCCCGGGGTGATGAGCATGAGTTTCATGGGATCCAGGAAGTACTGGTTTTCTCCGTATCCTTTGAATCCGTGCCAGCCGGCTTTGGGGCTGAAGGCCCAGAAGCGGCGGTCGGCTGCAATCTGGGCGGTGTCTGCATTTTCCCATTTCCTGTTTCCCACGATGTCCGGAAGGAAGGGTTTCAGGTAGTGGCACTTTTTTATGATTTCCTTTCGAAGTTCGATACCCAGGATGAGGGCGTCTTTCCACAGTTTCTTTCCCCCTTCTCCTTCGTGAATCCGGGCGTTCATGTCCAGGGCAGCGAAGAGCTGGTAGAAGGGGGAGGTGGAGGCGTGCATCATGTAGGCGTTGTTCATTCTTTTGTGGGGCACGTAGCGCTGCTGGCCCCGGATGTGGGCGTCTTTTTTATGTATCTGGGAGGTCATGGAGAAACCGGCCTGCTGTTTGTGGACGGACTGGGTGACGAAGATGCCGGGGTCGTCGGGGCCCAGTTCCAGCAGCAGGGGGGAGGCGTCTTTCATCATGGGGATGAACTGTTCGTATCCTACCCAGGCGGAATCGAAGAAAATGTAGTCGCAGAGGTAACCGATGCGGTCGATGACCTGGCGGGCATTGTAAAGGCAGCCGTCGTAGGTGCCCAGTTCGATGACGGCCAGGCGGATGGGCCGTTCTTCTTTGGCTTTTTCCGGATTTTTTTCTGCCACCAGTTTCCGGATATAGTCTTCATCAAAGCAGGCTTCGGGAATGCCGCCGATGGAGCCGGCAGCGTTGCGGGCGGTTTCCATGTATATGGGAATGGCGCCGGAGAGGATGAGGCCCAAATCGATGGATTTATGGTTGTTCCGGTCGTAGAGCACTATATCGCCGGGCGCCAGTACGGCGTTCATCACGATTTTGTTGGACGTGGAGGTGCCGTTCAGCACGAAATAAGTTTTGTCCGCATGAAATACCCGGGCTGCATGTTTCTGGGCGGAAAGGGCGGGCCCTTCATGGATGAGGAAATCACCCAGGTCCACGTCGGAACTGGAAAGGTCTCCGCGAAATACATTGGGGCCGTAGTAGTCGTAGAAAATGCGTCCTGATGGATGTTTCCGGTAAAAGGCACCGCTCTGGTGGCCAGGAGAGTCGTACTGGTCGTTTTTCCGGGATGTATATTTCATGAGGGCCCCGAAAAAAGGAGGCAGCAGGTCTTTTTCATACTGCAGGGCTGCCCGGGTAATTTTTTTCTTCCAGGATGCTTTCTCCTTCACCGGAAGGAGGGTGCCCGATATGGCGGACATATTCCTTCCTGCCGCGGCGCCGGTGTCGAGAATGAAAAGGGGAATGGAAAAAGCATGAATGGTGTCATAGGATGGGGGAACTTCGTCCCGGCTGGTCATGACTACGGCAGATACGTCGGTAAGATCTGCGCCTTCCAGGGGCACTGTCTTCCAGTTCTCCTGGGAAATGCCGCTTTCTGCAGCTAAGGCAGTTAAAGCGATTTTTAACTGTTTCATGAAAAACCTCCCTGTTTTTTTGCTTGTATTATAGGGACGGAAGGCAGGATATGTCAATAAGGAAATTTGAGGAAATCAAAGGAAAATAGAGGAGAATCGGAAGGTATCACAATTTTCTGCATATGGCTGTGATTTATTGAGTATAGGTATGAAATATTGAATAAAAAAGGGGTACTGCTGGGATATGGGCGGTGCTTTCCAGTATTCCCGAAGGTTGACACGCCCTTACGGGCGTGAGGGTTGAGGCAGCCGCCGGGCCTGACGGCCCTGGGCTGCCAGGGTTCTGTCCGGGATCGGCTGACGCCTCCCGGACGGGTTGAGGGCTCTCGCCCTCGGGAGGTATATAGTACCGCTGCGCTGGCGAGGTACGGCGCCCTTGGGGGCGCCATTTTTTATGCCGCCTTTGGCGGCGAAAACCGGACAGCCGGGCTTCGCCCGAGGGAAAACCATAGAACCGCCCTGCGGGCGTCGGAAATGCACCCCTTTTGGTGGCTGGCGCCACCACCTTCCCCCCGGCGGGGGACTTTATTCTTCGCTATGCGTTGAGTGAAGGGATTGCTTTGCGGAGCTTTATTGTCCACTGTGCACATCCTGCATAGGATGTGCAAGTCGGGCGAAGTAAGGCGCCTAGCCTGCCCATAAAGGCGCTTTCCTTTTGTCGCCCGACCGATACCGCGGTGGCAAGGGAACTTGATTCGCAGGGAGTCGTAGACGACTGAGAATCAAGTGACACGCTTCCCAGCGGGGCGGGAAGGTGGTGCCGTAAGGCACCAAAGGGGGGAAAGCCACCGGAGGTGGCTGATTGCCGTAGTGCTTACTATGTCATATGACACAGAAAGTAAATCCCGTAACGCTGACTTTATAAGCATTGCCGCAGAGCGGCAATCCGCAATCCTCAGCGCCGCAGGCACTGTCGCCTCCTGAGCGCTAGCGAACACAACCTGCCGCCGGCAGGCGGCCACAACCCTCGGGGCGAAGCCCCGTCAACCTTCCCCTCTGAACCCTCACGCCGTAGGCGTGTCCAATGAACCCTCACACCGCAGGTGTGTCCCACAGGGAAATGTGGTATAATTTATGAATTACCATAAGTCATTAAATGAATTTTCCAAGAAGGGGATACTTATGGTAAACTAAAGACAAAAAGTGTAAGAGATCATACAGGAAGTGACTTAGTGATTTTGTAAAGGAAAGGGTATGGATATGAATACATTTTGCAGGAAGCGTTGTGTCATGGCGGCGGCTGTGCTCTGCATGGGGGCTGCTGTTTTCTTTACGGGCTGCGGAAGCAGCGCGCAGCCGAGGTCTTCGGCTGTTTCGGTGAAGGCTATGAAGGTGATCCAGCAGGATACCAGTGTGTCTCATGACTATTCGGGACAGGTGAAGTCCATGGATGCGGTGGTGATTAAGCCGAAGGTTTCCGGGTCTATTACGGAGAAATACTTCAGAAGCGGCGATCTGGTCCATGAGGGGCAGGCGCTGTACAAGATCGATGACCGGCAGTATGAGTCGGAGGTGCTTTCTGCCCGTTCCAATGTGGAGAAGGCCCGGACGGCGCTGAATAATTCCATCATCGACCTGGGAAGGTACCAGAGGCTGCTTTCTTCGGGGGCCATTGCGGAGCAGACGGTGACTACCCAGGAGGCTACGGTGGCGTCCAACCAGTCCAGTTATGATGATGCCAATGCCCTTCTGCAGAAGGCGGAGGAAAATCTGGATGATACGGTGATTCGTGCGCCCATTTCGGGCAAGCTTTCTGTGGATGATGTGGGCGTAGGCACCTATGCTACGTCGGGAAATACGTCCCTGGTGTCTGTGGGCTCCATCAATCCCATTTATGTGCAGTTTTCTATCAGTGAAAATGAATACCTGAATTTCCGCACCGGCGATAAACCGGAGAGGGAAAACGGGGAGAGGCCCCGTCCGCCGAAGGCGACTCTGACTCTGAGCAACGGCCAGAAGTATGATGAGGTGTCTACGGAATATATTGCAGACCGTGAGCTTTCCGAGAGCACCGGTACCCTGACGCTGAAGGCTGTTTTTGATAATGCCGACGGCGTGCTGCTGCCGGGTATGTTTGCCCGGGTTACGGTAGAGGGAAGGCCTTTGAAGGATGCCATCCTTGTGCCCCAGCGGGCGGTGCAGCAGGTGCTGGATAAGTCTTTTGTCATTGTGGTGGGATCGGATAACAAGTCCGTTTCCCGGCAGGTTACCCTGGGTGACCAGGTAGGCAGCTATTATGTAGTGAAGAGCGGCCTGACGAAAGATGATAATGTGGTGGTGGAAGGGCTGACGAACCTGAAGGAAGGGCAGGAGCTGAATGTGACGGAAACCACGGCTGATGAGCTGGGGCTGTCTCTTACTTCTTCCGACGGTTCCACTTCCGCCAGCGCTTCCGTGAGCGCGAAGTAAGGAGGAGCCATGTCAAAATTCTTTATCCGGCGGCCTATCTTTGCCATCGTCATTTCCATTATTATCGTGCTTCTGGGCACCATTTCCCTTCTGTCCCTGCCCATTGCCCAGTATCCCCAGATTTCACCGCCTACCATCAGTCTGAGCGCCAGCTATACCGGCGCCAATGCGACCATTGTGAACCAGACGGTGGCCCAGGTCATCGAGGAACAGCTGAACGGGTTGGAAAATATGTCCTACATGTCTTCCACCTCCAGCAATGACGGGTCCTACAGTCTGTCCATCGTGTTCGACCTGTCCAGCGACGGCGATACGGACTCGGTGAATGTGCAGAACAATGCAAACCTGGCCAAGAACAGTCTCCCCAGTGACGTGCAGACCACGGGCCTTACGGTGCGCAAGTCCTCCGGCGACATGGTGCTCATGGCCAATCTCTATTCGCCGAACGGCACCTATGACCAGGCCTTTCTCAAGAACTATGCGGACATTTACCTGCTGGACAAAATCCAGCGCATCAACGGCGTAGGCAACGTGAATACCTTCGGCTCCAGCTATGCCATGCGGGTATGGCTGAATCCGGATAAGCTGGCAGAAAGAAATCTCACCGTTTCCGATGTGATTTCCGCCATTAAGGAACAGAATATTTCCGCTCCAGCCGGTACCGTAGGCGGTCAGCCGGCGCCGGAAATCCAGGAAAAACAGTACAGCGCCAAAGTAGAAGGCCGGCTCACTACGCCGGAACAGTTTGGCAACATTATCCTGAAATCCGCGTCCAACGGCCAGTTCGTGTACCTGAAGGATGTGGCCAAGATTGAAACCGGCACCCAGAATGCAAGCAGCAATTCCAAAATCAACGGCAAGAACGGTATCGGTTTCGGCGTGCAGCTCACCAACGATGCCAATGCCCTGGATACCATCAGCCAGGTGAAGCAGGTGCTCAGCGAAGCCAAAGAAAACTTCCCGCCTGATCTGGACTACATCATCGTCATGGATAATACCAGCTTCATCAATGCTTCCATCAGCGAAGTGAAGGATACCTTCGTGGAATCCCTGCTCCTTGTAATCCTGGTGGTATTCATTTTCCTGCAGAAATGGAGAACCACCCTCATTCCGGTGCTGGCCGTGCCTGTGTCCATTGTAGGCACCTTTGCCACCTTCATTTTCCTGGACTTTACCATCAATACCCTCACCCTCTTCGCCATGGTGCTGGCCATCGGGCTGGTGGTGGATGATGCCATCGTGGTTATCGAAAACGTGGAAGAGCACATGTCCAAAGACGGCCTCTCCGCCAAAGAAGCCACCGAAAGAGCCATGGTGGAAGTACAGGGACCAATTATTGCCACCACCGCCGTGCTGGCCTCCATCTTCATCCCGGTAGCCTTCATCGGTGGCGTCACCGGCGTGCTGTACAAACAGTTTGCCATTACCATTACCGTTTCTGTGGCTATTTCCGCCTTCGTAGCCCTCACACTGACGCCGGCCCTCTGCGGCCTCCTTCTGAAATCGGACGACAAAGGCTTTACCGGCGGTCCCCTGGCCTTCTTCTTCCGGAAATTCAACAGCGCCTTTGAATCCTGGCGCGAGAAATACACGGGAAAAGTGGGCTGGATGATCCACCACCTGAAATACGCGGTCATCTTCCTCGTCCTTGTCACCGGCCTCATGGGCCTCTTCTATCATCTGCTGCCTTCCACCTTCGTGCCGGAAGAAGACCAGGGATTCTTCATGGCCAGCGTCACCATGCCTGAAGGTACATCCCTGAACCAGACCGTGAAGACCGTGGATGCCATTGCTGATGAAACGAAGAAAATCCCCGGCGTAAAGGACATTATGACCCATGCCGGCGGCTCTACCTCCAACTCCGGCAACGTCTATATTTCCCTGGACAGCTGGGACCAGAGAACGTCTTCCGACCTCAGCGTGAACTCCATTATTGCCAAATTCAACAAAACCGTGGTGCCTCTCCATCCTGAAGCCCGGGTGGCAGCCTTCAATACACCTGCCCTCCCAGGCCTTGGCATGGAAGGCGGCTGGACCATGCAGCTCCAGGATAATGTAGGCCTCTCCGATACCGAGCTGGGCCAGGTGGCCGACCAGGTGGTGGCAGCCTGCAGTGCAAGGCCGGAGCTCTCCGGCGTCCGCACCAGCTACGCCACCAACACCCCCAGCGTACAGTACGCCGTGGACCGTGAAAAGATTAAAAATCTGGGCATCAGCCTCTCCGACGTATTCACCGCCCTTCAGGCAAACTTCGGCGGCTCCCAGGTCAACGATTTCAACCAGTTCGGAAGAGCCTACAAAGTCATCGTACAGGCAGATACCCAGTACCGCTCCCAGGCGGACAGTCTGAAATTTATTTCCGTGAAATCGGCCTCCGGGAAAATGGTGCCCCTGGACACCCTGCTTACCAGCTCCATTACCACCGGTCCCTCCTCCATTACCCGTTTCAACGGCGTACGGAGCGTCACCATCCAGGGCAGCGCCGCCAGCGGCTACAGCTCCGGCGAAGCCATGAAAGCAGCGGAAGAAGCAGCCAAGAGCGTCATGCCTTCCGGCTTCACCATCGAATGGTCCGGTCAGAGCCGTGAAGAAAGCACCTCCTCCAGCTCCACCATGAAAGTCCTCATTATGGCCCTCATCTTTGCCTTCCTCTGCCTGGCAGCCCTCTACGAAAGCTGGTCCATGCCCTTCGCCGTCCTCTTCACCGTGCCCACCGGCATCTTCGGCGCCGTATTTTCTGAATACATCATCCGCAACCTGGCATCCATGACCGGAGGAAACGCCACAGGCTTTTTGAACAGCGTGTACATGCAGATCGGTATTATCATGATCATCGGCCTGGCAGCGAAAAACGCCATCCTCATTGTAGAATTTGCCAAAGAACGAGTGGATAAAGGCATGGATCCCATGGACGCCGTGGTGATTGCAGCCAAACTCCGCCTCCGTCCTATCCTCATGACCGCCTTCACCGCCATCATCGGCTGCCTGCCCCTGGCCCTGGCCACCGGCGCCGGCGCCGGTGCCCGCTGCGGCATGGGCGTAGCCGTCGTAGGCGGCATGACCTTCGCCACCCTCTGCGGCCTCTTCCTCATCCCCGCCTTCTATATCGTGTCGGAATACCTGGCCAGATACTTCAGGAAAGTGACGGGATTTAAGGGAATCAAGTTTAAACATCGCATGCTGAGAAGGTAACGTGAGGGGACAAGCGCCTTCGGCGCGGTCGGGACTGGGACCTGGGCGGTGCTTTCCTGTATTCCCGTAGGTTGACACGCCCTTACGGGCGTGAGGGTTGATGGCGCCGCCGGGCCTCTGGCCCTGGGCGCCAAGGGTTCTGCCTGTGATCGGCTTCGCCTTACAGGCGGGTTGAGGGCTCTCGCCCTCGGGAGTTATATAGTACCGCTGCGCTGGCGAGGTACGGCGCCTTCGGCGCCATTTTTATGTCGCCTTTGGCGGCGAAAACCGGACAACCGGGCTTTCGCCCGAGGAAACCCATACAACCGCCCTGCGGGCGTCGGAAATGCACCCCTTTTGGTGGCTGGCGCCACCACCTTCCCCCCGGCGGGGGGGACTTTATTCTTCGCTATGCGTTAGCTTTATTCTGCCCCTGTGCACATCCTGCATAGGATGTGCAAGTCGGTCAAAGTAGGCCCTTAGCCTGCCCATAAAAGGGCCTTCCTTTCGATTGACCGACCGAACTGCGGGGGAAGTCCGGCGAAGCCGGATAGGGGGAGGCGAGCGTAGCGAGCCAGTCAGCAGAATGTTTATTACGCCATATGATACAGTAAGGTAAGCTCGTAACGCTGACTTCATACTCATCGCCCGTAAGGGCGATACCACAACCCTCGGCCTGAAAGGCCGTCAAACTTAAGAACCCTTGGGCCGAAGGCCCATCCATCTTAAGAACCCTTCCCTCTGAACCAGCCTGCCAGAGGCAGGCCGAACCCTTTGAACCTTCTGAACCCTCACACCGAAGGTGTGTCCAATTTTACACAAGGATCCTGATACTATGATCTTTCATTCATCGGAGAAAAAAGCCCGTTTCATGTTATGGACCACCGCCCTGATATGGGGTGGTGGTTTTGTAGCTGGTAAAATGGCGCTCACCGGCCTGTCGCCCTGGGGCGTGCTTTTCTGGCGGTTCGGGCTGGCGGCGCTTTTATTTCTTCTGCCCTTTCGTAAGGCCATTATGGGGCAGGGGAGGCGGGTCCTCTGGTTTGGTATCCTGTCCGGCGTCCTTCTGGCGCTTTCTCTGGCGGTGCAGCTTCTGGGGCTGTCCTATACCACCAGCGCCAGACAGTCTTTCCTTTTTACCACCTATGTGGCCTGGACGCCTTTTGTGAGCTGGCTCGTTTTGAAGAAGAGGCCGGGAACGAGGGCCTTTGCCGCCGCCTTTCTGGCGGTGCTGGGCATCGGGCTCATTGCTGCCCGAGGGGAGGGGGATATCCGCCTGGGAGACGGAATCACCCTGGTATCTTCTATCCTTTTTACGCTGCAGATCGTGTTTGTCGGAAAGCATATGAAAAAGGAAGTGGACATCTTTGCCTTTTCCTTCATTCAGTTCGCCGCGGCCTCCCTCTTTTCCCTGGCCCTCCTTCTCCTCATGGGAGAGCCCCTCATCCCAGAGGGCAGGGAATGCATGGAAGGCGTGCTTTTCCTGGGGATTTTAAATACGGCTGCTGCCTTCACCCTGCAGAACGAAGCCCAGAAATACCTGCCTGACGTGACAGTCTCCCTTATCAGCAGCATGGAATCGGTTTTCGGCTTCCTCTTCTCCTGCCTCTATTACGGAAATCCGGTGACCCTGCGCTTCCTTCTCGGCGGCGCTTTGTGTTTCATGGCTATCTGGGTGAAGGGGGCCCTTATGGACAAGCCCTGACGGGCTTGAGGGGTCAGGCGCCTTCGGCGCGGTCGGGATCGGGACCGGGGCGGTGCTTTCCGGTATTCCCGAAGGTTGACGCCCTGCGGGCGAGGGTTGATGGCGCCACCGGGCCTGACGGCCCTGGGCGCCAAGGGTTCTGTCCGGGACCGGCTGACGCCTCCCGGACGGGTTGAGTGCTCCGCCCTCGGGAGGTATATAGTATCGCTGCGCTGGCGAGGTGGGCGCCCTTTCGGGCGCCAGTATAAATGCCGCCTTTGGCGGCGAAAACCATACAACCGCCCTACGGGCGAGGAAATGCACCCCTTTTGGTGGCTGGCGCCACCACCTTCCCCCCGGCGGGGGGACTTTATTCTTCGCTATGCGTTAGTTTTATTCTGCCCCTGTGCACATCCTGCATAGGATGTGCAAGTCGGTCAAAGTAGGCCCTTAGCCTGCCCATAAAAGGGCCTTCCTTTCGATTGACCGACCGAACTGCGGGGGAAGTCCGGCGAAGCCGGATAGGGGGGAGGCGAGCGCAGCGAGCCAATCAGCAGAATGCTTATTACGCCCTATGACACAGACAGCTAATCCCGTAACGCTGACTTCATACTCATCGCCCGCAAGGGCGATACCACAACCCTCGGCCCGAAGGGCCGTCAAACTTAAGAACCCTTGGGCCGAAGGCCCATCCATCTTAAGAACCCTCACGCCCGCAGGGCGTGTCCAAAGCGGCCCAAAAAATATGCTTGACATAATGAGTCCGGCGCATTATAATAGCCACAACTTAAGAAAACAAACCGTTGAAGCGGAGATAAAAATAATTCGTGCACTCACAGGGAGCCGGGGTATTGAGAAGCCGGCAGGACGCAGGTTATTAAATGGACCGCTGAGGGCGCGGTGAAAGGGATTTCCTTAGTAGCTCGCGACGTAGGGCATACGTCAGTTGCCGGAGATATGTTGGTATCTCGCTAAGAGCAGGGGTCATACCCTGAAGCAAGGTGGCACCGCGGAAGTATATCCGTCCTTGACAAGTATTTGTCAGGGACGGATTTTTTTATGACCTCCCTGAAGGAGGAAATCATGGACTCTATCAGACGATGGCAGGTAAGGGAAGCATAGCAGAAATCAAGTAGATAACCGAAGCAGGAGGAATAAAAATGATTAAAGAAGCCATTCAGAAAATCGTAAGAAAGGGAGATCTTTCCTATACCGAAGCCTATACCGTAATGAACGAAATCATGAACGGTGAAACCACCGCCACCCAGAACGCCGCATTTCTGGCGGCCTTATCCACCAAGAGCACCAAGGCGGAAACCATTGATGAGATTTCCGGCTGTGCAGCGGCCATGAGGGAACATGCCATTCCTGTGCCCCATCCCGGTATGGAAGTCCTTGAAATCGTAGGTACCGGAGGCGATAAGTCCAACAGCTTCAACATTTCCACCACCGCCGCTTTCGTGGTGGCAGCAGGGGGCGTGAAGGTGGCCAAGCACGGCAACCGGGCCGCTTCTTCCAAGTGCGGCACTGCCGATGTGCAGGAAGCGCTGGGAGCCAATATTTCCCAGGACCCCGAAAAAGCCCTGGATATGCTGAAGAAGGTGGGCATGTGCTTCCTCTTCGCCCAGAAGTACCATGCAGCCATGAAGTACGTAGGACCGATCCGCAAGGAGCTGGGCTTCCGCACGGTATTCAATATTCTGGGACCCCTCACGAACCCGGCCAATCCCGATTTCTTCCTTCTGGGCGTCTATGATGCCTACCTGGTGGAACCGGTGGCCAAGGTGCTGGACAAGCTGGGCGTGAAGAAAGCGGTGGTGGTCCACGGCATGGACTGCCTCGATGAAGTTTCCCCCAGCGCGCCTACCCTGGTATGCGAACTGAAGAACGGCTACTACCGCACCACGGAAATCAAACCGGAAGATTTCGGCCTCACCCGGGGCAGGAAAGAAGAACTGGTGGGCGGCACGCCGGAAGAAAATGCAGAAATCACGAAGGGCATCCTTTCCGGTAAAATCCAGGGCACGAAGAGAAACGCCGTCCTCCTGAATGCAGGCCTGGCCCTCTATGCAGCCGGCGCGGCAGACACCATGGCAGAAGGGGTGAAGAAAGCGGCTGACCTCATCGACAGCGGCGCTGCCGAAAAGACCATGGAAGCCTACATTCAAGTCTCCAACGAATAAGGTGCACCATGATACTGGATGATATTGCACTGGAAACAAGAAAGCGCATAGACCGGCTGGAAAGGGAAGGATATTATGATGAAATCCGCCGGCGCATGAAAGATTTCATCCCGAAGAAAGGACATTCCTTCTATAGAAATCTGGCAGCCCCGGGGCTCTCCTTCATCTGCGAGCTGAAAAAAGCGTCTCCCTCCAAAGGAATCATCAGTGAAGATTTCCCCTTTGAAGAGATTGCAAAGGAATATGAAAGGGCAGGGGCTTCGGCCATCTCCTGCCTCACCGAACCGAAATGGTTCAAAGGGGACATTGATTACCTTCGAAAAGTGGCCTCGGAAATGGAAATCCCGGTGCTTCGTAAAGATTTCATCATTGACCCGTGCCAGATCGAAGAAGCAGCCCTGGCAGGCGCCTCCGCCATCCTTCTCATAGCCGCCATTCTTACAGATGAAGAAATCAAAGGCTTCATGAAAGAAGCGGAAAATCTGGGACTGGATGTGCTGGCGGAAGCCCATGATGAAAAAGAAATGGAACGCATGCTTTCCGCCGGCGCCCGCATTGTGGGAGTGAACAACCGGGACCTCCGGGATTTCACCATCCACATGGAAACCACCGAGCGGCTGGCAGCCCTGGTGCCCGAGGGAATACTCCTTGTTTCCGAAAGCGGCATGACCGATGAAAAAGCAGTGAAACGGATGAGACAGGCCGGCGCAGACGCCGTGCTCATCGGCGAAATGCTGATGAAGGCAGAAAACAGGCCGGCCCTCCTCAAAAAAATGATACAGGAAAATTGGTTCAATCACAAAATCTGTGGGATGAATAATCCCTACGTATAGTTCATGTTGCCAAAAAAGAGGACATCCGCTAAGATGTGGAAATGCATCTCGCAAATGTAAATCCACACAAAGGAATGTCCT
>Ga0256406_1005162_pt1 | contig 14186 bp, 10 predicted proteins | sample RumenRJG_03DNA_FD_185986 | JGI IMG/M metagenome (GOLD analysis project Ga0256406, IMG submission 185986) | Bovine rumen microbial communities from Lethbridge, Alberta, Canada - RJG_03 | ecosystem: Host-associated > Mammals > Digestive system > Stomach > Rumen | place: Canada: Alberta | collected...
TCCTCGGTCTCGGATATCCATCCTTGCTGAACGAGTATGACAAAGTTCACGTTAACGTTTGAACCGCCGTGTACCGAACGGTACGCACGGTGGTGTTGGAGGCGGGTGAAATCCCCGTCTACCAGATGTGTTCTGACATCAGATCGAACAGAAGGTAAGTCCCTTTACGGGAAAACATGGGAAAGCGAAAGCCCGGCTGTGGAACGGGATACTCCGTTCTCCGGCCGGGCTTTTTTCGATACATCTGGGTTGGCATCACTGCCGGTTTCGAAGATCCAGTACCATCAGATCGAAATCATGGTAGGTGTCCCCGATCTTAAAGAAGGCGGGAAAGTACCCGGTCTTTACAAAGCCGTACTTTTCGTAGAGGTGAATGGCGGCTGCATTGTCGCTTCGTACTTCCAGGCTGATGAGCTCAATGCCGTTGCCTGCGGCGAAGGAGTTAAGAGAGGAGAGAAGTGCACTCCCGATCCCCTGATTCCAGTACGCTTTGAGAACACAGATGCCAAGTTCCGCACGGTGACTCATTCTTCCGGACAGGCCGGTAAGACTTGCCGTTCCAACCAGCTCTCCGCCGCAGAAGGCACCCAGCATGACAGAGTGGGGATCCTCTGCGACAGACCGGAGATAGTCCTGTTCTTCTGAGATTGTGTACGGAAGGCCTTCCATCCCGAAAGTCAGGTTGTCGGTTTCTCCTCCGACTTCGGGCATGAAGCGCAGCACCTCATCGGCGTCTTCCGGCTGAAGGCTTCGAATCTCCGTGTTCTGCATGCAATCATTCCTCCGCTGATTTCGTCAATTGTTTTGTCTGCTTCCATTCTGCGGGCTTTGCAGGAAAACGTCAATGCTCTGTACCACGGAAAAGGCGCCGGATCCAAAGATCCAGCGCCTCTTCCGGTGAATAAAGAATAGAGATGTAGTGCAATCCACGTATTTTCAAGGTTTTCCGGCACTTTTGCAACCAGTTTGTAACCAGTTCCATCAGCGGTGTAAATTTTCTACAGCTTCGCGGAGCTGATCCAAAGTTTTGTGTGTGTAGACACGTGTGCCGACATCTTTGGATTGGAGCCCCATTCAAAGGCCCTTGCAGTTCTGGTTCACGCCTGCATTGTCCAGCATCGTCTCGAAGGTGTGCCGGGCTTCGTTCGGCGTGTGGCTCATGCCGAGCTCCTGCATCAGCGGATTCCAGAAGTCTACATGGAACCGAGGACAGATCCAGTGCTTTCCGTCAGGGCGGTGAATGAAGTACTCCCCCGGGGGAGTTCTGCATGATCTCGGAGACGATCTGGCGGACGCCGGCCCTGATCGGGATCACGCGGTGCTTCCCTAACGCGGTCTTCTCGCCTCCGGTCATCGTCCAGGCATCGAGATCAACGTCCGCAGACTTCATGTCGAGAAATTTCATGAGCCTCCAGTCGGTGTAAATGTAGATCAGCACGACCTGGACACGCGGATCCGCGACACGGTCCCACAGTTTCTGCCGCTCCTGTGCAGTAAAAGCTCACGGTTGGACTCCGGGACATCGAGATCCCGGAAGGTGATGACCTTGCTGTACATCTTCGAGATCACATCGATCTCATGGGCGTACTGATCCAGATGACCGAGCAGGGTGATGATGCCGGCCTTCGTCTGGTATCCCCGGGGGGACACTCGTCAACGACACGTTGCATTGTTCCGGATCGGAGGTCCATGTAGCGGACTCCGTACAGATCGGAGCATCAGCCGTACGAGGTCTTTGCCTGCTTGGACAGCCCCGGATCCCAAAATGGCGATCTTATGCAGAGAATTTTTCCTTCAACGCGTCCTGCAGAACCTTGGAAAGGCTGATGCCTGCTTTGTTCACCTCATCGTCCATCCACTTGGGAATGCTAATGGTTCTTCTCACAGCGTGATTGTCCTTTATATCCGCCCTTACAAGATTCACAAACTCGTCCTTCTCACAGGAAACGGAGCTCAGATCACTCGGAGCCGGAAGATCTTCGCCCTCATCAATCAAGCAGTTCACCCACTGCGTGAGGGCATCACTGGCCATATAAAGGGCATTGCTCAGATTCTTGCCTTCACTGATGCATCCGGGAAGATCCGGGAAAGTGATCGTATAAGATCCATCGTCACTGTTGTGATGGAATACTGCGGGATAAACATATTCGTTATTCATACCTACCTCCAAATATTGAAAATGGAGTGGAGTCCTGTTTCGACTCCGCTTCTTTGCTATTCAGTTGTGCTTCAGATCAACCCGGCGTCTTTCAGGATTTGCTTTGCTGTGTTTTCATTGACCTCTCGGTGTTTGGGAACTTCGACCATCCGACCTCCGGGCTTCTTGAAGATCTCGTGGTCACCATCTCGGATTTTTCTATATCCGGCTTCTTTCAGCTTGTTGACCAAATCTCTGTGCTTCATTTATCACCTCCTTACATTGAATATTATATTACGTAATTTACGTAATGTAAAGAGACAGGTGAGCAAGACAACGTATAAGATAAAAGCGAAGAATGGAACCACCTATACCATGTATGAATACTACTTATTATTAAATAGTAAATTCACATCGAATATTTATAACCAATATGTAACCAATTGCGCGTAATTTCATTCAGATTTTCATCACCTGAAGCATTAACTCGCGCACAATCAAACACACGAAAAACATGATAAAATCAACGAAAACGGAAAAGGCGCCAAGTCTTTCGACTTAGCGCCCCTTCCGGTGAATAAAGAATAGAGAATATAGTTCAGCAAGCCGCGCAGCGGTTATAGCTGAAGCGAAGAATCGGAACCTCCGCCCCTTCGCTTCAGCAGTACCCGCATTTGCAGGTCCTGCTGAGTACCCAGAGGTTACTACTGTCCGGATGCTCCGTAGTTGGACAGCACGCGGGCCGACGGATCGTCGACGTCGCAGCCGGGCCAGCTTCTGTTCGGCATCCAGAAATCCGGGATCAGCTGATCCTGGTTCGGATAGTACTTCTCGAAGATCTCGCGGTAGAGCAGAGACTCCTTCGTGAACGGCTGTGCATGCGTGTACTTCTTGCGCTTTTCCTCGAACTCTTCATCGGTGTAATAGCTGTTCGCATAGTCGATGATGTCGTTGCGAAGAGAGTGGCCGACCGCATCGGAGAAGGCGGCCTTTTCACGCATCAGGATGTTGTACGGAATCAGGTTGTCCTTTTCAAAGGCATGACGCAGGAGGTACTTGCCGATGCCGTAATGGTTCATCTTCTTCTCGGGATCGATGTGCATGACGTAGTCGACGAAATCCAGATCGCCGAACGGTACGCGGGCCTCGAGGGAGTTGACGGAGATGCAGCGGTCTGCACGGAGAACATCGTAGACGTTGATCTCGTGGATACGTTTCTCGGCTTCCTTCTGGAATTCCTCCGGGCTCGGGGCGAAGTCGGTGTACTTGTACCCGAATAGCTCATCGGAGATCTCGCCGGTCAGGATGACGCGGATGTCACTGGTCTCGTGGATGTTCTTGCAGACCAGATACATGCCGATCGAGGCACGCACCGTCGTGATGTCGTAGGTGCCGAGCGCCGCGATGACGGGCTCGAGGGCGTTGATGACATCGTCTCTTGAGATGATGACCTCGTGATGATTGGAGTGAATGAACTCTGCGACCTCACGCGCATACTTGAGGTCAATGGCGTCGATATCCATGCCGATGGAGTAGGTCTCCAGGGGCTTTTTGGAGAACTTTGCGGCAACGCCGCAGACAAGAGAGGAGTCGAGGCCGCCGGAGAGGAGATATCCGACCGGTGCATCGGCGTCGAGACGCTTCTCAATGCCGCGCAGAAGCTTGTCATGGATGTTCTGTGCAATGACATCCATGTCGTCATGCGTGTAGTAGGTCACCTTCGCGGGATCGCGATAGGTGTGGAACTCTCCGTCCTTATAATAGGTTCCGGGAGGGAACGGATAGATCTTGTCGCACAGTCCGATGAGCATCTTGGGCTCGGAGGCAAAGACGATCACATGATTTTTGTCGTAGCCGTAATAGAGGGGACGAATGCCGATCGGATCACGGGCTGCGATGTACTGGTCCTCATCGGCATCATAGATGATGAGGGCATACTCCGCATCGAGGAGCTTGAACATGTCGATGCCGTACTCCCGGTAAAGGGGGAGCAGGATCTCGCAGTCGGAATCGGACTTGAAGGTATATCCCTTGCCAAGGAGAAAGTCCTTGAGAGGACGGAAGCCGTAGATCTCGCCGTTGCAGACCACGTAACTGGATCCGAACTGGAACGGCTGCATGCCTTCCGGGGTCAGGCCCATGATGGACAGGCGGTTGAATCCCAGGTACCCGTTTCCGGTGTCGACGATTCTGGAATCATCGGGACCGCGGGAAATGGTGGTTTTCAGTGCCGCTTCTACGTCATCTCTGGACGCGCTTTTGTCACAATAACCAAGTATGGAACACATTTTTTAACTGCCTTTCTATATACTCTATTCAGGTTCTGACTGCTGACCGGATTCACCTTTCCGGGAAACAAAAAACGACAATGAGACGGTGGCAGAATATCTGCCGCCTGGCCTCATTGCCGTTTCGCAGTCGATTTGTTGCCAAGATTATTGCGCCGGCGCCTTCCGTTTGTCAAGCGGGATTTTAAAGCTGTGCCGGAAAATACTATGGGCTTCTTTCCGTTTTCCTGCATGTTCAGATGCCAGCCGCAGATCTTTCGTAAACAACAGGTGCTGTTTCCGGGTACGGACTGGCAAAGATGGGGACTGTGACGGAATATCAGTCAACTCAGTCATGTTTTTTTGTATACAAAAACGGGGTTGACAGATTGAACCCGCCGGTTATAATCGGAGGCATAAAGCAAAGGCGCTTTGAGGACACAGTTGTGCCCTCAAGGCGCTTTTTTTGTTTGACTGTATCAAAACAGGAGGAATGGAGAATGGAAGCAACAGTAAACGTCCCGGAACTGTACGGTTCCCTGGTGTTTAACGACAAGGTGATGAAACAGCGCCTGCCGAAGGACATCTACCAGGCAGTCAAGAAGACCAGTACACAGGGGACTCACCTCGAACTTGACGTCGCCAACTGCGTCGCCTCCGCCATGAAGGAGTGGGCGATCGAACACGGTGCAACACACTTCACACACTGGTTCCAGCCGATGACCGGCCTGACCGCAGAGAAGCACGACAGCTTCATCTCTCCGGATGGAATGGGCGGCGTGATCATGGAGTTCTCCGGCAAGGAACTGGTCAAGGGCGAGCCCGATGCATCGAGCTTCCCGTCCGGCGGTCTGAGAGCAACCTTTGAAGCAAGAGGCTATACTGCGTGGGATCCATCTTCCCCGGCCTTCATCAAGGACGGCACCTTATATATCCCGACCGCATTCGTTTCCTACAGCGGAGAGGCACTCGACAAGAAGACCCCGCTCCTTCGCTCGATGGAAGCACTCTCCAACGAGGCCGTGAAGGTTCTGCATCTGCTCGGACTCAAGAACGTCACCCATGTCAACACCACGGTGGGCTCCGAGCAGGAGTACTTCCTGATTGACAAGGAAATGTACATGAAGCGCAAGGACCTCGTGATGTGCGGACGCACCCTGATCGGTGCACCGGCACCCAAGGGCCAGGAGATGGAGGATCACTATTTCGGCGTCCTGAAGCCGAAGGTGTCCGCTTACATGCATGATCTGGATCAGGAGCTGTGGAAGCTCGGCGTTCCGGCAAAGACCAAGCACAACGAGGTCGCGCCGTCTCAGCACGAGCTGGCACCGATCTATGAGAACGTCAACGTGGCCACGGATCACAACCAGCTGACCATGGAGATGATGAAGAAGGTTGCCGACAAGCACGGCATGGCCTGCCTGCTTCACGAGAAGCCGTTCGAAGGCGTCAACGGATCCGGCAAGCACAACAACTGGTCCATCTCCACGGATACGGGTATCAACCTGCTCGATCCCGGCAAGGATCCCTTCGAGAACCTGCCGTTCCTGGTCACCCTGGTCAGCGTCATCGCAGCAGTCGATGAGTATCAGGATCTGATGCGCGTCTCTGTCGCTACGGCCGGAAACGATCACCGCCTCGGCGCAAACGAGGCGCCGCCGGCAATCATCTCCATCTTCGTCGGTGATGATCTCGCAGCTCTGTTAAAGGCTGTCGATGACGGCACGGCATTCAAGAGCAAGGGCAAGACACAGATGAGCATGGGCGCCCAGGTTCTGCCGCACATCAAGAAGGACACCACGGACCGCAACAGAACGAGCCCGTTTGCCTTCACCGGCAACAAGTTCGAGTTCCGTATGCCCGGTTCCTCCCTGTCGGTTGCAGATCCCAACATTGTCCTGAACACGGCAGTCGCCGAGAAGTTCAGCGATGTCTACGATGAACTGAAGGATGTCCCGGCTGAAGAGCTTGAGGGCAAGGTCAGAGAGCTCGTCAAGAAGATGCTCGACGAGCACAAGAGAATCCTGTTCAACGGCAACGGCTACACCGATGAGTGGGTTGAGGAAGCTGCAAAGAGAGGCCTCGACAACCTGAAGTCTCTGCCGGAAGCAATGCCAAGACTGATTGCCGACAAGAGCGTCGAGCTCTTCACAAAGCACAAGGTCTTCACGCAGACCGAGCTGGATTCCCGCTACGAGATCTTCCTGGAGAACTACTCCAAGACCATCCACATCGAGTCTCTCACCATGCAGGATATGGTCCGCAAGGACTTCACGGCAGGTCTTGTATCCTATGAGAAGGATCTGACCGAGGCTGCAGCCGCAAAGAAGAGCGTTCTTCCGTCTGCCGGCTGCAAGTACGAGACCGGTATTCTCGAGAAGCTTGATACCCTTGAGAGCTCCATTGATGAGGCACTGGCAAAGCTCGATGCCGACACCAAGGTGGCAGAGGGAAAGAGCGATGTACTCGAGTCCGCAGAGTACTATCAGGCAACCATCCTTTCCGACATGGACAGCCTGCGCGCAGGTGTCGATGCCGCCGAGGCACTGATCCCGAACGAGTACCTGTCCTATCCGACGTATGAGGAGATGCTCTTCTCGACCAGATAGTATTGGCTGACTCCAGCGGGCAAAGCCGCTGTTCAGAGCCGGTTGCGACGCCCCTCCTGTAAATGTTTGTCGAAACCGGTATGTTGCCTTCCTTTTTTCATTACCCTGAGAGGATTGTTCCGGATGCCGGGACCCCAAACCGGTGTCCAGGGGCAATTCGCTCTATTTAATGGAAAAACCTTTTTCAAAACCCTCCCGAATCGCCATGTATGCGGTTTGTGAAGTGGAACAAATACCGTACCTTCCCGGTGGCGAAATCAGACTGTCCCTGACGCTGATTTCAAAACCGGGTTGGTGCGTTTTTTGCGGATTTTTTCAGGACGAAAGAAAATAAGGAAATTCAGCCTGTTTGGTTTAAAAAGAAAAGCAAACTGCACGATCTGCTTTAGAAACGAAGGGTTTGCAAATGGTAAGGGATGTATCCTAGGATTTAGATATAGCGAAAATGTATTTTAATATCCATTTTCCAATGAATACGATATAATATCCAAAAACCGGTCAAAGCACGAAAGTAAGGGTACTGCTTATGGACAACGTTCAATTCAAAAAGAAGGAATACGATCTCAAGGCGATGTACGAATCTCTGCAGCAGGAACACGATGCCTGCGGCATCGGTACCATCGTCAACATCGACGGACACCAGGATTATCAGGTCCTCGATGATGCACTGCACATCGTGGAGAAGCTCGAGCACCGCGCCGGCAAGGATGCCACCGGCAAGGTCGGCGACGGCGTCGGCATTCTGACGCAGATCAGCCACAGCTTCTTCAAGAAGGCTGCCGCAGAGTGCGGCATCACCCTCGGAGACGAGCGGGACTACGGCATCGGCATGTTCTTCCTGCCGCAGGACAACTTGAAGCGCACGTTCGCCATGCGCATGATGCAGGTCATCACCGAGAAGGAGGGCCTGAAGTTCCTCGGCTGGAGAAACGTCCCGGTTCACGCCGATATCCTCGGCGAGCCCGCACGCAACTGCATGCCGTGCATCATGCAGTGTTTCATCGAGCGTCCGAAGGACGTCTCCCGCGGCGTCGAATTCGACCGCAGGCTCTATGTCGTGCGGCGTGAGTTCGAGCAGTCCTCGGAGGATACCTACATCTGCTCGCTCTCTTCGCGCACCATCGTCTACAAGGGCATGTTCCTCGTCAAGCAGCTGCGCAATTTCTATGACGATCTGCAGAGCCATGATTACAGGACGGCCATCGCCATCGTCCATTCGAGATTTTCGACGAACACCACGCCGTCCTGGAACCGTGCGCACCCGTATCGTTTCCTTGCCCACAACGGCGAGATCAATACGATTCGGGGCAATATCGACCGTATGTTTGCCCGTGAGGAGACGATGACTTCCCCGAACATGGAGAAGGACATCGACAAGATCTTCCCGGTCTGCAACACGTCCGGTTCGGACTCCGCTGTCCTCGACAACACGCTGGAGTTCCTGTACATGAACGGCGTCGATCTGCCGCTTGCGACCATGATCCTCATCCCGGAGCCCTGGAAGCACAACAACTTCATGGATCAGGACAAGAAGGATTTCTACCACTACTACGCAACGATGATGGAGCCCTGGGACGGCCCGGCGGCACTCCTGATTTCGGACGGCGACATGGTGGTCGCAACCCTCGACAGAAACGGCCTCAGACCGTCGCGCTATTACATCACCGATGACGGGAGACTGATCCTCTCCTCCGAGGTCGGCGTGCTCGATATCGCACCGGAGCACATCGTGCGCAAGTCCCGTCTCGAGCCCGGCAAGATGCTGGTGGTCGATACGAAGCAGAAGCGCATCATCGCGGACGAGGAGCTCAAGAGTCATTACGCACACCGCCAGCCCTACGGCGAGTGGCTCGACCGCAACCTCCTGCATCTCGAGGATCTGAAGATCCCGAACAAGAAGATTCCGACCCATACGCAGGAGATGCGGGACAAGCTCTACAAGGTCTTCGGCTATACCTATGAGGACGTGAAGGATCTGATCATGCCGATGGCAACCACCGGTGTCGAGCCGACGGTCTCCATGGGCCATGACGTGCCGCTTGCAGTGCTCTCGAACAAGAGACAGAGCCTGTACAACTACTTCAAGCAGCTGTTCGCCCAGGTCACGAACCCCCCGATCGACTCCCTGCGTGAGAAGATCGTCACCGATACGACCGTCTACATCGGTTCCGATGGCGACCTGCTCAACGAGAAGAGCGGCAACTGCACGGTGCTCGAGGTCAACAACCCGATCCTGACGGGCGTTGATCTGATGAAGATCCGCTCCCTGAACCGGCCCGGCTTCCACGTGCAGACGCTCTCGATTCTCTACTACAAGAATACGAGCCTTGAGCGTGCCCTCGAACAGCTGAACATCGCGGTCGACCGCGCGGCCACCAACGGCTACAACATCATCATTCTCTCCGACCGCGGCGTCGATGAGAACCACGTGCCGATCCCGGCACTTCTTGCGGTCTCCTCCGTGGAGCAGCACCTGGTGCGCACGAAGAAGAGAACGGCAATCTCCATCATCCTGGAATCCGCAGAGCCCCGCGATGTGCATCAGATTGCAACGCTTCTGGGCTTCGGTGCCCGTGCCATCAATCCGTACCTGGCACACGAGTGCATCTCGGAGCTCATTGACATCGGCCTTCTGGACAAGGATTATCACACGGCCATCGAGGACTACAACAAGGCACTGCTTGGCGGTGTCGTGAAGATCGCGGCAAAGATGGGTATTTCCACGATTCAGTCCTATCAGTCCGCGCGTATCTTCGAGGCCATCGGTCTTTCGAAGGAGGTCATCGACAAGTACTTCACCGGCACGGTCTCCCGTGTCGGCGGCATCGGAATCCGCGAGATCGAGGAGAACGTCGCCTACCGTCATGACCATGCGTTTGATCCGCTGGGTCTTTCCCTGGATACGACGCTTGATTCCATCGGGTTCCATTACCTTCGAAGCGGCAGGGACAAGGAGGACCATCTCTATAATCCGGAGACGATCATCAACCTGCAGCAGTCCGTTGCGAGGGGTGATTACAACCAGTTCAAGGTCTACACGGGCATGGTTGATGCCAAGGACCGCCCGCACACGCTGCGCTCGCTTCTCGAGTTCAATCCGCAGAACAAGCCGGTGCCGATCGAAGAGGTCGAGCCGGTGGAGAGCATCGTAAAGCGCTTCAAGACCGGCGCCATGAGCTACGGCTCCATCTCGCAGGAGGCGCATGAGACGCTTGCCATTGCGATGAATACCATCGGCGGACGTTCCAACACCGGCGAAGGCGGCGAGGATCCGAAGCGCTACGGCACCATCCGGAATTCCGCGATCAAGCAGGTCGCATCGGGACGCTTCGGTGTCACCTCCGCGTACCTCAACAGCGCCAACGAGATCCAGATCAAGATGGCGCAGGGAGCAAAGCCCGGTGAGGGCGGCAATCTGCCGGGCAAGAAGGTTTACCCGTGGGTTGCGGCAACGAGATATTCGACACCCGGTGTGTCGCTGATCTCCCCGCCGCCGCACCACGACATCTACTCGATCGAGGATCTGGCACAGCTGATCTACGATCTGAAGAACGCAAACCGCGATGCGAGAATCTCCGTCAAGCTCGTCTCCGAGGCGGGCGTCGGCACGATTGCCTCCGGTGTTGCAAAGGCAGGCGCACAGGTCATCCTGATTTCCGGCTATGACGGCGGTACCGGCGCTGCGCCGTACTCCTCCGTCCACAACGCAGGTCTTCCGTGGGAGCTCGGCATATCCGAAGCTCATCAGTCCCTGGTGCAGAACGGTCTGCGCGACAGGGTCCGCCTCGAGACTGACGGCAAGCTCATGAGCGGCCGCGACGTCGCCATCGCAGCACTTCTTGGCGCCGAGGAATACGGCTTTGCAACCGCACCCCTTGTGTGCATGGGCTGCATGATGATGCGTGTCTGCTCGAAGGATACCTGCCCGGTCGGCATCGCGACCCAGAACGAGGAGCTGAGAAAGCGCTTCCGCGGAAAGCCGGAGTATGTCATCAACTTCATGAAGTTCATCGCACAGGAGCTGCGTGAAATCATGGCCTCTCTGGGCTTTCGCACCGTCGATGAGATGATCGGACGCACGGACTGCCTGAGAAAGCGCGAGGACATGCCCACAGACCGCGCAAAGACCGTGGATCTTTCGGTCCTGCTCGATCCGAAGTACGCGCATGCGGAGCACGCGCACTTTGAGCCGGAGCATGTGTACAACTTCCAGCTCGAGAAGACGCTTGATGAGTCCGTCCTTCTGCCGAAGTTTGCTTCTCAGCTGAAGAAGCCGCTGAAGGAGGTTCAGCACTCCGAGGTTTCCTTAAGGGTCTCCTCCACGGACCGCGCCTTCGGCACGATCCTCGGTTCCGAGGTCACCAGGGCGTTCGGCAATGACCTGAAGGACGACACCTTTGTCGTCAACTGCGAGGGCGGCGGCGGACAGTCGTTCGGTGCCTTCCTGCCAAAGGGCGTGACGCTTCGCCTTTCCGGCGATGCAAACGACGGCTTCGGCAAGGGACTCTCCGGCGGCAAGCTCGTTGTCACTCCGCCGCAGGGCAGCACCTTCAGGGCCAATGAGAACATCATCATCGGCAATGTGGCGCTCTACGGCGCGACCAGCGGCAAGGCCTATGTGTGCGGCGTTGCAGGCGAGAGATTCTGTGTCAGAAATTCCGGTGCAACGGCTGTAGCAGAGGGCTGCGGCGACCACGGCCTCGAGTACATGACCGGCGGCCGTGCGGTGATTTTGGGACCTACCGGAAAGAACTTTGCGGCCGGCATGTCGGGCGGCATCGCCTATGTGCTTGACCTCGATCACAGCCTGTACCGCAGACTCAACAAGGACATGGTCAGCCTCGAGGAAGTCACCGAGAAGTATGACATCGCGGAGCTGAAGGAAATCCTTACCGACTACGAGAAGGAGACGCATTCGAAGACGGCGGCGATGATCCTGAAGGATTTCAATTCCTACCTTCCGGATTTCAAGAAGATTCTGCCGACTGACTACCAGAAGATGCTCATTGCCATCAGCAGGTTTGAGGAACAGGGAGTCTCTCATGACAATGCTGTTCTCGAAGCGTTCGAAGAGGTCACGAAAGGATAGCGAACCATGGGAAAAGTGACAGGATTTATGGAGTATGACAGGCACCAGAACACGGACGTGCCTGTGGAAGAGAGAATTCACAATTTCAATGAGTTCCATGTCCCGGTCAGCGTCGAGGAGCGGCGCCGGCAGGGCGCGCGCTGCATGAACTGCGGCGTGCCGCTTTGCCAGTCCGCCATGAAGCTGCACGGCATGGTTACCGGCTGCCCTCTCCACAACCTCATTCCGGAGTGGAATGACCAGATCTACAACGGCCATGATCAGCATGCGTTTGCCCGTCTGTACAAGACGAGCAACTTTCCGGAGTTTACGGGGCGTGTCTGCCCGGCCCTGTGCGAGAAGGCCTGCATCAACGGCGAGTACGACGAGCCGGTGACGATTCACGACAATGAGCTGTACCTGATTGAGACGGCATTCGAGAAAGGATACATCAAGCCCCGCATTCCGCGTGTTCGAAGCGGAAAGAAGGTGGCGGTCATCGGTTCCGGTCCTTCCGGACTTGCGGCAGCCGATGAGCTGAATCACAGAGGGCATCTCGTCACGGTCTTTGAGCGCGAGGATGAGATCGGCGGACTTCTGATGTATGGCATCCCGAACATGAAGCTCGACAAGAGCGTCATTCTCCGCAGAAGGAAGCTGATGGAAGAAGAAGGCGTCACCTTCCGCTGCAACGTCAACGTCGGTGCCACGACGCCAGAACCCGGGAAGGAGACGATCTCCGCGCAGGAGCTCCTGCAGCAGTTCGACGCGGTGGTCCTTGCCTGCGGCGCAAAAAAGGCGCGTCCCCTTGCTGGCGGCGATCCGGATAAGATCAAGGGAATCTACTATGCGGTGGATTTCCTGACCTCCACCACCAAGGCTCTTCGAAAGAGCGGGGGCACCACGGTGGCAGATCTGATGCGTGAGGGCGGCTTCATCAGCGCAAAGGACAAGAACGTCGTCGTGGTCGGCGGCGGTGATACCGGCAACGACTGCATCGGCACCGTCATCCGCCACGGCTGCAAGAGTGTGACAGCCCTTGAGATGATGCCGGCACCCCCGGTGGAACGCGCGGCATCGAACCCGTGGCCCGAGTGGCCGAAGGTCCTCAAGGTCGACTACGGCCACGAGGAGGCCATTCACCTGTTCGGGAAAGACCCGAGAGTCTATGAGACCACCGTCAAGGAGTTCATCACGAACAAGAAGGGTGAGCTGAAGGAAATCAAGACCGTTCAGGTGAAGTTCGACGAGAACCGCAAAATGGTCGAGGTTCCCGGCAGTGAGAAGGTATTAAAGTGCGACCTGCTCCTCATCGCGGCGGGCTTCGTTGGCTGCCAGGATTACACGGCGGAGGCGTTCGGCGTCAAGAGAACCGGGCGCGGCGTTGTCGAGACAAAGCCGGAATCCTATGCCTCCAGCGTTGCGAAGGTCTTCACGGCAGGCGACATGCACCGCGGCCAGTCCCTGGTCGTCTGGGCCGTCGCCGAGGGCCGTCAGTGTGCGGCCGAGGTCGACAAGTTCCTGATGGGATACTCGAACCTTCGGGAATCGTAAACAGATAAGGTAAACCGACAAAAAGCCGGCGCTCCGGGATGTCCCGGGACGCCGGTCTTTTTGGTGCGCCCGGCGGGCGCACGCTCTAATGGGTGAAAGTCCCTAACTCGCCCGGCAGTGGGAAGAGTACAGCCAAAGCCAAGGGCGTTGACGTGAGGAGGCGTCTGGAGGAAGGCGGAGGCAAACTGCTGGCCTGACGTACAGGAAGCTCATAAGGCTGCCGCGTGTTGATGAGACCGCCAAACAGGTCAAAGTCGCATAGCTGCACGGAGCACACGGCAGTAGATGAGACAGGCATAAGCAGGAAAGAGCGTGTGAGTACCCGGGGAGATCTCACGGACGAGGCAATGGAAACGTACGCTTTCCGCCCTCGGTCGAAAAAGGTTAACCGTGAGAAGTCAGCCGAGGCCATAGTACCTCCCTACGTAAGCGGTCATAGAAACGTACATTGCGTGTTTTCTGGACTCATTATACAATCACACATTTACAGGCACGACAGTAAGCCGGGATGGCATCGCCACCCGGCTGTTTTACTGTCTTCATGCGAATTA
>Ga0256406_1005164_pt1 | contig 14184 bp, 12 predicted proteins | sample RumenRJG_03DNA_FD_185986 | JGI IMG/M metagenome (GOLD analysis project Ga0256406, IMG submission 185986) | Bovine rumen microbial communities from Lethbridge, Alberta, Canada - RJG_03 | ecosystem: Host-associated > Mammals > Digestive system > Stomach > Rumen | place: Canada: Alberta | collected...
AAGGGCAGGACTTGCCCGGCTCGCCTCCCAAGTGAATCACATTGGTGGTCAGCAAGAGGAACCCGCCGAAGATCTCCCAAGAGATCGGTAGGAATCCCCTCTCTTTAGAGAGGGGAGGATGTCAAGCATGTTGGTTGAACTGTTCACGCATTAGACCCTTTCAACAGCTGCCGCCTTGGGGCCTGCAAACACCACGGCCCAGGCTTCGAGGTTCTTCTTTCCCTTGAATTTCGGGGAATTGCAGTATCTTGAGAGCTGCTCCTTTGCGACTGCCTTTTCGGAGGCAACCGCTTGATCATTTGCTTTTGTTTTTGAAAGGTATTTGAACTCGAACAGCATGTCGGGGCCGCCGCTTGAGTTTTTAACGTAGAGATCAGCCCTCCCATGATCGCCTGTATCAGCCTCAAGTATCGGTTCAAGCGATCCCGTGAAAGGACTTTGGATGATGAGGTAGTAGAAGCGCAACTGTAGCGAGCGCTCGTTGAAACCTGAGAATGCCGCGCTCGGAAGTGATGCCACTGATTTTTCCACTTCTGTGACGAGTTCTGCTATGTCTCCTTTCTGCAAGCTTTGGCCAAGAGCCGGGGCTCCGCTTATCTCCTTGTCGCCAGGTGCTGAGATGCAGGCGACGAAAGTCCTGTATATGGCTTCGTTCGGGCAGCGGTAGTTCAGCATGGATCGCGGGGTCTCGCCAGCAGGCTCGATCGTGAGGTATCCGAGGTACGCAAGCATCCAGATGACCTGATATTCGGAGAATTCCCTGCTGGCATTGAGATTGAGAGTTCCTGGCTCCTCTGCAGGGATGCTTTCGCGTTTGAACACGCATTCTGTGATTTTTTGCTGCACATCTGCAGGAGCAAGCTTCATTATTCCTTTGATCTTGCCAGCATCATCGTTGAGGTTGTTGTTCTTGTAAACATCCTGAACGCTGCGTGTAAGGATCAGCCGGTTTAAAAAAGACAGGCACATGGTGGTGTTGAAGATCCGCTCGCGGCTGTACTTGGAAAAGACATATCCGTCAAAATTCTTTTCCATCACGTCCATGAGTTCAGCCTTGGTAAGCGGTTTGAGGACACTGAAGTCCACAGCTTCGTCTACTATCTTCGACAACTCATCGTGTGTGAAGCCGACCATTGAATTGAACCCAGGGAGATCGCTTATGTTGGTGGCGATGTTGAAGCCTGAGGTCAGCGAGTCGAGGGACACCGCCGAGACACCTGTGATGAAAAATTTGGCAATGGGTTTTGAGTCGTCATCCTGCCCGAAGTACTGTTTCAACGCGGCATAAAAGCTCTTGATGAAGCCTTTGTGGTTTTGCGCAGTTGAGGTGATGTTGACAAATGCCTCAGCGTTATTTGAAAGAATGTCATTGGCGAAATGATCGTATTCATCGATGATCAAATAGATCTTTTCGCCATTCTCTGCCTGCAGCGCGAAGGTGCTAAGAAAAAGGCTGATCAGCTCAGATGGCGGCAAATGGAGGTTTGATTTAATTTCGTCCTTGGAAAGGCTCAGCGATGGATAACGCCTAGAGAAGGCCATGATGCCGAGAGCAATCCTTCTGGCGAAGCTCTCCTCGACAAGGCTCGTGTCCGGCAGCACAGGTGAAAAATCAAAGCGCAGGCAGCAGTATGAACTGGCTTTGGGAGTTTTGTGCGAATGGATCCATGTGCCCTCGAAGTTCGCGTCGAATTTGCCAGAAAGGCTTTTGTCGTAATAGCAGTCGAGCGTGTCGGCCAGGAAGGTCTTGCCGAAGCGGCGAGGGCGCAAGAATACTATGGCATTCGATCCTGCCCCGCTTTCGATCTGCGGTATGAACATGGTCTTGTCTACGTAAACAAGATTCTCTCTTCTTGCCGTCGCAATCGAGGTATTTGAAACATTGATGCTTTTTAAAGCCATGCCCGACTCCTTTGCCGTTCCTTTGACGATTATATCCTAGGGGCTGTGTCCAAAGACCCAGCGGGGATAGGGCGAAGGTTTTACGGAAGATCGGCCTCGGCCTCCCTCCTCGAGGGCGACTGCCTAAAGAGGCTCGGGCTCTGTCCGCGGTAGCGCTTGAAGAGCTTTGCAAAGTAGCAGGGATCGCTGAAGCCGCAGTTCTCCGCCACCTCGCCTATGCTCATCGATCCCGACATCAGGAGCCCTGCCGCGCTCTCGACGCGGAATGAGTTCAAGTACTCCATCGGGCGCTTGCCGGTGAGCTCGTGGAAGAACCTGCAGAAGTACTTGGGCGTCATGCCTGCCACCGCGGCCATGTCCTGCAGAGTTATCTGCCTCTGGTAGTTGTCGTGGATGTAGCGGAAGAGCTTTGACACCTTGTCCAGGTGCTTGGCGTAGCGCTCGGGCATCGCCTCGGCGGTGAGGCGGTAGGCGCCCATGCTCTCTATGCGACCGAAGAGCGCGAGCACCTGGGCCGTGGCCAGAAGCGGCGAGCGGTGGGTGCCCGGGGACGGCGGGGCCACCTCCGAGAACAGGCGGTCCACCGCCTCGCACACCTGCGGGGCCGAATCGGCGCGGTAGCACTCGTTGATCAGGATCTGCCCGCGGCCGATGCGACGCAAAAAGGCCATCGGCGGCTTTTCGAGATCCATGAGCATGTCGATGCTGAAGACCACGCAGCGGTAAATGGTGTCCTGCCCGCGCGGGGTGCCGCCATGCACCACGTTGCCGGGGATGATGACGCAGTCGCCCTCGCCCAAGCTGTAGCGGCGCTCGTTGAGGCTGATGTCGAGTCCGCCCCTCACTACCTTGGAGATCTCAAGGGCGCTGTGGTAGTGGTATGGCATCACGAAGCGCGGATGCTCCCGGTCGATGTAGTGGTAGTCAAAGGGAAACTCGAGCGTTCCGCGCGAGCGGTTCTCATGGTAAGCAACGGGCATTGCGGACATGGGCGCCTCCTCTCCCAGACTATATCCCAAGCGTTTGCGGATTTTGGTGCCGCCCCTCTCGGTTCGAGAAGAGCGCCCTTAAAGCCGCTCCAAGTCCGAAATGCGGCTCCATTGGCAAGCGGCCGCAGGGTGCGAAAGGCATCGTTGCGGGCAAAATAATCTGTCTTTCAACATGGGCCGCCTCTTCAGACAGGATGGAATATCATCAAAGCTGCGTCGTGCCTCAAATTTTGCCAAGACGCTTCCAAATCCCTTGCTCCGCAAGACATTTCCAAATTCTGAAGCGCATAAATCCAACCCCTGCGCTGCCTTGGCCTTCCACCTTCCTCCTTTTAGGAACATGGGATCGACTTCACAAATTTGAATGCTTTCTGCCTTTGAGGTGAATATTGTCATGATCATGGGCGCTTTTGAAATGGCACTTTTCCCTGATTGCTACCAAACTCATGACAGCTTCAGTCAAGAACCAAGCAGACAACAACAAACATTTTGGAAAAGCTTTCAGCCTTTGGAGGGCCATCCATGACAGCAAACCGTTACATAGGCCATTATCCAGTGGTGGGCATCCGCCCGATCATCGACGCCAGGCTCGGACCCTTGCAGGTCCGCCAGAGCCTTGAGGAACAGACCATGGGCATGGCCAAGGCAGCCGCCGACCTCATCAGCTCGAACCTCAGGTACACCAACGGCGAGCCGGTGAAGGTCATCATCTCCGACACCACCATCGGCCGCGCCGCCGAGGCTGCCCGCTGCGACGCCAAGTTCCGCGACGAGGGCGTGGACATCACGCTGTCCGTCTCCCCGTGCTGGTGCTACGGTGCCGAGACCATGGACTTGAACCCGCACACCATCAAGGGCGTGTGGGGACTGAACGCCACCGAGCGCCCTGGCGCGGTCTACCTCGCCTGCGTGCTTGCAGCCTACTCCCAGAAGGGCCTGCCTGCGTTCGGCATCTACGGCCGCGACGTGCAGGAGGCCGATGACCGCAACATCCCCGCCGACGTGCAGGAGAAGATCTTAAGGTTCGCCCGCGCCGCAGTCGCCGCCGCGACCATGCGCGGCAAGAGCTACCTCCAGATAGGCTCCGTGTGCATGGGCATCGCCGGCTCCATGATCAACAACGACTTCTTCGAGGACTACCTCGGGATGCGCGTCGAGAGCGTGGACGAGGTCGAGGTGCTGCGCCGCATCGAGGAGCACATCTACGACGAGGACGAGTACCAGAAGGCGCTCAAGTGGGCCAAGGAGAAGTGCCCGATCGGGTTTGACAAGAACCCTGAGTTCGTCCGCAGCAGCCCCGAGGTCATCGAGCGCAACTTCGAGTTCTCTGTCAAGTGCATGATCATCATCCGCGACCTGATGTGCGGCAACAAGAACCTGCCCAAGGGCCGCGAGGAGGAGATGCTCGGCTTCAACGCCATCGTCGGCGGCTTCCAGGGCCAGAGGCAGTGGACCGACCACTTCCCCGACACCGACTTCGCCGAGGCTCTGCTCAACTCCAACTTCGACTGGAACGGCCGCCGCGAGCCGTACATCCTTGGCACTGAGAACGACACCCTCAATGCCACGACCATGCTCTTTGAAAAGCTCCTGACCAACCGCCCGGCGATGTTCTCGGACGTCAGGACCATGTGGTCTGCAGAGTCGGTCAAGCGCGTCACCGGCTACGGCATCGAGGGGCACGCCCGCGACGCCGGCGGCTTCCTGCACCTCATCAACTCCGGCGCCACCTGCCTGGAGGCTTCCGGCAAGTGCCTGGACAAGGACGGCAAGCCCTACATGCCGACCTGGTGGGAGGAGACCGACCGCGACGTCGAGGAGTGCCTCAAGGCCACGCAGTGGTGCCCGTCGGACAACGGCTACTTCCGCGGCGGCGGGTACTCGTCCCGCTTCGCCACCGAGGCCGAGATGCCGGTCACCATGGCCCGCCTCAACATCGTCAAGGGCCTGGGCCCCGTGATGCAGATAGCCGAGGGCTGGACCGTGAACCTGCCTGCCAAGGTCACCGACACGCTGTGGAAGCGCACCGACTACACCTGGCCTTGCACCTGGTTCACTCCGCGCTGCGGCAGCGGCGCCGCCTTCAAGGACGCCTACCAGGTGATGAACCGCTGGGGCGCCAACCACGGCGCGACCGTCTACGGCCATGTCGGCGCTGACCTCATCACCCTCTGCTCGATGCTGAGGATCCCGGTGTGCATGCACAACGTCCCTGAGGAGCAGATCTTCAGGCCGTCCGCCTGGAACTCCTTCGGCACTGATCCCGAGGGCTCGGACTACCGCGCCTGCAAGAACTTCGGACCGCTGTTCGGCAAGATCTAAGAAGGAGGCGGAGGCCCGGCAGCGGGCCTCCGTGGATGAATGCTAAAGGGAATTTCACCGCTCATCACCCCGGAGCTGGCCTTCGTGCTCGACGCGATGGGCCATGGCGACGGGCTGGTGATAGCAGACGCCAACTTTCCGGCAGAGGAGCTTGCCAAGCGCGATGTCGTGAGGCTTCCAGGCTCCAGCGCCGTGGAAGTGCTGCGCGCCGTGCTTCAGGTCATCGGGCCTGACGTGCTGCGCGAGAACCCAGGCTACGTGATGCAGCCTGATCCGAACGACAAGGCGGTAAAGGGCGAGCCTGAGATCTTTGCAGAGTTCGAGCGCGAGCTTGCAAAGGAGGGATCGCATCCTTCCAAGAAGGTCGGCCGCTACGAGAGGCAGGACTTCTACCGCCGCGCCTCGGAGGCGTTTGCGATCGTGCAGACCGGCGAGTCGAGGCTCTACGGGAATCTGTTTTTGTACAAGGGAGTCATAGTGCCCAAGGCCTGAGGCCCTGCGCATGGATTTGAGGAGAGCTTGATGGGCGTTCAGATGGAATGGTCGGCGATGGCCGCGGCAAAACCGCGTTTTGCGATGTGCCATGCCTCGACGATCCTCCCGCGCGATGACGGCAGCGTGCTCTGCGCCTTCTTTGCAGGAAGCGCCGAGGGCGCGGCCGACACCGGGATCTGGATGTGCACTGTCAAGGACGGGCAGGGCAGCGAGCCTGTCCTGGTGGCCTCGGGAAGCGAGGCGCACTGGAACCCGGTGCTCTTCACCTACCCCGACGGGGCGATCGGCCTCATCTACAAGGTTGGTAACGTCATCGCCTCGTGGCGCTCGTACGTCTGCCGCTCGGAGGATGGCGGGATGAGCTTTTCAAAGCCCCGCGAACTCGTGCCGGGCGACCGCGGCGGGCGCGGGCCGGTGCGCAACCAGCCCATAGTGCTCAAGCGCGGCCGCCCTGGGCGCTACCTCTGCCCGGCCTCGCTTGAGGACGGGGAGTGGCGCGCCTTCTGCGACATCTCGGACGACGGGATGCAGACGCTGCGCAAGAGCGCCGAGGTGAGGCTTTCGCGCGAGGATCTTGGAAAGACCCAGGCGGCCGAGCACGTGATCCCGCTCTCCTCCCAGTCATTCTCAGGGCGCGGGGTGATCCAGCCTGCGCTCTTCGAGGACCAAGGCGGCGTGCACATGCTCTTGCGCTCGTCAGCAGGCTGGATCTTCAAGAGCGATTCAGATGACTTCGGGGAGAGCTGGAGCGTTCCTTATTCCATAGGCATCCCCAACAACAACAGCGGGCTGAGCTGCGCCGTGCTTGACGGCACGCTGTACCTCGCCTGCAACCCGGTGGCGGGCAATTTCGGGAGGAGGACGCCCATCACCCTGTTTTCGTCGCAAGACGGCAGATCCTTCCGCAAGGAAGCAGACATGGACAGCGCAGATGCGGAGTTCTCCTATCCATGCGTTACTGCCTCAGGCGGGGCGCTCTACGTGAGCTACACCTACATGAGGAAAAACATCCGCGTTATCAAATACAAGCAAACCAAGTAATTCCAAACAACATATTTGAGGAGATCAACATGAAGACCATCAAGGCTCTTGTTGCCGCAGCCGCTGTCGCGGCCGCTATGTGCGCCGCAGGCACTGCCATGGCTGCCTATCCTGACGGCAAGGACGTCACCGTCATCATCCCGAAGAACCCGGGCGGCGGCACTGACACCACCGCGCGCGGCGTGATCCAGATGATGCAGAAGGACATGGGCAACATCCACTTCGTCTGCGTCAACAAGCCTGACGGAAACGGCATCGTCGGCATGCAGGACGTTGCCAACGCCAAGCCTGACGGGCACACCCTGGGCATGGTCACCGTCGAGCTGGACATCTTCCCGCACCAGGGCAAGACCAAGCTCTCCTACAAGGACTTCGACTCCGTCATCGCCCCGATCGCAGCCCCGGCTGCCCTGATCGTCCCGGCCAAGGCCCCGTACAACAGCCTTGACGACTTCATCGCCTACCTCAAGAAGAATCCTGGCAAGGTGATGATGGGCAACTCCGGCATGGGCGCCATCTGGCACATCGCCACCATGGCCATGGAGAAGGAGTTCGGCGTCAAGGTCAAGCACATCCCTTATCCTAAGGGGACTGCTGACATCGCAGCTGCCATGGCTGGCGGCCACATCGACGGCACTCTGGCTGATCCTTCGTCCTTCAAGTCCCAGATCGAAGCTGGCAACCTGAAGATCCTCGCGGTGATGGCCGACAAGCGCACCAAGATGTTCCCGGATGTCCCGACCTTCAAGGAGCTGGGCCACAACATGGCCATCCGCGCCTGGGCTACCCTGGTCGCCCCGAAGGGCACTCCTGCTGACGTGATGAAGACCCTGCGCGACAGCGCCACCCGCGTTGCTGCCAGCGAGGAGTTCACCTCCTACTTCCTCAAGCAGGGCATCGACCCGACTGACATCATCGGCGAGGACGCCAACAAGATGATGGCCAACGACGACGCCATGTACGCCGAGTTCCTGGCTGCCCTGAAGAAGTAAGCGAGGAAGGCGCCCCCATGGCAAACATGAAGAACTGCAACCTCTGCATTGCCGCGCTGACGGCAGTCGTGGGGGCGTCCATAGCCGTAACCTCCTATGGTTACGGCATAGGGGTCACGGAGTTCGGCCCGGGTGCCGGATTCTGGCCCTTCATTCTGGGCGTGGCGCTCATCTTAAACGCCGCGGCCATCTTCCTGGACACGATGTTGAACCTGAAATCCTACGCCGATGAGGTGGTCGTGCTGCGCTCGCCAGGGTGCTTCAAGGCCTACAAGCTCATGGCGATGGTCGTAGCCTATGCCGTGCTCATCTACGTGCTGGGCTTCTACATCGCGTCCTTCCTATTCCTAGCAGCCGCAATGCGCTTCCTGGGGCTTGAGAAGAAACTGCTCATCCTGGCAGTGTCCCTCATCTTCCTGGGGATCGTCTGGCTGCTGTTCGCCAAGGCGCTGCACATCACGCTGCCGCGCCCGATCTTCTGGGAGGGCTGATCATGGACGCAATAATCGCGGCCTTCTCGCAGGTCTTTTCGATATACAACTTCCTGCTCCTGGTGCTGGGCACCGTAGTGGGCATCTTCATCGGCGCCATGCCGGGCCTCTCGGTCAACATGGGGCTGGCGCTGCTCTTCCCGATCACCTTCACGGTAGGCGGCCTCGGCGGCATCATCATGCTCCTTGGCATCTACTGCGGGGCCATCTACGGCGGCTCGATCACAGCAATACTGCTAAAGACGCCAGGAACCCCGGCGTCGGCTGCGACCACGCTCGACGGCTACCCGATGGCCATCATCAACGGGCAGCCGGGAAGGGCGCTCTCCATCTCGACGACCGCCTCGACCTTCGGCGGCGTGTTCTCGGTGGTGTGCCTGATCCTCTTTGCCCCGATGCTCGCGAAGATCGCGCTGCAGTTCTCAAAGCCTGAGTACTTCGCGCTGGCAGTCTTCGGCATCAGCATGGTGACCTCGGTCTCCTCAGGCTCGGTGCTCAAGGGCATCGTAGGCTGCATCGTGGGACTTTGGATCGCGACCATAGGCCTGGACGCCATGTCAGGCATGGAGCGCTTCACCTTGGGCACGCTCTACCTCTCAGGCGGCGTCTCGTTCATGCCGATCCTCATCGGCCTCTTCGCGCTGACGCAGGTGTTCGTAAACTGCGAGGAGAGCGTCGGGACCAAGCAGCAGAAGTCCGACATCAAGATCGACAGCGTGCTGCCTTCCTGCGCTGACGTGAAGCTCACGCTGCCCACGCTCGTGCGCTCCTCCGCGATCGGCACCTTTATCGGCTGCGTGCCGGGCACCGGCGGCGACATCGGGTCCTGGATCTCCTACAACCAGGCCAAGGTCTGGGCCAAGGACTCCTCGCAGTTCGGCAAGGGCGACCCGCGCGGCATCGCAGCATCCGAGTCAGGCAACAACTCGGTGGTCGGCGGCGCCTTCATCCCGGTGCTGACGCTGGGCATCCCTGGCGACGGAGCCACCGCGATCATCCTGGGCGCGCTGATGGTCCACGGGATCCAGCCGGGCCCGCTGCTCTTCGTGAACAACCCTGCGGGCGTGTACACGATCTTCCTTGGGCTCCTCGCGGCGAACCTCCTCATGGGCGCGTTCGGCTTCTCCTTCATCAGGATGTTTGCGCGCGTCGTGAACATTCCTCGCCAGATCCTGCTTCCGATCATCGCGGTGATGGCGATCATGGGCACCTACTCGTACAACAACTCGATGCCTGACGTCGCGATCATGGTCTGCGCCGGCATAGTTGGCTACTTCATGCACAAGAGCGGCATGAGCGTCCCGGGCGTGATCATCGGCATCATCCTGGGCAAGCTCGCCGAGGAGAACTTCACGGGGTCGCTGATGATGAGCGACGGCTCTGCGGTGGTGTTCCTGGAGCACCCGCTTTGCGCCGTGCTGCTCTTCCTCTCGGCGCTGAGCCTCTTCTCGCCGATGTACCGCCCGATGCTGCGCAAGCTCTTCGAGAACAGGTAGGGCTCAGGCCCTGCCCCTGGGGCAGGGCTTTGGCAAGATATTGACAAGCAAACAAACTTTGGAGTTTTGAAAGAGAAATGGCAGAAAAAACCTTCAAGGGCGGCGCGTGGCCGGTGATGCTCACGCCTTACACCGCAGGGGCCAAGTCAGTTGACTACGACGCACTGGCCGAGCTTACGGACTGGTACATCCAGAACGGCTGCACCGGCCTGTTCGCCGACTGCCAGTCCAGCGAGATCTTCTTCCTCTCGCTTGAGGAGCGCGTCAAAATCGTCAAGACCGTGCTCAAGGCCGCGGCAGGGCGCGTGAGCGTCATCGCCTCGGGCCACGTGTCCGACTCGCTTGAGGACCAGGCCAAGGAGCTCAAGGCCATCGCCGACTGCGGCCCGGACGCCGTGATCTTCATTTCCAACCGCTTTGCAGGCCAGGGCGAGGACGATGAGGAATGGTGGCGCAACATGGAGAAGGTCATGAAGGCGCTGCCCTCTGATATGCCCCTTGGTGTCTACGAGTGCCCGTTCCCTTACAAGCGCCTGCTCTCTGACGATGTGGTGCGCCGCATGCGCGACAACGGCCGCTTCCGCTTCGTCAAGGACACCTGTTGCGACCTTGAGACGCTAAAGCGCCGCGCCGCCATCGCCAAGGATTCGCCGCTTAAGATCTACAACGCCAACTCGACCACGCTGCTCGACTCGCTCAAGGCCGGCTGCTACGGCTTCTGCGGCGTCATGGCCTCGTTCCAGATGAAGCTCTACGCATGGCTGTGCGCCAACGTGGATGACGATCGCGCCCGCGCGGTCTCGGACCTGCTTGCGATCACATCGTTGATCGAGCGCCAGTATTATCCGGTGAACGCCAAGTACTATTTAAGGGAGTTCGAGCACCTGCGCCTGACCGACGCGTCGCGCGTCAAGGATCCTGCCGGCTTGACCGACACCTTCCGCGACGAGGTGAGGGCGCTGCGCGACCTCACTGCCAGGACTGTGAAGTCCTTAGGAATCAGCCTCTAATGGCAACCCCCTCCGCCCGAGAGGGCGGAGGTAATTACAAAGCACAAAAGTGTGCTATGCAATCAAACAAGCAAACCAGGAGCACAACATGAAGAAAACCACCAAAGCACTCGCGGCTGCCGTATTCGCCGCCGCATTCGCCGGCTTTGCCGCCAACGCTGCCGACTTCCCTGAGATGAAGCTCTCGCTGGCCCACACCGCCGCGGCGTCCCACGCCCACAACCAGGCTGCCAAGCTCTTTGCCAAAGAGGTCTCCGACATGACCGGCGGGAAGGTCCAGGTCCAGGTCTACCCTGCAGGCGAGCTCGGCGACCAGCCGGCGCTGCTCGACCAGTGCTTCAACGGCGGCGATGTCGACATCCTCATCGCCTCCCAGTCGAACATGGCATCCTATGTGCCCAAGCTCAACGCCCTGAGCGCCCCGTTCCTCTTTGACAGCTACGATCAGGCCCACAAGACCATCGACAACTACGTCATGCCGTGGATGGAGAAGGACGTCGAGGAGAAGATGCACATGGTTCCGCTGGGGGTCTTTGACTACGGCTTCCGCCATGTCACCACCAAGGGCATCACCGTCAAGAAGGCTGACGACCTCAAGGGCGTGAAGATCCGCGTCCCTGGCTCTGCAGGCCTGCTGGCAACCTTCGATGCCCTGGGTGCCAACACCCAGACCATCGCCTACTCCGAGCTCTACCAGTCCTTGAAGCAGGGCGTGGTGGCCGCCGAGGAGAACCCGGTTGCGACCATCTTCGCTGACTCGTTCTACGAGTGCCAGGACAACCTCGCCCTCACCGGCCACTTCTTCGACATGCAGGCCCTGCTCATGAACAAGGACAAGTTCGATTCCATGAGCCCTGAGCTGCAGAAGGTCATCAAGAAGGCCGGCATCGACGCCCAGAACCTGACCCGCAAGCTGATCTCCGGCCAGGAGTCCGAGATCATCGGGAAGCTCAAGGCCAAGGGCATGAAGGTCTACGATGTCGACAAGCAGTCCTTCAAGGATAAGATGGGCCCCGCCTACGAGAAGATCGCCAAGCTCTGCGGCAAAGAGGAGCTTGACAACCTGATCAAGGCCATCAAGTAATTAAACTGTCCCCGCGCCCTGCGGGGGCTTTTCACCTTTCCATAAGGCGCGGCGCTTTGCGCCGCGCCTTCGAGTTTTACAAGGAGGTGCGCCGTGCTGATGTTCGTGATGTTCTTCGGCGTGGTGCTTGTGCTGTTCATAGGCGTCAACACCGCCTGCAGCATGGCCTTCATCGCCATTGCCACTTACTATGGGATGGGAGAGGCCAACTTGAACAATATGATCCGCCTGCCCTCGTCGATGTACGACCAGGTCAAGGGGATCACGCTGATGGCGATCCCGTTCTTCCTGCTCATGGGCAACTTCATGAACAAGGGCGGCGTATCGCGTGACCTGTTCGCGTTCGCCCGCGCCTGCCTGGGCCACCGCTGGGGCGGCCTGGCCAACGCCGCAATCGCCTCTTGCATGATCATGTCGGCGATGTCAGGCTCGGCCGCGGCCGTGGCCGCCGGCATCGGCATGATCGCCATGGCCGAGATGAGGAGGACCGGCTACGGCCAGCCCTTCTCCTGCGCGGCCATCGCAGCAGGCGGCGGCCTGGGGCCGATCATCCCGCCGAGCATAACGCTGATCCTGTTCGCGTCATTGGTCCCTGGAACCTCGGTCAACGCCCTGTTCCTAGGCGGCGCGATCCCGGGCATCCTCACCGGACTGCTCTTCATCGTCTACGCCAGCTTCGAGTCCCGCCGCAAGGGCTTCGGCCGCGTGCCGCCCGTGCCGATGGCAGAGAGGTTCCGCCTGGGCGTGAAGGCCATCTGGGCGCTATTGATCCCGGTCATCGTGCTCGGCGGCATCTTCTGCGGCCTGTTCACCGCAACCGAGGCTGCCGCAGTGGCTGCCTTCTACTCGATGCTCCTGGGCATGTTCAAGTACAAGCAGCTCAAGATAAAGGATCTGCCTGAGATCTTCTGGGCCACCGCCAAGTCCACGGGCCAGATCATGTTCGTCATCGCGGCAGCCGCGTTCTTCCAGCACGTGCTGCTCAAGACGAGGATCCCGCACATGGTTGTCGAGCAGATGGTCAGCACCTTCTCGAACATCACCCCGATCCTGCTGGTGATCATCCTGCTGCTGCTCATCATGGGCTGCTTCATGGAAGGCACCGCGATCCTGCTCATCAGCGTGCCGATCTTCTACCCGATCGCCCAGGCGTTCGGCTACCCGACCGTGCAGCTTGCCATCGTGATGTGCATCGCGCTGGCCTGCGGCGTGCTTACCCCGCCGGTTGGCTTGAACCTCTACGTGATGTCGTCAATCACGGGCGAGAAGGTCATGAGGATAGGCGCAGCGGCAGTGCCGTTCCTCATAATCATGATCGTGGTCACGCTCATGTGCGCGTTCTTCCCGCCGCTGACGACTTGGCTGCCCACTTTCATGGGCTATGGCGTGTAGGAGGCATCAGATGAAGTCATGGTTCGCATTTGAAGACGCCGTGGGCAAGATCACGAGGCTGCTTGCAGGCTTCTGCCTTGCGGTGGTGTTCGTGCTCTTCCTGCTCAACATCCTCACCAGGGTGCCGTTCCTCACCTGGAACCCCACCTGGATCGACGAGGTGATCCAGTTCTTCCTGGTCTGGATGATCTTCCTGTCGGCAGCTGAGCTGGCCCGCATCGGCGCGCACTTTGCAGTGGACGTGCTGGCCGAGAAGTTCAAGGGCACGGGAACCGGGCGCTGGATGCGCCTGATCGCCGCCGTGATCATGCTGCTCACCTACGCGCTCATCATGTTCTTCGGCGTCAAGCTCTGCATTCGCAGCAGCGTCAAGACCACCTTCACGCTCCCTTACTTCGTGAAGATGTCCTGGTTCTACTCGTGCATCCCCTTCTGCACCTTCCTGATGTGCATATGGGGGCTTCGCGACCTCATCTTCGCGGTGGCGGACATCGCCACCTCGGGCAAGGTCTCATTGATACTCGAGAAGCGCAAGCAGGAGCTTGCCTCCGACGATGAGGACAGCAAGATCATAAAGAAGGCCGCGCAGGCCCTGGGCGCAGGAAAAGGCCAGGAGGGCGTAAGCCCGAAGGACTGATCCAAAGCTCAGATTGAAAACGGGCCTTCGGGGGAGATCCCGGGGCCGTTTTTTTCATCGCCTGGAATGAAGCCTCCCGCACTGGTGCCTGCGCCAGTGCGGGAGGCTTTTTTGCTTGCGCGCGATTTAATCGAGGTCCAGGCTCCGCGAGAGCTCGACTTCCAGCGAGCGCGCGTCAAGCTCGCTGCTGTCCACCACCAGCATGTACATGAGAGTGCCGTAGTGACTGTATAGTTTTCGCTATTTCCCAAAACTGACCTCTGCCGATACGATGCGGCCATGTTCACAAGCACAGGAGGAACGCAGCACATGGCAGCAGGCATCGATGGCTTC
>Ga0256406_1005165_pt1 | contig 14180 bp, 8 predicted proteins | sample RumenRJG_03DNA_FD_185986 | JGI IMG/M metagenome (GOLD analysis project Ga0256406, IMG submission 185986) | Bovine rumen microbial communities from Lethbridge, Alberta, Canada - RJG_03 | ecosystem: Host-associated > Mammals > Digestive system > Stomach > Rumen | place: Canada: Alberta | collected...
CTTATGTCGGTACAGTTAAAAAGCAGGGCTACAATGTATTTGATGCGATATTAAATGCTGTTAAGGGGACGCCTTACAACGTCATCCCAGTGGTTGCTGCTGAATAGTTACAAGAATTACATCAATTCTTTTACCTAATCGCACAATATCATATTCAAAGATGATATCTCCTTCAGTTCCACTATTCTCCAATTTCTTCTGAAGGGCACGGATCTGATTATCCCATGCACTTGATTGTTCAATATTTATTTCAAAAGAGTGACGTACAAGCTGACCAATAATTGACGCCGAGTTATCCTGTAAGAATCCGGGAATTGAATTACAATAATACGCCTTTCCTGATTGAGTTGAAAAAGTATATTTATTCATAGCAGCCTCCCTTACAGCATCAATATATTTAACTATTTGATTTACTAATCTCCAACTCTAATATCGTTTGTAGAATTGTATTCACACAACCATCTACATTTTTAAGAATATCCCTGCTCCAAAATCTGAGAACGGTCCAACCAAGTCCTTGAAGTATCGCGGTAATCTCCTCATCTCTAACGATATTTTTTTCAATTTTCGTTGTCCAATAATCAGGATTATTTCCGGATAGCACCTTCTCTCTTTTTCCGTTCTCCCAATCTTTTCCATGAAAATATTCTCCATCGCAAAAAATACAAATTTTCTGTTTAGTAAGAACAATATCAGGTTTTCCAAGGAGCTCAGACCAATTTATCCTATAACGCAAACCATGTTTCCAGAGATTTTTTCGTAGCAACACTTCTGGTTTCGTGTTATTAGCTCGAATGTGTTGCATATTTGTATGACGCTGTTCGGGAGTCATGTCATCCATATTTATACCTGTTTTTTCTCTGCCACAAGCAATCCTGACGATGGATTCAATGGATATATCTTTTTTTCAATATGTTCAATATCTTCTAGTGAAACTCGATGATTGACAGAAAACACCTGTCGAATACTTTCATGATCCAGCCGTTTATCAGCATAATCTTGAGCAAGATTAATAAGTATATCTACTGGCATGGCAGATCCATTTACTCCAGTATCATCACGAATTTGTTTAATCTGATAATCAATATTAGATCCGAATGAATTTGCGATATAACTGAAAAATTTCAAAGGATATTTATCCCCACCATATTCTTTGACATGGGGAATATATTCCACTTCCATTCTTCTTTTATGATCGCCTATTAGACTATATCCATTCTTATAAGCCTTATTATCTAAAATGCCACAATACTTTGCATCATCCGATTCAACATATATATCTGGCGTATTGCCAATTTGACCTACATGTTTTACGTTCATGTGGAATATTTTCTTAAACATTTCACATGTTGCTTCTTCAAAAGCTATCGCTCCATCTCGACCCGCCAAGGACAATTCCTTGTAATTTACAAAGAAGTCATCAATATTACCTTTTGAGTGGTTTGTGACTAAATATTTTTCAATGTATTTTTCGTCTATCCCTGTGCGTACCGAAATTTTTTCTACAACATCTGATGTTATTTCTGTTATAGGAGTTTCTAATGCAAGAAGCACATATTCTTTGTTGATTCTTGCATTCATAATTTCGCTTTTAGCGAGAGATTTAACTTTGTCAAAATTTCTAAGATCTTTCGCAGTATATCCTTTCCCATAATTCCGCAGATAATTTTCCGTCAGCTCCGGATTCTGAATAAACTTAGCATCCTTTTGAATAAAAGTAGCAATATCGTTTTCTCTTCCAGCTCTAATGCAAATAGCCTGAGGTATTCTATCAATATACTGTGTAAGACTGATGTAATTAAAGAATGTATTGGCGATATTTGAATAGGTCTTCTTGGGATCTTGATAATTTTCAAAATATGTAGTATCTTTTCTTGACTTTAAAATCTCTTGTACCACATATTCAAAGCATTCAATAGAATCATTTCGCGCATGGAAAATAACGATGAACTTCATCTCGTCCATCGTTAATCTATTTTCCAGTCGATTATCAAGTAGAAGTCTGAACATGAACTGGAAAGGATGTACTCTAAACTCATGATTTACGCTTCCTGTTCCAGTCCAACAAGCAGCAGAAGGATATTGATATTTTTGAAGTTGAAGTCTCATTGCTTCAACAAACGTTACATCGCCTTTTACAAGACTTTCTCCTATTAGGGTAAGTTGACAGCGATTGGTATCGTCTTCCAAAAAGACTAGACCAAGGTCTTTCATCTGTTTAAACAAGGTTCTTATGCCGCCGCCACCAGCACCGGCTTTACGAGCTCTTAAAGTACCATGTTCAGTAATACTTCTTTTTGCAAGCTCATCTTCCCATTTTAATTGAAGTTTCGTATTCCCTGACCATTTCTCGCCAACACAAATATCGCTGTAGGCAATCAATGCTGGTAAAATCTGTGTTAATTGTCTCTTTTGTCTCGAAACAAACCAATGGTCATACATAATAACATCACTCCTGAAGATTCGCTTCAACACATGGATATGAAATTCCTGCAAAACTATTCAAAATAGCTGTAACTACAATATTACTTAATTTACAAGGTACAGCCATTCCAATCTGTTTACGAACACTTGCATAATTTCCAATAAAATGGTAATCATCTGGAAATGTTTGAATTCTTGCCCTTTCCCTATTCGTTAACTCGCGATTTGTCCAATGGTATCCAGCAGTGCCACCGCCACCAGCAGCAGTCATTGTGTAGCTGGGCTTATCGGGATCAAGCTTTCGGTATATCTGGGAAATCTTTGTTCTTGTTTTAATTCTTAATTCCTCTGGCATATTATCTTCGGCTTGCCAAACATTCTGCCCTGGTTTAATGTAAGACAGCCTTTTTACAACACGTTCATTTAGTACTTTTATCTCATTATTAAATGCCCACTCAGGAATATTCTCCAAAGCAGTTCTTGAAGATATATCTACATCTTTATACTGCGCAGGATCTGGCACATGATATTCAACCTTAATATCGTTCCTGATTCCAACAATTATGACCCTATGCCGAGTTTGTGGTATGCCATATTGTTCAGCATGGTATAGATTTGTAACAAGTTTATACCCAGATTCCTCCATGTCTTTAAGTATAGTCTGGAAATCATTCGTCCCTGCAGATCTAATACCGCTTACATTTTCAGCAATAAACCAATCCGGTTTGAATTTTCTAATTACTTCTATGCCATACCAATAAAGCTGTCCAAATTTTTCATTTGCTATACCCTGATGCTCTCCGACATTAGAAAAAGAATTGCATGGAAAACCGTATGCAAATGCGCTTATCTTTTTTAATTTATTTAAGTCGAGATCCCTTACATCACTACAGATTACCGATCTCGGATTTTCCGGACAGATATTGAAACGATACGTCTCACATGTCTCAAAATCATAGTCATTCGCCCAAGCATGTGAGATTTTGAATTTTCCATCTGCACTCTGCGCATGAAGAGCACCATAAGCCAAGCCCCCTGGTCCACAATATAGCTCTCCCAGGTTAAACGTCTTTGGTTTCATATTAAATTTCTCCTATCAGGTTTTACGTCGTCCGACGTTCACAGTGGATACACCACAGATAAAAAAATTATATCATATTTCGAAGTACACATAAATAAGGGGCGCCGCGGATTTATCCACGACTCCCTCCTCCGTCAGTTATAATGTACATTTCTCAAGCGGTTTCCGGCAAAACAAACTTTGCATTTAAAAATGCTGCTAGTGCTTTTTTCTGTCTTTTTGAACTTGCATTTTTACCATAAGCCGAAAGAATGTCTGCACATTCAACATCATTTAAATTTGCAAACATTATTAAATCAAATCTTGCCCTAGATGTTCCAACATAAAATACATTCTTAGCATCGGTAGTTAATACCTTTTTATCGATATCCACCAAAATTACCGCATCTGCTTCAAGACCTTTGAACTTTCTACAGGTAGTAAAACGATATTTCTTTCCATCGCTTATATAGTAATCATTTTTGATATAATCAGAAAGAATACTCGTTGATTCTGTTTTACAAGTAAGAATTACTACATCATTAATTTTTTGTTTCCTATAATTTTCAAGAATGTTATTCAATGTAGATATTATTACGTTTTCATCTTCTTCAATATATAGCTTAGGAGATGCGCCATTCACAGTCCCTTCAAAAATCTTGGGCTTTTTTATTTCTGGGAATGGTCTCATAGATGTTACAGCTATATTTTCTGTATTTCTACAATTCTTAATCAACGAAAGCTTACAATCTGCATTTGCAATATATGAAGGGATTCTATTGCCTTGAATTAATTGAAGCTTATCATAAAAGATAAGTATTGTGCCATTGATTGAATCATCCAAAACTATTCCTTCTAGAGTGGCAATAACGTTTGATTCTTCAATATCATCCTGTCCAAAGTCCTGTCCTTCGTCGATCAGAATATGCTTATATGGAAACTTTCCCTCGGCAAATAAATCAAGCAGTTTTTCATCTAGCATATTCAAATCTGCAGATGAAGAATCACATAACTTACATGCCAATCCATCTATGGTATAAAAATCAACGTTATCTAAATCGTAATGATCCTTCAAAGAATCCTTTAGATATCTATTAAAACACAAGAACAATACCTTTTCGCCCTTAGCAGCATATCTTTTTGCTTGCTCGATGGCGATCATTGTTTTGCCACTTCCTGCAGGACCATTAATAACTGCACTGGGTTGTTCCTCTAGGTAGTCGAGCAGTCGTTCTTGTTCTTCCAAAAGTCGATTAAATATTATTTTTTTGGTATCAAAATTACTTTTTAATGATTGAACCAGATGGAACGATGGGCATAATACATGCGATAACAAAAGCTGGGTCTGTGAATTTGTTAATTCGGTATTAACATCATTCTCCCACACTTTTATTTCGTACAATTTATCAATGTATTTTTGAGGTTCCAAAAGTGCTTCGCTGGTTAAAGTGATTTTTCCATCTACCTCTGAAGGCATATCAATCCGTTTCAAATCATCCATAGAGATTGATGGAAACCAAACAGCGTGTAGAAATTTGCAATGATCCGATAAAGCATCTAGTTCATTAATATTGCAGTCATCAATATACTTCTTAAGTTTCCATTTATTGTTGGCCGCCTGTCTATAGGGTCCACCATGTTTCATTTTTATCCCGCTTCCGTAATACCAGTCTCCTGATTCAAAATAAACATGGCCAGCTTTAGCTTCAAGACATATTATGCCCTTTTTAGCATTGAAGATAACAAAATCGGTTTCGCTCTCATGTAAAGTGTTATCAACTACATTTACAATCTTAAATGAATGAAATATATAGTACTCATCAGGCAGTTTTGAAAGCGCCAAAAACATAATATCTTCAAGACTATTTTTTTCAATTTCACCCGGTTCATCCGGTATCATGGCTGCCATATTAGCGATCCTCTATTCTTTTTAAGAATTCAACAATATCGATATTTTGCTTTGCAAGGCAATAGCATTTCCAACCATTATCCTTAGCTTTATCATATTCAGATGCATTTTCTGATAAGAAAAATAGTACCTTTGACTTCTTCCAAATAAGGTCGACAGGAATAACTTCTCCCAAAATATTAATTTCTCCAGAGTAAATCGGTTTCTCATATCTTCCTATGGATTTATCGATAAGCTCGTCAAATAACTTTTTTTCATCATTTTGGTCAGTATCTGCCTTTATATAATTCCAAATTTCTTCATATGTCGAATCTTCCTGAGATTGTCCAGCATCGAGCACTCTTATTCGATTTACCCCTAAATTTTCTTCTCCAGCAATCTCGGTGGAATTCTTATTAGCGTTTTGTGTGTGCTTATTATCTTTTGTGCGTACAGAGTAATCTTTTTCCCAGCTGCTATAAAATCCTGCATCGGGTTCTTCAAAAGTTCCAATTATTAATGCACGGTCTAGGAAAATATTTAGCTGCTCACAGCTTGTTTCAGGAATCAAAGAGCATGCATGACATGCTGCTAAATTTAATCCATCTCTACCTTGCCCTTGGCTTGTTATACAGACCGGATCGTTTGAGCAAAATCTTGCTTTATCAACTGCCTCTTTGTAAATTCTAGGAAGACAGTCGCTTCTTCCCTGTCGCGTCAACCCACCAAGCGTTCCTTCGGAATCACCACTTGCTGTATACAGAAGTATTCCGCACATCTTCTCCTCTGTATCAGATGGGGCATAATATAATCTTTCTCTAAGCGAAGCAATATTATATCCACATTCAAACGACAATTGTTTCAATAATAAATGAGCCATTGTATGAAGAAATACATATTCTGCATCCAAAGAAAAACTAAGTCTTCCTCGCATAAAAGAATGATTACAATTATCGAGCAATTGCTTCATCCGTACCCTTGCAAAATTTGATTCCTTTAAATTATCTAATTTATCTTGATCAAATTCTATAAATATTCCTTCACCTTTAACCTCATATCCGGGATACCATTCAGTATCATCTTCTTTTATTTCTACAAATCCTGACCCCGGTGTACCTCTTAAATGTGCTTCTACAGGTTCAACTCTAGAAAACCCGACTTGGGCACGAACTTCTCTGAGCTTTTTAATTAAAACAACCTGTTTTAATCCTGGAATTTTGTAATCTGATATATTTGTTTCTTCTCTTGCGAAATCACTGGTTTGTTTAATTTTATCGATGCCAGCTAGTGCCCGATATTCTTCATATCTATACTCAATACTATCAACATCTGTATCATCATCGCTATCGTCTTGATTGTCAGAAAGCAAATTGAGCAGAATATTTTTCACGATATCTTGCCGCATCATTAACGTACTAGATATTTTATCTGCCCATTTATCTATTCTTTTTGAAATTAGATCCTTTTTTTCTTGTTCATCATCACATTCATCCAGTTCTTCCAATACAGATCTATATTTTTCCGTGCCTATTATTCTATCTACATTCTCATCAGCATTTGTAGGAATCACAATTGAACTTACGGAACATGGATAATAAACAGAAGTATCGCCACGTTGTTTTGTGATAGGATCAGCCGGACAATTATCTCTAGTTCCCTTCCATGGATGCCTTCCTTGACACTTGAATTCTGTATCACCCTTTTCAATTGCTTCCTTGAAAACATTTTGATAAAAAGCTTCTTTTAATGTTGCAGTGGCGCCACAATTTTCACACCTTACAACAAGTCCTTGAAGACCTTCAGCCGCTGAAGTGCCTGTCTGGAATTTCAATCGAGGATGTGCGCATATCTGCTTACGCGGTATACTTTTTAGATGTGCCCATGCTACCCATGGAAAATCATTAATATGTCCATTAGGGCAAACAGTAATAATATTTGATGCAACTAATTCCACATAGCATTGATAGCACATCGGCTTTTTGAACATTTCAGAGTCATTATCTCTCATCTTTTGAGGTGCATATTTTTTGTAATCCTCAATCCATTCCTTAAGAGGCTTAAATGATCTGCATTTAGGGCAAAAATACCATTCTGGAAATCTCACATATGAAATTCCATCCTTTGTGCTGGAATTTCCATCCTTAGTGCCTGGCATACCGAAGTATTTTACTTTTAGGGACTTTTCAAGACGAGGATCATATATTCTAGTAATAGTTTCTTCCCAGTATTCAGGTGCGGCAGTCATTAGTGTTTGATCTGGAAAATCAACCATTGCGCCTACTCCGTACTGAAGAATAGACTGCGCGGCTCTTGTAGAATAACCATTTCCTCGAAGTGGATATTTCATTTTCACTTCTTTCATCGTTTTAATCCTCCAAGTCAATAATGTTTACATTAACACCGGCATCTACATTACGCATCGATGTCATGGTGTCAAATGCATATGGATCTTGCTCATCAACACCAAATGGTTTTAATAACCTTCTACCTTCTTTGGGTGGATTACCCATAATATTGCCGTATTCGACGCAATGATTTGAAACATTATTTGCCAGTCTATTCATGGTATCAAAAACATAGCCAATTTCTTCTGAAATGGATTGACTTTCATTATCTGTCTGGTATGTTTGTCGGTCATTAATGTCATCAACCCTTTTAACAATAAAATCTGTTATTTTCTTAAGATCATCTTTCAAGGCGTCTTCATCGAAATGTGATATATCATCATCAGTTTCCATATCGAAGCCATGTCTTAGCATTGATATAATTACTGCATGAAGAGCTCTTTTTCTTGCCGGTTCAGAGAAAGGAGTAACACCTGTTGGCTCTACATACCTATAAAATGATTCATGATACGATTTAAATTGCTCATAATGCGATCTATCCCTGCTTCGAGTGCCGTCATATACAGTAAATACTACACCAGGATATGTTCTTCCTACTCGGCTTGTTGCCTGTATATATTCACTTGTCAGCTTTGGCTGTCCAATCATAACCATAGAATTCAATCTGCTTACATCTATACCAACAGAAATCATGTTTGTTGCAAGCAGGATATTCGAAGGATACGTTTTCTCCTCTCCGCTAGAAAATCTTACTTTCTCTAGAGTTTCTAGCGTTTCATTCAGCTCTGTTGTAGAAACACGGCTGGTCAATTCATCAGGTCTCAAAATATTCCGTTTACCGCCTACATAAAAATTTCTATTAGCCATTCTAAGGATATTATCACGAACATCATTTTGAATAATATCTGAACATTTACCAAGCTCTTTTAAGCTATTAAAGTAAACTGTTAATGTCCAGAAGCAGTCCTTTACCTCATCAGGCCATTTTTCTATTTGAACGAGCTGTGGTATTGCCGCCAATACCTTACCCTCCATAGTTGCCTTTGTCTTTCCAGCAGGAAGAAGTCCTATGTAGATTCTTCCAAATTTATCGTTTACATCGGCTGCTCTGGCAAAGAATGAATCGCTTTCATCAAGTCCTTGTGGCGGAAATTGAAATACTTTTCGATTATAAAGTTCAGAACACTGTTCCTTTGCATGACAAATAGTGGCAGTAGAAGCGATTATTTTAGGCTTTATGCCTTTCCTACTGCACAAGAAATCAACGGCAGTTTCATATTCACCTACTAGGCTTCCCAGTGGCCCTGATATAAGATGAAGTTCGTCTTGGATAATAAGCTCAGGACTTCTATTCTCACTATTTGCCGCAAAGAAATTACCCGTCGAACGAATCCATGGCAGCATAGCAAATTTATCGACTGTCGCAAATAATAATGTTGGAGGGTTATTGTATAAATCTTCATCTATAACCTGAATAGGAAGTTTATCATGGAAAGCACATCCATCTTGGGTACAATTCATATAAAATTTCTTCTTATTTGGCATTTTATATCCCCACATGCCAATAAGATTCTTCCCATCTTTTGTCAGATCCCGAACCATTTTGGTTCCGCACCATGGACATTTCAATATTTGAAATTTATTGTACTTGGTTTTTGTCGTTTTCAAAGTAAATTTAGTGCTTTGAGAAAGTCTGTCATAGTCATCCTTTGCTTCCCTTAATGTATTAGGTGTATGTTCACCTCCAATCCACAATCCTATGCTCACTTCTTCCTCCCCAAGTTCATACTTAGGATACTTACTATTTCTATTTCTGCTTTCTCGTCTAATATACTCGCAAGCACAGATTAATGTTGCGGCTCTAGTGAACTGTTGTGCCGCAAGCAACCGAAGAGTGTATCTCATAATCACAGTCGTACCACTTGAAATACTTAAGTGTGTAAGTCTTCGATAAAAGATAGTAAATGCAGTCAGCCCAAGATATGCTTCTGTTTTACCGCCTCCTGTAGGAAACCATATTAAATCGACAACATTTCTATCCTCATTGTTTTCAGAGTCGTCCGAAATAGCATTTACACACATTAACAAAAAGGCAATCTGAAATGGTCGCCAAAAACAATTATCTTCCGTTGTATAAAAATCAGTGCCCTCAAGTTCAGAAGATAATTTCTCATTATCTGGATAGACGTCTCCGTAACGGATTTGAAGTTCCACTTGAATCCGTTGCATATACATAGCTCGGTTCGCAAGTTGAAATGCATCAAAAGCCTTATCATTAGTTCGCAGAACTTGCAGTCCCCTCTCCATTCGATTAAAGCAGTCTTTACAGTTTTGAATATTATTAGAGGCTGTTTCAATATAACGTTTGGGAAGACCGGGCAGCTCACTTTCCAGGCCTTTTATCCATTGCCCATATGCAAAAACAATAGAATTTAAGGCATCTATCTTCTCCTCTTTTGCGGATGTAGTGAGGTCAGACAGATATTTCATGCTGAAAGCTTTATCAGTTACTCGATAATCAGATGAAATTGAAAAATCCATTGTTGGAACTTCAACTTCTGGGAAGAAATCACTCGCTATATATCCTTTTCCATTATCATCCACCATCCAAGTTGCAGATGTGCCTAATCCGGTACCATATTTTTTCTTGTTTCTGTACAAGAGAGCATTTATCTTTTCATCTTCATCTTCTTCAACAAGTGAATTTAATTCAGCATAATCGATAAATTTCAAATTTGCGTTGTTATCTGTTGATACCTTTATTTCTGGTTGGAAAATACAAGCAGTTGCCAACGTCGACTTTGTGGATGCATTTATTAACATCACAGTATAAGAATAATAATCATCGTGAAGCTTATAGCGAAGAGCATTTACCCGTGCTTCAGAATTTTGAAGTTTCTCGTTTGGATGGAAGTAATCGCCGTTATTAAAATCCACTATTACTGTATAATCCATCGGCATCCTTACATATCCAGAATGCTCAAGTTCAAGCATTCTATAAGCATATGACTTAAATGCACCGTCATCTGCTTTTCCTTGTTCATACCAATATTTAATACTCTTTTTATCAAATTTTTGAATAAGTTTTAACGTCTGATTTTCACCATCAAATGAAAAATATTGTGAGAAAACTTCCGGCACCTTAAATGTTTTGGCAATCTCAGCATCAATTTTTATCACACAATCCTCTAATTTGGCTTTGCGATATAAGCCAAATTTTATTGAAACAGCAAGTTGATCTAAACGTTTATCCGATACAAATGTGATGCCCATTGAAGACGGAAGAAGCTTTGTAGACATACTTATGGTCTCATCCATCGAATCATCGTCCACCGAACTGTTGCTTTTCTCTTTCGGTGAATTCGAATCTGATTCAATTACAGTATTTTCTTCTTCTATTGCTTCTTTATCATTGGAATCTTCACCCATCGTATCATCATCTTCCTTGCCCATAGTCCTGCCCTGTGGGTATAAAATTCCAATGCAATATCGTATTTGCGGATCAGCTGATAATAACTCACGTTCAATATCTAATGAATTTTTTTCCGAACCTGGACCTAGTAATTCCTTTTTTACATCTTCAATTAGGTTTGCTCTTGCATCATACTCTTCCTGATATTTCATTTAGACCGCTCCTCATATCGCATTCCAAAATAGTTTATATTATTTAATTATCCATAGGTTTGTTTGCTCGATTACTTTGTATCTTAAAACTTTCTACATCTTGAATATAATCAAGCTGCTTTATTACCGCGATTTCACGAATTTTATCCATCATGTTCTTAAACATACCGGTTTCATTTATTGTAGATCCATTCATTTCAGCTACAACTGCATTTTCAATCATTTTTAGGATTTTAATCCGTAATTTTCTAATATATGAAGTAGCGCCCGCATATTCCAGATAATGTTCTTCCATATGTTTATTACCGACTACTTGTGCTATAGTTCGAAATAATTCATCTTCCTTCGGTCCAACAATATGCGTTTCCGGATCTAGCCATTGTCTAATAGCTGTACCTGAAATTTCTCTTCCATATTGGCGAAATAAATTTGTAATATCTTTATAAGTGCAGTTTGTAAGTTTTCTTAATTCAATCAGCTGGCTTTTCCAGTATTTAACATTCAATAATTGCTCTCTAACCTCTTGATTTTCGTTGCTGATATTTTCAAGAAGCTCTTCCACAATATCTTTTGTTTTATCATCGTTAAGAGTAAAAACGAGCTCATCTCCAACTTCAATTTGATCAACCTTTTTTTCAACAACTGTACGTTTAGCACTATCGATAACATATGCCACGTACTCTTTTGTAAAAAGGATTTGCTCCCCAGAGGTAAATCGACCATGTCTACGCACTTCCAATGCACCTTCATTTTTTGGTGCCGTAGCAAAATATTGTCCTGCTTGATATCTTTCGGTTCTTAAGAAAGATTCTGTAAACTCATCTCTTAATCGATCATCTATTGCCAAATCTTCCTTATCGGCTTTCACTTTATCTGCTGGGTCTTCTTGACCAAGCTCTATTGATTCTGCCACCTCACCCTTATATAGATGGGCGTTTAATTCCATCATATAATTTTCGTATTGTTTTTTGATTTTTTTATAGAGCCGAATCTGATTATCATATAAAAGAAGTACGGTATTTTTTGACGTGTTAATATTAAAAGGATTAACCATCTTATAATCCATGATAGAAGTGAACAAAACACAGTCAAAATTTTTAGCCGAAATATTTTTTAGGGCTTTTTCCGGCAATATTTCATATGCTGCATTAAAGAATACCGGAAGAAGGCTGAAATATTTTTCAAACAGTTTTTTATACCTTGTGCTTGGAACGACAATCAAAATATGCTTATACTTATTACTTCGTATAAAATCATGTAAAATGGTCCTCTTTGGATTTTCCTCTTTTAAATACGAATATACATCCATTAAATAATCAACTATATCTTTACATTGATTTTTGACCGTAGGATCATAGAGTAGTACTCTCTTCTTATATTCCTTTATGGAATCTTTTAATGGAATATCATAATCATCCTCAAGATTCTCATATTCTTCCATTGTAAAGAGAGCATTATTATAAAATTTTAAAATGGAATATGCCCAACGGCAGAAATCCGTCATTACAATACTGTCAGGGTATGTTTCCATGATAAATGATAGTTTTTGTTTTGTTTTACTATAATTTTGCCACGAAAGAATGCTTTCTATATTTTCTGCCTTAACACTTCTGTAAGCGCTATTAGCTAGTTCATCGCAAAGGTGTTCTGTCGCTTCATTATCCTCATTGACTGCAATCATTGGCAAAGATAATAAATATTCCTTTGTTAATGCTAAAACTCTTAGATCTTGCTGATCTGTCTGTATAAATGATTCAATCCATGGATTATATTGAATACCTGTTATCAACCATGTAAACCTTAGTTTTTTTCTGTTGACTAGTTCTTCAAATGTAATAGCATCCTTACGATATGCTTCTTCCTTTAGGGCTACAAAACCTATCACTTCATTTTCGCCATGGCCCATTATCAGCTCACGAGCTCTATCTATTTGATCAGTAACTTTTAAGCCAGGTTCATTATTGGCATTATTCCCCGATTTCCTAATTTCCCTTGTTGCTGTATAAAATGTAATATGTATCAAATCTAATAAGTGATATTCTTTATGTCTTTCTTTATCTTCAATAACAATATTCTCCAAATAATAGTCCAAATTCACATTATCTAAGAAAATAACTGTCGAAGTATGGGAGACTGAAGTAATATTAACCTCAGGAATATTCAAAATATTCTTGATGAAATCTTTTCTTGTTGTTTTATGCTCATCGAGGCCTTTCCCTACTCTTGTTTTGGCTGTGCCATTATAAGGAATGAGCATTTTAACCTTTTCTTCGGTGATATATTTGCGTCCCTGATCTTTTTGAGAAATTAAAAGATAATATTTGTCTGAAGGAAGGTCTGAACCTTCATATTTTCCTTGATATTTCCAAAGTTGATTCATGTATACTACAGTATCACCAACCGCAATATCATCTTGAAATGCAGATTTGTTATTGTCATAGATAATATTGTTGAAGACACTTATCACAAAAGCCACGACATTGAAGCATGGTGATCCTGTGTGTAAAAAAAGAGAACTATTATGATTAGGGATTTTAGCTGATTCTACAAGGAATTCCTCTTCCTTCGTAAATATCAGCTCCTGTGATATAAGATTCTTATTGAAATATATATTACATCTATCAAGAGCATGCACAAGAATTTCGTAATTTGACGGCATATTTTCCTCTTATTCTTTTTTTTATTTTCAACACGCAAAAAAATATTATTTTCAACTTAAACTTCCCACATAAAAAGTGGGCTTAGAACCTTGAAAACTCTATATTTCGGGGCAACAAAAAAGGCATAAACCTCTAAAAGTTGTATAATAGTTTCGACGAAAAAAATAAAATACAAAGAG
>Ga0256406_1005166_pt1 | contig 14179 bp, 5 predicted proteins | sample RumenRJG_03DNA_FD_185986 | JGI IMG/M metagenome (GOLD analysis project Ga0256406, IMG submission 185986) | Bovine rumen microbial communities from Lethbridge, Alberta, Canada - RJG_03 | ecosystem: Host-associated > Mammals > Digestive system > Stomach > Rumen | place: Canada: Alberta | collected...
ATTAGTCGAAAGCCAAAACTTGTACAAAAATGGCATGGCGTCAGGGCTGTATGGGCAGTATGAATATGCAATGCGAATTGAATTTATATAGCACATTTCTGAAAAAGGTACTTTTTCAGCAGCTTCGATAAACCCCACCCCTACTGGACCACGGTGGCAATGGTTGTATATACCATTGTCTCAGACTGTTAGAAACAAAGAGAAAAAAATAATCGCCGAAAGGCTTGCATTCGCCTCAAAAATTTTGTATCTTTGTATTACGAAAAACACAAAAACATCATACACAAAGATTAGATAAAGGCCAGACATTGCCGTTGGTAATTGCGCAGATATTCAAGCATGCAACGGGCAAATCGACAATGGTCGTTTGCAGGGGTGGACATCGTGGACGTTCCGGCAAAGGGATCATTAACTCACGGCCGTTGCCCAATGAATCTGCGATAACTCACGGCTATTGCCCAATGAATCTGCGATGGCACTATAAACGCAAAAGATCCCCAGCCATCGGCGGCTGAGGATCTTCCATGTGTTGAAATCTATCTAATGTGCATTAATCTGCATGTAGGCAGAATTACTTCTTGATGAACTTCTTGCCGTTCTGGATGTAGATGCCGGCAGGAGCAGCAGCAAGGTTGTTGACACGCATACCGGTGAGTGTATAGACAGGAGCGTTGGCAACTGTGGTCTCACTAACGGTGTTGACGGTCTTAATACCATTCGGATCCTTAGCTCCTGCGCTCATAACCTGAATGCGGGCAAGCGCATTAGAGATACGGTAGAGGCCGAATCCTGTACCACTGGTGAGGTCGGCACCGGGGATAACGTCGGTGACAGGAGCGTTGTCGCAAGCGAGATACTCCTCGAGGCTGTTAACCAATGGGTGGAGAGATGACGAACCGTAGTTGTTGGTCTGAGAGAACAGAACGATATCGTCGTCCTTGACACCATTAACCTTAAAGTAGAGGTTGGTGATCCAAGAACCTGTGCCGTCGTCACCCTTTCTACCGTCGAGGACGATACCGATACCCTTATAGAGGTTCACGTTGACTGAAGGAACAGCAGTGAATGCTACAGGACCGCTGAGAACAGAATCGGTGAACTCAGAAGACTTCTTGATGAAGTAAGGAATCTCGTTGTAGACAATCTTCGAGCTGTCAGCAGCATTGTAACCGAAGTAACGGCCGTAGTCGGCGAACTTACCGGTGACGTTAGATGATGCAGCGGTGAATCCGGCAGCAGTAGCGTTGGCATCAGTCCAGTGAGCGAAGTTGTAGTCAGCACTCTGAGTGTACTTGATGTTGTTCTCAACAGTAGAGTTGGTAGAACCATAACCGAAAGCACTTGTGGTGAGCTCGAGGGTACCCTTCGAAGGAACGGTAACCTCAGCGAGTGTGCCGAGGTCCTTGCCTGTGAGCACCTCACCGCCATCGGCAGGAGTGAAGGTGTAAGAGATGAAGAGCTGTGGCTTCAGTGTTACGTCGGAGTTGTCGGCGATGAGCTGATAGGTCTTGCCGTATCCCTCAGTGACGTTGACAATCTTCGTTGTCGTTGCCGGCAGAGCGATGATGTCGTTTGATACGTCGGCGGTAGCCTTCTCTGATGTAGCACTGCCAGATGTTGTCCAAGCCTCGAGAGTACCGGCCTCACAAGGATCCTCTACAAGTCCATCGTAGTTCGGGTCGTAGTTGGGGTTGTTGCTCCATACATACACACCGTCGCCGTTAGGAGTCTCGTCGTAGGTAACGGTCTGCTCAGCACCACCGTTGAAGGTGTAGTGCAGAACCTCGCCCTCGAGGAATGCCACCTGATAAAGGCGCTGGTGGTTGTTGACCTTTGTCAGCGTGATAGAAGGTACGTTGGCATAGTCGGAAGCTGTCTCGTAAGACACAGAGATATTGTCAAAACGATGGTCAGCAGAATAACGTGCAGCCAGGCAGTCGATACCCGATGCTATTGGGCTTACTCCCTCAGGAAGCTGGTATGTGCCCTGTGTGACTGATTCGCCTGTAGCAGTGGCGACAGCGTAGTCGACGGTGCGGGCAACGGTGTCGATGTTAAGAGTGACGGTGTAGAAAGCACCTGCTGTGAGGGTGACGGTGTTGGCGGTATCGCCGTTGAGAGCGAAGACCTGATCGCCGGTAGCAGAAGCGGCATTGCCACCGTGGCTGGCATCGAGCTGTGTAAGGTCGAAGAGCCAGTTGGTATCCTTTGCCCTGTAGTTAGCGTTGAGGGCAGTCTTCTTCAGAGTGTTCTCAGCAGCGCAGCTGACGACAGTGAACTCAGAAGAGGTATGGTTGTTACCCCATGCGGTGGCACTGAAGTCGAACTGTACAGTGTAGGCTGATGTGCCGGCGCCATTGACGAGGTCCTGACCCCACCACAGATAGCACGAACGGTCGTTTGTGACACCCGGAGTGAAGGCGAGCAGATTGCTATAGCCGTCATTAGTGACCTTTAGCCACGACTCATTGGTTGGTGCGTGCCAACCGTCGGGAACTGTTGTACTTGCCTCGAAATCCATCTTCAGGAGATTTCGTGTCGAAGCCTGTGCGCTGAAAGCTATGCTTATGAGCGCAGCCAATAATAAGTAGATTCTCTTCATAGTTAAAAGTTTAAGAATTTAGTGAATCAATTGATATTTAATTTTACTAATTTGTTTTAGATTTAAGTGTCAATGAGACTGCCGTTGCAGGTTTTTCGATGCTAAGGTACAAAGATTTTTCCTTACACCGAACAGTCTTAAACAAGTTTTTCTAAATTTAACTTGCTATGAACATGATGCCCGCGGGCCCATTGGCGGTAGAGCGTGAGCCCGCCGGTCATCAGTCCTCATTGGTTGTTTTCTTAGTAACCCGGATTCTGCTTGTATCCGCAGTTCAGAGCATCCTTCTGTGGCAGCGGGAAGAGATACCAGGCATCATTCCACTGACGTGTCTCGAGGACACCGGGAGCGAAACTCATCGTGCCGTCGGCATTCTTAGTTATCGTCATCTTACGGATGGTCTTCAGATAGTCGGGAGCCTCCTTCCAACGGCGCAGGTCGTAGAAGCGGTGACCCTCGAAGGCGAGCTCGACGAAGCGCTCGTTCTCATACTTCTTCTTGAAGGCATCGAAAGAGAGGTCCGTAGCGATGTCGGGCTGTCCGGCGCGCTTGCGAATCATATTGATGGCCTGTGCAGCCGTCATCGAGCATCCCTCAGGAACGGCATAGCCGCTCTTCGTAGCGTTGAGGGCAGCCTCAGCATAATCGAGGTAGAACTCGCCGAGACGGAAGGTCACCCAGATGTGGTAGAAGCTGCTGGCACCGGTATTCTTGATGATGGTTCCCTTGTTGACATACTTCTTAAGATAATAAGAGGTAGGAGTGCCATAGGTGGTGCTGCTGGAGTTGGCACCGCCGACGTATGTAGCCAGCGTGTCGTTAGGCCATATCTCACCGTTGACAGCGACGATACTTGCCAGACGGCTGTCGCGGTTGGCGTAGGGGTTCTGCGGATCGTAGCCGCTCGTCGGGTCGTCGATGCTCTTACCGTTCTTCATCTCGAAGGCATCGACGAGGTTCTGTGTCGGGCAGTTACCGCCACCGGCATTCTCAAGTCCGATAGGGAAGTTATACTTCTCGAACGAGTTGTTGGCGGCAGTACGGCGACCGAAGATTATCTCCTTCTGTGCGTTGGCGTTGCTCCAGCTGTCGCTGGCGAACATCGCCGCATAGTTCGCCGACAGACCCTTTCCCTCTGTGCGGGCCTCGGTGATGAGTTCCTGGCAGCGCTTGGCGGCGTCAACCCACAGGCTCTGGTCGTTCTTGTCGTTGTAGAGCGGACTTGCATGGTAGAGGGCAGCGCGGGCACGGAGAGCCATGACAGCGAGCTTGTTGGCACGACCTGTCTCCGACTGTGCCGGGTAGCCGATAGCCGTATAGTCCTCGAAAATGCTGTCCTTAATGGCTGCGCACTCGTCGTCGATGAACTTGAAGATGCTGTCGGACGGTACCTGAGGCAGCTTGTTGGCCTCGGCGGCATTCATGTCGCGGGTCTTCAGAGGCACATTCTTATAGTCGCGCACGAGCTCGAAGTAGAAGTAAGCTCGTGCCCAGCGTGCCTCGTACATATAGTTCTTATACTGCCTGACCTCGTCGCTATAGTGGATATCGAGCTGATACTGACTCCAGTCGACGTTGCTGAAACGGTCGAGGACAGCGTTGCAGTAGCTGATGCCGTCCCAGGCGTTCTTCCAGTTCTTGTTGAGATCATCGGTAGGTCCCCAGGCACCGTTGTAGAAGTCCTCAATGGCGTTGCCGGGATGTGAGTAGACACTCTCATCGGTAGCCGACGACAGCATTGCTCCGGAATAGTTGCCGAAGTCGTAGTCGAGATCATTGTAGATTCTCGTCATCAGACCACCGACACGGCCGAAGGTAGCCTTAATGTAATCCTCTTCGTAGACGTTGTATTCCTTGTAGTTCATCTCATCGGAGCACGACGAGAAGGTGAGCAAGGCCGCTGTCGACACCAGTAATATGTTTCTGAGTTTCATATCTTATTCTTCGTTATGTTTGTTAGAATGTTACTTGCGCACCAACGACGAGACTGCGTGTCAGAGGGTTGGTAGCACCATACGACTCGGCGTTGACCTCATCGAGATGGTCGAAGGTGAAGAGGTCGACACCACGGACGTAAACCTTGACGGCGTTGATGAATCCCGACTTCTCCATGAGAGTCTTCGGCAGATTATAGTAGACCTCGAGGTTGCGGAGCTTGAAGAAATCGCGGCTGCGCACCCAGAAGGAGCTGGTCTGATAGTTGTTGGCGTTGCTCGACGAGCTCAGGCGCGGGAACTCAGCATCCTGATTGGTGCTTGTCCAGCGGTGGTCGTAGACATACTGTGAGAGTGTTCGGTTGGAGATGAGTCCCCAGTAGTAGCCGGTGGTGTTGAGGATGGCTGAATAGTGGGCCACGCCCTGGAAGAGAGCGTCGACACCGAATCCCTTATACTCTGCGCCGATATGGGCGGTGTAGTAGATTTCAGGAGCCACGGTGCTATAGCCGAGTTTCACACGGTCGTTGGCATCGATCTTTCCATCGCCATTGATATCGGCATACTTGATGTCGCCGGGACGGACGGCAGAGAAGGTCTGCGTCGGCGAGTTGTCGATGTCGGCCTGGTCCTTGAAGAGTCCTACAGCCTTCAGACCCCAGATGCTGTTGAGGGGATGACCGGTTGTGCGGAGGTTAACGTAAGGCTGCGGCTGCTCGTCCTGCTCAACGATACGGTTCTTGTTGAAGGCGAATGTTCCACCGAGGTTGAACTTCACCGGACCGAAATTATGAGTCCAGTCGAGCGAAGCCTCGAAACCGTGACTGTTGACCTGACCGTCGTTCATATAAGGAGCGTCGAAGCCGATGACAGAACCATAGGCACCCGCTGCCGACACCCAAATCTGATTACGGGTCTGGAACCAGTAGTCGATCTGTGCGTTGAGTTCGTTGAAGAGGCTGATATCGAAACCGAAGTTGAACTTATCGGCAATCTCGTGACGCGGATTGACGGTAGCCATCTGTCCGATGTTCGTACGGCCGAAGTTGGAGTCATAACCCGAGTTAAACGGATATGTGACACCATCGGTGGTATAGCTCTGAGTGTAATAAGTCCATACGTTGTCGCCCGGCAGGTAGTCGGCGTTGAGACGGCCGTAAGAAGCGCGGAACTTCAAGAGGTCGAGCCACTTGAGATTCTTCAGGGCGTTGTGCGAGCTGATAACCCATGCACCGCTGATTGTCGGCGACACAGCCCACTTTGTACCTGGAGCGAGACGTCCCGACCCCATGCCAACGAGCGACATCTCAAGGATGTAGCGGTTGCGGTAGCTGTAGTGGTTGAGCCAGCTGACAGTCTGACGTGAGAACGTATTGTTGAGTCCTGTCGAACTGAGATACTCGTAACCCCACTTCAGCGATGAGTACCAGTAGTGGTGGTGTGGGAAGTGATTCTCGTAGTTGAGTCCGGCATCGAAGTTGAAATGACGGTTGAAAGCGTTCAGACTTGCACTCTTGCTCTGTGTTCCGTACTCGCCGCCCTGTTCGGCTCCTGTTCCCACGGGCTCACCCGTTGTCCAGTCGGTACCTGTATAGAAGGTATATGGGAATGTCTTGCTGTGGTTCTCGTAAAGAGTGTTGTAGACATCATATCCCACGCGTGCCGTTGCCGACAAGCCCTTGAGGAACATTCCGAGGTCCTGGTTGAGGGTGAGGTCGGTGTAGAGGGCACGCTCGTTGATCTTATAGTAAGCAGCACCGGCGGTGTTGGCCACGGGGTTGTTGGTGCCGGCCCATGTGACAGAGCCGCCCCAGAGCCCTGTATCGGTGTTCTTCACCGGGAAGGCTGCTGACGGCAGAGCGTAGACAAGTCCCCACAGATCGGTGGCATTGCCCGGACGCGACATCTCGGCGAGGACACCGAGGGTGTTGATCTTCATCTTCGTTGTCGGGGTGAGGTCGACATCGAGGTTCATGCGCAGGTTACCACGCACGTACTTATCCTGGGTGTTGTTGCCGTTGTCGTCCTTGGTGTTGCGGATGAAGCCCTTATCGGAGAGGAGGTTCACCATAGTATAATAGCGGAAGCGGTTTGTACCGCCGGTGAACTCAGCCGTAACCTTGTTTGTCACACCATGATGACGGAAGGTCTCGTCGACCCAGTTCACGTTAGGATAGAGGTTGGGATAAGCGCCTGAGCGGAAAGCCGCAATCTCCTGGTCGGTATATTTCGGAGCCGCACCCTCATTGGCGAGGGCCTCGTTCATGGCGTTAGCATAGGTAGCAGCGTCGAGGAACTTAGGACGGTCAATCTGATAGTTGAACAGATGGTCGTAGCTCACCTTCAGTTGCTTGGAGTTGTACGTACCGCGCTTAGTGGTGATCATGATGGCACCGTTGATGCCCTTATATCCGAAGAGTGCCGTAGCAGCGGCATCCTTGAGGATCTCGACGTGGTCGACCTCATTAGGGTCTATGACTGAGAGGTCGCGCTCGAGTCCGTCGACGAGAATCAGCGGTAAGTTGTTGCTGAGGGTCTGCAAGCCACGGACGTAGAATGTCGGGTTGGCAGCGAAGTACGACCCAGCGTTCTGCAACGACACGAGGCCGTTGCCGCCCTGTCCGATGATGGAGTTGCCGATATCCTTCGACGACCGCTGATTGACGTGCTTGTTCTCAATGACGGTGACGGCGGCAGTCGACTGCCTGCGGTCGAAGTTCTTGTTCGCACCCACCTCAATGGCCTGACCGATGAAAGCGTTAGCGGCCTTCGCAGTGTCGATGTCGGCGGTCTGGGCAGCTGACGGCATCACGCTTCCGGCGAGCAGTGAGATGGCGAATATATGTTTATAGTTCATTGTTGTCGATTTTTTAGTTATAGTGTACTATTGTCGATGGCAATGCTGCCGGCGGCGCGCCCCATGTGTGGGGCTGTTGTCGCGCCGGACTATCGCATCGAGCTATTACCATCCAGGGTTCTGAACGAGTCCGTAGCCCTTGTTGATCTCACTCTGGGGGAACGGCCACAGATACCACCTTGTCACCTCCGGCGAGTTCGGGTCCATGCCCCACAGAGCGTGGCGGCGGTTCTGGATCTCAAACTTCTCGTATTCGAAGCGTGTAGGCTCCGAGGCGGCACCGTTGGCATCCTTGTCGGGACCTATCCAGGCGTTGTAGTTGCGCACCCACTGTCCTTTCGAGTTACGCTGCATACGGTAGGTGATGATTCCGTGGAGCTGGGTGGTCATCCACTCGCCCTTCTTATAACGAATCATATCATAGTAGTGGTTGTTGCTCAGACCGAGCTCGCAGGCACGCTCTCGAAGGATCTCGTTTATGACATCGTCCTTGTTGGCCGTCCATGTGGCAGCAGGAATCTGCTTGTCGTTGGCATCGTAGATAGGGAAGTTCTCGATGTTGGCCAGTCCTACGCGGCGGCGCACGACGTTAACCTGCTCGAGGGCTCCGCTGAGGTTGCCGGTCTGAGCCAGACACTCAGCATACATGAGGTACATCTCGTCGAGGCTGAGGTAAACCCACTGACAGTACTTACGAAGGTAGTCCTGGTTCATATAATATTTGTTCTGGTCGTAGCCGGTAGCATATCGTGCGGTAAGCTGCTCCTGGAGAACGGTGCCGAGGCTGTCGCTGTGGCTGGCCACATGGTTGCTGGCATCGTTACCGCCGACCCAGAGCTCGTAGATATCGCCGTTTGACTTTCCCGATGTCCAGTCGAGCGACTTCTGCTGTCCGTTGACGATACACTCCTCGTAGAGTCGCGGGTCGCGCTGTGCAGTCTTGACGACACCGCCACGCACAGCCTTGTAGCGATAGAAGAGGTGACCGTTGGCACCCTCGATGTTTCCGGCAGCGAGGTCAGCCTTCCAGTTGAACGGCTTTCCTGATGACCATGGGAACATCTCGATGTACTCCTCGGTAGGCAGACAGTTCTGGCGTGCGGGGTTGTCGAGCCACTGGTGCCAGGTGTATGTACCCGACTTGAAAGCGTCGACGGTGAGCACACGTGTGGAATGGATAATCTCGTGACTGCCCTGGAAAGCATATCCTTTGCGGTAAGCCTGACGGTAACCGTCGGGGTCGTTCTTGCATCCCACCTCGGCAGGTGTTGTCAGATGGTACCAGCCCTTGGCACCGAGCTCATTGAAGAAGTCCTGGCAGGCCTTCAGAGCGCGCTGCCAGCGTGCGGGATCGTAGTTGCCGTACCATACGAGGTGCTGTTTCTCGGCCTCCGATGTGCCACCGTAGTAGCCCTGGGCGGAGTTGAAGAGCGGTGAGGCGGCGAAGGTCAGAATCTTGGCTTTCAGAGCCATGGCACCGGCCTCGGTCCATCGTCCGATATTATTTGTAGAGTCGGTCTCAGTAGTGTTGCCGTCGTAAGCCCAGCGCAGAGCCTTGGAGTCGATGGCCGAGTCGAGGAGGTTGACCATGAAGTTGACCGTTGAGTCGACCGACGCACGCGGCAGGGTGTAAGTGCCCTCGGTGCCGCTGTAGGCATGGTCGACGAGGGGCAGTCCGCCGTAGACGGCGAAGAGGTCGAAGTAGCGGGCGGCGATGAGGCACTGAGCCTGCGCCTTCATGCTTGCCTTCTGCTCAGCCGACAGTCCCGGCACTGTGGGCAGGTGGCTGATGAGTTTCCATCCGGCGCGCACAGCCTGCCACACGTTGTCGTTGGTATAGGAGAGCAATGGTGTCTGTGTGGCATCGAGCGTACCCGAATAATAAGCGTTGTAGATAGTGTTGTTGTTCCAGTGCATCACCCAACAGTCGGTGAGCTGGTCGAACTTTCCTGTCCATGGACTGACGCTGTTGCCACAGTTGTTGTTGTATGGCAGTCCGTAATATTGCAGTGCGTAGATGGAGTTGAGATACTGCTCCGTGTATGTTGCACTGTTGAAGACGGTGTCCTCAGTCACGGAGTTTCCCGATGCCTTGTCGAGGAACGAGTCGCCGAAGGCCACCTTGTCAGTACACGACGTGAAGGCGAAGGTGCCGACGAGTACTGTGGCCAGTGCTATGATTATTCTTGATTGGATTTTCATATCTTGTTGAATCCTTATATTATATATAATGTGTATCAGCTAAAAACCGAGTTTCAGAGAGATGGTGTACGTACGCTGCAACGGATACGATGGCGACGATGACGCTCTTGTCTCCGGGTCACCCCACTTGTACGGTGTGACGGTGAAGAGGTTATAACCGCTGAGGGCGAGCTGCAGCTGGTTCAGACCGAGGGTGTGCATCCACGGGAAGCGGAAGTCGTAAGCCACCTGGAGGGTCTTCAGACGCAGATACTTGGCATCCTTCTCATAGAGGGTAGATGTGGCGTAGTTCTGTACGGCGTTCTCCCATGTAGCACGCGGATACTCAGCACTCTGCGACGGATTGTCGGGAGTCCAGGTATTGTCGACATGATACTGCAGCAGACCACCGTCGTTGTTTGACGACGAACGGTAGAACGGCTGACGGAACACATCGGAGATGAGACGGGTGACGTTCCATGCTCCAGTGAACTGTGCGCTCATCGACAGTCCCTTCCACTGGAATCCGAACTGCAGACCGGCGATATACTGCGGGTCGTCGGTGTAGCCATTGTCGCGCGACATATCGTTAGCGTCGATAACTCCGTTCTTGTCGAGGTCGACATACACTGCGTCACCCGGCTTGAGTTTCTTGACGATCTGCTTTGGGAAAGCTGAACCGAACTCCTTCTCGTAGTCGGCCTCAGCACCCTCGTAGTAGTACTTCCAGAACTTATACATCGAGCGTGCGCCGATGCGGTGTCCCTTCTGATACTGATAAGCGTTGTTCATAGGTGCCTCCTTCATCTCGAGCACCTCATTCTGGTTGTACGACAGGTTGAGCTTTGCCCAGTAGCGGAAGTTGTCGCCAATCTTGTCGTTCCAGCCTAAGCTGACCTCCCATCCCCATGAGTGAGCCACACCGAGGTTGGCAAGCGGAGCTGTGAAACCGATGAACACCGGAACGGTATTATCGGATACGAAGATGTTCTTACGATGCTCGTGGTACCAGTCGGCGGTCATCGTCAGACGGTCCTTGAGGAAGTTGATGTCGATACCGTAGTCCTGCTTGAAAGCGCGCTCCCACGTTACGTCGGGGTTGTGCTTGCTGGCCTCCACGGCACCATATTTTGTTGTTCCGTTCTCCACACCGAAGTTGTAACCGTATGCACCGCCGTCTTTTCCGGTACGGTTGAAGAGTGCTGTCTGGTTCACGTTGTACGGGTCGGGAGTATAATAGAATCGGTATGCAGATCCGAGCCAGTCGCTACCTACGAGACCCCACGATGCGCGGAGCTTCAAGAAGGATACGACTTTCTTTAGCGGCTTGAAGAATTTCTCCTCGCTGACGACCCATCCCACTGATCCTGCTGGGAAGAATCCGTAGCGCTTGCCGGGAGCGAAGTTCTCCGAACCGTTGTAACCCATGTTGAACTCGGCCATATACTTATAGTCGTAGTTGTAGGTGACACGTCCCACGAGTCCCACGTATCCGTGAGGGATGTCTGAATAAGAACCGTTCGGATAGTATGTCTTACTCTGGTTGTAGAGGACGAGTCCGCTGAAGTCGTGCTTGCCGAAGCGGCGTGCGTAGTTGAGGGCGGTCTCGAAATACCAGTTACGGCCTATGCCGTGCGTCTCAGAGTACGATGGTGGTGTGTAGTCGCCGTTCTTGCGCAGAAGCATATTATAAAGAGGTATCTGCGCATCGGCATCGCTGTATATGACGTTGCCGGCCTCATCGGTGGCGGCACGCAGTACCGGGGTATAAGTAGCTATTGCTGAGCTGCCCTGTTTGTAAACGAGGAAGTTACTGTTGTATGAACCTTTAATCTTCCACGACAGTCCCTTGGTGATGAAGTCGAGCTTCTGGTTCAACTGCAGGTCGATGCTCATCTTGTTGTTCTCGGTGTTCATGAATCCCGAACCGTAGTACGACATACCGTTCTGGCCGATGAACGGCAGCACCTCTCCATCGGGGTTGTCGGCAGCATCATTACCGTTGGCGATGAGCTTTCCGTCGACGATGCCCGGACTGGAGAATGGTGTTGCCCAGTACATGTTGACGATCATTCGTCCTGATCCGAGACCGGTGTATGGTTTCTGTGCCTTGTCAAGGACACCGGAGAGATTAGCCGAGAGGGTTGTCGTCGGCGTGATATCGAGGTCGATGTTGGCACGATAGTTGAAACGCTTGTAGCGGTAGTCGTTGGTGTACTGCTGGTCGAACTGCTTGAAGAGTCCGCCCTGTGTGAACATACCTCCGCTGACGAAGTAGCGCAGCTTCTTCGTGCCTCCGGAGATGTTGACGTTGGTCTGTGTCTGCAGGGTGGCGTCCTTCATAAGATAATCCGTCCACCGGGTATTCGGGAAGCGGATAGGATCGTCGCCGGTGCGGAAGTGATTGATGACATCATCGCTGAAGTAAGGAGTGAGACCGTCGTTGGCACGCATCTGATTGTAGAAGAGTGCGTAGTCGAGCGAGGAGGCCTGCTTGACCATCTTCGTAGGTGTAAGAGCGGAGAATGATGTCGATGCCGATATCTTGGCCTTTCCCTCGGCACCGCGCTTAGTGGTGATAAGGATGACACCATTAGCACCACGGACACCGAAGACGGCTGTTGCCGATGCATCCTTCAGGACGGTGATGCTCTCGATTTCGTTCGGGTCGATGTCGCTCATCGTGCGTTCCACACCATCGACCTGTATCAGCGGTGAAGAGTTCTCCCACGATCCCTTACCACGGACGAAGATGCTGGCAGCATCGCTGCCCGGCTCTCCCGACATCTGGACGGTGGTCACACCGGAGAGCTGTCCGGCGAGCACATTATTAATAGAAGACACCGGAGTGCGGACGAGATCCTCACTCTTCACTGACGAGAGGGCACCGGTGACGGTCACCTTCTTCTGCGTGCCGTAGGCCACAACCTCGACACCCTGCAGAGTAGTATCCTCCACCTTTAGCTGAATCCTCATGTTGTTTGATGCCGACACCGTCTGTGTGACGTATCCCACATACGATATCTTCAGACGAGTCCCAGGCTTGACGTTGATAGTGAAGTTACCATCAAGATCGGTGATGGCACCATCCTTCGTTCGTCCGTCAACCAAGACAGTAGCACCGATGACAGGATCGCCGTTCTCATCGACGACGGTACCATGCACCGAAGACTGCTGAGCCTCCTGAGTCTCTGCCCATGCTTTCTGCACGCCAAAGGCGGGAGTAAGCGACAAAGCAGCACATAATGCTGTTGCGGGTATCAGTCTACCCCTAAACCACTTCGTTTGTTGCATATTAGGCTATTTAGTTTTTGATTTGTATCTAAATGGATTGATTTGTCACGCTGCAAAGTTATTTAAAAAATACAATATATAATAATTTTTGGACTTTACTTCTTGACAATCAACTTTCAATTCTGATTTATGTATAATTTTTTGAAGTGGAATGTTAAATATCGTTGAAACATATACAATTCCTTTACGATTATTTATTCTTTATTAACTACCCGAATGCCATACTTCAGCTGTCAGCAGCCCCCGTTTCTACATATTATATAATCGTATCAGGTTACGGATTGACTACGATGTTGCTGTCAGTAGCTCCCGTTTCTACATATTATATAATGTGAGCGTTCGGCAGAGCAGACAAAATTAGCATCCTTTTGCCAACGCAATCCACTTGCAGGGGCGGGTAGGTGCAGTACGTAATTTGTCTCGCCACGCAGCCAAGACCGCATAGATTCCGCGAAGGATTTTTTACACTCCTTGGCGTATCCCTTACGGTCTTTGCGGCTTTGCGAGGTGATTTTACTAACTCTTCCAATACCAGCCCCGACGGGGCTGAATCATCAATAACCCCGGACTAAGCGAGCGATAGCGAGTGCAGTCCGGGGATCATAGACGCCGCCAAGCATTCAGTCAGTGCCTCGATGACGCACAATAGCACGGAGTGCGCATCTACGGGTTGATAGTCTCCCCTCCTTGAACGAAGAATGGTTGAATAGACAATCATAAATTAAGACCAAAACCATAAAAACCCTGTTGTCAGCGCCAAGGGCTTTCGCTCTTTGCCATTTGTGGTTAGTAACCCCCTTGAACGAAATAAATTAAGACCAAAACCATAAAAACCCATTGTGTCAGCTCCAAGGGCTTTCGCCCTTTGCCATTTGGGCTTTGAGTGCTTGTGAGAGGCTGGGCCTCTCACTGCCCCCAAAGTCCAAATGGCAGATCCTCCTCCGTCGGATCTTGGCGCTGACACAAAGGAAAACCTTCAAAACAGGCTAACGCCACAGAGGTTCGTTCGGTCGACCGAATAATTGTATTCCTTTGCCTCTTCGAGGCCAACTAACGGCCTAATCCTGCCCGCCTTTCGAAGGCGTTGCTTGGTAATCCATTGATAACTAATGTGTTGCACGCATCCACCGTAGGGGCTGGGTTCATCCCAGCCCTACCAGCGTCGGGAAAGAATCAAGGTAACGCCCCGCAGCTGCGAGGATGGGGATAAACCCCACCCCTACTTTATCTTTGCAGTGTGAATATTTTAAAGGTTTATGCCTTTAGTTTCATGGTTAATTTTTACCTTTGTTGTTGTAAGGAAAAGTTGAC
>Ga0256406_1005168_pt1 | contig 14178 bp, 10 predicted proteins | sample RumenRJG_03DNA_FD_185986 | JGI IMG/M metagenome (GOLD analysis project Ga0256406, IMG submission 185986) | Bovine rumen microbial communities from Lethbridge, Alberta, Canada - RJG_03 | ecosystem: Host-associated > Mammals > Digestive system > Stomach > Rumen | place: Canada: Alberta | collected...
ACCGACTCAAGAAAGAACGTCATATGTCGATCATCTTCATCTCCCACGACTTAGGTGTCGTTGCCAATATGGCGGACCGTGTCGCGGTCATGTATGCCGGTAAGATCGTCGAAGTCGGTACGGCGGCGGAGATCTTCTACGATCCTCGTCATCCGTATACCTGGGCTTTGCTTTCGTCTATTCCGGATATCGATTCGCATGAGAAACTCGAAGCGATTCCGGGTACCCCGCCTTATCTTCTCAACCCTCCGAAAGGCGATGCCTTCGCGGCCCGTAACAAGTACGCTTTAGCCATCGACTTCGAAGAGGAACCTCCGTTCTTCAAAGTCAGTGAGACGCATTATGCGGCGACCTGGCTACTGGATAAGCGTGCCCCGAAGACGGTCATGCCGAAGATCGTTTCTCAGCGTATCAAGTCGTCGTTAGAAAGAGCAGGTGTGAAACATGACTGAAGAACAGAAACAGCATCTCCCTGAACAAGCGAAGAATGTTCCTCTTCCGACCTATAACGCCTGGAAGATCATTCAGAAACACCTGAAGGAAAACATCTATCTTGCTATCGCGTTAGGATTGATTCTTCTCACTCTTCTGTTTTTGCTTATTCCTTTTGCTCATCTTTCTTACGATACGACCGTCAACGGTATTCAGGAAACCTATTCCATCAACTATTCCGGTTATAACCTCATCTTCGGCGGAAACATCTATGCGGCCGACCGTATGTATGAGGGAGCTTCCTTACCTACCTTGATCCATGTATCGATGTCGGGTGGCCTCTTTGCCGGTTTCCTCTTCACTTTCCTCGCGTTCTTCCTCATCGCTTATGTCTATGTGATGGAGAAGACGTATGCTCTTGGGTTTATCGGAGCGGTGTTATTAGCCTTAAGCGGCATCTTCTCTTTCTGCACTCTTCCTTTATGCGGATTTGTCTCGACTGACTATAATTCCGATCTCGGTAACTCGACTTCCTCTTCTTCCTCTTCGGTCTTAGGATTAGTCAAGAGAGCTTCTACCTCTATTGTCCATAACACCTATAGCTTAGGAGTAGGAGCAATCCTTGGCGGCATTGTTCTTCTTACAGCGGCTATCTTAGTTGTCGTCAACTATTTCTTTGTCTATTCGAAGGCGATTGAAGATAACACTTTCGTCACCTATCGTCAGGATTTAGTCGATAACAACATCCTGGTCTCGGTTCGTCATCTGAAGATGTTCTTCCCGATGGGACAGCATAAGAAGCTCAAAGCCGTTCATGATGTCTCCTTTGATATCAAGAAAGGCGAATGCTTCGGTCTGGTCGGTGAATCCGGCTGCGGTAAGACCACGACCGGCCGTTCTCTTATCCGTCTTTACCATGTGACTTCCGGTTCCGTCTACTTCAAAGGTTACCGCGTTGCGGCGGGTAGCCGTTGGAACGAGAAGGAAATCAAATGGTCTGAAATCCATACCAAGAACAAGATCAAAGAGCTCCGTGCTCAGGAAGCGATTGAATTGGAAAATTCTTCTGCCGATGAAGGTACGGACGAAGGCAAAGCGGCCGCCAGTCAGATCCGCGCCCGTTATGACGCGAAGATCAACGAGCTCAAGCTGCAGCAGAAAGCCTGGACCAAGCTTCAGAAACAGAAGATTGCTCAGATCAAGTACGATGACTCCCATGTCAACCGCAAGCTGATGAGCAAGATGCAGATGATCTTCCAGGATCCTATCGATTCTCTCGACCCTCGTATGACCGTCGAAGATATTATTCAGGAAGGCTTGAAGATCCAAGGCTTCTACAACCGGCAGGAGAACCATAAGAAAGCCTGCCAGGTTCTCGAAGAAGTCGGACTTATCGCCGATTACTGCTCCCGTTACCCGAACGAATTCTCGGGTGGTCAGAGACAGCGTATCGGTATCGCCCGCGCCGTTGTCATGAATCCGGAGTTCCTTATCTGCGATGAACCGATCTCCGCTCTGGATGTCTCTATCCGTGCGCAGATCATCAACCTTCTCAATGACTTAAAGGTCAACCATGGTTTGACTTTGATGTTCATCGCCCATGACTTATCCGTCGTCAAATACTTCTGCGACCGTATCGCCGTCATGTATTTCGGTGAGATGGTTGAGATGGCATCGAGCGATGAGCTCTTCGCCCATCCGCTTCATCCGTATACGAGAGCGCTTCTCTCTGCGATTCCGAAGCCGGATCCGTATTATGAGAAGCAGCGTAAACGTATTCTCTACAATCCGAAGACGGAACACGACTATTCCCGTGAACAGCCGAAGTTCCAGGAGATTGTCCCCGGTCACTTCGTTTTAGCTAACAGTGCCGAAATCGCTAAGTACCGCGAGATGATCAAGCAGGACGATGTCGAAAACGCCCGTAAAGAAGCGGAGCGTAAAGCCAAAGGCTTAGAGTACTAAAGAAAAACTTCCTGTCCCTTGCTGTTGTGTAGGGGCAGGAAGTTTTTTTATGCGAGCAAGGTGAAGAGATGATCTGGGTATTCGAGGAAAGCGTAGGCGTCGAACTCGACTAATGCCAGTCCGGTGTAATAGGAAAGACCTTCGGTATATTCTTGGATGGACTGTGCTACTTCCTGATACGGAATCAGAATATCGGGAAGAAGGGCTTCTTCTTTGCCGTCTTTTTCTAAGATCAAAGGATATCGTGGGTCATCCTGTTTCAGAGTGAATCCGTGTTTCTTTGCTTCTTCCTCTAAGAAAGAAAGATAACTGTTGGTGATCTTTTCAAACGGGAAAGTTCTTCGGTAGAGATTTCGGTTGAGAAGGGTTTCGTGATAACCGAAGAAACGTTTATCGGCTTCCGAATCAAAAGCAAGAGCCAAGTTCTCTTTTCCGACTTTTAAGAGGGAGAGAAGTTCGGCCGAGGAGAAGGAAGAAGAATTCACTAGGACAACCAGATCAAAGGAATCTTCTTTTAAGGAGATAGCTTCTTCCGGGGTGAAGAATTTCAAAGTAATAGTTTCTTCTTTCTTCTCGGATAACGCATCATAAAGATAAGCATAGTTATGATCCGGAAGCATAGAAGAATAAGTAGTCAAAGAAGCATAATAGGAACTTGCTACTTTATCGTAATCCTTCTCATAAGGGTCAAAAGCTTTTGCTCCTTTGAGGAAATAAGCAACACCGAGAGAATATAGGTATTCCTGCTTCAGACTCTTCAGAGGCCTTTTTTCGTCTTCGTAGCGGCGGATGGTTCTTTGTAGTAAGAGAGAGGAAGATCGGAAGGCATCACGGAAGGTAAGATACTCTTTATAATCTTCGTAAGTAAGAGTTCTTGTAGATTCAAAAAAAGAGTCGATATCTTCAAAAGAACAATCCTTCCAAGAAGAGGCATCTCTGAGATCTCTGAACTCTCCCTGTACTTCTTTCATCTTGGTTTCTAAAGCGGAGTAGGCGGTCGTAATCTTTTTGATATCATTCAAAACCGAGGTACGGAAATCCTTATCGCGGATTACTTTCTTGATCCAGGGATTTTCAAGATTGAAATCCGGATTCTCTTTTCCGCGTTTGCGGAAAGAGAGAATATAGGCGACGTTGCTTTCAATCTCAACAACTTCGTTCATATTGGAAAGATCGTCTCCGTAAACTTCTTCGTAATCTTTACGGGAAGAAGCAATGTTGTCTTTGGCTTCCTGATAGGCTTCCATGACTTCGGTGAGAAGGTCGATATCTTTCTTTTTATGGTCTTTCAGATAAGAGCCGATTTTCCGTCTGGCTCTGTTATGACGGAAGAGATTCTTGCTGTGGTAATCTTCTAATAGAGACGGGAAATCCTCCTTGAGGAAATCTTCTCCGCAGAGTTTGATCAGATAGAGTTTGGAAGAAGAAAGAGACTGATATTCTTTCTTCAGACTGGCTAAAGAATACTTCTGTTCGGCATCCTGATTGAGACGGAAGTACTTCTTCGGGAATCCGTTATATCCGGATAATACGGCACCATCTTCTTCGAGTGTTTCTATTTCGCTGCCTTTTGCTAAAGGAAGAGAATAACCCTTCAAAGCATCGGAAGAGGAGATAGCTTCTTTCAATGTCTGCAGGTCTTTTCCGATCTCGATAAAGGCCAATTGCAGGGCAGAGAAAGTCTCTCTGCTATCGTCTGCGGTAAGACCGAAGAAAGGATGATCTAGCACGTAAGAAGAAGTAATACTCTTTAATCCTTCGATGGTATCAAGAGCTTTTTTATCTGCTTCAAAAGCTTTTTCGGAATAATCTGCTAGGGAAAGAGAATAAGGTTTAAAAGAGTTGAACTGCTCCTCTAAAAACGGTTCCCAGAAAGAAGAATCCGAAAAATCTTTCGGATAGACATAGCACTGCTTTTTCTTAGCGCGGAAGGAGAAATAACGTTCCGCAGTGATTCGGTTCTTTCTTTCTTCCTTGAGACTATTCGGGTCCGGTAAAGGAAGAAGAGAAGAATTCTTTTCAAAATCGATAAGAGGACCATAACCGAGGGAAGAGAGTTTCTCTTTGAGAATATCTCTATCTTTTTCTGAAGAGAAGAAAGCGATGGTTTTCCTTTCTCCCAAGAAACTATTCAATAAACGGGAAAGAAAATGCTTTTCGACTTCTTCTCCCTGAAGAGTGACTTTTGCACCTCCATAGGAAGACAGTCTTAGGAAGATTCGATCTAATCTTCCGAAAGGACCTACGGATTCTTCGTTGATTTTCTTTTCGGACTCTTCCTTTTTGACATCACGGAATAGAGCTTCGAATTTCGGATCTATTTCTTTTCCGGCGATGACATCTCTTAGGAAAGGATAAAGAGAAGAATAGAGAAGAACCTTATGAGGATAAAAACGAAGACCGGTTCTTAATTCCAGCTTGCTATTGATAGGCCGGTTTTCAAAGAGATGGGAAACATAGGAAGGAGAAAGCTTTTCTTCTTCGAAATGGATTCCATAGGCATCGAGAACCACAAGAGCCATCTCATTGATGGTTCCGTCTCCTCGTTTATGGAATCCGTCTTTTTCTTTTTCAATTTCATCAAAGAAAAGAGGGGTACCTCTTTTCTCCTCGGTTTCATAAAGATAAGAAGTCGAAACGACTTCTCCTTTTAATAAAGAAGCAGGTAAAAGTCCACCCTGTTCAAAAAGAGAAGCTTCGTCTGTATATTCTTCTTCTCCTTCGACAAGAGAAAAAGAAAGAAGATTACGGCTCTCTTTATAAAGGGAGAGAAAATCCAGATGGGAAGAGTTTTGGTTTTCGTTCATACTGCTCTATTTTACTTTATTCCATGAGGAAATAACCAAAAAGAAAAGCGGTCGAAGTACCCTTCAACCGCATTCGTTTCCAATTCGATAAAAGTAAGTAGAAAAGCTTACTTGCCCTGGGCAGTTTCGAGCTTCTTGCGGAACTTAGCGACACGGCCGGTATCGGCAGTGACGTTGATCTTACCAGTATAGAAAGAATGGCACTTAGAGCAAGTATCAACTCTGAGTTCGGGCTGCGTAGAACCGACTTCGAAAGTGTTGCCACAGGTCATGCAGGTAACCTTAGCGCGATAATATTTCGGATGGATGCCTTTTTTCATTTTAATTTCCTCCTGACAATCCGGCTTAAATACGACGCTATCGTATCAAGCAAGTAAAACTATACCACAAGGTATAACCCTTAACAAGATTTTTTACGGCTTTTTCGAGCTTTCTAGCTCTTTTCCGCACTTATGACAGAAAAGTTCTCCTTTGCGGTTGATGGCGTGGCAATAAGGGCACTCCACGGTCTCATATTTACTCGGATCTCTCTTTTTGAAAATAGAATAGAGAATACGGTTAACGACAAAGAGAACAATACCTAGTAGATTTACGACGAGAGAAACCACGGCCCAGGAGTTGAATTCTCCTGAGGTTGCTACTTCATAGATGAAGAAGATTCCGCCTACTAGAAAGAGAGCTAAAGAGACATAGACAAGAACCTGATAAAGCCAACGTTTCATTTTTAAGGAAGAAAATCGGCTGTCCGAAGACAGCCGATTCTGTTCAACAAATTAGAGGGAAGAATTACTTCGAAGCACCAAGAGTGGCGATGAAGGTAGCCATGCTATCCTTGACCGGGTTCTTGGTATCGGCAGCACCGAAATCAGAATAGTCGCCGATGAAGCCACGGAAGCTATGACCATCGGAACTGTACATTCCGAGAAGCTCCATCGAGCTTAAGACAGCTTTCTTGTTTTCGTCAGTAGTGGTCTTAATGCTGAAGCCACCGATATACATGGTAGCGCCAGAATACTTAGCGATAGAAGCAGCATCAAGGTAAGGAGTGAGAACATCATTGAAGACGGCCTGGTCGAAGGAATAATACATAGGATCCATACCATCGAAGATAGTCTGAGCGGTCGAAGAGAGAAGGTAGATATCATCCTTGGTGGAATCGAAGAGACCGTTGCTGGTGAGATAGCCAGGGAAATAATCCTTCCAAGCTTCGTTAGCAGCGATGAAACCAGAGACAGTAGAAGTAGCAGTAGTGCCAGTGAACTTACCACCCTCGGCAATACCTAAAGAGGCATTTGCCGGTTCGGCTTGGAAACCAGCAGCATGAGTCTCGGTCGTGCTCGTTCCATCCGTGCCAGTCGTAGTGGTCGTATATTCACCGTTATAGTCGATGAGGTAGATACCATCCGCACCTTTGACAAGCGCCATACCATAACCGCCGGTATATTCCATCTTATCGGTTTCAGCATAGTAGGTACCATCGTCTTTCTTCTGCTTATTCGTGATGAGATAATCGATGTACTTGTTGTAGTTCGAAACGAAGGTGGCATCACGATAGAGGAAGACATAATCCTTGGTGTAATAGTAGTTGGTGGCAAGAGTGAGTTCCTGTTTGTTATCAATGGTGACAGACTGCTCTTCCGACATGATGTAGTTATCGCCCCGAGCACCGGCGACAGCAAGGTTGAATTCCGTTCCTAAATCCGGTTTTTCACCTTCGGCAGTGGCTAAACCAGCTGGACTAGAAATCTCGGTGGTTCCGACATCTTCGAGAGTGGCGACGACATCGAGAGGATATTTGTTACCATCGCTGGCAGTGTAAGCATCATCGCCAGTGATTTCGATCTTGATGGAGTCCGCAGAGAGAGCGGTGATCTTGGTCGTGATCGTATTGGCGATATCGACGAACTGCGTAGAAGATCTTAAAGCCTTCATATAGCCGACCGGATCGAGGATGTTCCAAAGAGAAACTTCGACATAAAGGGCATTGTGATCGTCGGAAGTTCCCTTGATTTCGTATTCGTTTCCGGAGACCTTAGCGATATTCGCAAACCAAGTCGGGTTGATGGCCTGTAAACCATAGACGAAGGAAACATCGTTCGGGCTAGTCGCATTCTTGCCGGCACCGGCAAAGTTGCTGGCCTTGAGTAGACCGGCATTGGTACGGGCGATAGTGGAACCAACGGTAACAGCACCGGTAGAGATGTTCTCTTCTAACGGAACTGCATAACCATTCTTATCAAGACCATAACCGATTAACGAAAGTGTGCCAGCTTCATCGGCGGCATACATCGGTGTCTTCGCATTATCGGCAGTGTAGTAAGCGACTTCCTTGTCACCATCATAAAGGTGCTGAGTGACAGCCTTATCGGTGACTCTGGTGATTTCATAATCGACAGAATCCTTCTCGGCCTCGTCTTCAATAGCATCCTTTTCATCATCGGAGATGACACGCTGCGTCTTGATGGTGTAGTTGGTGTTAGCGATGACCGAAGTCCAGACCTTGGCAAGTTCCGGAATACGCTTCGTGACCGTGACGGTGATCGTAGCGGTGGCATTCGGATTCGAAACCGAAGTTGCCGTAACAGTGGCCGTTCCGACCTTGTTACCAGTGACCTTGAGAGTCGGAGTGACTTCGTTCAAAGCATTCTCATCATAAGTGAGAATTTCCGCATCCTGGGTAACCGTAAAGTTGACCTTGCTGGAGACAGTAGAGTCACCAGCCGGACGGGCAACCTGGAAACGAAGAGTAGTAGAATCGCCTCTTTCGACAGAAACCGTCGCCGTCTTGGTGCTGACGGTGACATCCGGATACTGCTTTTCCGAAGAAGGACTAGAAGAATCAGTGCTTTTGGTGCACGAGCCCAACGCTACGACACCAACAAGGCTTAAAGCTAATAAAATTTTTCTTTTCATGAGTTAGCTTCCCTCCCTATATGACGAATATTATGGCAAAACCATTTTCAAAAATGAATTGCTCCTTTTGAACAGAATTTTCTTAAACGAAACTTAATTTCAAGGTTTATTCAATCTTTTTTGAAAGAAAAAAGGCAATAAATTTTAAAAATATGGCAAAAAACCACTATTTTTAATTGCTTAAAGATTTTATGTAAACGCTATCACAACTGTTATCTCTTACCTATTTATATGTAAAAGGCAGAAATTCTGTTCTTGAACAACGAAAAACAGGTAGCCTAAGCTACCTGTCTAGATGCGGATTGAGATGATATTAGGCCTTCTTGACCCAGAGGCCATGAAGGTTGCAATACTCGTAAGCGGCAACCGGCTTTTCCCCATCGGCGAGCGTGAATTCCGCAACCGGAGTACCGGTCGGATCCAAGGTCTTCATAACGGCCTTATCCTCGGTCTCTAAGACGATGAAGGAAATGTGATGAGCTTCCGTCATCGGATGAAGGACCGAACCGACGGTGACCTTGACCTTATTGCCTTCCTGCTCGATGACCGGAACATGTTTTTCCTTAGCAGCATCGGTAGTGTTGGCTTTGAGCTCGACTTCGTTTTCTTTAAGCGGAGCTTCATCAAGAACCATGAAGACTTCTTTCGTCTGCGTATTCTGAACGAATTTGACCATTGCAGTATTCTCCTTACATTGACTCTATTCTACCATAGCGGGGAAAGAGAGAGGCAAGAGATACACTCCTCTTTAACGGAAATATTCCCGGAAATCGATCTGATATTTTTTTTGGAAAGCTTTGATGATATCGAAAAGATTCCAGAGGACACCTAAACCGATGCAGGTGTAGAGGAACTTGACGAGAGCATACTTCCAAGCACCTTTCCAGGCTTTCGCAACATAGAATTTATCGATACCGAACCAACCTAAGAAAATCAGAACGACAATCAACCAACCATCGAGTTTCTTTTCCTCTACGCCATATACCGCTTTTGTATCAGCCATATGTATTTCTCCTATCAAAGTCTCTCTATTATATCGAAATAGAAAGGCTTTTGCACCCTGTGTTCTCACCTGGTGGATAGTTTTTCTGTAAAGTGTCTAAAATCCCATAGCTATCGCTATAACGGCACTTAAAAATGCACAATCGGAGCGAGAGAACATAGCCAAGACGAAAGAGTTTCGATATAATGTTTTTGTTTCCTTATGGTCAAAGTATTCAATTTCGACGACAACCCGAATGAGTTCTCGGCGAACACTTATGTCATCGGAAAAATCGGTTACTCCTGCCTTGTGGTCGATATCGGATCGACCAAACGGGATGTGACGGATTATATCGATACCCACTACGAGAAAGTAGTCGGTGTACTTTTAACCCATGCGCATGCAGACCATGTCCGCGGGCTATCTTCTTTCTTACGTCACTTCAAATACGATATCCCTGTCTACCTTTCTCCGGAAGATAAGCCTCTTCTCACGGATCCCGCTTTGAATGTTCCGACGATGGAAGGAGACAAGAATCTTCTTCTCAATGTCGATACGACCGATATTGAAGATGGCGAAGAGCTCACTTTCAAGAACACCAAAGTCATGGTGATCCATACCCCGTTCCATACACAGGGTTCGGTCTGCTATTTCTTTGAAGACGATAATGCTCTTTTCACCGGCGATACTCTGTTCAAAGGTAGTATCGGAAGAACCGACTTACCGACTTCGACACCGGAAACAATCTCTTCTTCCCTGAAGAAACTCTCCTCTTTATCCGATTATCTTGTCATTTATCCAGGACACGGTGGTATCTCCCGTATCGGTATTGAGAAAGAGACGAATCCTTATTTCAAAGCTGCTTTAGAAGATTGATGACAAGCATTAAAAAACTCCTCTGATTTGGTTTCAAAGGAGTTTTTTCTTGGCTTAAGATCACTTCTTAGCTGGACCGTCGATCAGTTCGGTCAGATATTTGACTTCGTCATCCTTCTTAAGACGAGGGAAGAGAGCCGTGATCGGATTGATTTTGATGTTGCTGAGCTTTCCGATTTCCTTAGTGGAATCCAGAGTTCTCAGCTCTTCCGGAACATTCTCCTGATCCAGAGCTTCTTTGCTCTTGTTCGGAATCATCGGCGAAAGGATGATCGAACCGATACGGATGATTTCACTAGCGGCATAGAGGCATTCGGCAAGAAGAACGGTGTTGCCGTTCTTGGCCTGGCTCCATGGAGCGATATCATCGAAGTATTTGTTTCCTAAGTTGACTAGTTCCATTGCTTTCGCTGCACCATCGGTGATCTTGAGATCTTCCATATAGGTGTTGTATTGAACAAGCTTATCGTGGATATCCTGATAGAGCTTCTTGGTGATTTCGGAAGTCGGTTCTTGATAAGCAGGGATGACACCGTTGAAGTATTTGTTGATCATCGAAAGCGTACGGTTGACAAGGTTACCGTAGTTATTGGCAAGATCCGCGTTGAGACGGTCGATGAACTGGGTCGGAGTGAAGTTACCATCGCTTCCGAATTCAATTTCACGGACCATATAGTAACGGAGCGAATCAACACCATAGCGTTCGATGAGCGGATACGGAGAAATAGCATTTCCTAAGGACTTGGAAAGTTTGACACCGGACTTCGTTAACAGAAGACCATGGACGATGACTTTATCCGGTTCTCTTAATCCTAAGGCATGGAGAAGAATCGGCCAGTAGATCGTATGGAAACGGGTGATATCACGACCGACCAGATGGACGATTTCACAATCGTCTCCCCAGAAGGTCTTGAAGAGTTTCTCATCGTTGGATTTATATCCTAAAGCCGAGATGTAGTTGAGAAGCGCGTCGATCCAGACATAGACGACGTGTTTCGGATCTTCGTTGATCGGAATACCCCAAGAGAAAGAGGTTCTGGTGATGCAGAGATCTTCAAGCCCAGGTTTGATGAAGGTGTTGATCATCTCGTTCATCTTATCCTTAGCGAAGAAGTCCGGGTGCTGTTCATAGAACGAAAGAAGCCACGGAACGAACTTTTTGACGTTGAGGAAGTAGGCTTTTTCGGAATCGAGATGGACCGGACGATGACAATCCGGGCAGAAGTGATTGCCGTGTTCATCGACGATGACCTGGCTATCGCTCCAGAAGGTTTCATCCGGAGTGCAGTACCAGCCTTTGTATTCGCCTAAGTAGATATCTCCTTTTTCAAGAAGCTCGGTGAATACTTTCTTCACACAGGCGACATGATAGTCGTCGGTAGTTCTTACATACCAATCGTAAGAGATGTTCAGAGCTTTCCAAACATCCTTGAAAGACTGAGCGATTTTATCGACATAGGCCTGCGGCTCTAATCCTGCGGCCTCGGCTTTTTCCTGAATCTTCTGACCGTGTTCATCGCTTCCGGTCATGAAGCGGACATTGTATCCCGCTAATCTCTTATAACGGGCGATGGTATCGGCGCAGACACAGCAATAAGTGTGGCCGATATGGATGTTTCCCGAAGCATAATAGATCGGGGTAGTGATATAGAAATTCTTCTTTTTTCCTGCCGTCATAGCTGATCTCCTTGTTTAGAACTTTCTTATTATATACCTATTTATTCGTGTGATTTTCTCCCTTCTGAGGAAAAGATTCTCTTTTCTTCGGCAGGGACGAGGAAAGCGCACTTAAAAAACAAAAAACTCTTCTCCCGGAAAGGGGGTTGAGACTATAATGTTGACGTTATGTTTTTTTCTGAGCCAAGAGAGCTAAACTATCTCGTCTCAGGGGAACAAAGAGAAACCGTTGGGTCTCTCTTCTTCCTCACTATCCTTGCGAAGCAGGATAGAGATGGGCTCTTCACCCTTCTGAAAACAGGAAAAACAGCAATCCGTTCCCGTATGTTGTTGTTCTAAGTCTAACTAATTTCCCGTCTTTTTCGGTGTTTTCGGATTTTTTGGAATACAGATATTTGGAGGAATCGATATTATGGAAAAGTACATTTTCGTCACAGGTGGTGTCATCTCCGGCTTGGGAAAAGGTATCACGGCTGCTTCTTTAGGCCGTCTTCTCAAAGCCAGGGGCTATCATGTCACCATGCAGAAGTTCGACCCTTATCTCAACGTGGATCCGGGTACGATGAGCCCGATTCAGCACGGTGAAGTTTTCGTCACCGATGATGGAACCGAAACCGACTTGGATTTAGGCCATTACGAACGTTTCATAGACGAAAATCTCAATAAATATTCCAATGTCACAACCGGTAAGGTCTATGAGACCGTCCTTGCCAAGGAAAGACATGGTGATTACGGAGGAGGAACCGTTCAGGTCATTCCTCATGTCACTAACGAGATCAAGAGCCGTTTCCACCGCAATTTCAAGACCGATGAAACCGGCATCACGATCGTCGAAGTCGGCGGTACCGTCGGCGATATCGAATCGCAGCCTTTCTTAGAAGCAATCCGTCAGTTCCGTCATGAAGTCGGAGCGGAGAACTGCTGCGTCGTCATCGTTTCTCTGATTCCGTATCTCAAAGCCAGCGAAGAGCTTAAGACCAAACCGACCCAGATGGCGGTCAAGTCTTTACAGTCCTTAGGTATCCAGCCGGATATCATCGTCTGCCGTGCGGAAGTCGACAATATTCCGGAGAACATCATCGATAAGATCTCCCTCTTCTGCAACGTTCCGGCAAGCCATGTCATTCCGAACCTCGATTGCGATTCGGTCTATGAACTTCCTCTGATTCTCGAAAAAGAAAATATCGCTCAGGCAGTCTGCGAAACCCTTCATATTCCTTGCCCGGAACCGGATCTCACGGTCTGGACCAACCTTGTCAATACAATCCATACTTCCAAAGAAAAGATCAAGATTGCTCTTGTCGGTAAATATGTCGTTCTTCATGACGCCTATATCTCCGTCAACGAAGCTCTGAAAGCCGCGGGTTGGGCCTTCAATAAGAAAGTCGATATCGACTTCGTCAATTCCGAGCTTGTCAACGACGATACCGTCGATGACATGCTCAAGGATTGCGATGGTATTCTGGTCCCTGGCGGATTCGGTAAACGTGGTATCGATGGTATGCTCTGCGCTATCAAGTACGCCCGTACCCACAAGGTTCCGTATCTCGGTCTCTGCTTAGGTATGCAGACGGCGATGATCGAGTTTGCCCGTGATGTTTTAGGATATGCGGATGCCGATTCGACCGAATTCAATCCGCAGACCCTTCATCCGGTCATCGACCTTATGCCGGAACAGAACGGCGTTGTCAATCTCGGTGGCACAATGCGTTTAGGTGCTTATCCTTGTGTTCTCGATCCGACTTCGAAAGCGTATCAGCTCTATGGTTCGAAGAATATCTCGGAACGTCATCGCCATCGTTATGAAGTCAATAACGATTACCGTGAACAGTTCGTTGCTAACGGCTTAGTTCCGGTCGGTTTCTCGCCGGATAACCGTATTGTCGAAATGGTCGAACTGAAGGATCATCCGTTCTTCCTTGCGACCCAGGCTCATCCGGAATTCAAGTCCCGTCCGGATCGTCCGCATCCGCTCTTCCGCGGCTTCGTCAAAGCAGCAATCGATCATAAGAAAGCCCGTAAAGCGGAAGAGAAGTAATCCGTTTTCTAAGGTATTAAAAATCGCCATTCTTCTTTGTTTTGAGGAATGGCTTTTCTAATGAATCCAGATTCTCTTTTTGGAGATTCCGAGTTTTTCTTCTATCTTATCGCGAAGGAAAAGAAGAAGGGCGTCGCTGAGAAGAGAAATCAGAAGAACTAAAAGAACAAGACTGACTAAATCCGCATATTCGACCTGACTGTAATAGAGATAAATCAGTTTACCGATACCTTGGAAAGAAGAAGAATAACCGAAGGTTTCCGCCATGATTTCGGCTTTGAAACCAAGGCCTAAGGCTTGAATCAAACCTAGAAGAATGTAATCCTGAGAAAGAGGGAAAACGACCTGGACCAAGTTCCGCCAACACCATTTTCCCTGCATCATCAGGTCGTCTTTATATTGTCTTGTAATTTCTCTTGAGCCTTCTAAGGAAGCCTGATAAATCAGAGGGAACAACAATAAAAAGACAACATAAAGATAGAAATGGG
>Ga0256406_1005169_pt1 | contig 14176 bp, 14 predicted proteins | sample RumenRJG_03DNA_FD_185986 | JGI IMG/M metagenome (GOLD analysis project Ga0256406, IMG submission 185986) | Bovine rumen microbial communities from Lethbridge, Alberta, Canada - RJG_03 | ecosystem: Host-associated > Mammals > Digestive system > Stomach > Rumen | place: Canada: Alberta | collected...
CAGCCGGCCATACAGCCGATGCCTTATGCTATGAAATTGCTGACATGGAAAAGGCCGTCAATGGCGATACCTCTGTCACCCATCTTGATTACACAAAGGATGTCATGGACATCATGAGTGAATGCCGCCAGAGATGGGGCATGAAATATCCGGAAGAAGAGCAGTAATGGAAAAGGACATCGTGTGATGTCCTTTTATTTTGTCAGTACAAAATCTTCTTTCTTCAGTTCATCAATATGGGCTTCAGGTTCTTTGACAAGCCGTTCAGCCTGTTTGAGAATAGCAGCTTCAACAGTATTGCGGGCCAGCCGGCCGTTGCCGGCTTCTGCCGCACGCTCTGCCTGTACCGCATTGAAATACTCAAGCAGCGATGCCTCGGCATCTTCCGCAATGACATAGCCTTTACTCCTGGCCTGGATCTTTGCAATCCTGACCAGTTCTTCCCCACTGTAGTCCGGGAAAGCAATGATGTTTGGAAAACGGGAGCGCAGTCCTGAATTGGCTTCCAGGAAGCCTGCCATTTCCTTCTTATAACCGGCCAGGATCACAATCAGATCATCCCGGTGGTCTTCCATGGCTTTAACCAGCGTATCAATCGCTTCCAGACCGAAGGAATCATCTTTGCCCCGATACAGGGAATACGCTTCATCAATGAAAAGTACACCGCCGAGTGCACTCTTGATAACACTCATGGTCAGCGGTGCGGTCTGGCCGACATACTGGGCCACCAGATCCGCTCTTGTCACTTCTACTAACTGTCCCTGGGACAATGCGCCGATGGCTTTCATATAACGGGCAAGCAGACGGGCGATGGTTGTCTTGCCGGTGCCCGGATTGCCGGTAAAGATCATATGCCGGGAAATTTCCGCACTTTTGAGTCCCTGTTCTTTTCTTCTACGCTGTACTTCCATATGGGCCTGCAGCGAACGGATATAATTCTTCACCGCATTAAGCCCGACAATCTGTTCCAGTTCCGCATTGACCGCATCAATTTCCTGCTGTGCACTTCTCATCCGGGAAAGAACGGCTGAACCGCCTTCATACACTGCCGTCGGTACATCATTGACGGCTGTCAGCTGTGCTTCCCTGACCGTGCTGTTCATGCGCAGATTGGTCAATGATACATAGAAATCATGAAACAGGGCATTGACGGCATCGACTCCCTGGGCTTTGTCATAATGGTTCATGACCCAGGTGCTGACGGTATTGTCTGAAGTCAGGGTAAGATTCAGCTTTGTTACGGCTTCTTCCTTCAGCCGCTTCATTTCCAGGGAAATGATCTCCCCCATGGCCTCTTCATCCAGCGCTTTGAAGGTAATCGTATCCAGCACATGGTACAGGAAGTCGGAACCGAAGGCATCCTGCACACTGCCGAGGCTCCCATCCGTCAGAAAGACAAGGTATTTGTCTTTTGCCTGCAGGGAATCCACACTGTTTTTGACTAAGCCCTTCTCATTCTCAACCAGCACGCCTTTGGTAAAGACATAGCGCCTGGAAAGAACGACATTGCCATCTGCGGCAAGAGAAGCGACCATCCGCAGATAGGAAGGAAAGCATTCTGAGAAATTTTCAAAACAGACAAAGGAGCCTTTGCTTTCAAGGGCCTGGTACAAGTCCTGCAGGAAGACAGATTCCTGGGAACCGCTGGTATAGCGGGAGAGATCCATCGTACTGACCTCATCCGAGGCAATGATGTTTTCTTTTTTCATAAGCTTTGCGGCTGTTACAAGGGCTGCGTGTCTGCCGCAGCCCAAAGGGCCGAGAATGAGGATGACATTCTTTGCCCTGCCTGGCTCATCCTTCATGACATAGGGGCGTCTTAAAGCAGAACATAAGCCATGGACTGCATCTTTCTGACCGATGATCGTCTGATTGATTTCTGTTTCAATGCGGCCGAACACTTCCCGGTCATCAAATGAGGAAATCACTTCCGGCTGTTCACTGATCTTCTTGCCATAGTCCTTCTCAATCCCGGCCGACAGCTGATCCAGATCCGCATCAATCCCGGCAAGCTTATCCTTCTGATTGATCTCATCTGTCATCTTCGCCAGATCCTTTTTCTGTTTCTGCAGGATGGCATTGAGCTCTGCCATGGCTTCATCCGTACGGCGCAGTGTTTTTTCCGTTTCTGCCTTGATTTGCTGATCCGAGCCTGTTTCCAGCTTCACTTCACTGCCGCTGTCCCTGGCTAAAGAGGCACGGTGTGATTCCATCACATCATGCCACAGCTGCATCTTTTCCTCTTCCTTATCTTTCTTCCTGTCCGACATACTTATTTTTCTTCCTTCTTATCGGGATTCATTCTTCCATTGCCGGCATAGCCGTCCTTCTGCAGAACTGCTTCAAGGGTTGAGATGTCGGCTGAGAGATTGATGAAATCCTCATCCGTCATGGAAGAGATGATGGTACGCATCGCATCGTTGATCAGACCGATGGTACGGTTGAGTTTACTGTAGGTATCCTGGTAGCTGGGATCAGTTGTGACATTCTGCAGACTTTCATACTGAGTCAGAATACGGATCAGAATCGGCAGATAGTAGTCATACAGCTTGTCGAGCTTGGAGCGGGATTCCGGGAATTTCTCTTCCAGAACATGGATCTGCCGAAGCAATGAAGTCGTTTCATACAGACCTTTGGAGATCTTCTCATCCGGAATATCCGTATTCAACTGATTGATTTCATCAATGAAATACTGGCAGTCCTTTTTCTTTTCTTCTTTCTTCTGCGCCGGTTCTTTCTTCGGCTGTTCCGCTTCTTCCTTATGTTCCTCGGCCGTTACATCAATGACGCCGTCATTGCGCACGACATAACCGTTTTCGGCATTTGTCAGCAGAAGTCTGATAATGGCATCATAGCTGTCCCCATAGCGCATGCCGAACTCTTCCAGTGCCCCGAGATATTCTCCATTGCGGTAGATATCCAGACTGCTCAGGGAACTGTAGGATCCCTTATGGACTTTCAGCAGAATGCCGTCCGCCACCTGCAGGGTTTCATTACTGTTGAAATATCTTCTCAGATACACATTGATCTTGGCCATCTCACTGGGCGAAAGGATGCGGGAAGCACGGGTTCTGCCCTGGCTGGAGGTGGAAGAGCTTCTGTATCTTGTGGAAGTACGGGAAGAAGAACGGGAAGCTGTATTCCCGGATCTTCTGCTCAATGCCCCGATCAAGGCCAGAATGACAATCAGCGCGATGATGATCGCTGCCGCATCGCCGCTGCCTAAGAAAAAAACCACAAGGAATATCAGCCACCAGTAATTGTTACCGTTTTTCATACACTAAAGACCTTTCGTTACTTTTTCAGTATATCACGTTACCGTTTCAATTCGCTGAACCCGGCATCATGTCATCAAGACACAGGATATCTTCACTGATCCTTGCCCCGATATCCGCAAAGTGTCCTCCTTCCTGCAGAATGAACTTCACAGAACACTGTTCAGACAGAATCCTTTCTGTTTCTTCCGTGCAGGTCTGTATGGTGGAAAGAATGGGATTGCGGCTTTTCGCTTCTTTCCTGCCAAGGGAAAGCACCGCGCTGTCACAATGTACCGGATGGGCTCTGAGATAGTCACGAAACCCTTCAAACCATAATGAACCCGATGCACTGATACAGCCGGCAAACCGGTCTGTCTTTGTACAGGCATACAGGGCAAATAAACCTGCCAGGGAGTACCCGGCCAGGATCACCGGCTGATCAGGACAGAGACGGTCTGTTTCTTTTAATACTTCTGAGAGAAAAGCTTCAGCTTCTCCGCCAAAGTCTTCCTTTCCAAATACTGCCTTCATAGGCCAGGGAGAAAGGTCTCTGTTCCAGTCCGGTACAGGAATGGAATAAATGGGATTGGGAACATGGAAAGATATATCGCCATCTCTGTCATCCGAAAGATAAATACACGGGATCATACATTCTCCTTTAAAAAAAGATCCGGGACACCGGATCTTACTGATACAGACAGGAATCAATTCTGATATGCGCTCTGCCCAGGGTGATCGTGTCGCCTTCATGAATTCTGACCTTCCCCAGCGGCGGTATCTTCATTTCATTCAGATAGGTGCCGTTATGTTCGGATACATCTTCAATCAGCAGTTGATCATCTTCCTTCAGCAGTCTTGCATGCCGGCGGGAAACAGCGGGCTCTGAGATAATCACATCACATTTGTCCGCTTCACGGCCGATCAGACACGGGAAGTCGGTCACATCGGCAGTGGTGCGCTGGGCGCCTACGGTAATGGTGATGCGTACACCATAGAGTTTCTGTCCAGGCTCTTTTGCCCGCGGTACCGTATGGTTGACCGGCGGTACGTTATTCATTTCCGGAATGAATGTCGTATCTGTCTTTTCCTGCGGTTTCGGCGCATCCGCACGGATGAGATCCTCCGGCTCCTGGATGACAGTTTCAGCCGGTTTCACTGCTTCCACCGGCTTTACTTCTTCAGCTTCTATGACAGGTTCTTCCTCCGGTTCCTCTGTTTCTTTGACTTCCTTTGCCTTCTTTTCCGGTTTCTTTACTTTAGGAAGCTTCAGATTCAGCTTATTCTTTTCTTTCTCTTTCAGTTCTCGATCAATCTCTTCATCATCGATGTAATATACCTGATACTTCTTCAGCGCCAGAACAACCACCGCAATCAGAAGAACGATGACCATTCCGCCAAGCAGCAGGACGGCAGCTTTTGCCAGAGTAGGATCATTAAAGATTCTAGACATACCTATTCCTCACTTTTTTGCAATACAGAACTATTCTACATCAATCAACTGCAACTTAAAATGCCATAACTTCACAAGGCAGAAAGAAAAGATCCTGTTCTTGAAAGCAGGATCCATCGCATCAGTAAATCGGCCGGTCGTTTTTGGCTTCTTTCTTTACAATGACAAAGACAATGACATAGATCAGAATCACAATGCCAACAAACAGCGCCATGGACATATTGGAACCGACAAACAGGCTGCCGTCATAGCAGGCGTGCAGAGAGCTGGACACCAGCCAGCCAAGAACAATCATGATGCCGCAGAACGGATTTCCTTCCACCTGCATGACCTTGGCCCGGGAATAGAACAGGCCGGTCAGCACACCGAAGGCAAGATGCGCCGGAATGGAAAGCAGAGCTCTTGATACCGCTACCCCAAGGCCATTGGAGAACACATACATGACATTCTCAAAGGCCGCAAAACCAAGGGACACAAAGCCGGCATACAGAATACCGTCATAGCGATAGTTGAATTCCGGTGACTTCCATGTCGCCCGGTACAGGAAGAAAAGCTTGCAGCCTTCTTCCACAAGCCCTACCATGATCGCTTCATGAATGGAAACATCGGTACTGGGCTGTACACTGCTGTTGAAAAAGACAGCTTCAAACACATATTCCAGCACCATTGCCGCTAATGCGGCCATGATGCCTGCCCCGATCGTGCGCCAGACCATATAGGCCGGCTCCCTTTCATAGCGGTCATTGTTATACATGTAGATCATCAGTACAACCGGCGGAATGATAGCCGCGGCCATCAGGATGTAGTAAGGCATCATTGCGATGTTGAACAGAATAAACATAATCTAGTCTCCCTCAGTTTTTCTGATGCACGTATTCATAGATACGGTTCTTGGATATGCCGGTGCGTCTTGCGGTTTCACGGATGGCATCCGAAGTGCTCATCCCCGCCTGCATGGCTTCATTGACCATGGCAAGAACCGCATGCATATCAAGCTCCACCGCTCTGTCCTCTTTCTTTCCTTCCAATACAACCACCATCTCACCTCTGAGATCATCCGCTGTTTCCAGTATTTCCTCTACTGTACCGCGGATGAATTCCTCATGTACTTTGGTCAGTTCCCGGGCCAGCGTACACTGCCGGTTGCCCATGACATCTCTGACATCTTCGAGCATCCTTACAATCCGGTGCGGTGCTTCATAGAAGACAAGGGTCATCGGATAGTCTTTATACATGGCAAGCTTTTTGCGCCGTTCCGTCGCACCGGATGGCAGAAAGCCGACATAGATAAACGGCATGGCCACCAGACCGCTGGCGACAAGGGCGTTGAGGAAAGCGGAACAGCCGGAGACCGGAATGACATTGAAGTCATTTTCCACACAGGCCTGTACGACTCTCTGACCGGGATCATTGATGAGGGGATAGCCGGCATCGGAGATGAGGGCGACGTTCTTTCCTTCGGAAAGAAGCTTCACGATGCCGCCGGCACTGTTTTCTTCATTGAAGTTCTGACAGGCAATCAGTTTCTTATGAATGCCGAAGTGGGCAAGAAGCTGGCCGCTGGTGCGCGTATCTTCACAGGCAATGACATCTGCCTGGTTAAGGATCTCAATGGCACGGGGTGTCATTTCCGAAAGATTGCCGATGGGTGTTGGGACAAGGTAGAGCGAAGGCCGTTTATTTTCAAAGGATTTCTGCCGTTTCACGCGTTTTCTCCTTCCGGTTTCTTCCGCTTGAATGTACGTACAGTAACGTTCTTCTTTTCTGCCTGCTGAGGCTTAGCCGCATCATGTCTTGGCTTGAAGGAGCGTGTTTCCACTTTACCTTTCGGCCTTTCTTCATGCGTATCTCTGTCTCTGCGTTTGAACGTTCTGACTTCGGTATTTCTGGCATGCGTGTTATCTTCATTCTCCCTTACCGCATGAGCTGCCGGACGTGAACCGTTATTATGGATGACAGTCTTGCGTACCGGCTTATCACCATCACCCTTCGGTCTTTGCATGATAACGCCCTTACGGGGAATGCCCTTGGCTCTCAGATCATCCAGCGTAATGAAAATCACATTCTCATAATTTTCCAGCTTTGCCTCATTGGCCATGACATTCATATTGGTCACCCGGTAGACAACCCCGTCATATTCCACCTGGGATCCCATCTTGGGCAGTCCCTGGGTCATTTCCTTATAGTCATTATCCTCATACTTGAGGCAGCACATCAGCTTGCCGCACATGCCGGAAAGCTTATCCACATTCAATGCCAGCAGCTGGTTCTTGGCCATATTGATGGATATGACATCAAAGCGCGACTTGAACCTGCGGCAGCAGCACTCCATCCCGCAGGGACCGATGCCGCCTACCATTCTCGCCTTATCTCTTTCCCCGATCTGTCTTAATTCAATGCGGCAGTGCAGCCTGGCTCCCAGTCTTTTCAAAAGATCGCGGAAGTCCACTCTCTGATCCGCCAGATACACAAAGAGAATCTTGGAACGGTCCAGCGTATAGCTGGCACTGAGCAGATTCATCTTGAGATCCAGGGCTTCAATTTCACTCCTGCAGATATCAAATGCAATATCATTCTCTTTCAGATTTCTCTGATAGGTTTCCTTATCCCGGTCTGTTGCTTTACGGATCACCGGACGCTGGGGCATGCGCAGGTTATACTTTCCTACTTCCAGCGCATCACCTTCCGCTTTTCCCATCTCCAGACCCTGCTGTGTCTCCACTACTACAAAGTCGCCTTTCAGGATGGAAGAATCATCCGTACCGAAGGAATACGGCTTGCCGGCTTCCTCAAACTTCACCGGAACGGTATAGGTATATTTCACCGGCTGAACGGGTTCTTCAGTTTTTCTTTCCATGTTTCAATGCCTCCAGTCTGCCGAATGCCTGGGCGCACAGCAGATTCTGATCGTTAAATTTATTGCAGCGGTCACGTTCTTCCGATACGATCTGTATCATCCTGACATAATAGCTGCTGTCTTTTTTCTTTTCCCTGAGCAGTGTTCTGTACCAGTCCGGTCCTTCCTCTTTTTCCATGACTTCATCATGGGCAAACAGATCAATCAGATCGAGCCAGCAGCCAAGCATCTTCAGGTTTTCCTTCTTATCACTCAGCTTATAGCTGATATCATAGTCCACTAACAGTTCTGCACCGGGACCATTGTCATCAAAGGTCTGCCGGAACATATCCAGCGCATGGGTGTAGCTTTCCGCTTCACTCTGTGCTTTCAGATCATCCGCATTACGCACAATGTGGCTCAGAAAATACGCATCCTCTTCATGCACACCCTGTTCCACTGCCTTCTTATAATAATAGGAAGCTGGCAGCGGCACAAACGGTACAAGCGTACAGCGGGAAACAATCGTCGGCAGAATACGGCCGATCCCATCCACACAGAGGATCGCCGTAACCCCTTCACCCGGCTCTTCCAGAAACTTCAGCAATGCATTCTGCGCTGCCGTACTGCTGTTATCCGCCTGCAGAAGAATGCACACCCTCTGGCCGGTACCGCCTTCAGCTGCCGCCTTGGCAAAGGAAGCTGTCATTTCATCCACATCATCCTTGCCGACTGCCTTCTCACTGCCGTCAATCACCCGGCAGTCAAGATGTTCCCTGTTCAGTACTCTTGTGCATGTCCGGCACGTCTCACAGGCAAACCCGTCTTCTGTCTTATTCTGACAGAACAGACTCATCGCCAGCAGGAATGCGGCTTCCTTCTTCGGTGTTCCGGCTTCCCCGGAAAACAGATAGGCATGCGACACCGTACCATTGTGCAGCGCACTGGCTAATGCCTGATAGACAACAGGTTCGGTTTCACGCAGCAGATCTTTCAGCATCCAGCCAGCCCTTCACTTCCTCATACGCTTCGGCTATGACCGTATCCGCATCCCTTGACGCATCCACCACGCACATCCTTTCAGGAAACATGGCAATGACCTTCTGGTAGCCTTCATAAACTCTTTCATGAAATGCCTGGCTTTCCTGATCGAGACGATCCAGATACTCTCTTGCGGCAATCCGCGTCAGTCCGGTATCCGCATCCACATTCAGGAAAATCGTATGGTCGGGCATATGACCTTCCACGGCAAAGCGGTTGATCTCAGCCACTGCTTCCATGCCGATCTGCCTTCCGCATCCCTGATAGGCAAGGGAAGAATCCACAAAACGATCACTGATGACCGTAATGCCTTTTTCCAGGGCAGGCAGCACGATTTCCGTAAGGTGCTGACGGCGGCTGGCCGCATACAGCAGCGCTTCCGTTCTTGCGTCCATGGCCGTATTGGCCGGATCCAGAATAACCTGGCGAATCTCTTCTGCGATTTTGGAGCCGCCCGGTTCTCTTGTATACATGACCGGATAACCCTCATTTTTCAGGCGTTCCACTACCGCTGTTGAGACGGTTGTCTTACCTGAACCATCCGGTCCTTCAAATGTGATAAAAAGTCCTTTTTTCATAAATAGAATTATATCACTTCAGAATGCGTCCCGAAAGACAGCCGACCTTTCCCTGCATTTTATGCTAGACTGTTACCTGTATGCGAAGAAGAAGAAAACTGAATGTACAGCATCTGCTGTTATTGATAGCGACCATCGGCATTGTGCTTTCTCTGCTCATTATTCTGTTCAGTACCATCTCAAATCACTTTAAAAAGGAAGATACGGCAGCCCCGGCAACGGCTGTTCCGACAGAACAAAGCACTGAAACAGCGGCCGCGGCCGCACCCGCATCTGCTTCAGCCACCCCGGATGGAGAATCGGATCCAAGATTCTTTGATACAAACTCCATCCTGATTGTGGCCAATAAGAAACACAAGCTGCCGGATGGCTATGTCCCTTCCGACCTTGTTGAAATCACTTCTGTTCCTAAACAGGACCGGCAGGAAATGATGCGCCAGGAAGCAGCCAATGCCTTAGTTGCCATGTTTAATGCGGCCAGCCAGCAGGGTGTACAGCTTTACCTCACCTCAGCCTACCGCAGCTATGACTACCAGGTAGACGTATACAACGGCTATGTGGCGCAGAACGGCCAGGCCTATGCGGATTCCATTTCCTCCCGTCCCGGCTATTCCGACCACCAGACAGGACTGGCCTGCGATCTTGGTCAGACCGACATGGTAGATATGCTGGACCAGACCTTCATCAATACAGCCGCCGGCCAATGGCTCTACCAGCACGCCCATGAATACGGCTTTATCCTGCGCTATCCCCAGGGCAAAGAAGCCATCACCGGCTATGAATATGAACCATGGCATTACCGCTATGTCGGCGTGGATACGGCAGCTGCCATGTACAGCATCTCACCGGATGAAACCATGGAAGAATACTTCCATATTGAGGGCGGTGACTACGCTCAGTAACCTGTACTGCGTGACAGACACATATGTCTGCCGCGCTTTATTTTTCTCTCTTTTACTATGCAATTTCATAATTATATCGATGAAAAGACGCCAGCCTGTCATCAGACTGACGCCTCTGCCGCAGTTACTTACTGTGGACTTTTCAGAACCTGAAATCTTAATCTGCTTTCTTACTTCTGCTCTTGAGAACAGTAATCACAGCCACAGCTGCCGCAGAGATGACAATCAGCGTGACGTACAGTGATGTATTGCTTTCAGCCCCTGTATCGACAGCACTGGCTGCTGCCAGCTTCTTTTCCGGGACCACAGTGTCTTCTGATGGCTTCATTGGTTCTTTACAGGTATTGGTGAAGCATGCGTCTTTACCTCCACCAGTTACAGCAGCCGTTATCGTACCGTCCAGATTATCAGATGAATATATCACGCTTTGGAAAGTATGGGCACTGCCTGGCAGTTCACAGATCTGCTAATGTGTGAATCAGAGCCGTGTTTCCGTGCACACTTTTTTCAGCATGTGCAATTTTATGATGTTTATGCGGTTTTTGCATAGTGCTGATTAATATATAGAAAAAGAAAAGAGAGGCTGGTTTCAGTCTCTCGATACAGATGGTTCAAATACTCTGGTTCTTGCCAGTGCTTTGACTAACACACAGCCAAGGACACAGGAGATCAGTTCACCGACAGCTACTTCGGTTCCCATGATCAGCAAGCCCAGAACAAAGTTTCCATCAAAGAACAGGATGGCAAGTTCACTTCCCACAAAGAAGAAGTTGAAGATTACCGGCATCAGGATACTCCATACCGGAACCTTTCCGATTGTCTTATCTCTGAGCTTCCATGTGCATACTGCAGCTAAGAAGGTTGCGCTGGTGCCCACAGCGGCATCGATCATGCCGGTCGGGTTGACGCCTGTGGCCGCCCCGATGAGGTTGGTCAGAAAGCATCCCAGTGTCACACCCCAGATGGATGGTTCATAGATCAGCGGCAGTATCGTCAGTGCTTCGGCAATGCGCACCTGGATATTGCTGAAGGAAATCGGAGCCAGCGCCAGCGATACAGCCGTGTAGATAGCCGCAATCATGGCAATTCTGGTAAAGTCCTTAAGATTCAAGTGTCTCAAAAATATCATCTCCTTATTTTCGTTTAACGTCAGGTAGCCGCTACTGACGGCAGAAAATCTGCAGGTCATATTATAAAACCATGCCTGCAATCATGAAAGGCCAATTGACATGTTTTCTTCCTCTGCCGTACCATTCTGCTATGAAATCCATACTCTTACTGGTAATATCCTCTCTGTTTCTTTCCGGTTTCAGTACGAAGGCAGAGGAAGAAAATATCCATCTGCTCCACGCAACTGACCTGCATTACCTTTCCCCATCCCTATATAATAAAGGACAGGCTTTCCAGAACCTGATGGCAGAAGGCGATGGCAAACTGACTGAACACGGGGATGAAATCATTGCGACACTGATAAAACAGGCACATCACTATGATGCCCTCATCCTTTCCGGCGATCTTACCTTCAATGGTGAATACCAGAGTCTGATTGATCTCAGGGAGAAGCTGATGACCCTGAAAGAAGACGGTGTACCTGTGCTTGTCATACCCGGCAATCATGACATCAGTTACGGCTATGCCATGTCTTATTACGGCGACAGTTTTATCAGAACAGATAACATCTCACAGAAACAGTTCAAAGAGGTCATGTCCTGTTTCGGCTATGATGATGCCCTGTATAAGGAAAAGCATTCTTTCTCTTACTGCTATGGTCTGCGCAGGGATCTCTGGCTTCTGTTTCTTGATGCCAATACCGAAGAAGCACCAGGTGCCTTAACCGAGGATGAAATCGACTTTGCCAGGGATGTTCTGCAGAAAGCACAAAAAAAACATGCCCGTGTCATCGCTGTTTCCCACCAGAACTTTCTGCCCCAGAGCGGCCTTCTATCCCAGGGCTTTGTCATCGACAATCATAAGGAAATCGCTGAGCTTCTGGAAAAACACAATGTTTCTCTGTCACTTTCCGGCCACAGTCATCTGCAGCACCAGGCTCAGGAAAACGGATTGACGGATATCTGTACGGAAAGCCTGATGGTTTCACCGCTTCAGTATGGTTCTGTCTCAGTCAGTGCACATGGCTGGTCCTATCACAATGTTTCATTGGGAATTCTTCAGAATGAGGCAAAGGAACGTTTTGATGCCACCATGGAAAAACAATTGAAAGATTCCATGGCCGATTATGATGTGCCTGCTTCCATTCAGAAACCGATGATTGAATACGGCATGGAACTCAATACTGCCTACTTCGCCGGACGTGATGTTTCAGATCTTCTCAGGGATGCGCGGCTGTCCCTCTGGGAAAAGTATGGTTCAGATACCTTCTGGTATCAGTATCTGATCAGTATGAAAAAGGCAGGAAACTGAACTTCCTGCCTCTTTCTGTCTATTCGCCCAGATCCTCGCCATTGGATTCACATACTTTCTTATACCAGTAGAAGGAATCCTTCCGGGAACGATGGAAATCACCCGTCCCGTCATCATGTCTGTCAACATATATGAAGCCATAGCGTTTGGCATACTGGCCTGTTCCGGCAGAAACAAGATCAATCGGTCCCCATGTGGTATAGCCGATGACCGGTACGCCATCTTCCACTGCTTCTTTCATGGCCTGGATATGTTTCTTCAGATAATCAATTCTGTAAGGATCATGAATGGAACCATCCGATTCAACCTGATCTACCGCTCCAAGACCGTTCTCCACAACCATTAACGGAATATCCGGATAGCGGTCATGGACCGTATTCAATGTATAGCGAAGTCCTTCCGGATCAATCTGCCAGCCCCATTCACTCTCCTTGAGATATGGATTCTTCGCACCCATGGTCATATTGCCGGCCGTCAGATCCGCATCAGGATTCACGGTTACACATCCGGACGAATAATAGGAGAATGTATACAGATCCACAGTGCCTTCCTTCAGCACTTTCTTATCCTCTTCTGTAATGAAAGAAGAATCGATGCCATGTTCTTTGAAGTAGCGGAAGATATAGGAAGGATATTCTCCCCTGACCTGTACATCCGCACAGAAGTTGTTCTTCACATCATCTTCCTGATAACATGCCATGATATCGTCCGGATTAGGGGTCAGCGGATAGTTTGTAATATGACAGATCATGTTGCCGACCACGACATCCGGTATGATTTCATGGGCCAGTTTCACTGCTTTTGCGCTGGCCACAAATTCATTGTGCAGTGCTTGAAAGGTACGCTGGGGATTCTTCTTCAGTTCAGTCAGCAAAATCGGATCTTTCGCATTGATATCATCTTTGTCCATGATGCCGAGGCCATACAGATCACCAAGTCCGCCATTACCCATGCAGGCAATATTGATCTCATTGAAAGTAAGCCAGTACTTTACCTTATCCTTATATCTTGTAAAGACAGTACGGCAGTACTTCAGGAAAAGATCAATGGTCTGACGGCTGGAGAAACCTCCGTACTTAGTCACAACAGCCCAGGGAATTTCATAATGACACAGCGTAACCAATGGTTCGATCCCGTACTTATGACATTCATCAAATACATTGTCATAGAACTGCAGTCCCTTCTCATTTGGCGTTTCATCATCTCCATTGGGATAAATCCGGCTCCAGTTGATGGACAGACGGAATACCTTCCAGCCCATTTCGGCAAACAGCCTGATGTCCTCTTTATAGTGATGATAGAAATCAATCGCCTGATGGCTTGGATAGAATGCTTCGGGATCAGTCACGGCCAGGAATGTACGGGGATGATTTACATCTCCACCCAGTAACATATCCGGCACAGACAGTCCTTTTCCATCTTCCAGATACGCACCTTCACACTGATTGGCAGCGACCGCACCGCCCCACAGAAAACCTTCGGGAAAAACTGACATTTCAACCTCCTGAATTACTCTTTCTTTACTTTAAACGAATTACCTTTGAAAAAGAAGAGCTAAGCGGACAAGTGAACTACTCGGCTACAAGTAACCGAGCTTCCAGACGGCTGATGCCGTCTTTCTTTTTTCCTGTGTTTCCAGCATGTCAGGAATACTTCCGTATCTCAGAGTCACCCATGAGGCGCGATGCATT
>Ga0256406_1005170_pt1 | contig 14176 bp, 14 predicted proteins | sample RumenRJG_03DNA_FD_185986 | JGI IMG/M metagenome (GOLD analysis project Ga0256406, IMG submission 185986) | Bovine rumen microbial communities from Lethbridge, Alberta, Canada - RJG_03 | ecosystem: Host-associated > Mammals > Digestive system > Stomach > Rumen | place: Canada: Alberta | collected...
GATTACACGTCGAAGGGCTACGATGTTATGAACCGCTTTGCCGAAGAAGTTTCTGAGGTTGGCGTTGTTGACAAGAAGCCTAAGTTCGAGGGCAGGAGCCTTACGATGTTCCTGGCCCCAAAGAAATAGCAGGAAAATTACAGGAGGGAATTTCAATGGCTAAGAACAAGATGAAGTCTCACAGAGGCGCATGCAAGAGAATGAAGCTGACCGGTTCCGGAAAGATCAAGAGGAACAAGGCATATAAGAGCCATATTCTGACCAAGAAGACAGCAAAGAGAAAGAGAGGACTGAGAAAGTCCACCGTTCTTACTGGCGCAGATACAAAGCGCATGCTGAGATCAATGGCTAAGTAGTTAGGGAGGTAGAGAAATATGGCAAGAGTAAAGAAGGGCGTAAACGCTCACAAGAGACATAAGAAGGTATTGAAGCAGGCAAAGGGTTTCTACGGAAGAAAGAATAACACTTTCAGAGCAGCTAACCCTGCAGTTATGCGCAGTCTCAGTGCAGCATTCGTTGGACGTAAGAATAAGAAGAGAGAGTACAGAAGACTCTGGATCGCCAGAATCAATGCTGGTGCAAGAGCCAATGGAATCTCTTACAGCCGTCTGATGAATGGTCTTAAGAAGTCCGGAATTGAGATCAACAGAAAGATGCTGTCAGAGATGGCTATCTACGATGCAGAAGGATTTGCTAAGCTTTGCGAAACAGCTAAGGCTGCAATCAACTAATTATGGAATACTTTGTAAGCCATGTGGGCTACATAGCCATAGCAGCAGCTATTATCGCATTAATAGCAGTTGCGGGATGGATTTTTTCCATGAAAAATGAAGAGGCTAAGCGCAAGAAGATCGACGCGGCGCTGGCCAGAGCGGAAATGAAGAAACGCAGTCAGGAGAAACCTGAATAGCAGTATATATAGAATTTCCCTGAAAGACCCTGCCTCGGCAGGGTCTTTGTGTTGTGGGCGGAAAATTTTCATAAAAGAAGTGAAATATTGACAGCAGAAAAGACAAAAAAAGAAAAGAATCCGGAATCCGGATCCTTTTCCCATTTACTACGATTACTATTAGTTTAGAAAGAACAATTAGAGTAAGTTTTATGGTTTACTTTCTCCTGGCACCATTATATTAACAGTTGATTATGTTGATTCGGTTAAAAGTAAAAGGCGCTGGAATGTTACCAGTGTGCTGAATTACACAGATTATTGTGAAACTGCTGTATAATGACTGGTCATTGCCTCAATTCATTGAAAAGTCCGGCTCCCCTATGCTAGAATACATAAGATTGTTTATTATAGAGGAGTATACAGATATGAACAGAAAAACAGTTCTGAAAATTTTTGCTGTGTCCCTTTCCGCAATGATGATCGTGACTTTGACATCTTGCGGTGGAGCAAAGGTTCCCGATGAGTATAACTATGATCTGAGCAAGTATGTAAAGCTGGGAAAAACCAGCGGTATTTCCTATGAGAAAACGGCTGTTCAGGTTTCAGATGCAGATGTGCAGAGTCAGATAGACAGTGAAATTGCAGCGGCAGTACAGACCAAGAAGGTAAAAGAAGGCACTGTTGCAGCAGATTCCACAGTTAATATAGATTACGTGGGAAAAATAGACGGCAAGAAGTTTAGCGGCGGATCGGCCAAGGACGTAGAGGTAAATATAGCTGAAAACAACTTCATTGACGGTTTTGCCAGTGCCATAATCGGACACAAGGTTGGTGATAAGTTCGATGTTAACCTGACCTTCCCTTCAAATTACAGCGACTCATCTGTGGCAGGAAAACAGGCTGTGTTCACCATTACGGTAAACAGCCTTACAGTAAAGGAAACCCCTGAGTACAACGACGAGTTCGTAAAGAAAAATACAAAATATAAGACCACAGCACAGTATGAAGCTGCCATTAGAAAGAATTTGAAAAAACAGGCAGAGGAACAGGCCCGTTCTGCAGATACACAGCAGGTATTCTCAAAAATTCTTAACGACAGCCAGGTAAAGAAATACCCTGAAAAAGAGTTGAATGAAAAATACAACAAGATAATCGACTCTTACAAGAAGGCTGCCAAGACAAACGACATGTCCCTGGAAAAGTATGTGCAGAGTTCCACAGGAATGTCAGTGAAAGATCTGAAAAAACAGGCCCATGAAGCTGCCAAGAACATGGTGAAGCAGGAACTTGTGCTTCACGCTCTGGCAGAGAAATATGACGTTAAGATCACATCAGGAGAATACAACGATTACCTTGATAAACTTCTTAAAACAGCCGGTTACAGCAAGGATGACTTCAAGCAGGCAACAGGAACCACAATAGAGGAATATGCAGAAGAGAATAATCTGTATGATTCCATGCTGTACGACAAGGTAATGAAGCAGGTAATGAAAAAAAGCGTTGCTAAATAGCCATCAGTGGAACAGGAGCACCGGAAATGAAATGTCCATTTTGTAATTACGATGATACTAAAGTAGTTGATTCCAGACCGGTCGAGGGAGGATTTGCCACCCGCAGACGAAGAGAATGCGAGAAATGTCACAAGCGCTTCACAACTTTCGAAAAAATCGAGGATACATTGCTGGTTGTTGTTAAAAAAGATGGCCGCAAGGAGAGTTTTGACAGGAATAAAATTATTAACGGAATAATGAAATCCTGTGAGAAGACAAAGGTAACCTATGATGACATTGTGAAGATTGCCGACGATATAGAGCGGGGGCTGAACAACACCATGGAGAAGGAAATCGACTCAAAGCTTATTGGTGCCCTGATCATGGACAGGCTGAGAGAAATCGACCAGGTAGCCTATGTGCGCTTTGCCTCTGTTTACCATAAGTTTACAGATGTGGACACCTTTGTTCAGGAAATCAACAAGCTCCTTGAAGCAGAGAACACAGGCAAAAAGAAACACGAGAAATACATTATAGAATCAGAAGATCAGCCGGATAACGACAAAGCCGGTAAAGAGGATTGACCACAGTATCAGGTCATAGACGGAAAGGTCGGACAGAATGTCAGATATCAGCACAGACAGAAAATTACGAATTGCAATCGACGGTCCAGGAGGAGCAGGTAAGAGTACGATCTCTAAACTGACTGCTTCAAAACTTGGACTTGAATATGTGGATACGGGAGCCATGTATAGAGCCATAGCTCTTAAGATATTGGAAACATCTACCGACCTGGAGGATATACCTGCAGTTTCCCGCCAGCTGGAGCATACCGAAATAAGTTTTTCCAATGGACATATAACTCTGGACGGTGAGGATGTAGAAGACAGGATCAGAACAACTCGGATTTCCAGAGCTGCTTCTGCTGTAGCGGCCATTCCTCAGGTCAGGAAAAAACTGGTTTCAATGCAGCGCCAGATTGCGGAAGAGAAGAATGTGGTGATGGACGGAAGAGATATCGGAACGAACGTAATTAAAGATGCGGAGCTGAAGATATTTCTTACAGCAGATCCTATGGTGAGGGCGAAACGCCGGTATGATGAACTGATTAAGAAGAACCCGGAAGCAGATACCAGTTTTGAACAGGTGTATCAGGATATTTGTGACAGGGACTACAGGGATACTCACCGGGAGCTGAATCCTCTTACCAGAGCGGAAGATGCTGTTCTGGTGGATACTTCAGATATGACTATTCAGCAGGTAGTTGACAGAATAGAGGAGCTGGCCTCAGAAGTGTGTCGATCAGCGGATTAATGGAGGATAGAAGATGAGAGAAGGGCTTAAATCACTGGCAAAGGTCAGGACCTACTGTTACATAGTTTTTTTCCTGTACGTTGCATTCCTCTTTCATGATTCCATTTCCGGCGCCATAGGGTTCAGTGACAAAAGGCTGTCTCTGGGAATAGTCGCAATAGTTGTTATACAGCTTCTGATGTGCATCCTTTACGATGTTAAATTTGCCACAACAGTTCCAAAGGGGAAGACTCACAAGATAATAATGATGTATTGTGCTCAGCTCAGGCTGTGGCTGCTGATACAGATTGTGGTTATGATTGCTGCCGTAGTTAATATTGGATATCTGGGGAATTATTATCTGGACAAAATACTGGCAGCCGTTCTTATTATTCTGCTTTTGATGACGCTGAAATCCCTTACTGTAATTCAGAGAGGAAATTTCGTGCTTCCAGAACAGAGTCAGGGGGGAAGAAGCCAGGGAAACAGAAAGAACGGCTCGGGAAAAAAGAAAAAGAAATAATAATTGATACAAATATGTGTGATTCAGGTCTTCCGGTGTTTGCAGCCGGGAGACTTTTTATATAGACTGTTTCCATAGTGTGCGGCCCGGGAAGGAATTAACATGCAGATACGGAATTTGCCAGAAGAAGAAAGACCACAGGAGAAGATGTTTTACTATGGCAGGGAGTCCCTGAGCACTTCAGAGCTTGTGGCGCTGCTGATACGTACAGGAAACAGAGAAAAATCTGCAGTTCAGCTGGCTGAAGATATTATTTCTCATGCCAGCGAGGTGTCGGGGAGTCTTTATTCTGCAGAACTGAAGGAGCTGATGGCTGTGCCAGGTGTGGGGAGGACTAAAGCCTGCGCAGTGGCCGCTGCAGTGGAATTGACAAAAAGATTCAGAGAGAGCAGCGGGATGCCAAAGGATAAAGCATGCAATCCAAATGAGGTTTTTAATTTGCTCAAAGATGAACTGAGGGATGAGAAGAGAGAGCATCTGATTGAGCTGCTGCTTAATAACCGGTGTCAGGTAGAATCAAAGATAACCATCTCAATCGGGGCCCTGGACAGCACGGCTGTCAACCCCAGAGAAGTATTGAGCTACGCCATCAGAAGAGGAGCGGCAGGTATAATCCTTGTTCACAACCATCCCAGCGGCGATCCTGAGCCAAGCACCGAAGATCTGGCTGCAACCAGGAGAATTCAGCAGGCCGCGGATATCGTAGGAATAAGACTGCTGGATCACATAATAATTGGAGATAATTCCTTTTGCAGCATGAAGGAATCGGGGTATATGGAACTGGTAACGGCAAGATAATCGGCCATAACAGGGCAGCTATACAAAAAATAAAATCAACTTACGTCCTTTCACTGTGAAACTTGTGATAAATGTATTAAAATATATAAGTATGTTATACGGGAGAATGGATTCCCGGGTTTGAATTGTGCAGCCTAGCTGCATAAAGTGATGTTTAGCAGGACAGGAGTAAGATTTGGGCAGTGTTGTAATGATAGTTTCCGGAAAAGGTGGTACAGGCAAGTCCACAGTAGCCTGTAATCTGGGACTGACGTGGCAGATGGCAGGCAGAAAAACCCTGCTTATTGACATGTGCTCAAATATGAGATGTCTTGACCTTTATCTTGGCGTAGAGAATTTTGCGCTTTTTGACATAAGAGATATCCTTACAGGACTGTGTCCTGCAGATCGGTGTATCCTTACGGCACCTCATTTAGGGGGACTTCAGCTTATTCCAGGTTCCCAGTCAGATCCCTCACAGTGGCTGAGGTCTGAGACTTTCGGAGCGCTGATAGAAGTACTGAAACATTCCTATGACATGATTATACTTGACTGCCCTCCAGGGGCAGATATTACACATCAGGTATGTGCTGACAACTCAGATGGGGCGGTGATAGTTCTCACTCCGGACTGGCCTGCGTTAAGGGGTGCTCAGGTGGCAGAAGACATTCTTATTAAATCAGATGTGGCTGCAAGAGGGTATATTATGAACAAAGTCAGCAGAGAGCTGGCTGTAAGATCTCTGGAACTGGATTACAAGACTGTGGACCGGGGCCTTAGGTGTGAAAGCCTGGGAGCAGTAATGGATGACCCTAATATCAGAGTTTCTGGGACCCTTGAAACACCTATAGTTGCCAAGAATGATACGTATATTGCAGACAATTTCAGAAAAATTGCGGCTCAGATTGACAGGCTGATAGAAGATAATCAGTGGTAGAACCAGGTGAGATTGCATTTTATTTGTACATGGTATGAACAGCGGTTCGATTTTCACATATTGTTCATGTATTGAAGCGGATACAATTGGCGTTTTCGTTATAAAAATATAATGCAATAATGTTGTTGCACATAAAAATTTGTTTATATTAACAAAGCGCATGCTTTAGCTCTTGGTCAAAAGCATGTGCTTTTTAATTGACATTGTGAAGCGACTGTGATAACATCTTGACGGTAATAAGGGGGAGAGGCGTTTTTGAAGTATCAGAAACGCGGCCGTTTAGAAATCGCCTGCCGGCAAAATTACCCGAGGCGGAAGGCGAATCGGAAGGCAAGGATGTCCGTTGGGACTAGCCGATGGCCCGTCCTCTTAGGAATTATCACTATATTGTTTTTTACTTAGGAGGTAAAAGAGAATGGAACAAACAGCTAAAAAGGGCAGACCATTTGGCTTTTACATCTGCGCCCTCGGATTCACATTCGAGCGTATGGCATTCTATACTGTAAAGTATCTGCTTGCCATCTGGCTTGCAACTGATGTAGCTAAGGGAGGTCTTGGTTCCGACTCCGTTGCAGGAGCAACAATGTCCGCTCAGTTCGTAGCATGGACTTATATCACACCTATGATCGGCGGATATATCGCAGACCACTTTATCAGCCCTAGACTCTGCGTAACCATCGGAATGATCCTGATGGGCATCGGATATCTGGTAGCATGGAAGGCAACAGGAACTGGTCTGGTTTGGGTAATGATCATTCTGGTTTCCATCGGAACTGGTTTCTTCAAGGGTAACCTTTCCGGAGTTAACGCACTTCTGTTCGACGATCCAGACGAGTTGAACGCAGCGTTCTCAATTCAGTACTCATTCGTTAACATCGGTTCTTTCATCGGTACAACATTCATCGCTGTAATGGCTATCGGTGACAACCCAACAATGAGCTTCCAGGGTGTATTTGGACTCTGCGGATGTCTTCTGTTCTTCGACGCACTGCTCTTCGTATTCGGCGGCCGTAAGGCACTGGGAGATTCTGGTAAGGCACCTTTCAAGAAGGATCAGAGAGAGTTCGTATCTGAGGAAAAGAGAGCAGCTGCTTCTGCGCCTCTCACATCAGGAGACAAGAAGAGAATCGTTGTTATCGTTATCGTAACAATCTTCTCCGCATTCTTCTGGATGGTATGGTACATGGCTTACATGCCTGCTTACTACACATTCGGCTGGGGCGACGGAAGCGACTTCCTGAACATTGCCGACTGGCACCTGTTCGGAAAGCTGATCCCAACTTCATACTTCGATTCCATGAACGCTCTTGTTTGTATCATCCTCGGACCTGTAATGGCCGTTGTATGGAACAAGCTCGCAGCAAAGGGCAAGGATCCTTCAATGTTCAAGAAGACTGGTATCGGTACTATCCTCATCGGTCTGTCTTACGTTGTAATGGTAATTGCTTACATACAGGCTGGCGGACAGAAGGAAGGAACATCTTGTCTCTGGATCTTCCTGGTATCTCTGCTGATGTCTGTTGGTGAGATGATCTTCTCCCCTCTGGGCAACTCCTTCATCAACAAGCTGGCTCCTGCTAAGGTTCTGGGACTGCTCCTGGGCTTCTGGCCTTTCGCAGTATTCATTGCTCAGCAGCTCTATCCACGTGTATTCGCAGTACTTCAGGCTGGTCCTTTCGTTAAGGGATACGGAATCACTGCTGCAATCACAATTATTGTTGGTGTTCTCATGTGCATCTTCAGCGGTAAGCTGGACAACATGGAGAAGACAGAGTAGTTGTTTCGGCAATAAGTCTGTAACAGATATTTATAGCGCCTGGTTCGCCAGGTGCTATTTTTATGTTTTTGAAGGAGTTTTGAAGGATTTGGCTGCTTTGACAACAGGCCTGCATTTGTTGACGGAAACAGATTATTAACGTATAATTAATTGGTTTATTTATGCAATTTAATCATCGCTTTTCCTTTTGGATCAGGCGGAAATGTACATATAGGTTAGTATTACGAAAGTTAACAACTGTTCAAGTGCAATACCCCGTACGGTGATTAGGTCGGATAATATACAGAATCAAGAAAAGGAGAACAACATATGAATCTGGTGATAAGCGTTATCGTCGGACTTGTTGCCCTCGTTATTGGTCTGTTTGCCGGATATGTGCTGCGCAAATCTATCGGAGAGAAAGAGATAGGTAGCGCTGAGCAGAAGGCTCAGAATATTCTGCTGGATGCAGAGACATCTGCGGAGAATAAACAGAAAGAGATGATCCTGGAAGCAAAGGAGGAAGCTCACAAGCTTAGATCCGATGTTGAGAAGGAGATTCGTGACAGAAGAAACGAGATCAACAAGACAGAGAAGAGAATTCAAGGCAAAGAAGAGAACATCGACAGGAAGATGAACAGCATAGAGAGAAGGGAGCAGGAGCTCACCAAGAAGGAACACTCTATGCAGGAGAAGCACAAAGAAATCGATGAATATCTTCAGAAACAAGTAGAGGAATTAGAGAAGATTTCCGGATATTCAAGAGAGGAAGCAAGACATCTTCTTCTTGAGGAAATTGAGAAGGACGTACGGAAAGATGCTTCTGCTATGATTACACAGGTTGAGGCAGAGGCTAAGGAAGAAGCAGACAAGAGGGCCAAGGACATAATCACCCTGGCCATACAGAGATGTGCTGCTGATCAGGTGGCAGAATCTACTGTATCAGTAGTACAGCTTCCTAACGATGATATGAAGGGCCGCATAATCGGCCGTGAAGGAAGGAACATCAGAGCAATAGAGACACTGACAGGTGTTGATCTGATAATAGATGATACTCCGGAAGCAGTTATCCTTTCAGGCTTCGATCCAATCAGGAGAGAGATTGCAAAGATTGCACTGGAGAAGCTCATTGTTGACGGACGTATTCATCCTGCAAGAATTGAAGAGATGGTACAGAAGGCCACCAAGGAAGTTAACAACATCATCAAGGAAGAAGGAGAGCAGGCCTGCTTCGAGACAGGTGTTCATAACTTGAATCCTGAAATGGTAAAGCTCCTTGGACGTCTTAAGTACAGAACTTCCTACGGGCAGAATGTTCTTAAACATTCTATAGAGGTATCTCTCCTTGCAGGTCTTATGGCCAGTGAGCTTGGGTACGACACAAGGCTTGCCAAGAGAGCAGGACTTCTTCACGATATTGGTAAATCCATCGACCACGAGGTGGAAGGAACCCACGTGGAGATCGGAGTTAACATCTGCAAGAAGTACAAAGAACCATGGAAGGTCATTAATGCAGTTGAGGCTCACCATGGTGATACAGAGCCGACTACAATGGAAGCCGTTCTCGTGTCTGCTGCAGATGCGCTCAGCGCTGCCAGACCTGGTGCAAGAAGAGAAACTCTGGAGTCATACATCAAGCGTCTGGAAACACTTGAGACAATTGCCAACTCCACAAAGGGCGTTGAAAGGTCCTACGCCATCCAGGCAGGTAGAGAAATCAGAATCATTGTTAAACCAAATCAGGTCAAAGATAATGAGGTACCGATGCTTGCCAGAGATGTTGCCAAGAAGATCGAGTCCGAACTGGAGTATCCTGGTCACATAAAGGTAAATGTAATCAGGGAGACCAGAGCGGTGGACTACGCTAAATAGACCATTACGAGCTCTCCTATAATGGAGAGCTTTTTCATTACAAAAAAGGAGACCGGTACAAAATGATATATCTGGATAACAGCTCCACAACGAAACAGTTCAGTGAAGTCACCCGTCTTATGGCAGATGTGGCAGAGAATAATTTTGGAAATCCAAGCTCACTTCATCAGCTTGGGTATGAAAGTTCTAATGTTCTGAGAAAAGCGATCGCACAGATCGATGCTTGTTTTCCATCTGGAGGAAGAACTATTGTAACTTCCTGCGGAACAGAAAGCGACAACATGGCTCTTGTTTCAGGTTCCGCTAAATTGAAGAGGCAGGGACGAAAAATTATAACCACTGCTGTGGAACATCCTGCCGTTCTTCGTACTGTCGAAAGGCTAAAAGAAGAAGGCTGGGACATAGTGCTTCTGCCTGTTGACAAAGAGGGCACATCAAGCATAGAGGCCCTTGAAGCAGAACTAGATGAAAATACAGTTCTGGTGTCAATGATGACAGTGAACAATGAAACAGGCACAATTCAGCCAGTTAAAAAGGCTTGCACCATGGTTCACAATTTTGCTAAGGAACACGGAACCAGAATATTCTTCCACACAGACGGAGTCCAGGCGTTTGGAAAGATTGATCTGAGGAACAGCGATTTTGACCTTATTTCAATAAGCGCTCACAAATTCCACGGACCAAAAGGAATCGGGGCTCTTTATATGAAAAACGGCGTAAACCTTCCACCTTTCATAATGGGAGGAGGCCAGGAAAGGGGCTTCAGATCTGGTACTGAAAATGTTCCGGGAATAGCCGGAATGGGTCTGGCTGCACAAATGTCATGTACGGACATGGACGAAAAGAACAAAAAACTTTCAGAGGTAAACAATTACCTTTATAATGGATTGAAAGCTAATATCAAGGATATTTTTATTAATGGCTCTGAGACCATCGGCACAAGCCTGGATGAACCAGGTTCAAGGTGTCCTTCCCTTCTGAATATTTCCTTTGAAGGAGTAAGGGGAGAAGTGCTGCTCCACACCCTTGAGCAGGATGAGATATATGTTTCCACAGGATCTGCATGCCATTCCAACAACACTGGAGACAGCCACGTTCTTACTGCCATGGGAAGGAAGCACAAGGAAATCGAAGGGGCTGTCAGATTCAGTCTGTGTCAGTTCAATACCGTAGAAGAGATGGATGTAGCCATTGACAGAACTGTAAAGGCAGTAGAGAGATTCCGCAGACTTGGAAGTTTCAGATAGGAGATAGAGAATTGGAAATAAACAACGAAAACAGCAGGCTCTATATAGTGAGGTGCGGCGAAGTAGCCCTGAAAGGAATGAACAAGCCTTATTTTGAAAGGGTTCTTCTGGAGAGAGTCAGAAATGCCATTAAAGACTGGGATAACGATTCTCACTGGGCAGGAGGCCTGATGCTTGTAAGGATCAGCGACAAGATCGGCAAGGATGAAGCAGTAAGAAGACTGTCGAAGGTGTTTGGTGTTGCTTCTGTAAGCCCGGCTATAAGTGTTGAGAAGGACATGAAGGCCCTGGGCCAGGCTGCGGCTCAGTATGTGAGTCAGCTTATGGAAGAAGAAGATATAAAAACCTTTAAGGTAAAGGCCAAGAGAAGTGACAAATCCTTTCCTGTTCAATCTCCGGAAATTGGTGCTGAAGTGGGAGGAGCAATTCTCTCTGCTGTTAAAGATATCAGGGTAGATGTTCACAATCCGGATCTCCTTCTGTTCGCAGATGTAAGGAGAGAAGGAGCCTACATTTACAGAGATAAGGTAAAGGGCTTCGGAGGACTTCCTCTTGGAACTAACGGAAAAGGTCTTATTCTCATGTCGGGAGGTATCGACAGTCCGGTGGCAGCATTCATGATGGCCAAGAGGGGAATGAGAATAGAGGCAGTTCACTTCCATTCTTATCCGTATACCAGCCAGAGGGCCAGAAGGAAGGTTGAGGACCTCTGCAGAGTATTGGCAGGATACATGGGAACCATCCGCATGCACGTAATAAACCTTTTACCAATACAAGAAGAGATAGTAAAGAACTGCCCTCAGGATGAAACCACAATTCTCGTAAGGCGGTTCATGATGAGAATTGCCCAGGAAGTTGCACTTAAGACCCATAATATGATGCTTATAACAGGAGAAGATCTTGGTCAGGTGGCCAGCCAGACGGCAGAAGCCCTTGTGGTTACTGATAAAGTTGTGGACATTCCAGTTATGAGACCTCTCATAGCCATGGACAAGGTGGACATTATGGACAAGGCTAAGGAAATAGGCACCTATGACCTTTCAATACAGCCATATGAGGACTGCTGTACTGTATTTCTGCCTAAACATCCGGTTACAAAACCTAAACTTGACAGGATAGAACAGTCCGAATCAGCTCTGGATGTAGAAGCCCTTGTTAAGGCGGCTGTTGAATCTGAAGAAGTTGTTGACATTAGTTTTGACAGCATTGCAGAATAAAGGACAGATTTTATAAGGAGATTTTACAATGGCTGGCAAAAAGAACAGTAATTACCATTATAAAGAAGAGCTGAAGAAACCGGCAAAGGGAACGGGAAAAAAGAAAAAAAGAAACAATGGGACTGGCCTTCAGAGAGGTTATACCACCAGGAAACGTGGAGAGAAAAGACCTGAAGCCAGCCCAGTGGGACTGATTTTCATCCTTTTCGCTATTATCTGGCTTCCTATGGTGCAGATGGGAAAGATTCATATGCAGGGTAACAGTGCTTTGATCATAGGAATAGCTGCCCTTGTAATAGGAGGAATTCTAAACTCTCTGAAAGCCCTCCGGTCATCTGCAACATCTGATGGAAAAAGTGATGTGCTTTACTATTTCACAGAAATTGGAACTGTAATAGGCTTTGCTGCAGGTCTTATTGTGGCAATAACAGGACAGAAGCCTATGCTCCAGTGCCTCATTGCCGGAGTGGTCGCTGGAGGAGTCTGCGGCTGGCTGTTCGGATACACAAGAAAGAAAAACTAATTTTTGTGATAATGGAATGTATATAGTAAAGGTGCTATAATTCCCTGTGAATAATTATAGGGCGCCCGGGAGGCGCTCTTGATATATAAAAAGGAGTATAAAAGGAGACGAATTATTATGGCTAAGATAGATTTTTCAATCCAAGAGGAGAGAGACAGATACAGACATTCTACTTCCCATATTATGGCTCAGGCAGTAAAGAGACTGTGGCCTGAAGCCAAGCTGGCCATCGGACCAGCTATTGAAAACGGATTTTATTATGACTTCGATCTTGAACACAAGTTCACAGATGAGGATCTTCAGGCTATTACAAAAGAAATGAAGAAAATCATCAAGGCTGCTTATCCTATTGAGAGATTTGAACTTCCGAGAGAAGAAGCAATCAAGTTCATGGAGGAGAGGAACGAGCCTTACAAGGTTGAGCTGATTAAGGATCTTCCAGAAGGAGAGGTAATCTCGTTCTACAAGCAGGGAGATTTCACTGACCTCTGTGCCGGACCTCACATGGAGTCAACAGGTCAGATCAAGGCATACAAGCTTCAGAGCGTTGCCGGTGCATACTGGAGAGGAGACTCCAATAACAAGATGCTCCAGAGAATATACGGAACCAGCTTCCCTAGCCAGGAAGAGCTGAAGGAGTATCTGGACAAGATTGAGGAAGCAAAGAAAAGAGATCACAGAAAGATCGGCAAAGAGATGGAGCTGTTCATGGTGTCTGAAGCCGGCCCTGGATTCCCTTTCTTCCTTCCTAACGGCATGATTATCAGAAATGAGCTGCAGAAATACTGGAAAGAGATTCACTGGAAGGCAGGATACAAGGAAATCCTCACTCCTCTTATTCTTAACGAGGAGCTTTGGCGCATATCCGGACACTGGGATCACTACAAGGATAACATGTACTTCACACAGATAGATGATGAGGATTATGCCATCAAGCCAATGAACTGTCCTGGATCTATCCTTGTTTACAAGAACAAATCTCATTCATACAGAGAGCTTCCTCTCAGATATGCAGAGATGGGACAGGTTCACAGACATGAGCTGTCCGGTGCACTTCACGGACTCATGAGAGTAAGAACCTTCTTCCAGGATGACGCTCATATCTATATGACTCGTGAGCAGGTAGGAGAGGAACTTCTCAATGTAATCAGGCTTATTGACAGCTTCTACAAGGTATTCAACTTCAAGTATCATGTAGAGCTTTCCACAAGACCAGATGATTTCATGGGCGAGATCTCAGAGTGGGATGCTGCAGAGCAGGATTTGAGGACAGCTATTGAGTCCATTGGTAAGGAGTACGTTGTAAACGAAGGCGACGGTGCATTCTACGGACCTAAGCTGGACTTCCATCTTGAAGATTCTCTGGGAAGAACATGGCAGTGCGGAACAATTCAGCTGGACTTCCAGATGCCGCAGCGCTTCGGAATGTCATATATCGGATCTGACGGCGAGAAGCACACACCTATCATGATACACAGGGCAATCATGGGTTCCGTGGAGAGATTCATCGGAATGCTTACAGAGCACTTTGCAGGCAAGTTCCCTCTCTGGCTGGCTCCAGTTCAGGTAAAACTCATGACTGTAACAGATGCCAATGTGGATTATGCAGAGCAGGTTAGGGAGAAATGCGAAGCTGCTGGCCTCAGAGTAGA